>OLOY01000128.1_pt1 | contig 70512 bp, 58 predicted proteins | sample 1672771 | NCBI WGS metagenome assembly OLOY01 (sample SAMEA3136722, study PRJEB25190) | human gut metagenome
TCAGAATATTTTTCAGACCATGACGCAAAATTACATTTACAGATGACAATCCCTTAGCTCTGCTGGCACGTATGTAATCCTGCTTTAGCACCTGTATCATATTGGTACGGATCAATCTCGTCATAATTCCAAAAAAACTGATATCCATGGCAAATGCCGCAAGAATCGGGATGCCTCCGGCGTCTCCTCCGATTACAGAAATTATTTTAAATTTTACTCCAAATATATAAAGCAACATCAGACCAATCCAGAAAGATGGCATGGATACACTAAGAGACGATAAAATGCGAATGATTTTATCCAGAAATCTGTTTTCATAAATTGCTGACAGAATTCCAAGAGGAACCGATACAATCAGCAACAATAAAAATGAAGTGACTGCAAGTTTAAATGTCTGCGGAAAATATCTTTTCAATTCCTCAAAAGCCGGTTTTCTAGTAGAATATGATTTTCCAAAATCACCATGAAGTGCCTGATTTAACCATTTCCCGTATTGTACTAGCATCGGCTGATCCAGCCCTTCCTCATGCCGTACTTCTTCCACCTGCTCCGGTGACGGATGTTCATATTTTTTCTCCGCCAGAACTCTGGCTGCATCTCCTGCCGATGCAAAACTCAGCATAAAAATAATAAATGTAACTGCCAAAACTACCGGAATCATAAATACAAAACGCTTTGCAATTACTTTTCCCATCTTCCTTCCTCCTCATTTTCATCCTTTTATTGTGTTTAAAATAAAAAAACTGATATGATTCAGCATCATATCAGCACAAAAATAAACCTCTACCTCAGGCAGAGCTTATTATTTTTCTGTATCCCATCCGAATCAGAATTATTCTGTCAAAAAGGCAAGTCTCCTGACTCCAGTTCATCCTACTTACCATCTTCCCGGATTTCTCCAGTGATATCTTGGTTTTCGTCCCTGTTACAGTAGCGATGGCTGTTCTGGCATTTCACCAGATTCCTTATTAAGTACTTAGTACACCTTTCCGACTATTCAGTTTTTTAGTTTCTGCTCTTTATCTTCCCTGCACCATCTGTTATAATAACTGTCAGTACATCATAATGGAGGCATGCTATGAAACAAACATTACAATCTATATTAACTTCATCTGATGCTGCGCTTTTTCCTGATATTTCCAAAAGCTGCAACCAGAATTCTGTTCTCTGTATCACAGAAGCTGACGTTTTTCGCTGCAATGAAGAAATCGCAGTATTTTTGCAGGATCCTGATTTTCAAAATCGTCTGTGTAAGCAGGATTTTGTAGATGTTCTGTTTGTTCTTAAAGGAAACTGTACCTGTAAATTTTACAAAACAGATCTGACAATCTCACCGGAATCTGTCTTTCTATCCAGACATTCCTTTTGTATGATTCCGCATCAGGTGATTCATTCTTTTTCTCCTGATCATGGCTGCCAGATCCTGCATATTTTTTTCAAACTGGATTCTCTAAGAAGTCACTATTCCGATCTGATCTCGGCGAATAATGCGCTTCTTCTTTTTTGTTCCAACATGCTACATCAATCACATTACTGGAATTATCTTTATTTTTCAGTTTCCTACACAGATAAATTAGATACTCTGCTGGCTGAAATGTACGAAGAATTCTATCGTAAACAGATTTATCATCAAAATATGCTTTATTATTCAGCCGGTATGCTTTTTACCCTTATAGAGCGGCAGTTACTCAGCCAGATCTCTGTTTCACCTTCCAATCCACTCCGGCTGGTGCGTTATGATCAGATCTATTCTTATATCTGTGATAATTATCCAATAACCTCCGCCAGAAAAATTGCAGAATATTTTCATATCAGTCAATCTTATCTCTGCAAACTGTTTCACGAAAACGGTACTACCGTTACCACCGTCATTCAGGAAATCCGACTTCAGCAAACCCGAAGTCTTCTGGAGCAAAGCGACCTTTCTATTCAGAATATTGCAGTGCTAGTTGGCTATCACGATCTGACATATTTTATCAAATTGTTCAAACGTAACTTTTCGATTACTCCTTATCAGTACCGAAAAAAATACCAATCTGCGAAAGGACTTTCGCAGCCAGTAGAATCATAGTACCATATCCTCATTTTTATGAAAATGGTTTTTTTTTCATAAAAATAGTTTTTTTTTACACTAAATTTTAAGCAAATCAAGCAAGTAGCAAAACGGATTGCGAATATATGCTTGACAAAAGGGGCTGTCCTGAAAACGTAGTTCAGCGATAACCGGGAGTGCAGATATGCACAGCTTGCACTTTCATCTCGGTAATTGAATTGCCGAGGATTCCCGCTTATTATCCTAAACCGATAGAGTCCATCACCAGCATAACTCTGTCATAGGTAAGCCGCATATGCCCTTCCAAAAGCTGCCGTTTCCAGTAAAAAACCAGAAAAACCACACAGGAAGTAATGGTAGCCACCAAGGCATATACCGGATTTGTAAACACATTAGGCGGAATAATCCCCAGCACAATATCCCGGATCATACCTCCGCCTACAGCTGTAACTACACCCAGTACACTGACACCGAAAATGTCCATATTCCGTTCTACACCTACCATTGCCCCGGAAGCAGCAAAAGCAACCGTACCTGCCATTTCCATAAAAAAAGTTATAATACTCTGATAATCCATATTAACCTCTGACTTTTATATTTTAGTTCATAAATTATATCATTTTTTATAACTTATGTGAAGCAGGATCCTGCTTTTTCAGACATCTTATTTTTTCATTTTCTTCACAGACGCCCCCTTAAACAAAGTTCCGTCTACTGAAAAACGATCAATCAATGTAGTCTTGGGATTCTCAATCAGATCGATCAGCTTCTCCGCAGCTATCCTGCCAATTGCCGCTGTGTCCTGACAAAGGGTGGTGAGCTTTGGCTCCAGAATTTTCGCAATATCAATTCCATCATAACCTGCAATAGAAATATCATCAGGAATTCGTAATCCTCTTTCTCTGATCTCGTTAATTCCTCCAATAGCAGCATAATCATCCGGATAAATAATACAGGTAGGAGGATCCGGAAGTTCCAGCAGTTCACCGGTTGTCCGTGCTGCACTGTCTGCATCTCTGTATGGGCTTTCTTTTACATATTCATCCGGAATCTGAACCCCCAATCTCTGCACAGTTCTGTAAAAACTGGTGAGACGCATCCTGGTAACAGAGGTATTGTCACCGTGGATATAGGCAATCTTTCTGTGACCCTGCTCGTAGATATAGCTCACCAGCTCCTCCATACCCTGACTGTTGTTGGAAACCACTGCAATATTCCCGTCAAAAACATGGTCAATCGTCACCACCGGAATCTCTGAGCGGATCAGTTCCTGCACTTCATCTGTATAAAAGTCAACGCAGGCGATCACCACTCCGTCTACCCCTCTATAGCGACAATGTTCATAATAGCTTAACTTCTGTCCTGAGATTTTACCGCTGGTAAAGGTAATATCATAACCTCTCTCCTCTGCAGTCCGTTTAAAGCTTTCAAGCACATGATTAAAATAATTATGGGTAAGTCCGCTGCGTGCTTCATCTACAAACATAACTCCAATATTGTAGCTTCTCTTTGTCTTTAATGTTCTGGCAGAGGAATTGGGCAGATATCCCATTTCCGAGGCAGTTTTCAAAATCAGTTTCCTCGTCTCTTCACTGATATCTGAATAACCGTTCAGCGCTTTGCTTACGCTTGCCACAGAAACATTACATTTTTTTGCAATTTCTTTCATGGAAACCATATTTACGCCTCAATCTGTCACTATACACTCCGTGAACAGTAACTCCTTTCCTTCTAAAATTTTCGTAATCGTTTTCGTACTTTTATTTATATCTATTGTATAACTACTCACACAATTTTTCAAGATAATATTTTCTATTTTTGTGCAATATTTACTATTTTCGTATGGTTGCACAATTTTCCCATCCTATTTTTTCCTTTTATTACAAATCAGTTTCATCATTTTAACGAAAATTCATCTATTATTTTGGACAGTTATTTTTCCTGAAAACAGTTGATTTTCTTATTTTATTCCGCTATACTAAGGAAAAACAGCAGAATATCTCACGATTCCATGTCGTTCCTTTCTGAACTTATTCGTTTTCGTGATTTAATTTTCTGTATTTTCAGTAAACATGTTATATCTCACTACAACAAATAGGAGGATTTTTTATGAAATTCGGTTATTTTGATGACCAGGCGAAAGAATATGTCATCACTACCCCTGACACCCCTCTTCCATGGATCAACTATCTGGGAACTCAGGATTTCTTCTCCCTGATTTCCAATACCTGCGGAGGCTACAGCTTTTATAAGGATGCCAAGCTTCTGCGCATCACACGCTACCGTTACAACAATATTCCGGTAGATTCCAACGGCAAATATTATTACATCCATGATGGCGAAGATATCTGGAATCCAGGTACAATGCCTTCCAAAACACCTGTGGATTCCTATGAATGTCATCACGGAATCGGATACAGCCGTTTTCTCTCTTCTAAAAACGGATTAAAGGCTGATCTTCTGGCTTTTGTACCGGTAAATACTTCCTGTGAAATCAATAAACTGACTCTTACCAATACCACTGACAAACCCAAGACTTTCTCTCTTTTTTCTTATGTAGAGTTCTGTCTCTGGAATGCAGTTGATGACAGCACAAACTTCCAGCGAAACTTAAGTATTGGTGAAGTTGAAATCGAAGGCAGCACAATTTATCACAAAACAGAGTACCGCGAACGCCGCAAACATTACAGTTTCTTCAGTGTAAACTGTCCGGTAGACGGATATGACACAAGTAGAGATGCTTTCCTAGGACATAATAACGGAAATGCTTTCCCTGACGCTGTAAAGAAAAACAAAGCAGGTAATTCCGTAGCCAGCGGCTGGTACCCTATTGCAAGCCATCAGATTAATCTTACACTTTCCGCCGGAGAATCCCGTGATCTGGTTTTCGTTCTTGGCTACAGCGAAAATCCTCAGGATCAGAAGTTCATTGCTCCTAATGTAATCCGCAAGGATGGGGCTCACAAAATCCTAGAACAGTTCCAGACAACACAGCAGGTTGATGCAGCATTTGCAGAGCTGAATGCTTACTGGTCCAAGCTGCTCTCCCGTTACCATGTAGAAAGTAAGGACGAAAATGTAAACCGTATGGCCAATATCTGGAATCAGTACCAGTGTATGGTAACTTTCAATATGTCCCGTTCTGCTTCCTATTACGAATCCGGCACAGGCCGCGGTATGGGATTCCGTGATTCCTGCCAGGATCTTCTTGGTTTCGTACACCTGATCCCGGAACGTGCAAGAGAACGTATCCTGGACATCGCAGCTACTCAATTTGAAGACGGAAGCGCTTACCATCAGTATCAGCCTCTTACCAAAAAGGGAAATCTTGATATCGGAAGCGGTTTCAACGATGACCCCCTTTGGCTGATTGCTGCAGTTTCCGCATATCTAAAGGAAACCGGTGATTTCTCTATTTTAAACGAAATCGTTGACTTTGACAACCAGAAAGAAAAAGCAGCTCCACTGTATGAACATCTTCGCCGTTCTTTCGAATATACCAGCACTCACCTGGGACCACATAAGCTGCCTCTCATTGGACGTGCAGACTGGAACGATTGCCTGAACTTAAACTGCTTCTCCACAGAACCTGGAGAACCTTTCCAGACAACCGGACCTTCTGAAGGACCAGTTGCCGAATCAGTCTTTATTGCAGGAATGTTTGTGAAATACGGTAAGGAATTTGCTCAGATCAGCCGTCATATGGGAGATAATGAAACAGCCACAAAGGCAGAACAGGAAGTAGCTGCCATGTATCAGACTGTACTGGATGCAGGCTGGGATGGTGAATGGTTTCTCCGCGCATATGACGCACAGTCCCAGAAGATTGGATCAAAGGAATGCAAAGAAGGACAGATTTTCATTGAGCCCCAGGGCTTCTGCGTTATGGCAGGAATCGGTGTCAAAGAAGGACTTGCTGAGAAAGCTCTGGATTCTGTCAAGGAGCGTCTGGATACAAAATACGGTATCATGATCCTGCAGCCGGCTTATACCCAGTATTATCTGAATCTGGGAGAAATTTCCTCCTACCCGCCAGGATATAAAGAAAATGCAGGTATCTTCTGCCACAATAATCCATGGGTATCCATTGCAGAAACAGTGATTGGCCGCGGCAACAGAGCCTTTGAAATTTATAAAAAGACCTGTCCTTCCTATATTGAAGACATCAGCGAAATCCACTGTACAGAACCTTATGTTTATTCTCAGATGGTAGCAGGCGCTGACGCAGTTTACCATGGTCAGGCTAAAAACAGCTGGCTCACAGGTACTGCAGCATGGACTTTCTGGAATCTTTCCCAGGCTATTCTGGGTGTGCAGCCATCTTATGACGGATTATGCATCAATCCATGTATTCCGGAAGGCTTTGGAGATTTCACTCTCACCAGAACTTTCAGAGATGCTGTTTATCATATTGATGTGAAAAACCCGGATAATGTACAGAAAGGGGTTAAGAAAATCAATGTGGACGGCAAGGAATATGAAGGCTGCCTGATTCCTTTTGAAGAAGGCAAAAAAGAATATCATGTAACTGTATACATGGGATAAAATTTCAAAACAGCCATATCATTTTCTGTGATATGGCTGTTTCTTGTTACTTTATTATATCATCTCCGGCAGGATTTTCTGAATACATTCAATAAATTTCTGCGCTGCAGGAGTAATACTTTCCGCATTACGCAATGCAATTCCCAGTTCTCTGGTCACAGAAGGTTCAAGAGGAAGGGTCTTAATCGCTTCCTGAGTATGGCCGATCACAAGTTTCGGAAGAATACTCACACCAAGATGGCTGGATACCATTGAGAGGATTACATGGTCATCTTTTGATGAAAACTTGGTATCCGGAGTAATATCAGCGATTTCCAGTGCTTCATGCACATCATAATCTACGCCTTCAGCAGAAATAATAAAGGACTTCCCGGCCATTTCTGAGATAGGAAAAACCTCTCTTCCCCTTGTGTCATAATCCTCAGGAACTACTGCCAGCAAAGGATCTTCATACAACGGAATCCAATCCAGGCAGCCAATGTTTCTTTTACTCAGCAGCCCGAAATCTGCCTGGTTATTCTCCACCCACTGCACAATATCATCTGTACCGCCCTCCATCAAAGCAATATCGATACCCGGATATTCCTGTTGAAAAGCATGAATGATCTCCGGCAGCCAGTTTCGTGCTATGCTTGCAAAAGAAGCAATGGTAAGCCGTCCTGTTGTCAACCCGTTCAGAGAACTGATGGTCTGCTCCAACTGCTCATTAATAGACAGAAGCTGACGTACCAGAGGCAGGATGGTCTCTGCATTGGTGGTAGGAATTACCCCTTGTTTGGTTCTGATAAAAAGAGGAAAACCAAATTCAGCTTCCATCCCTTTCAGAATATGACTCACACCAGGCTGAGTATACCCCATCCGTTCTCCTGTTTTTGTAAAATTTTTAGTATCTGCCACATCGGCAAATAAAGCATATTTATTAATCTCCACTCCGAATCCCTCATTTTCCGGTCGCAAACTATATATTTTAGCGTAAAAAGGGGAGCTACTCAATTAAGAATAACTCCCTTTTTATTATTTTTATTACTCCGTTTGGACACGATAAATGCTTATTTTAAGCTATTTATTAGAATTTACCAGCTTTAGCAGCTTCCTCAATGGAAACAGCTACTGCAACTGTCATACCAACCATTGGGTTGTTACCAGCGCCGATGAGACCCATCATCTCTACGTGAGCCGGTACAGAAGAAGAACCAGCGAACTGTGCATCAGAGTGCATACGTCCTAATGTATCTGTCATACCGTAGGAAGCTGGACCTGCTGCCATGTTGTCTGGGTGAAGTGTACGTCCTGTACCACCGCCGGAAGCAACTGAGAAGTATTTCTTACCTGCTTCAAGACGCTCTTTCTTGTATGTACCTGCAACCGGATGCTGGAAACGTGTCGGGTTTGTGGAGTTACCTGTGATAGAAACATCAACGCCCTCTTTCCACATGATAGCAACACCTTCCGGAACGCTGTTAGCGCCGTAGCAGTTAACTTTTGCACGAAGACCTTCAGAATAGGATTTTCTGAATACTTCTTTCACTTCGTTCTTGTATGGATCGTATTCTGTCTCTACATATGTAAAGCCATTGATACGGGAGATGATCTGAGCTGCATCTTTTCCAAGACCGTTCAAGATAACACGTAATGGTTTCTGACGAACTTTGTTAGCTTTCTCAGCGATACCGATAGCACCCTCAGCTGCTGCGAAGGACTCATGTCCTGCCAGGAAGCAGAAGCACTCTGTTTCTTCTTCAAGAAGCATTTTGCCAAGGTTACCATGTCCAAGACCTACTTTACGTGTATCAGCAACGGATCCAGGAATACAGAAAGCCTGAAGTCCTTCACCGATAGCTGCAGCTGCGTCTGCTGCTTTCTTACATCCTTTTTTGATTGCGATTGCAGCACCTACTGTATATGCCCAGCAAGCGTTCTCAAAACAGATCGGCTGAATGCCTTTGATCTGATCGTATACATTAAGACCTGCGTCTTTTGTGATTTTCTCAGCTTCTTCGATAGAAGCAATGCCATAGCTGTTTAAAACAGAATTGATCTTGTCAATTCGTCTCTCATATGATTCAAATAAAGCCATTTCCTGTTACCTCCTAAATTATTCTTTTCTTGGGTCGATAATTTTAACAGCGTCTGCAACACGGCCGTACTGACCTTTTGCTTTTTCCCATGCAGTATTCGGGTCATCGCCTTTTTTGATGAAATCAGTCATTTTTCCAAGGCTTACGAACTGATATCCGATAATCTCATCATCTGCATCAAGAGCAATACCTGTTACATAACCTTCTGCCATTTCAAGGTAACGAGGTCCTTTTTTCAGAGTTCCATACATTGTACCAACCTGAGAGCGAAGTCCTTTACCAAGGTCCTCGAGTCCAGCGCCTACAGGAAGTCCGTCTTCTGAGAATGCAGACTGTGTACGTCCGTAAACGATCTGAAGGAAGAGTTCTCTCATAGCTGTGTTAATCGCATCACAAACTAAGTCAGTGTTCAGTGCCTCCATAACAGTAAGACCCGGAAGGATCTCAGAAGCCATAGCTGCAGAGTGAGTCATACCTGAACATCCGATAGTCTCAACCAGTGCTTCCTGGATGATACCTTCTTTAACATTTAATGTAAGCTTGCAGGCACCCTGCTGTGGTGCACACCAGCCAACACCGTGTGTAAGACCGGAAATGTCTTTGACTTCTTTTGCCTGTACCCATTTAGCTTCTTCTGGGATTGGAGCGGCGCCATGATGAACGCCCTGTGCAACTGGGCACATTTCTTCTACTTCGCGTGAATAAATCATTGTAAAACTCCTTTCAAGTATAGATTAACTTCATGTTGTTATACCCGGCACTGTACAGAACTGCTGAATGAACTGTACAGGGTAAATCTCTGAGGTCTGCTGAATGACTTCAGAGGAGTATGCCTAACAACCTAGTGTTATTTTCTCACAAAAGTGCTGATTCGTCCAGTCATAAATTGTAAAATTTTTAACCATCTTTGATTTTTTTGTGGTAAAATAGTTCTAATTTCTATTAATGAAGGGATTTCTATTATGATGACAAGGTTACCTGCTTCCTTTCTCCCTGAACGATTTCGGGTTCTGAATGGAAGTGCTTTAAAATTAATCGCCATCACCCTGATGCTCATTGACCACACCGGTGTGATGATTCTGTACAATTACCCCGCCACAACTGCAACTCTTTTCAGTTTCGGTGGTGTAGATTACAGCTGGTATCGAATTTTCCGGGATATCGGAAGAGCCGCTTTTCCAATCTTCTGTTTTCTTCTGGTTGAGGGATTTCTGCATACACATAATCGTAAGAAATATGGCCTGAGTCTGTTTTTATTTGCATGTATCTCTGAGATTCCATGGAACTTCATGTTTACCAATACCTGGAGATATGAGAAGCAGAATGTATTTTTTACCCTGTTTCTGGGATACCTGGCATTCTGTGCGTTGGAATACTTCTGGGATAATCAGAAAATGCAGCTTGTCTGCGTACTGGCACTGCTGGCTGTCTCCGTATTCCTGAAGGCAGATTACGGATGGCGGGGATTTGTATTCCTGCTGATTATGTACTGGTTCCGCAACGACAAAACAGCTCAGGCCATCATCGGAAGCTGCTGGCTTTACTACGAATGGAAGGCATGCTTTGCTTTTCTTTCCATTAATATGTATAATGGCGAACGTGGATTTATCAAAGGAAGATTTTTGAAGTATTTCTTTTATTGGTTTTATCCGGTACATATTGCCATTCTGGTAATCCTGAGGAAAGTTTTATTTCATATGTAATATCAATTACAACAAATATCTTCTATATCTGACAGACAAAAAATATAAAAGGGCAGGCTGTATGACTGACATAATATCATTCCTACAGCCTGCCTCTTCTATTTTTTAATTATCTCTTTTCCACAATTTCTGTTTTTGACTTGTAAATATGATTTGCAGGTACACAGCCTCTTACTGAGGAAAGTGGATAAATGTTGCAGCAGCGTCCGATCACAGTTCCGGGGTTTAATACGGAACCGCAGCCCACTTCTACGTTATCTCCAAGCATTGCGCCGAATTTCTTCAGACCTGTTTCAATCTTCTCGTCACCGTCTTTTACAATTACCAGTTTCTTGTCAGATTTTACATTAGAGCAGATGGAGCCTGCACCCATATGGGATTTATAGCCCAGAACTGCATCCCCTACATAATTGTAGTGCGGAACCTGTACCTTGTTGAAAAGTACTGCATTCTTTAATTCTGTAGAATTACCTACTACCGCACCCTCACCTATGATCGCTTTTCCACGGATAAATGCACAGTGGCGTACTTCTGCTTCTTTACCAATGATGACCGGACCGTTGATGCAGGCTGTAGGTGCTACTTTGGCACTTTTTGCGATCCATACATCTTCTGACGGGTGGTCGTATTCTTCCTCACTTAAGGTCTGTCCCAGTTTCAGAATGAACTCTCCGATCTCCGGTAATACTTCCCATGGATAGGTTTTTCCTTCAAATAAATCCTTTGCGATTGTTTCGTTAAGATCCAAAAGATTTGCAATTGTATAATCTTTTAACATTTTTATTTTCCTCTTTTCTTTCCTGTCGGTTCTTTATAGTTCACTGCTGCAGCATCAAAGAAGCGCCGCAGATAAGCCTGATAATTATTCTTTTCCACCTGCTGGGTCTGAATACGCACAAAATGCTCCAGCTTGTCCATATATTCCTGTTCTGTAATGCTTCCCTCTGCCACATAATTCAGTCCTTTTTCCCAGCTTGCAGTCAGTTCCGGATTCAGAAGCTGCCGGATGGAGCAGTTTACCACATCAAAGATCATCTCTCCAAGAAGTGTCGGAGTGATCACCTGGGTTTTCTTGTTCAGTGCCAGATATTTGATATTGCACAGTTTCTTAAGAATCTCTGCTCTGGTGGCACTGGTACCAATTCCGCAGCTCTTGATCTGAGCACGTAATTCCTCATCCTCAATAAGCTGTCCGGCATTCTCCATTGCAAGGATCATGGAACCGGAATTATAACGCTTTGGCGGTGATGTCTCACCCTCTTTGATACTCAGGCTGTCCACAGAAAGTATATCACCTTTTTTCAGGTTCTGCAATGCAGTAAGAAGACGGGTATCACATGCCATATCTTCTGAAGAATTATCTGAACCATTCTTTCCATTATCTGGATCAGAATCTTCATTTCCGTTATTCCCCGCCACACCGGTTCTGTTTCCGCCACTCATGACATCTGCTACTTTCCGCTTCGCAAAAGAATTTGTGGCAACTTTTAAATATCCTTCATCCAGCAGTACTTTAAACGAGGAAAAGAAGCTCTCATTCTGAATCTTTGTTACAAGACTGACCTTCTGATATACAGCAGGAGGATAAAAAATACATACAAACCTTCTGACAATGGTCTCATATACACGCTGCGCAGTAAGAGAAACACCTCTTAATGCATTTAATCCCTGCCCTGTAGGTACAATTGCATAATGATCTGTAATCTGCTTATCATTAACGTATCTGGTCTTTGCCAGATTTTTGTAATTTCCCTGTTCAATAATGTGCTGTGCGATTTCCGCTGTATATTCATAATTACGCAGCCCGGAAATATTCTTATAAATCTCCTTCGCAGCCGCAGTCGACAATACACGGGCATCCGTTCTGGGATAAGTGACCAGCTTCTTCTCATACAGTTCCTGTACGATTTTTAATGTCTCATCCGGACTGATCTTGAACAGCTTGGAGCACACATTCTGAAGCTCCGCCAGGTTAAATAAAAGCGACGGGTTCTTGTTCTCTTTTTTTCGCTCAATTTTCTCTACTGTACACTGTAGAGGCTGACTTACCGACAGCTCCTGTATCAGTTTTTCAGCATAGACTTTCTCTTTAAATCCGTTCTCTTTATACAGATAAGGAGTCTGGAAATATCTGCTGCCTTCCACAGCCCTCCATTCTCCTTCAAAGTTTTCTCCCTCAAGGGCAATGCTGCTGAGTACGCGGTAAAACGGAGTTTTCACAAATGCACGAATCTCTCGCTCTCTTCGCACTACCATTCCAAGTACACAGGTCATAACCCGTCCTACGGAAATGGCCTGATATTTCGTGTTTAAATAATTTGACACACTGTTTCCATATCGCAGTGTCAGTACACGGGAAAAATTAATTCCCATGAGATAGTCTTCTTTCGCCCGAAGATAGGCTGAAGCAGAAAGATTGTCATATGCTGACAGATCTTTTGCCTCTCTGATTCCTCTCATAATCTCTTCTTCTGTCTGAGAATCAATCCAGACTCTCTTTTCTTTTTTTCCATGAACCCCTGCCATCTGTGCCACCAGACGGTAGATGTATTCTCCCTCCCGTCCGGAGTCAGTGCACACGTAAACAGTGTCCACATCCTCACGGTTAAGCAGTCCTTTTACGATCTCAAACTGCTTCTGCACTCCGGGGATCACTTCATATTTAAATTCGCGCGGCAAAAAAGGCAGGGTATCTAAACTCCACCTTTTATATTTGATATCATATTTTTCCGGGTAGCTCATGGTGACCAGGTGTCCCACACACCAGGTCACCACACTGTCCTGAGATTCCAGGTAGCCATCCCGTCTTTGTCCGTTGATCTTCAAAGCTTTTGCGAATTCCTGTGCCACACTGGGCTTTTCGGCTATGTATAAAGCTTTTGACATATTATTTATCTGCACTCATCTTTCTGAGCGGCCATGCCAGCAACAGGGCACCGCCCACCATATTTCCTAAAGTTACTACTACCATGCTCTTTAACATGGCTCCAAGGGATAATCCAGGTACCAGGCAGTATGCAGTAACAAAGATTCCCATGTTTGCGATGCAGTGCTCAAATCCACTTACAACGAATCCTGAGATACACATGGTAATCATCAGAAATCTTCCTGCATCACTCTTTAATTTCATACCACAGAGTACACCGAGACAGACGAAGAAGTTACAGAGTACTGCTCTGAAAAACATCTGTCCAAGAGGGATACTCAGTTTATTTCCAATGAACCCTGCAAAATAATCTGCAGTTCCTGATGCCCCTGCCCATACAAACAGCAATGCTAAAATTGCACATCCAACAAAGTTTCCGAGGTAGCTTACGCCCCATACCTTGCCAGCTTCTTTCCAGCTTACCTGTTTATCAAAGGCTCCGAATGCCATTACCATATTATTACCGGTAAAAAGTTCACCGCCTACGAAGCTGATCAGAAGTACTGCAATCGAGAATACCAAAGCTCCCAGAAATTTCCCCCATTCCGGCGTGGTCTTGGAAAAAACATTTCCAACTACATTACTGTAGATCATGGCCATATCAATAAAGAATCCCGCCATAACCGCGCGTACAAAGTACTTGAAGAAGTTGGTGTTTACCAGGTTACTCTTGGCTTTCGCCGCGTTTGATACTTTCTGCACATCTTCAAAATTCATAATAACACCTCCGCAATGTTTTTAATAAAAACATTATAGCACTTTGACAACTTTATCACAATCTTTATTTGTTGTAATAGTTCACTAAATACATTGTCATTTTTTGGTTATTATTAAATTTAAACAAAATATTCAGATATTGATTTTTTATATCAATAACATCAGGCAGTCTAATCAAATATTACATATTTATCCTGCAATTCTGTAACAGTACCGATAATTCCTCCGGAAATATCCATTTTTCCCAGTTCAGCAGCAAGCTGATCCGCCTCATCTGACGGCACTGCCAAAAGTAGTCCCCCTGAGGTCTGAGGATCAAAAACCACATCCTCCTTCCAAAGCTCCCTGATCTCACTTCGGATTGCCTCTCCTGCAAACTCCCGGTTTCTATATGCACCCTCAGGAACCAGTCCCATCTGGGCATATTCAGCCACACCATCCATGATAGGAAGTTTCCCGGAATGAATCACCAAAGTCTTTCCACTGCCCTTTGCCATCTCCAGGCTATGTCCTGCCAGACTGAATCCAGTCACATCTGTGCAGCTGTGAATCGTATATTTTCCAGCAATCTCCGCTGCATATTTATTCAGCTTTGCCATCACCCTCTGCACACTCTCTGTTTCCTCTGCTGATGCCATTTCTGCTTTGATCGCCGTATTTAAGATACCACTTCCCAGAGGCTTGGTGAGAATCAATGCATCTCCTTCCCTGGCTCCATAATTCTTCCACATTTTCTCAGGATGTACATACCCGGTAACACACAGACCATATTTAGGTTCTCTATCATTGATAGTATGTCCTCCTGCAAGAACTGCACCGGCTTCCATTACCTTATCAGCTCCGCCTCTGAGGATCTGTTCCAGCACTTCCGGTCCCAGGCAGTTTGGAAAAGCCACCACATTCAGGGCCAGCTTGGGAATCCCCCCCATAGCGTAAACATCACTCAGTGCATTAGCCGCTGCAATCTGACCATACATATAGGGATCATTTACCACTGGTGGAAAAAAATCCACTGTCTGGATCATTGCAAGCTCATCTGATATTTTATATACTGCAGCATCATCTGAAGTCTCCGGCCCTACCAGAAGCATGGGGTCTGTAAACTTTGGCAGTTTTTCCACCACCTGTGCCAGAACCTTAGGGCCGATTTTTGCGCCACAGCCTGCCGCACTGGCAAGTTGGGTAAGATATACTTTATTATTTTTCATCAAGATAGCTTCTCCCTTTCTCAAAACCAGTATATTTTTCCAATGTCAGGCTCACTGACAGCTATATTTTAACATAAACCACTCTGCGCGTCAAAGCTGTATGTCACATCAGGATCTGGTATATTCCTTCATATTCCAGGTCTTCCTCCCTGAGGTATTTTTCTACAGTATCCTGATTTTGTCTGCTGCACTTCCACGCCAGTCCACAGGAAGCTGAGATTTCTCTGGGTACAGGGATAATCCTGCCTTCAAATCCTGTTTTCTTTCCTCTGCTCTCCATAGCCATGGCCTGAGTAGTGGACACAAAGGTAATGATCACTGTTAAATTTTTTTCTCTCATATCTGCTCTTATTCCTATCTTCCACCATTGTATCATATGGTCAGAAAAGGGATGTCATACAATGACATCCCCTTTATTTTTCTTATTATTTTGCCTGAATATATCCCTTTGCCTTCAGAGTCTCTGCACAGAGAACAGCTCCGCCTGCAGCACCTCTGACTGTATTGTGGGAAAGTCCTACAAATTTCCAGTCATACACAGTATCCTCACGGAGACGTCCTACAGATACTCCCATACCATGCTCAAAGTTTACATCTTCTGTAACCTGTGGACGGTTGTCCTCTTCCAGGTACTGGATGAACTGCTTCGGAGCACTTGGAAGCTCTAATTCCTGCGGAAGTCCTTTAAACTCTACTAATGCTTTGATCAGCTGCTCTTTTGTAGGATTCTTGCGGAATTTAACAAATACAGCTGCTGTATGTCCGTTCAGTACAGGTACACGGATACACTGGCATGTGATCACCGGCTCTGTAGCAGGTTTGATCACGCCGTCTTCTACTTTACCCCAGATTCTTAATGGCTCTTTCTCGCTCTTCTCTTCCTCGCCGCCAATGTATGGGATAATGTTTCCAACCATTTCCGGCCAGTCCTTAAATGTCTTACCTGCTCCGGAGATTGCCTGATATGTAGTAGCAACTACTTCATATGGCTCGAACTCTTTCCATGCAGTTAATACAGGAGCATAGCTCTGGATAGAACAGTTTGGTTTAACCGCGATAAATCCACGTGTTGTTCCAAGACGTTTCTTCTGAGATTCGATTACATCGAAGTGTTCCGGATTGATTTCCGGCACTACCATCGGTACATCCGGTGTCCATCTGTGAGCACTGTTGTTGGAAACAACCGGTGTCTCTGTCTTAGCATATTCTTCTTCGATTTTCTTAATCTCTTCTTTTGACATATCTACAGCAGAGAATACAAAATCAACAGTAGCAGCAACTTTCTCCACTTCATTTACATTCATAACTACAAGCTTTTTCACAGCTTCCGGCATCGGTGTGTCCATTTTCCATCTTCCGCCTACAGCTTCCTCATATGTTTTTCCGGCGCTTCTCGGGCTTGCAGCTACGGTTACTACCTCAAACCATGGATGATTCTCAAGAAGTGAGATAAATCTCTGTCCTACCATACCTGTGGCACCTAAGATACCAACTCTCAGTTTTTCACTCATAATATAATCTCCTCTTTGCGTGTCATCTGACTCTATTTTCCTGCGTCAGACCTTCTTTTTCAGATGTCTCTATTTCACGTACATCTGTCGTTCTTGTACATACTATAACAAATTAAAGTAAAATGCAACCCTTTTTTATGTTTTTTCAAATTAATTCTGTTCCAGATATTTCCGGTTCTCTGCAATTACCTTTTTCATAACTTCAGATCCCGGGGCACCAATAGTCATACGTTTCTCTACACAGGTTTTCATACTGATAGCTTCATAGATATCCTGTTCAAATACAGGACTGATAGCCTTGTATTCTTCCAGTGGAAGTTCATCCAGTGAAATCCCTTTGTCAATGCAGGTAAGGACCAGACGTCCTACAATACCATGGGCATCCCTAAAAGGTACACCGTGATTTACCAGATAATCTGCTGCATCTGTAGCATTGGTAAATCCGTTCTTTGCACTTTCTTCCATATTTTTTTTGTTAAACTGCATAGTTGAGATCATTCCTGTAAACAATGCCAGACAGCCTTTCACTGTGTCAATGGCATCAAAAGTAAGTTCTTTATCTTCCTGCATGTCTTTATTATACGCAAGCGGAATTCCTTTCATAGTGGTAAGGATAGAAGTCAGAGCTCCATATACACGCCCTGTTTTTCCTCTTACCAATTCTGCAATATCCGGATTCTTTTTCTGAGGCATAATGCTACTGCCTGTACTGTAGGCATCATCAATTTCCACAAAACGATACTCATTGGAATTCCACATAATGATTTCCTCGCAGAAACGGCTCATATGCATCATTATGGTAGAAAAGGCTGACAAAAGCTCAATCACATAGTCTCTGTCTGAAACAGAATCCATACTGTTTCTGGTAGGTCCGTCAAAGCCCAGAAGCTGTGCGGTATATTCTCTGTCCAGCGGATATGTGGTTCCTGCCAGTGCTCCTGCTCCTAAGGGACAGGTATTCATTCTCTTGCGGATATCGGAAAGTCTGCTTCTGTCACGGACAAACATCTCAAAATATGCTCCTACATGATGTGCCAGAGTAACAGGCTGCGCCTTCTGCAAATGAGTAAAGCCCGGCATATATGTATGGATATTCTCCTCCATGATCTTCTGCAGTGCTTCAAGAAGCTTCTTTACCAACTCATCTGTCTCATCAATCTCATCCCTCACATACAGTTTCATATCCAGTGCCACCTGGTCATTACGGCTTCTTCCTGTATGAAGCTTCTTACCGGCATCTCCGATTCTGTCAATAAGATTTGCCTCTACAAAACTGTGAATATCTTCATATTCAGATGTAATCTCAAGTTTTCCAGATTTTACATCTGCAAGAATTCCATCCAGACCATTTTCAATCTGTATTTTTTCCTCTTCTGTCAGGATTCCTTGTTTTGCAAGCATTGCTACATGTGCTTTGCTTCCTCTGATATCCTGCTCATAGAATTTCTGGTCAAAAGAAATTGATGCATTAAAATTATATACCAGTTTGTCTGTTTCTTTGGTGAAACGTCCGCCCCAAAGCTGTGCCATAGTATTTATTCCTCGTTTCTTTCTGAATTTTAGTACTTTTGTGCATTAGTGTATCATATTTTTTTCAGATTGCAAAGTAATTCATTTTGATTCTTTCAGTTTGTAACTAATTATTTATTTGAAGCTTCTCTTCTGGAATATACACATCCGCAGTAATTCTGCCGGTAAAGATCATATTCATGAGAAAGCTCTATGGAACGCTTATATCCATTTTTTTTCTTAAAATCGGAAGGAAGATGTGTTACATGATAGATCTCTGCCAGCTCTTCTCCGATTTCATTGATCCTGGCTGCATTTTTTAGCGGACTGATAGACAGAGTGGTCGTGAAATAATCATATCCACCTTCCTTTGCCAGCTTTGCTGCTTCTTCCATACGCTGACGATAACACCTAAAGCAGCGTTCTCCTCCTTCCGGTATGTCTTCCAGTCCTTTTGCCATCCTGAAAAATTCCTGTGGATCATAGCGCCCCTCTATCAGTTTGACCGGATGCTCAAATTCCATAGAATTTACCAGGCGGGTAATTTCCTGTACCCGTTTCCTATACTCTTCTTCAGGGTAAATATTGGGATTGTAATAAAACACTGTAATATCAAAATATTTTGACAAATATTCCAATACATAGCTGCTGCAGGGTGCACAGCAACTGTGAAGGAACAGGCTTGGGACTTTATTCTCTTTCTGTATCTGTCCTATGAGCCTGTCCAGTTCCTTTTGATAATTTCTTATATTCATGAATTATTCTCCTGTTTTGCGCTTTCTGGTCTCACCGATACGCTCTCCCATTCTGACAACCGTTTCATATCCATTTTCGGTATTTTCAATCAGATCATAGTCCAATCTTACCTTTCCATGCTGCAGAAGAAGAATAATCGTGGAACCTCCGAATTCAAACCAGCCTTTTTCCTGTCCCTTTTTTACTGAAACAGATTTTTTCTCCACATTGGTGATTTTTCCCACCATCATGGCACCTACTTCCATCATAAGTACAGTCCCGAATTTCTCTGTTTTCAGCAAAGTATATTCTCTGGCATTTTCTCTGTAAATAGGATATACCTCATTTGCTACAGGATTTACAGTATGAAAAATCCCCGGTACCACTACATTATCAGATTTTTTACCTTCTGCAGGATAGCAGAAATGATGATAATCATCTACTGTCAGTCTGAATACCAGGGCATATCCGCCCAGATATCTTTCTGCCAGACTTTTATTACGAAGCAGCTGCTCCACTGTGTATTCTGTATCTTTAATCCAGAAACGGGAATTTTTATCAATCCTGTAAACAGAAAGCTTACCATCGCAGGGACTGACCAGCACCTTTTCCCTTTCATCAACAGGACGTTCTCCCAGGCGTAATCTGCGGGTAAAAAAATCATTCCAGGAAGAAAATTTCTGCTTTTCACAGATACTCAGATCAATTTTGTTTTTTTCCACAAAATCTCCCACAAACCTGGCCGAAAATCCCGTATTTAACAACCTGCCTGCCATTTTAGATACCCAGGGGCTGACCAGCACTCTGAGACAAAGTCTTCCACCCCGGTCATTATACAGATGACGCAATAATTTGTCCTGACCATTTTCCTCAACAGTTACATTTCCCACTCTGTCAATATATTTCATTGGTATATCTCTCCTGTTTACTATATAAAACGGAACATCTTTGCAAGTGCCAGTGCTACCACAACTACCAGAAGAATACGCACCGGATTCTGTGGTTTCTTTACCTTAATATTTAAAATAAAAAGAAGGCCTACTATAATTACCGCAATATGTATCACAATCAGAAAATGAATCATATAATATCTTCTCATCAGATACAGAAAGGGCAGAATGATCGCCATGGATGTGATCGGCAGTCCCTGATAGTATTTCCGGTTTTCTTCCGTCTGTGTCTGTCTCTTAGCTTCTGTCACATTAAAATATGCCAGACGGATCACAGATGCTATACTGTAAAATATCAGGGAAGCCACTCCTGCAGGCGTATTTACACCCAGGCAGTAACAGATCATTACCGGAAAAACTCCAAAACAGACTACATCACAGAGTGAATCAATTTGAATCCCAAAATTCTTCTCATCCTCTGTACGGTTCTTTTTAGTTCTGGCTATTTTTCCATCAAACATATCACAAAGTCCTGACAATGCCAGACAGAAAATGGCCATTTTGAAGTTCCCCTCCAGAGCCATTGTAATTCCAAACACGGAAATTCCCAGACTGATATATGTAAGAACCACCGTATAATCATAAAATCCTAAAAACATGTTTTACCCCCTATTTTCTTCCTGTACTTTTCGTCCTATTACCAGATGTGCCACACAGGTCATCACTGCACTGATGAGCATCTGTGCATAATAGGAAATTCCTCTGCTCAGCAGCATGGCCGGAAGTAATGTCTCCCCAAAAACCGGTGCAAAGATAACCAGATACAGTGATTCACTGATTCCCATACCTCCCGGCAAAGGAAGCATGTCTACAGATACCGAAATCACTGACTGTAAAATTGTCAGAGTCACGATCCCATATTCATGAAATCCCAGAGAACGATATACCCAGTAAGTAACTGTAAACAAAATAATACGCTGTACAAAAGTGATCAGAAACACTTTCAGAATCACCAGCTTATGTCCTGCCCAGAATGCTGCTGTCGCATGATACTGGTCCATGGAATTTTCCAGTTTCTCCAGTCTGCTTTTTCTGGGTTTCAGGAATCTGAAATGTTCCAGCAGTTTCATTCCCTTTACCATGAGCCATTTGGCAAGTCCAGGTGCAAACACCAGAATCATCATAAAGGAAACACAGAACACATTCAGTCCCACACCAAGATAAAATACCCACATATACTGTCCTAAATATCCTGTCAGAAATCCTTTTCCGAATATCCATAACAGAATACCGATCAGCACCAGAACTGCTTTATAAGTGATCGTAACGATCATCAATACCAGCGTGGTCACCGGTATAGGAAGTTTATCTTTCTTCATGTAATAAATCTGCATGGGCTGTCCCCCTGTGGCAGAAGGAGTAATGCAGCTAAAAAAGAACCCCACAAAGGAATACAGGGCACAATGCCCCATTTTAACCCCTGCTCCCAATGTCCTCATCATATAGAAAATGATCACGGATTCTCCCAGAATAAAGAGTACCACACAGATCACACTGATAATCAGATACACCGCATTTGCCTGTTGCACTGTAGAAATAATTTCTCCCAGATCCTCTCCCTTAAACACCATATATACAGTCAGAGAAAACACAAGGATCAGAAAGATAAAATTAAAAACCGCCTTTTTTTTATCTGTCATAATTTCTGTACACTTTCCTGCATATTTTATGCTCTGTTACCGTAACTTCCAGTGCATTCACAAATAATGAACTACACTATAGTTACACTAATCGTCTTATTATATCATACCTTCATGGGTCTGCATATCATAAAATATATATGCAACCCAATATCTCTTTCACTTATATTTGTCAGAAAGATTTTTAATGGAGGTAAAAATGAAACCACTGCTGGAAGTATCAGATGTCTGTCTTTCATACCACAGTATTTCCGGGGAAACCAGAGTCCTTTCACATATATCCTTTTCACTATTTCCAGGAGAATTTCTCGCAGTTGTAGGTCCCTCCGGCTGTGGAAAATCCACCCTTCTAAACCTGATATGCGGATTACTGAAACCAGAACAGGGACAGATTCTCCTAAACGAAGAACCGGTGTTTGCCGGAGACTGCCGCATTGGATATATGTTGCAGAAAGATCACCTTCTGGAATGGCGGAAAATTTACAAAAATGTAATTCTGGGACTGGAAATACGCAAAGAACTCACTGCCGAAAAACTGGCCTATGTAAATCAGATGTTACTCACCTATGGCCTGGACAAATTCCGCAATGCATATCCTTCTCAGCTTTCAGGAGGAATGCGCCAGCGTGCTGCACTGATCCGCACTCTTGCCCTGTCTCCTATGCTTCTTCTGCTGGATGAACCCTTTTCCGCGTTGGATTATCAGACCCGTCTCAAGGTCAGTGATGATATCGGTAAAATCCTGAAAAAAGAGAAAAAAACAGCAATCCTTGTCACTCATGATATTTCAGAAGCGATCAGTATGGCAGACAGAATACTGATTCTCTCTCCCCGACCCGCCACAGTTCAGAAAGAGCTTTCCATAAATCTGTCTGTTCCAGACCGCACTCCCCTGTCTTCCCGCAATGCACCAGATTTTAAAACTTACTTTAATCTTATCTGGGAGGAATTAAATCATGATGCCTGAACCATCCTATTACCAGCAATTATTTCTTCGCCGCATAAAACGGGAGAAACAACTGATCGTGCTGTGGAGAACCGCTGTTTTTCTTTTGTTTCTCCTTATCTGGGAGTGTTCTGCCAGATATGGTCTTATTGACTCTTTTATTTTCAGCAGTCCCTCTCTGATCTGGAAAAGCTTTATGGAAATGTGCCGGGATCTGTCCATTTTTTCTCATCTGGGGATTACAGTTACAGAAACCCTGATCAGTTTTTTCATAGTAGTGATCCTGGGTGCCGGACTGGCCGTGCTTCTCTGGTGTTTTCCCAGATTAGCCCAGGTCACCGAGCCTTATCTGGTAATACTGAACAGTCTTCCTAAATCTGCACTGGCACCCCTTCTTATTGTATGGCTGGGTGCCAATGAGCGAACCATTATTGTATCCGGAGTATCTGTTGCAATCTTTGGTTCCGTTTTAAATCTATATGCCGGATTTCAAAATACTGATCCAGATAAGCTTAAACTTATTGAAACCCTGGGTGGCGGAAAAAAAGAAAAATTCCAGAAGATCATACTCCCCTCTTCCCTTCCTCTGCTCCTCAGTGTGATGAAGGTGAATATCGGTCTTTGCCTGGTGGGAGTAATCATCGGTGAGTTCATCGGTGCCAGACAGGGGCTTGGCTATCTGATCATCTATTCAAGCCAGACTTTCAAGCTTACCTGGGTTCTGATGTCCATCACTCTTCTGTGTATCATTGCTCTGATTTTGTATGGAATTCTGGGGCTCATTGAGAGATATGTTACAAAGTAAAATTCTTACCTCTTCTTATCTTTTAACGAAACTCATCCTGCATTTTCTTCAAAGTTTTTTATGATACAAAAAAACCGGGACAACAGATCATGATACCATTCTCATGTCCTGTTGTCCCGGCCATCCAGTGCCATTTATTATTTCAGATCTGAAAAGAGTTCTTCCTGATATACGCCTGCATCTATCAATTTGCCAAAGGATTCTATTACATAATCCTTATCCTCTTTATAAGTTACACCAAACCATCTGTCATTGGAATCCAGCACCTTTACAGATACTTTTCCTGCCTGAAGCAACTCATCAATATAAATAGGAAGCAGATACTCTGCCTTCAGAATGTTCTCTTTGGAGGTATTCTGGAAAAATTCCCTGAATCCATCTTCCAGAAGCTGTACAAACTCCGGTGTCAGCCCCCACATATTCATGGAAACATAAGATTCCGGATCTACCGGTGTCAGTCCCCCCTGGTACTCTACAGCTGCACCCTCAGCAGTTTTTACAATATTGTGAGTTTCATGTACTGCTGTCAGATATCCCGACTTATTGGTTTCACAGATACCACGGGTAACAGCACCATTTTCACTTAGCGTATTCTTCAGGATAAAGCCTGCCATACACAGCTGTTCTGCCTTATCCGGAGTATAACCTTCCAGAAAATCATGAAGCTTTACAAAGGCTTCCTTTCCATAATAATCATCTGCATTTATAACTGCAAATGGCTCATGAAGTACCTCTCTGCAGGCCAGAACTGCCTGTCCTGTTCCCCAGGGTTTCGTTCTCTCTGGCACAGTTTCTACTCCATCCGGGAGATGATCAAGTTCCTGATATGCATAAGCAATCTCCACACCCAGATCATCACAGATTTTCTGGATACGGTCACCAATTGCTTCTTTAAATGCTTCCCTGATATCCTTGCGGATAATAAACACAATCTTATTAAATCCAGCTTCTATGGCATCATGAATGGAATAATCCATGATGATCTCACCATGTCTGCCAACAGGTGCCAGCTGCTTAATTCCACCGCCAAAACGTGAACCGATTCCTGCAGCCATAATAACCAATGTTGTTTTCATTTCCACACGTTTCCTCATTTCTTCATTTTATGTGTAATTCTATTTACAGTTTAATCGAAATAGATACAAAATGCAATACCTACAATATTTCCGCAAAAAGCTGTAGATTCTTGCAATATTTTCTGATAAAATAAACTTAATCCTAACGAGTGTCTATTAATTATCGGATTTTATAAATAAATTTTTTCTGCCAATAATTAATACTCCCTATGGATATCTCTTATTCACTTTAATTAAAAGGAGGTTCTTTATGAAAAGAAAAAAATGGTTACAGAAAACTGCAGTTCTTTGTACTGCTATGGTTTTAAGCGCAACATCTATACCTTCTGCTGGTTTTGCCGCAGACAGTTATGCTGATATCGAAAAAAGTGCCCTGGCAAAGATAGCCAGCGAATTTGCTGCTTCCTATGCCACCTCTCTGGAGCAAAGCCAGGATCTTGTCTCCGGGGTCAAAGGCGATATTACTGTAAATATAGAAGATTCCGGACGGTCACTTCTGGGATTTGTCGCTCCCTTCGATGTATCTTGGCTGAATAATGCCTCTGTTACCATCAACAGTTCTTTCAAAGATAACAAAGAAGGCGGTTCCATGGCACTTCTCGTAAACGACAGTCAGGTCTGCACCCTGGATTTTTATTTTGACCCGGATACCGAAGATATGTACATGAAAGTTCCGGAACTTTCTGATAAATATATGAAAGTAAATCTTAAGGAAGCAGAAGATGACGAAACTCTTGAGGCATCCACAGAAAGCCTGAGTGACTCTGTAACGCTTCTCAACAATATGACAGAAGTCATGCCTGAAGCTTCTGTAGTAGAATCCTTACTTAACAAATACGGTACCATCCTTATTGATAATGTGAAGAGTACTGACGGTACTTCCGATACCCTTACTGCCGGAGATATCAGTCAGGACTGTACTGTATATGAAGGTACTCTGGACTCTGAGGCTGCAGTCAGAACTCTTACCGCCGTTCTGGAAACTGCAAAATCAGACAAGGAAATTGAAGCAATCCTTGAAAAATGGGCTGCTGTACTTCCTGACAGCCAGGATCTGAAGGAACAATTCCAGGAAGCAGTTGACAGCGGTCTGGACGCACTTAAGGAAGATTCCTCAGATGAGGCTTCCCAGGATGAATATTTTTCTTCTAAAACCTGGGTCAGCGAAGACGGAAAAATCATTGGCCGTTCCCTTACCATGCATGATGCTTCCGGGGATACTCCTGTTTTCACCTGGCAGATGCCAATGAACGATTCCTCTTATGGATATCTGTTGGAAATCTATGCTGAAGACGAAGTTTATGCACTTTCCGGAAAGGGCACCATTGAAAATGACATATTAAATGGTTCCTACCAGTTCAGCATGAACGATGAACCTGCTGCAAATATTGAAGTAAAGGATTATGACACAGTGGAAGCTAAAAAAGGCAACATCAATGGAAGCTACTCCATTTCCTTTATAGCGGATGAGTCTGATGACAGCTCTGATGTTTCTCCTCTGACTAATTTTTCACTGGATGCAGATATTGCAAGCACTGCAGAATCCGGTTCTGTCAAGCTTGGTATTGTCAGTGCAGGTGCAACACTGGGTTCTGTTTCATTGGTTTCCGGCAAAGGTGACGGAGTGGATATTCCTGATCTCGCCTCTTTAAAAGATGTGTGTGATGTGTCCAACGATGATGATATGACTGACTATGTATCATCCATGGATTTCACAAAGCTTATGGACAATCTCACTGCCGCAGGTGTACCGGATGAAGTGATCACCTATATTTTAAGTGGTGGAAGCTCAGACACTGATACAGAAATCGATAATGAATCCATCAACTAATATCTAAATGCAAAAAGCTGACAGTTTCTAAATTAGAAACTGTCAGTTTTTTACTGTTACAGCTATTACTCCTCACTTATAAGGCTTTCCATCCATTTTGCTGCATTTTTCTGGTTAGGTGCAGAAGCAGGTACCACAATCGTAATACTATCATAGCTTAATCCAAATTCCTCTGCCAGTCTGCTGTCTTTGATGGTAATATGTGTCTGATCAGACTGTGTTCCGAATTCTCCGAAAACATGATCACCAAGCAATTCTTCCAGGTTCAGGAAAATACCATCTGTATTCAATGAATCATATAACTGCTCCGGCATCAGCATAACATCCAAAGTCCCCGCCTGAACCTGTGTCATATATGCGGTCTGGGCATAATAGTCCAGATTGCCTCCTGTTTCATCTGTAGTAATATTCACACTGATCTGTACTTTACTATATTTATCCTCTGTCACACCCAGAAGCTCTTCCACCTGTTTTTCTATATCATCTGTATCACTCAGCTGGGAATTAACAGCTGCAATTGACAATACCGTTTTTGTTTTTGCATTTATATACCAGTCTTTTAACACAAATGCAAGCACGATAGCTGCCAGAATCCCAAACATTACCGGCTTATAATACATCCAGATATATTGAAGTTTTTTTCCGGGTCCCATTCCCTTTAATTTTTCTTTTTCAAGCAGGCGTTTTTCCTTCCGTGACAGATCTGATTCATTTTTATAGACCGGGTTAAGCACACTTTCATCATGCCCTGTCTGTTTATCTTTGGTTGCTTCCAATATTTTTTCCTGATTATTTTGTGCCATTTGATCTCCTTTTGTCTGAATATACCTGTATTATAATGGACTGCCTTTACGCCACAGGCCAAACTGCTTGGATAATATATCAACTATATCATATTTTTCCCAGAATGAACAGATCCGATAAACCAGTGCAATCATCCCTATTGTAAACACGCATACAGCAAAAGGACGAATCCACAGATAAGCCAGATTATCTTCAAAATTCCCGGCAACTGCCAACACCCGCATCATGTCTCCCACTGCCAGATGAAAAAGGTAAACCGGAAAAGCCAGTTTTGCCCCTACAGCAGTCAAAACCTCCGGCATCCGGATCCGGGTTCCCCAGAGAACAGTCAGAAGAAAAATACTGCTGCAGATCAAAATAGAGCCTACATATATTTCTTTTGCCCCAAACTGTGAGGATTCCCATATTGTCATCCCAATACCTACTGTCATTATCAAAATCAGAGTAATATAACCAATCTTTCTGCGAAACCAATATAGATATTCATGGAACATCTGACCCAGAAGATAAAAGGACATACCTGTAAAAAGCCAGTTTCTATATTCCATAATACGATAGGAATATCCAAAAAAGCTGCTGAAATACCCTCTCCATAAGAGTCCACCCAACAATACCGGGATACACAAAAATGCAATTTTACGCAAATGGAATCGCTCTATCAAATAATCCAGCATATAACAATAAATCAATGCCGGCAAAAACCACAAGTGCCCACGTAGCGGAGAAGTACTGTTATACAAAAGCAGCTTCATAATATTCTGTCTGTCTGTAACTTCCCTGATCCATCTGTAAAGATTTTCCCCTGTTACCAGTCTTTTACTGATTTCCCAGATAAAATAAAAAACCATTGCAAAAATCATCAGTTTTACAATATGAAATATTTTCCCCGGGATTCTGTCAGAAGCATCTTTGCCATTATAATAACAGAAATAACCGGATATCATAAAGAAAAACGGAACTGCAAATCTTGACAAAGCTTCTATAAATATACCGGTTTGTCCGGGCAGGTCAATATGGATAAAAATAACCATACATGCTGCAATTGCCTTCATGCCATCTAAACATTTGTTTCTCATAATTCTTACGCTTCCTTTACAGCATGACAGTATAGCAAAGGCCTTTTTTTCTGTCAAGACGGTAACAGCCAGCTCCTGTCCTGTCTTGCCAGAAGCCTTGCATTATGATAGGCCATTCTGAGAGTCAGGCAGGTTCTCCCCAGATATCTGCCTCCATCAGAGGTTTTCATACAGGCCAGAGCCAGGTCTGGTTTACCGGGATGACGCAGGCAGATCGGAAGCAGAAGCTGTATGGAATGATTATAATACTGGGGAATGGCAGTTTTATAATCTGCCTCCAGCATTCTCCTGGTCTGCTTCAGTGCACCGTCAAACAGCTGCAGACGCATACTACTCTCCCGCACCTCTGTGGGAAGCCGCTCTGCATTGTCTGTATCCCCGAAAATATGATCATATTGGGGTATAATAGGAAGCTTGGTATCAAATACCAGTTCTGAAGGATCATTCACATAACATGCCCGCTCCGGCAGGTCAGTAATCCCTTCCTTCACTAAATGATAATCCGTATAAAAGCCGTCCAGAAACCATCTCTGCCTGTCCGGAACCAGATTGGGAATAAAAAAAGCATAGATTGGCTGATAATAATGATTAAAGAGTCCTGTATTAAAGATTGCATATTTTTCCTTTTCCCAGACCTTTCCCTCCTCATAAAGTCGTTTAAATGTATGCTCCAGATATCCTTTCAGGATTCCATTATCTTCTGTGCCGGAATAACTCCACCGCTCCGGTACAATCCCTGCAAGATTCACAATCTGCCGGTTATAGTCCCCACAGTAGGTAAAATCAAATAAATTCATGCATTTCCTCCTGCTTTATTGATCATTCACTTTTAAACCCTGTATCATTATATTGTATTTTGGAAAATTTACGGCAGAACTGCCAGATCAGAATTCGTACTCTTTTGTAAGTTCTTTTGACTAACCATAGCACATTTTTTCTGAAATAACAAGAGCTTTCCAACTGCAGTCTTATTATTGCCCTTATTATTATTTCATATTATAATGAGAATTGTGTGAGCTGCTTCGCAACGGAGCAATTGATAGATATCAGGGAAAACTCAGAAAGGAAAAGATTTAATATGAAAAAAAAGGGTTACTACTCTTCCGGTGAATTTGCACGTATGGCCCATGTAACGCTTCGTACCATACGTTATTATGACAAACAGGATCTTTTAAAACCATCTTTTGTAACGGAATCAGGCGCCCGTTTTTACACAGACAGCGATTTTGCCAGACTCTCACAGATTCTGCTGCTGAAATATCTGGGCTTTTCACTGGACGATATCCGCGAAATGATCATCGATGACACAGATTATCATTTCATGGAAAATTCTCTGAATATTCAGCTGAAGCTGGTCAGAGACCGGATCGAACAAATGCAGCTGGTGGAAAAAGCAATCCAGGACACTACAGAAGCAATCCGCTCCAGACATGTTATTGATTGGAATCAGATGCTTGATCTGATTCACCTGACCGGTATGGAAAAAAGTATGAAAAACCAATATCAGAATGCTTCCAATATTTCTTCCCGTATTAATCTGCACAGCCTCTATTCCCAAAATAAGCAAGGCTGGTTTCCATGGATTTATGAACAGTGCCGGATTGGTCCCCATATGAAAATCCTGGAGCTTGGCTGTGGTGACGGAGCACTTTGGACACAGAACCTTTCCCTTTTACCAGCCAATATTTCCGTCACCCTTTCTGATCTGTCCTCCGGAATGCTTTGGGACGCAAGACGTGCTCTGGGCCGTAAAGACAACCGCTTCTCCTTTGAGGCTTTCGACTGTTCAGAAATCCCTTACGAAAATAACAGCTTCAATCTGGTAATCGCTGATCATGTACTTTTCTACTGTGAAGATATTCCCGCAGTATGCAGAGAAATCCACCGTGTCCTTGTTCCCGGCGGAAAATTCGTCTGCAGTACTTATGGCAGCCGCCACATGCAGGAAGTCAGCCAGCTGGTACAGGACTTTGACAGCCGGATTGTCCTGTCTGCAGACAAACTTTATGAACGTTTTGGCAGAGAAAACGGAAGGCAGATCTTATCTCCCTATTTTTCCCATATTTCCTGGAAAAACTATGAGGACTCCCTTCTGGTTCCTGATGCAGAACCTCTGATCTCCTATATTCTTTCCTGCCACGGAAATCAAAATCAATATCTCCTGGACAGATATAAGGATTTTCGCTCTTTTGTATCAAGAAAAACCAGAGATGGTTTCTTCATTACCAAGGATGCCGGTATCTTTTTTTGTGAAAAATAACCAAAATTTAATTTTTTTGTAAAAAGTGCTTGAAAGTGACGCTAGGTCACCTTTTATAATACAATTATCATAAACCGGAGAAAGTTGGGAACTCTCCGGTAACACAGAAAGCTATATACATCCAGTGCAGCCCTGTATATGAGCAGCTGTACTGACAAGGAAAAAGGAGAATACTCATGAAAGGTATTATTTTAGCAGGCGGCTCCGGCACACGCCTTTACCCGCTCACAATGGTAACATCAAAGCAGCTTTTACCCATCTATGATAAACCAATGATCTACTATCCAATGTCTGTACTGATGAACGCAGGAATCCGTGACATCCTGATCATCTCCACTCCGCAGGATACCCCTCGTTTCGAGGAACTTCTTGGTGACGGACATCAGTTTGGTGTTCACCTTACCTACGCTGTACAGCCAAGCCCGGACGGACTTGCACAGGCATTTATCATCGGTGAGGAGTTTATCGGAAACGATACCGTTGCTATGGTTCTTGGCGATAATATTTTTGCAGGACATGGTCTGAAAAAGCGACTGAAAGCAGCCGTACAGAACGCAGAATCCGGAGAAGGTGCTACTGTTTTCGGATATTATGTAGATGATCCGGAGAGATTCGGTATTGTAGAATTCGATCAGGAAGGCAAAGCGATCTCTATTGAAGAGAAACCGGAACATCCGAAGAGCAACTATTGTGTCACAGGATTATATTTCTATGATAATCGTGTTGTAGAATATGCAAAAAACCTGAAACCAAGCGCCAGAGGCGAACTTGAGATCACAGACCTGAACCGCATCTATCTGGAAAAAGGGGAATTAAATGTAGAACTTCTGGGTCAGGGATTCACATGGCTGGATACCGGTACACATGAAAGTCTTGTGGAAGCTACAAACTTTGTAAAAACAATGGAGAGCCACCAGCACCGTAAGATCGGATGTCTGGAAGAGATTGCATATCTTAATGGCTGGATTACAGAAGATGATGTACTGAAGGTTTATGAGGTACTGAAGAAAAACCAGTATGGTCAGTATTTAAAAGACGTTCTGGATGGTAAATATTTAGACGTACTTCACTGATTCAGAATCTGTTTTCTGATTTTGCCGCATTTTTTTCGGTTAAACAGAAATTGAACTATATCAATCCCTTCTTCCCGTAATCTGTCAGCAATTCTGTTTCTGACAGATTACAGCAGAAGATGCAATTATAATTTCAAAATCAAAGGAGAATTTTAATGAACATTATCGTAACCGGCGGTGCCGGATTTATCGGAAGCAACTTTATTTTTCACATGTTAAAAAAATACCCGGATTACCGCATCATCTGTCTGGACTGTCTTACCTATGCAGGAAACCTTTCCACTCTTGCACCTGTTATGGATAATCCTAACTTCCGTTTTGTAAAAGAAAGCATTACAGACCGTGAGGCAGTTTACAAGCTTTTTGAGGAAGAACACCCTGATATGGTTGTTAACTTTGCAGCTGAGAGCCATGTAGACCGTTCCATCGAAAACCCGGAAGTGTTCCTTACCACAAATATTATCGGTACTGCTGTTCTTATGGACGCATGCCGCAAATACGGTATCAAACGTTATCATCAGGTATCCACTGATGAAGTTTACGGAGATCTTCCCTTAGACAGACCTGACCTGTTCTTCACAGAGGAAACTCCCATCCATACAAGCAGCCCTTACAGCTCTTCCAAAGCTTCTGCAGACCTTCTGGTGCTGGCCTACCACAGAACTTACGGACTGCCTGTAACCATCAGCCGCTGTTCCAACAACTACGGCCCATATCATTTCCCGGAAAAACTGATTCCCTTAATGATCGCCAATGCCTTAAATGACAAGCCTCTTCCTGTTTACGGAAAAGGTGAAAATGTCCGTGACTGGCTGTATGTAGAGGATCACTGCCGCGCCATCGACCTGATCATCCACAAAGGGCGTGTAGGGGAAGTTTACAATGTAGGTGGTCACAACGAAATGACAAACATTGATATTGTTAAGATCATCTGTAAAGAGCTTGGCAAGCCGGAAAGTCTGATCACCTATGTAGCAGACCGTAAAGGTCATGATATGCGCTATGCCATCGACCCCACCAAGATCCACAACGAACTTGGCTGGTTACCGGAAACTAAATTTGCAGACGGTATCAAGAAGACCATCAAATGGTATCTGGATAACAAGGAATGGTGGGAAACTATCATCTCCGGAGAATATCAGAACTATTATGAAAAAATGTACGCACACCGCGGGGAGGCATAATTTATGAGAGTTTTTGTAACAGGTGTAGGCGGTCAGCTTGGACATGATGTTATGAATGAACTTGCAAAACGAGGCTATGAAGGTGTGGGAAGCGACATTGCTCCTTCCTACAGCGGAATTGCAGACGGCACTGCTGTCACAACCATGCCTTACGTACAGATGGATATCACAGATAAATCATCTGTGGAAAAAGTTATCAAAGAAGCAAAAGTGGATGCAGTGATTCACTGTGCTGCATGGACAGCTGTAGATGCTGCCGAAGATGAGGAAAATCAGCCCAAGGTCCATCTGGTAAATGTAACAGGAACCCAGAATATTGCTGATGTGTGTAAAGAACTTAACATCAAAATGCTCTATCTCTCCACAGACTATGTATTTGACGGTCAGGGAACTACTCCATGGGAGCCTGACTGCAAAGACTATAAACCATTAAATGTCTATGGACAGACAAAGCTTGAGGGCGAGCTTGCTGTATCAGGCACTGTAGATAAGTTTTTTATTGTCCGTATTGCATGGGTATTTGGCAAAAACGGCAAGAATTTTATCAAAACCATGATCAACCTCGGAAAAACTCATGATACTCTCTCCGTAGTCAATGACCAGATCGGTACACCTACTTATACCTATGACCTGGCAAGACTTCTGGTAGATATGATTGAAACTGAAAAATACGGTTATTATCATGCAACCAATGAGGGCGGATATATCAGCTGGTATGATTTCACAAAAGAAATCTTCCGTCAGGCCGCTGCCATGGGACACCCGGAATATCTCCCGGAAAACATGACAGTAAACTCCGTCACAACTGCAGAGTATGGAGTTTCCAAAGCAGCACGCCCATTTAACAGCCGCCTGGATAAGAGCAAGCTGACAGCCAATGGCTTCACTCCACTCCCCACCTGGCAGGATGCACTGGGACGTTATCTCAAGGAACTGGATTTCTAACAAGACGAAGTAATTTCCTATAACATAAAAAATCAGCTGGCAGCCGGCATATATTATACCGATTGTCAGCTGTATTTTTTTATACTCTTTTTCTGTTTTCTTCTGCTATTCTTTTTCTCTGCTGCGCTCCATATATTTTTCCATATCCAGTATTTTCTCTGATTTTGCAACGATCAGGGATGCTGCCACATCACCAAGACTATTGCTCATGGCACGCATCATGCCCAGAAGTGAGTCCATGCCCATGACCAGACCAATTCCAGCCAAAGGCACCTGCATCTGAGTCAGCAATACTGACAGACACACAAGTCCTGCTCCCGGCACTCCCGGCGCTCCCACCGACAGGACCAGAACAGAGAAAAACATGGACAACAGCATTCCTCCACTGATCTCCACTCCAAAGATCCTTGCCAGTGTCATACCGAATATTACAAGATATATACAGGTTCCATCCATATTCACTGTTGCACCTAAAGGAATTGACAGAGAATAGATTTTCTTTGGAATGCCAAGCTTATGTTCACAGGCATCCATATTTACTATGATCGCAGCATTACTGGATGCCAGTCCAAACACCTGCAACATAGTAGGGCTGTATTTCTTTATAAACGGTACAGGAGTCAGATGTCCGATCAAAAGAATCAGCAGACAGTAAATTCCCAGCATTACAATAATACCAACTGTAAAAGTTCCCAACATTGCCAGCATTGATAATAATACATCCGGTCCTGTCTTTAATATAACTGTTAAAACAGATGCAAATGTTGCCAGCGGTATAAACTGAACCAGAATAACCGTGATCTTCAGAAAAAGCGAATTACAGGCTTCAAATATATCCTTCAATATCTTTGAATAATCTCCGATTTTTCCAAGTGCGATCCCGATCAGGATTGCAAGAAAAATCAGCTGCAGCATATTGGATTCCAGAAAAGGTTTCACAAAATTCGAAGGAATAATATTAACAATAGTATCCTTAATAGAGATACTGACATCCGAAGATGCAATTGCTGACACATCTGCAGTCAACTTTGATGCAAGCCTCGGATCTCCGGGCTGGAAAATATAAAAAATACCAGTTGAGGAAAGAATAGCCAGTACAGTCGTAAGCATATAAAATCCCATGATCTTACCACCGATCCTGCCAACCTCCTTCAGATCTCCAAACTGAGAAATACTGCTGACAATGGAAAAAAATACCACAGGACCTACGATCATTTTCAATGCATTCAGAAACATAGTACTGATAGATGAAAAGATATTATCATTTAATACAGTATTAACTGTATCCGGTACAAAGGTCTTCATAAGCATTCCCACCACAATGGCAGCTGCCAGGGCAAGCATTGTCTGTATTGCCATTGCATGTGGATTTTTCTGTACCATGATCTCCACCATATTTGTATGATTCTTATTCTTATAGCGGAGCTGGTCTTTATTAGATCTCAGAAGGATATCTCTGATCATTCCCTCTTCTTCCTGCGAAGACTGCTGATCATCATTCTCCCGGTTCAGTACCTCCTCAACTGTATATCCCTGTATCAGCTGGAACTCCTGACCTCTAAGAGTCATATTGACATAAATCCTGTTCAGATTTTTATTTAAACTGATACCAATCTGATCATCTTGACTCTCCGCATGTTCAATCAGCTTGACCAGTACTTCCTCTACCACAAGCATGGTCTTCATTCTTTGCTTTTTTGCAATTTTTAATTCTGCAAGACCATTCTCAACAAAATTAATGCCGTCTGATATTTTTGACTGTTCAATTGATATTTTTTTATGCATATTTCCCCCTATCTTACGAAACTATCCTTCCATCCCACTGCAGAACAAACAATCAGGACTTTATCTGTCAGACCACTACCTTCGTTTTGTTCTGCTGTATTTTCTGCCATGCACATCCGGCAACGATCAGAAGCAATCCCAAAATATCCGTCATAAGCGTTGGATTGATAAGCATCAGTCCTCCTACAGCCAGCATAACGCGGACAATTGCAGGCATCTTCGTAAACAGATATCCTTCCAGTGACGCTGACAGACCAAATACACCGATCAGTGAAGTAATAAAGATCTGAACTACACTGACAGCAGTGGTATCGATCAGAAGCATGGACGGATTAAAGCAGAATACATAAGGTACAATAAATACTGCAATCGCCAGTTTCGAAGCTGTAAACGCAGTCTTCATTGGGTTCGATTTTGCAATGGCAGAACCTGCATAAGCAGCAAGTGCTACCGGAGGTGTAATATCTGCTACAATACCGAAGTAAAATACAAAGAAGTGGGCTGCCATAATCGGCACTCCCATACGTACCAGAATCGGTGCGCAGGTTGCTGCCATGATACAGTAGTTTGCAGTAGTCGGAACACCCATACCAAGAACAATACAGCAAAGCATTGTCAAAAGAAGCGCAATGATCAGTTTTCCGTTTGCAACACTGATAATTCCGTTAATCAGGTCATTCGCAAGGCCTGTCATAGTAATGGAACCGGAAATGATACCTGCAACACCGCAGGCCACAGCTACAGAAATAACGCCTCTGCCACCTGCTTCCAAAGCATCAAGACACTTGGAAACACTGATTCTGTTCTCTTTATCAAACAGACTTACTATAATAGAAAGAACGATTGCATAGCTTGCTGCTTTCTGCATGGTCATATAGTTTCCTGATACCCAGATAACCAGCATAACCAACGGTAATAACAGATAAATCTTACGGATCAGAATCTTAAACACAGGAAGTTCTTCTTTCGGAATACCGGAGAGGCCCAGCTTCTTAGCTTCCAGATGAACTGCAATAAAGATTCCTGTGAAATACAGCAATGCCGGCAGGATTGCCCTGACAATGATCTGTGAATAGGGTACTCCTATAAAATCAGCCATAAGGAATGCGGCAGCTCCCATAATCGGCGGCATAATCTGTCCACCTGTAGAAGAAGCCGCTTCTACTGCACCTGCAAACTCCGACTTATATCCAGTTTCTTTCATCATAGGGATAGTAACAGAACCTGTGGTAACTGTATTACCTACAGAAGAACCAGAAACCATTCCGCAAAGAGCAGAACTGATAACTGCTACCTTCGCAGGACCACCTGCATATTTTCCGGCCACGCAGTTTGCAAGCTGGATAAAGAAATTAGAGATTCCTGTTCTCTCCAGGAACGCACCAAAAATAATAAACACTACAATATACTTAGAGCATACATTTACAGGTGTGGAAAAAATACCTTCTTTTGTATAAAAAAGGTTGCGTACCAGGAATTTCACCCTGCCAAAAAACGCCGGGTTTGTAAGTCCTACAGCCAGGGCATAGATCAGGAAAAAGCCGGCTACAATCAGGATTGGCAAACCAACACAACGTCTGGTAAGCTCAACAAGTGCCAGAATGCCAATAATGCCGATGATAATCTGATAGGTTTCAAATCTGGTACCCTGATTAATAATTTTATTCGCACTAAAAGTGAAATACAGAAACGCTCCTGTGCCAAGCAGCATAAAAATAATATCGCTTATCGGCATATAATTCTCTCTGATGTCACCCTTCTTTGCAGGATAAGTCAGAAACCCGATCAGAACGATCAGTCCCAGGAAAGAAGTCAGTCGAATTTCTTCCAGGAAGGTTGCAAAAAGTGTTACATAGATACACCACAGTGAGAAGGCGATGAGAATTCCGCGGATAGCAATCTTATATTTTCCTGTCCATATACGGATATTAGACTCACGGTCATATTTTTTCATAACCGCATCTACATCAGCTCCCTCAGACTCTGACTGTCCCACCGGAGATGTATTTACTTTTTTACTGTTATATTCTTTCATACCGGTTATTCCCCTTTCGTGTCAACTGTAATTCCATGCTCTGCATAATAACGTGCAGCACCTTCATGGAACGGTATCGTCATACCTGTAGTGGCATTCTCCAAGGAAAGCTCCTCTCCCTTTGCATTCTCGGATGCAATCTCATCTGCATGGTCAAAAATAGCAGCCGTCATATCGTACACTGTATCATCGTCCAGATTCTCAGATACAACAATTGTTGCCTTAACGGTGATTGTCTCTACCGGTTCATCCTGTCCCGGGTAAGTACCTGCCGGAATCTGATAAGTGGTATAGTATGGACAATCATTTAGAATAGATTCACGAATATCTCCGTCAATGTTGATCAGATATACTCCATTCGTTGTTGCAAGCTCTGTAATTGCTGTTGTAGGTGCTCCTGCAACAATAAATGCAGCATCAATCTTTCCATCCTTTAATGACTCCTTACTGTCTTCAAAGGAAAGATACTGTGGATGAATGTCATCAAGAGTAATACCTCCTGCATTTAACACATCCAGTGCATTAAAATACACACCTGAGTTTGCTGCACCGATTGATACGCTCTTTCCCTTCAGATCCGCTACTGTTTTAATATCAGGATCCATGGTGAACAACTGAACTGTCTCAGCATAAAGACCACCCAAAGTTCTGAAATCGTGAGTCGCACCATCCTGCTCAAAGGCTCTTACGCCATTCCATGCGTAAGCCATAACATCAGACTGTACAAATCCAAGCTGAAAATCCCCGTCCTGAACAGACTGCAGATTTGCCTTTGATCCACCAGTAGAAACAGCTGTAACCTTCACATCTGTGTTATTCGTAATATACTGGGCAATTACACCACCATAAGAATAATAGGTACCTGCCGTACCTCCGGTACCGAATGTCAGGCGGGTTTTACCCTGTCCACAGCCACTCAAAAGACTGACTGCAAGAGCCAGAGACACAACCAGGCCAATGAGTCTGCCTGATTTTCTTTTGCTTCCGATAAGCTCTTTTTTTCGCATAGATTCATCTCCTTCTTTCAAATTATATAAACATGTCAAAATATTATATCATATTTATTTAAAAATGAAAATATTTATTGAAGACTGGCACAAAAAACGTTACAATGAAACTAAGAGTTACTGTTCACTCCGTTATCAGTAACAAATAATATACAAACTTAACCTGATGGAGGTAACTATTATGGCTAAAAAAATATATCCAGTCATCACGATCAGTCGTGAATTCGGTGCCGGCGGACACAGCATTGCAAAAGTGCTCTCAGAACGACTGGGCATCCCTTATTATGATAAAGATTTTGTAAAAGAAACTGCTTCCAGAAGCGGATATTCTGAAGAAGATATTGAACGTGAAGGTGAAAATTTAAGCCGGAGCGCCAGACTTCTGGACAACTTTCTTGGAAATTCCATGAACTATTCCAGCTCCCATGATGCCATTTTCCGCGCACAGAAAGAACTGGTTCTCCACCTTGCACAGCAAGACTGCATCCTGATCGGACGTTGTTCCAATCTGATCCTGCGCGAGGCCGGAATCCCAAGTCTGGATGTCTTTCTTCATGCAGATGTTGATTTTCGTACAGAACATGTCCGCAGGTTAGGCTTAAGCGGAAAGGAAGATCCGCGAAAATACCTGAATAAAATAGATGATATGCGTGAAACCTACTTTAAGACATATACGAAACATAATCTTGGTACATACCGCGACTACGATCTGTGTCTGGATACCGGAACTTTAGGCTTTGATGCATGTATTGATATTGTTGAGAAACTTGCCCGTCAAAAAGCTCAGAAAGACTAATATCGCCACAATTTTTCATAAAAATCATCAAAAACAAAGATGCCGCTGATCATTATATTCTGATTCAGCGACATCTTTGTCTTTTATTATATCATCTTATTTTTCTGTTCTTTTCCGCCACCAGTGCAGCGAAAATTAATATTCCAGACTTAAAAGCAGTAAAGTACCTAATCTGGTGTACCCACAAATTACTCCCTAAATCAATTAGAATGTAAATTTGTCTGCGAAATATGCATCCAGTTCATCGATTTTCACACGAACCTGCTCCATAGTATCACGGTCACGGATTGTAACTGCTCCGTCGTTTTCGGACTCAAAGTCATAAGTTACACAGAACGGAGTACCGATCTCATCCTGTCTTCTGTAACGTTTACCAATGTTTCCACGATCATCATATTCACAGTTATATTTCTTGCTTAACTGCTGATAGATCTTCTCTGCACCCTCATTAAGCTTCTTGGAAAGAGGAAGCACACCGATCTTAACAGGTGCAAGTGCCGGATGGAAATGGAGAACTGTACGAACATCATTCTTCTCTGCATCCAGAACTTCTTCGTCATATGCGCTGCACAGGAATGCAAGTACCACACGGTCAGCACCCAGTGACGGCTCGATTACATATGGAATGTATTTCTGTTTCTTCTCATCATCAAAGTATGTCAGATCCTGTCCTGATACGTTCTGATGCTGTGTCAGGTCATAGTCTGTTCTGTCAGCGATTCCCCAAAGCTCACCCCATCCGAATGGGAACAGGAACTCTACGTCAGTAGTAGCTTTGCTGTAGAAGCTTAATTCTTCTGCATCATGGTCACGATAACGAACTTCTTCATCCTTCAATCCAAGAGAATGTAACCAGTTCAGGCAGAAGTTCTTCCAGTATGCAAACCACTCAAGGTCTGTATCCGGCTCGCAGAAGAACTCAAGCTCCATCTGCTCAAATTCACGGGTACGGAATGTGAAGTTACCCGGTGTGATCTCATTACGGAAGGATTTACCGATCTGGCCGATACCAAATGGGATTTTCTTACGGGATGTTCTCTGAACATTCTTAAAGTTTACGAAAATACCCTGTGCTGTCTCAGGTCTTAAATATACTGTATTCTTGGCATCCTCAGTAACACCCTGGAAAGTTTTGAACATCAGGTTAAACTGACGGATATCTGTAAAATTATGTTTGCCGCATGTAGGACATGGTACATTGTGATCTTTGATGAAGTTCATCATCTCTTCCTGAGACCATCCGTCTACAGAGCTCTCCAGTTCAATGCCATTCTCCTGGCTGAAGTCCTCAATGATCTTGTCTGCACGGAAACGTTCATGACATTCCTTACAGTCCATCAGCGGATCAGAGAAGCTTCCCAGATGTCCGGAAGCCACCCATGTCTGTGGGTTCATCAGGATTGCACAGTCAACACCTACATTGTATGGGGATTCCTGAATAAATTTCTGCCACCATGCACGCTTTACATTATTTTTTAACTCTACGCCCAGATTACCATAGTCCCATGTATTTGCAAGACCACCATAAATTTCAGAACCCGGGTAAACAAATCCTCTTGCTTTTGCCAGAGCAATGATTTTGTCCATTGTTTTTTCCATGACTATTCTCCTCGTCTTTTATTTATATGACTAACGCTATTATAGCTGTATCTCTTTTCTTTTGCAAGGTTTCTCAACTCATTATTTCCAGAATTTCAAGGCTTTTGAACTTTTTATCTGTATTTTTCGCTATATATTTATGTATGAAACGCTCTAATTCCACCAGTACTTCCTCCTTCACAGTGAAAGTATAGAGTTTTCCCAGGTCTGCCACTGCAGCATACCGCATGACATAAAGGGCTGACTGAGAGATTCTTCCCCCATCTTTCACCTGTCTCAGACATTCCTTGCACAATATACCATGTGCCTCCTGAGAAAAGAAAAGTTTCTCTTCTTCTCCAGGCTGTTTTCCACAGCCTGTACAGTTAAAAAGAGAGGGACCCATTCCCTGAACAACCATCATCCTCAATTCAAAAATACAGCGAATCAGCCGGTCCTCAATGTGTGGATTCAAAAGGGCTTTCACCGTCACATACAACAGATTCATGGCATCCTTCTCATCGGTTCCTTCCTGTCCAAAATAGTCTGCCAGTTCCAGAAAATAGAAACCATAATAGATACCCGGCTGTTTTTCTGCCAGTTCTGCAAAATGATGAGTGATAGATACCTGATTCAGATTGTAGCTTGTCCTGCCCTCATAAAGAGTAAAAATACCAAAAACAAAGGGAGTTGCAGCTGCCAGAAAAGGGCTGTTCGGGCGGCGTGCGCCTTTTGCAAAAGCAGAAATTTTTCCTCTCTCTCTTGTAAGAAGAACAATCCGCTTGTCATACTCTCCCACAGGCATGGCTGAAAGTACCACTCCCTGCACAGTTATCAGATCACTCATTGATTTATCCTTACATATTCTCAGATTTCTTTTTTGTCATATCCGAAGTTCTTGATGAGGAAATCACTGTCCCTCCAGTCCTTTTTTACCTTTACCCAAAGCTTCAGATTAACCTTTGATTCCAGCATTCGCTCGATCTCATATCTTGCATTGCTTCCGATTTTTTTCAGCATGGCACCCTGTTTGCCGATGATGATTCCCTTGTGAGACTCTCTCTCGCAGATGATAGTCGCATCAATATCCACGATCGAATTTTTTCCGGGACGTGTTTTCATCTGATCAATGGCAACTGCGATCCCGTGGGGAATCTCTGCATCCAGGGCATGAAGAGCCTTCTCACGGATGACCTCAGCCACGATCTGGCGCTGAGGCTGATCTGTGACCGTATCCTCATCATAAAACATTGGTCCATATGGAAGATATTTCAGGATACAGCCGATAATATCCTGGGTATTCTGTCCCCGCAGTGCGGAACATGGAATGATCTCTGCAAAATCGCATACCTTACGGTAGGTATCAATAGCAGGAAGTATTTCCTCTTTAGATACTGTATCGATCTTATTGATAATCAGGATCACAGGTACTCCGATTCCCTGAAGCTGTTCTGCTATATGTCTCTCCCCGGCTCCGATAAAGGTACTTGGCTCCACCAGCCACATAATGGCATCCACTTCCTTCAGTGTTCGTTCTGCCACCTGGACCATATATTCTCCCAGCTTGTTTTTTGCTTTATGGATACCCGGGGTATCAAGAAATACGATCTGTCCTTCATCACAGGTATAGACTGTCTGGATACGGTTTCTGGTTGTCTGTGGTTTCTTGGATGTAATGGCGATCTTCTGACCGATCAGGTGGTTCATCAGAGTAGACTTTCCTACATTTGGGCGTCCGATGATCGCTACAAATCCGGATTTAAAATTTTCGTTCATTTTGTTCTTTTCCTTATAAATTATTACTTTTCCATCTATATCTGCAACATAATATCATGTTTACTCTCAACAGTTGACCAGTGATTTCACTTCCATCAATACATCAGAAGCCTCAGATACCTTGCTCTCGCTTCCTACAACACAGATCTGGTCTGCTGCCAGAACTGCTTCTATGATCTCAGCCAGCCCATGGATATCCTCCACAGATGCATTCAGGATCTGATCTCTCTCTTTCTGTATCATCTCTTCTGTCACACCGCAGAAATAGGCTGTCTTTGAAACAGAGCCTTTCATCTGAGGTGTTTTGGGCACATCCTTGCCACTGATCGTACCGATGATATATTTTGTCATCTCTCTTTCATCTGCCTGGAAACCTCGGATATACTCCGGAATTCCCTTATATACATCCAGCGTACGTTTCAGATGAGGATCACGGTAGGACACCAGATAGCTCTCTCCATTTCTCTTAAATCCGCTCATACAGCCATATGCGCCGCCTTTTACACGCAGATTGATCCACAGATAGTCATAACTTAAGATAACTTTCAGAATTTCCAGTGCACCTGTATATTCCAGACCTTTTTTCTTAAAGTTACCAGTCTGGGCCACATACTGGACCTGTCCTGAAGTCTTAAAGCCTTCGTTCTTCTTTGTGCAGGTCAGTTTGTCCTGTGATCTCTCCACAGGATCTGTGCAAAGTCCCTCTTTTACAGATAATGCCAGCTTCTTAACAGTTTCCAGTGATTCCTTCTCTCCTGTATAGCTGATTATAAAGTTCTCAGGACGAAGGATCTCCTTCATCAGTCTGCGAAGTTCTTCTACAGTTTCTTCTTTTCTCTGGTCAAAATCTTTCTCCAGCTTCTCGATAAACTGATAATATCCGATTCCTGCCATCTCATCCTGAAATGCAGCCATAGGTGAAGAATATGCTGTCGCTCTCAGCACAGCAGTGGAATGTCCTGCACCTGTCAGATTTACCTGAGCACGGGATTTCACAGACGCAATAATCTCATAGAGACGTTTTGTATCTTCCAGTTTTGAACTGTTCAGGATCTCCTGGATCATTTTGAAAAGAAAATCCAGTTTTGTATAAAGCGCCTTACCCCTTACAGAGAACATAGCCTGAAACTCTTCTGTTGAATCAGCTCTGTCAAAAACCTCTACTCCGCAGTTGATACCGCCTGTATTGGCATTGATCTCATTGAACAGCTCTCCGTATGTGTGCTCCTTTGTATCCACATATCCCAGCACAGATTTCAGCAGTCCCAGATAAGGGATCTGTTCCGGTGCAATACTGTCCGTCTTAAACATCAGATCTACATATCCGATACCATTTGTGCATACCTCATGATAAAGGAACAGGCTGTCATCTACAGATAATTCTTCATTTACAAAGTTCCCGGCCTCTTTCTTAATATCACTTCTCTTTAACATAGGAATACATTCCAGTGCTTCCGGATCCTCCTCAGATTCCTGATATGCTTCCAATGCTTTGGTCTTCTCAACCATTGTATTCAGCTCTTCTTCAGAAAGGCTGCTTCTGTATGCTTCCAGTTTCTCTTCCAGCTCTTTCTCACGCTGAGCTGCCAGTCCCTTCTTCGGCACAAGAGTAAGAATACAGCCATGAGAATTCTCAAGAAGATATCTGCGGATCAGCTCTTCAAAGTATCCTTCATTTACTGCTTTCTTCAGATTCTCAAATACCCTGAGCATCTGCACCTGTGCAAAAGGAGCTTTACTCTCATACAGCCAGTCTCCCAAAATATCAAGACTGTACATCAGTCCTTTGGGATAAGAGGAGAAGTCTGCCTCACGATAGCGGAATTCAAAGTAATTGATTCCCGCTTCCACTGCTTTTTTATCAATTCCATTCTTAACAATATCTCCAAGCACCTGTCTGATCACAGATACGAACTCTTCTTTTCTGTCAGGATTGGAGCCTTTTGCGATCACTGTAAAATATGGCTGGAGAATTCCGTCATCATAAGAGCCATAGACATCCTTTCCCAGCTTTGCATCCAGAAGCGCCTGTTTCAGCGGTGCTCCCGGTGCACCTAAAAGAGCATAGTCAAGGACTTCAAATGCCATTGCCATCTGGCTGTCCCCGGCATTTCCGGCGATCATATTATAAGAAAGATAGGTATTATCCTCTTCTCCCTCATTCTCTGCGATGGGATACTCCAGCGTCACATCCCTGCATTCGTCAAATGCTCTCTGTTCCCGGATCACAGAATCCACATCCAGGTATTCAAAGTGAGACAGATAATGCTCATCAAGGAAGTTAAGCTTCTCATCCATATCCATATTTCCATAGAGATAAATATAACTGTTGGACGGATGATAATAGGTTTTGTGGAAATTCAGGAAATCCTCATAGGTAAGATCCGGAATATTTTTCGGATCACCGCCTGACTCACAGCCATAAGTGGTATCGGGAAAGAGATGGTTCATGATCTCACGCTCCAGAACCTCATCCGGGGAAGAAAATGCCCCCTTCATCTCATTGTATACAACACCATTATATTTCAGAGGTCCTTCCGGCTGTTCCAGATGATAGTTCCAGCCTTCCTGACGGAAAATCTCTTCTCTCTTATAAATATTCGGATAGAATACCGCATCCAGATAAACATGCATCAGATTCTGAAAATCCTGATCATTACAGCTTGCTACAGGATAGCAGGTTTTATCCGGATAAGTCATGGCATTCAGGAATGTGTTCAGAGAACCCTTTACCAGTTCCACAAAAGGATCCTTTAATGGAAACTCCCTGGATCCGCAGAGCACACTGTGCTCCAGGATGTGTGCCACACCTGTGCTGTCCTTAGGTGGTGTGCGAAATGCGATATTAAATACTTTATTCTCATCATCATTCTCGATCAGCATAACTCTTGCGCCGGTTTTTTTATGGCGAAGCAGCCATCCCCTGGAATGAATATCTGTAAGATTTTCCTCCATTATCACTTCATATGCTGTCAAATTCTCTTTGTTCATTTCTGCCTCCAAGTTATTTTTTATTACTGCCCCCTCTGTTCACAGTAACTTTATTTACCTGTTTTTGCGTCCAGTCCACCTTCACCCGGAAAATGCTTTTCATAAGCTTCCCTTGCTGCCCTGGTAATAATCCCCAGTTCTTCCTGCATATCAAGGTTTACAGGAAGCTGTACAGCAGTCTCATAAACATCTATCTGTAATTTGTTTTTGGCACCTTTTTCTCCGATGGGAACAATTCCGCAGATTATGGTATTATAATTCTTATCCTTTTCACACAATTCCATGTACGTTTTCACCATATGGCAGCATTCTTTGTACAAAAGCTCCTGGCGAAGTGCATCTCCCTGCTGAAATTCTCTGAATTTCAATTTTTCCAGATGTTTACCGATTTCTTTTTTTGCACTTTTCATGCCAAAGAATCTCCTGCCTGCATCCCTGTTGTATTCCAGAGACATCCACAGTCCCAAATATCCGTCAGCACGTCCATCTCCAGTCTCAGAAACAGCACTGTAGCGAATATCCCAAAGTTCCTTTCTAATGGCATTCCCCTCTGTGTCCTCTCCTGCTGCAATGGACTGATCCAAAAACATTTTTCTTTTCATAGGATCATGTTCTTTATAATAAAGGGCAATCAGCTGTGTATCTTCCATAAATCTTTGTTCCTTTCGTTTTCATTTATATATTTATTATTCTCAGTCTTTTTTATTCTTCCTCATAGGCAAGCTCAGTTTCTGCCATTGCAAGAGCTTCTTCAATCACCTGATCCATATCCATATAGCGATACATACCCAGTCTGCCTCCGAAAAGTACTTTTTTCTCCTCCAGGGCTTTTCGCTCGTATTTATCAAATAATTCACTGTTCTTGGGATCATTTACCGGATAATAAGGTTCCCTGCCTTTTTCCCAGGCAGCGGGATACTCTCTGGTGATCACTGTCTTTGGCTGAGTTCCAAATTCAAAATGCTTATGCTCAATGATCCTTGTATAAGGCACCTCATAATCTGTATAATTGACCACAGCATTTCCCTGATAGTTACCCATTTCCAGGGTTTCTGTCTCAAAACGCAGGGAACGGTATTCCAGTTCACCATAGCAATAGTCATAAAATTCATCGATCATACCTGTAAAAAGAACCTTTTCAGCCTGATCCATCAGTTCCTTTTTATTTGCAAAAAAGTCAGTATTCAGGCATACCTGCACACCCTCAAGCATTTTTTTGATAATGCGGGTGTAGCCACCCTTAGGGATACCCTGATATGGATCCTTAAAATAATTGTTGTCATAAGTATATCTAAGAGGAAGTCTTTTAATAATAAATGATGGCAGATCCTTGCACTCTCTTCCCCACTGTTTCCGTGTATATCCCTCTATCAGCTTCTCATATACATCCTGTCCTACCAGGGCCAGAGCCTGCTCTTCCAGGTTTTTAGGATGAGTAATATGCATTCTGGCTATCTGCTCCTGGATCTTTGCCTTAGCCTGTGCAGGAGTCTTTACCCCCCACAGCTGATGAAATGTATTCATGTTAAAAGGAAGATTGTATAATTCATCTTTATAAACAGCAATCGGGGAATTTACAAAATGATTAAACTCAGCAAACTGATTGATATACTCCCATACATCCTTTCTGGAAGTGTGGAAGATATGTGCTCCATATCTGTGCACCTGAATTCCCTCTACCTCTTCCGTATAAATATTTCCCCCAATATGTCCTCTCTTATCAATAACCAGACAGGTTTTTCCCTTTTTGGTAGCTTCATGTGCAAAAACTGCACCGAAAAGTCCCGCTCCTACGATCAGATAATCATATTTTTTCATGTTATACACCTTCTTGTTTTTTAATTCAGGCGGACAAAATCATCCGCTTCGCTACTTGCTCATAACCGAATAACTACTCCGCAGTTTGATTCGGTAAAAAAAGCAGCAGCACAATTTCTCGCGCTACTGCTATTATAACAAATTCCTCTAAAATTGGATAGCCCTTTATTTCATAGAAGCCACTTCATCAAACACATCTGTGATCTCTTTAGACGGTGCTTTTGTTGCAAGACTGAAGACAATGATCATTACCAGACTTACTGCAAATCCCACTGCAAGAGAATATAATCCCGTATAGGTACCAAGGGTCTGTCCGGATACAAATGGAATGTAGTCCCAGATAATAACAGTCAGACCGCCGGAAACAATTCCTGCCACAGCTCCTGCCAGATTAGTACGTCTCCAGAACAGAGACATTACCACGACGGGGCCAAAGGCTGCTCCCAGTCCTGCCCAGGCATTTGATACCAATCCCATAATACTGCTGTTTGGATTCCAGGCAATTACAAAAGCAAGAACAGAAACAATAATAACTGTAAATCTGGCAACTGTTAAAACCTCTTTGGAATCTGCATCCTTCTTTACAAACTGATGATACAAATCCTCAGAAGCTGCTGATGCAGTTACCAGAAGCTGGGAATCCGCTGTGGACATAATCGCCGCTAAAATACCACAGAGGAAAATTCCTCCGATAAACGGAAGTGCAAGGTCATTGGAAAACAGTTTCCCGATCATCTCTATAAACACACTTTCAGAGGAAGATGCCCCCTCTGTTCCCAGAACTTCCGGTAACAGGTAAGCACGTCCGATCACACCGATAAAGCATGCTGCAGACAGAGAAAGAATATCCCACACAATAGCGATCACACTGGATTTTTTCAGCTCTTTTTCACTCTTCACAGCCATAAAACGGGTAAGGATATGGGGCATTCCACAATATCCCAGTCCCCATGCAAGCTGTGAGAAAATCTCAATAAAAGTATAATTACGTTCTCCGTTCTCAAATGCATTAAGGAAAGCTGTGGCTCCTCCCGGTGTCCCGCTCTGGTTCAGCAGATCCGTCAGATTTCCCGGAAGCATAAAATAAGCAACCAGCGGTACAATAAGAAGACCTATCAGCATCAGTGTTCCCTGTACAAAATCAGTGACACAGACTGCCATAAATCCACCCATAAAGGTATAGCAGAGAATAACTCCGGCTCCTATTGCCAGTGCTATATGATAATCAATTCCAAATACGGTATTAAACAGTTTACCACCTGCTGCCAGTGCGGATGCCGTATACACCAGGAAAAAGACCACAATTACAATTGATGAGATCAGAAGCAGGATTCGCTTCTTATCTTGAAAACGATTTTCAAAAAATGCAGGGATCGTCATGGAATTATTGGCTGCTATGGTATATCTGCGGAGCCTTCTGGATATACACAGCCAGTTCAGTACAGTTCCGATAAAAAGTCCCACTGCGATCCAGATCTGTCCGGTTCCCAGTGAATAGATAGCACCCGGAAGCCCCATCAGAAGCCATCCGCTCATATCAGATGCCTGCGCAGACAGAGCTGCCACCCAGGCATTCAGCCCTCTGCCTCCCAGAAAATAATCCTCTGAGTTATTTGTTTTCTTCATATAAACCACACCGATCACTATCATAAGTAACAGATAGGCTACAAATGCGGACAATATGATCATAGTATTACCACTCACTTCTCTTCTCCTCCTTATTACGCAGGCACATTTTACTTTTTCTGTCTCTGCCTGTTTTTCATTTCTACACTTTAACATATCAAATCCCAAAAAATCAATAGCGATTCTGTTTATTTATGTTTATCATTACATTTCAGAATGTCAAATATGTTTTATATCACACATTTTTATACTGGATAAAATAACCTTTTTGCCGTTTTATTTTTATGTTATAAGAACATTACGGAGTAATTTCCTATAACATAAAAAACAGGTGCAGCAACTACACTGCACCTGTCCCATTTTTTATACTGTTTTTACTTTATCTTCCCACGTTTTTTTCCTTTTTTCAAATAGACATTCTTAATATAAGAAAGCAGAACCTCTTCTCCATGATCGTTAAGGATTCGCAAAAGAGCCTCCAGATCTCTCTTTGTGTCCGGATGGATAAACCAAAGTCTTTCTTTACTTTTCAGGAAATAGCTCAAAGGCTGTGTATGGTCATATTTATCCCCTAGATAATTCCGGGAAGCACTGATTCGATCCATCACCATCTCGGCAACATATTTACGGGGCATAGGAACGCCATTAATAATATGTTCATCTCCCGGTACATAATCTACCCAATATTCAAAATGATGCTTGTTTCTTCCCTTATGGTGAAGCCAGGATCGTGAAATGCCTGTAGCTTCCCTCTCTGCATTATTGGGGCTTCTATCCCCCTGATAATACTTACATCCAACCAAAAACTCCACAGGCTCATATTTTGACAGATCATGAAGCAGTCCCTGTTTATAAAGCCCGATACGAAAACAGTAACGCATCACCAACAGCTTATGTCTGGTGATTGTCTTAAAGTGCAGCCATGGATGCATTTTTCTCTCCCTCCTGTTTTGCCAGAAGCACTACGATGGTACGGGGTGCAATCTCCAGCTTCCTGCTATATTTCTCGTCATCATAACAAAATCCATTGGTCTTTAGCATACTTGTATCAATTACTTTTTTCCAGCAGCCCTTTCCCGGCAGGTTGGGAAGTGCCACACTTCTGTTTTCCCAATGGAAATTATATGCAATATAGACAGAATCATCATAAGATCCATCTTTCTTTCTGGCATAAGCACCGTAATACATAATTCCCAGAAGTCTGGAAGTATTCTCAGAATTCAGGAACCATGCCCTTTCCCCATGTACAGATACATCCGGCAGGCCTCTGGTCTGGTAGTCCACTCCACGTAATTCTCCGGGTGTATGGAGAATAGGATGTTCCTTTCGGAAAGCGATTACTGCCTTTACAAATTCCAGAAGACTTTCATTCTTTTTGAGCCCCTTCCAGTCGATCCAGCCTATGGAATTGTCCTGACAATAAGCATTATTATTTCCATTCTGGGAATTACCGATCTCATCTCCTCCATAGATCATAGGAACCCCCTGGCTGAGCAATACCATGAGAAAAGCATTTCGAAGCTGTTGTTCTCTAAGCTGCCGGATATTCATCTTACGTGTAGGACCTTCTACTCCACAGTTCCAGGAATAATTATAGCTGCTGCCATCCTGATTGTTCTCATAGTTAGCCTCATTATGACGATAATTATAAGTTACCATATCATTCAGGGTAAATCCATCCTGACAGGCCATATAGTTGATCACTGCATATCTGTCCGGATTTCTTCTCGCATGCCAGGCAGCTCCTTCTACCATCTCCTCGTCACTTTTCAGGAAACGGCGCATATCCTGGAGAAATCCGGGATTATACTCAGCCACACATTTATGGGCAGGTTCTTTCTTTCCTCGAATATCCCGTTCATCAAATCCGTAGAACATCAGCTTACTGTCACTGAGAATACCATCCTGCATCAAAAGCTGTACCGGTGCTCCATCTCCCAGCACATGAAATCCATCTACATGAAAATTCAGTTTCCAGGACTGCAATGCCCGAAGGGCCAGAAACGGGTTTGTTCCTGCCGGAAAATACATCTCCAGGATGCAGGCAATTCCGGCTTTATGCATTGCCTTTATCAAATGCCTGAACTCCTGTGCGGGATCATTCGTTGCACTGTACGAACGCTTTGGTGCCATATAATACCCTGCTGTATATCCCCAATAATTCACCTTTTTATTAACTTTTTTCTCTGATACCATACTGCCGGCAGAATACTTTTCCGGTACAGTCTCCATAAACTCATATACCGGCATCATCTCTATTGCATTAATCCCCAGTTCCTGCCAGTAAGGAATCATTTCTTCCAATGCCTGAAAGGTTCCTTTTTTTCCCTTAATCTGGCTGTTGGCTTTGGTATAGCCTCTCACATGAAGCTTATAAAGTATCATTTCATGATAAGGAATATTAAGGCACTGATCCCCTTCCCAGTCATAGTCTCCCGAGTTCCAGAAAGTGCAGTGTACTTTATGATCTTCAGGATCTGTCTCTGCCCCAAAACGCTCTCTCCCTGAAATCCCATAAGTCCATGGATCTATATACACCTGTCCATCCAATAAAAAATTATATTCATATCCCTCCGGCAAAAAATCCGGCAGAAAAAGAGAATACACCTCCCCTGCCTTATTCTCACTGGTAAACGGAATCTCCATACAGGGTTTCTTTGACCTTCTTTTATAGAGAACCAGAGAAGCATTCTTTCCTTCAGGAACCTCCACTGTAAAATTATATCCTCTTTCCAGTCTGTTCACCCCTGGCAGCAAAGGCATTCCCTTCTCTGTCTTATATCTTCTGCTGTCAGCCATTCTTCAATGTCCTCCCCTGTTTTTAATATAATGCCTGTTCTCAATCCTTAATTTTCAATTCTACCGGACAGTGATCAGACCCCATAATTTCTGTATGGATCCTGGCATCTTCTAATCTGTCTTTTAGTGCCGGCGAGGTAATAAAATAGTCAATTCTCCATCCTGCATTCTTTTCTCTTGCTCTGAACCGATAAGACCACCAGGAATAGATTCCCTCCTGATCCGGATAAAAATATCGGAAAGTATCAATAAACCCACTTTCCAGCATTCTGTCAAAACATGCTCTCTCTTCATCCGTAAAGCCTGCGTTTTTATGATTGGTTTTTGGATTTTTCAGGTCGATCTCCTGATGTGCCACGTTCATATCTCCACAGCAGATCACTGGCTTTTTCTCCTGAAGTCTCAGAAGATATGCCAGGAAATCCTTTTCCCACTGCATACGATATTCCAGACGTCTCAGCTCACTCTGGGAATTAGGGGTATATACCGTAATAAAATAAAAGTCCTCAAACTCCAGAGTAATCACTCTGCCTTCTTTATCATGCTCTTCGATTCCCAGTCCGTAAGCTACAGATAATGGCTCCTTTTTTGCAAATATAGCTGTACCGGAATATCCCCGTCTGTTGGCATAATTCCAATATTGATAATATCCCGGCAGATCAAGCTTTACCTGTCCTTGCTGACACTTGGTCTCCTGCAGACAGAAAATATCTGCATCCAGCAAACGAAAGCTTTCTTCAAAGCCCTTGCCGATGCAGGCACGAATTCCATTCACATTCCAGGAAATAAATTTCATAAATTTCCACTCCTATATCTCAAAATTTCTGAACAAATCATTCTCTTCCGTTCATTATAACACATCTTATATAATTCCGCGATCATAATTCTCGTGAACCATAAAAAAATTGCATTTGACTTCCGTTTCTGGTACAATACTAATATTCAGACTTCTGTAAGAGTCTTGAATCATCAGGATACCATTAAGGAACAAAACTGTGTTTTCTATTACAGTCACAGTTCTGAACATTTATAAAAGAAAGAATGAGGATTAAAACCATGACAGAAGAATTTACAACCGGCGGATGTTCCCCCAGTGACTGCGCTTCCTGCAGCGGTTGCAGCAACCCAGAAGGAAACTGCCAGGATATCGAAGACAGACGCACCATCACCCTTACCCTGGACGATGATACAGAGGTAGAATGTGCGATCCTTACTATTTTCCCGGTAGATGCCAAAGAATATATTGCCCTTCTTCCATTAGATGAGAACGGTCAGAATGAGAGCGGTGAAGTATATCTCTATACCTTTGCCCGCACAGAATCTGGAGACCCGGTTCTTTCCAATATCGAAAGTGATGAAGAGTACAACAAAGCTGCCATTGCATTTGACACTGTTTTACAGAATGCAAAGGATTCTATGGAAAAAATTGAGAAATAATGCTTTCAGGCTTTGTCTCTCAGAATATTAAAGAACTGTCATAAGCCCTATAATATGTGCTTATGACAGTTTTTCTTTTTCTTAGATATTATACACACTCCGTACTCGAAGTCCTTCCGGTTTTCCCTGAAGAATCTTTATCCGTCGCTCTCCGGCGTTCATATCAAAATAATTATCCTCCAGAATTAAATCTTCTGTATCATTAAGAATCTCCACACTCTTTGCATAGGCAGAAGCATTCACGATAATCTCATCTCCCTCTGTCCTCACTTTCAGCTTCGGATCCAGATAATGGAAATATTTAGGATAAGAGAAAATAACAGTTCCCTGAGAGATCACCTGATCATCCTCCCATGCCTCAAAACTTACATATTCATTAAAACAGTCAATCTGTGGAAGTTCCACCTTATCCAGCCATACTGCAGACAAAGCAGGTACCTCTACCCACTGTTTCTCTTCCATAAGCACTGTGGCATCTGCCTTTCTCACTTCCCATTTCACAAGAACCCTACGGTCTGCGAGAGTTTCATTTGTCACATTCAGACGGATAGATTTTTCAAATTCAAAATGCTGACGATTCATATCCGCCTCTACTGTCATCCAGCTCTGTTCCTCACAGGAAAGCATCACCGGAGCAAAGAAACGCTTTGCATAATAATGTAATGCCTTCCAGCGACCATAATAATCAACAGATGACCAGGAGATTACCGGCCAACAGTCATTCAGCTGCCAGTAAATAGCACCCATACACCGTCCACGATTTCGTCTGTAATGCTCCACTCCATAACGGATTCCGTCTGCCTGGAGAAGCTGGGACGCATAAACAAAATCGCTGAAATTCTCAGGATAGCGATATGCAGCCTGCATATATTTGGCAATTTTTCCATTTCCTCCATAATTTCTCTGATGTTTTTCCATCACATAGGAAAATGGATTCAATTCCCTTGGATCATCTGTAACGGTTTCCAGTGTTTTTACAGAAGGAAAAGCCTGAAATCCAAACTCTGATGCATATCTGAAGAAATATTTCCTGTATTCCGCAAAAGGCTTATTCCCATGCCATACCTCCCAGTAATGTACATCTCCGCGGTTAGGATCATTGGGATTATCAAAGGATCCGCCTGAAGACGGGCTAGCCGGCCAGTAGAAAGTTTCCGGATCATATTCCCGTAAAATTTCAGGGATAATCCGTTCATACATAAACAGATAGTCTCTCACCTCTGACGGCTTTGTTACCCAGGTTCCCTCCTGTGTAAAGGTCTCCATCTCATTGTTGCCGCACCATAATGACAGGGATGCATGATAACGGAGACGTTTGATATTATCAATAAATTCCTGTCGGATGTTAGCCTCAAATTCCGGTGTAAGCTCATACATTGAGCAGGCAAACATAAAATCCTGCCATACCATCAGTCCCAGTTCATCACAGATATCATAGAACCAGTCCTCCGGATAATAGCCGCCTCCCCACACACGGACAGTATTGAAATTTGCTCTTTTACACTGAAGGAGCAATTCTCTGGTACGTTCCCTGGATGTCCGCTGAAGTAAATTGTCTTCCGGAATATAATCAGCACCCATGGCAAATATCTGATGTCCATTTACTTCATGGGCAAAGCTTTCTCCCCATTGATCCTTTTCTATATGCATGGTCATGGTTCGAAGACCAATCTTTCTGCACCAGGTATCTACAATCTGATTTCCTGCTTTCAGATTCACTTCCACCTGATATAAAGGCTGTTCTCCTAATCCATTGGGCCACCAGAGCTTCGGGTTGTCAATCTCAATTTCATCTGGAGACCCTTCCCATGTAGTCTTTGTTCCATCAGGTTCCGTAACTGTGATTTCATATTCCAGTAACTGACTCTGCTCTGATTTTCCTGCTTTTTCACAGTTATCTTCCTCTGCTTCATCCATTGTCTCCACATCAACTTCCGGTATCAGCAGCACCTTTCCCTCTTCATGGATCTGACGGATATACACACTGTCCAGTCTGGCATGTTCTACTCCCAGAAGTGTTACAGGGCGAAAAATGCCTCCATCCGGCAGGCAGGCACCCCAGTCCCAGCCGCACATATAGTGTGCCTTGCGCAGATGCATAAATCCTTCCACTGTATCTTCATTTCCATGTGTTTTATATTTCTCGTAAGCTGCTGCCATAAATTTCAGAGGAGATCTGATAATGACACGAAGAGTATTTTCTCCTTTTTCCAGAATCTCCTTCACAGGAAACTCCCAGACTCTGTGCATACTTTCTACTCTTCCCAGACAGCACTCATTCAGATAAATATCCCCAATCGTATCAATTCCGTCAAATCTCAGGATTATTTCCTGACAGTTTTCAAATTCTGTTTCGTCATATATAAATACGGTTTTATATTCGTAATCTTCCTCCATCAGTGCCTTCGCCTGATATTCGTTATCTTCCCAGAATGGATCTTCCATTTTTCCAGCCTGAAGAAGAGCCATATAAATATCTCCCGGCACCTGTGCCGGAACCCATTCCTGCTCTTTCACATTGCACAACTGCCAGTTCTCATGAAGTTGCATTTTTACCATTGTTCCCGCTCCTTATATAGGATATAAAATCCTTGCCGGATTCCATCGGACATTTTTAATCCACTTTGCATCCAAACTTAGAATATCCTTACAATATCATTATACATTACCACAACCATCAGTACCATCAAAAGCATAAGTCCGGCAAAATGTATTGTTCCCTCGATCCGTCTGTTGACAGGTTTTCTGCGGATTGCCTCAATGACAAGAAATACCAGCCTGCCACCATCAAGTGCCGGAAAAGGAAGCAAATTCATTACGCCCAGATTGGCAGAAAGAAGAACCGCCATATTCAGGAGATTCATCCACAGCATTACGCTTCCCTCACTTCTGCTTTCCTCATAAGTAGTACCAATTGCATCTACCACACCTACAGGTCCACTCAGATCCTTCAGACCAAACTTTCCGCTGCACAATTCCTTAAGGCTGAGAATGGTGGTACGGATCATATATTTCACCTCAACTGCCCCGTAACGGATCACGTCCAGCCCCTTTGCCTTCTCACAGTATATATTATAAGAAAATCCTGAATCCGCTGTCCTGTATTCCTTCGGGGTGATTGTATCATCATATTCCAGCCCTTCATGTTTCCAGGTGATCTTCACCGGACTGCCATCCAGCGGATGTTTCCTGATATAATCCTGATATTCCTGGCTGGTACTGATCCTTACGCCATTAATAGAAGTGATCACATCTCCCGCCTGTACACCGGCCTCCTCCAATGGCATTCCAGCCATTACAGATTCCACGGTCATAGGTGCACTGTCATCTCCCGTAAAATTGCATCCCAGCAGATATCTCACATTCGTGTCAGCCTTATAGGAAATTTCCTTCTTTTCGCCATCACGCTTTACTGTCAGATTTACAGTATCCCCTTCTTTTAATTCATTCATATAAGAATATACATAAAGATCTTTCCCCAGATCAATATGGTATCCCTGATAACTGGTGATCACATCTCCCTTTTTCAATCCTGCCGCTTCCGCTGCAGATCCTTCCTTTACAGAAAGGACTGTGGATGGTTCATAGCCTACCACTCCCACAATAATCACAGACAGTACAAATGCCAGTATAAAATTAAACACCGGACCTGCAGCCACAACTGCAATCCTGCCCCACACAGATGCATGATTAAAAGTTCCGGGGGCATCCTCTTCATCTGTATCCTCCCCAAGCATTGCGCAGGAACCACCTATAGGCAAAAGCTTGAGAGAATATCTGGTTCCTTTGTATTCCTTACTCAAAAGTCTTGGACCCATTCCCAGGGAAAATTCTGTTACAATGATTCCATTTTTCTTTGCCAGAAGAAAATGTCCTAACTCATGAAAAAGGATAATACCACTAAATATAATAATCGCAATAATTATTTTCAAATTACCACCTGCTTTCAATCCACTGATAGGTTTCCTTCTCAATCTCCAGGATCTGATCCAGATCCGGCTCCTTCACCAGGGTATGTCTCTCCATAGACTGCCCGATAATATCATATATATCCAGAAATCCTATTTTTCTCTGCAGGAATTTCTTTACTGCCAGTTCATTGGCAGCATTGAATACAGTAGGCATACTTCCGCCTTTCCCAGCAGCTTCTATTGCCATCGGAAGCCCCTGAAATGTTTCCATATCCGGTTCTTCAAAAGTAATCTGCTTCAGCGTTCTGAAATCCAGTCTGTCCCCTGCCAGGTATCTTCGGTCCGGATAACACAGGGCATACTGAATAGGCAGCCTCATATCCGGTGTTCCCAGCTGAGCTATTACAGCTCCATCCTCAAATTCCACCATAGAGTGGATAATACTTTGAGGCTGAACCACTACCTGAATATGATCCAGGTCCACATCAAAAAGCCATCTGGCCTCCATTACTTCAAGTCCTTTATTTACCAGAGTTGCAGAATCTACCGTAATTTTCTGTCCCATCACCCAGTTTGGATGCTTCAGCGTATCTTCCAACGTAACCTTCCTCAGTTCTGCTGTTTTCCTTCCCCTGAAAGGACCTCCGGATGCTGTGATCAGAAGCTTATGGATCTGTTCCTTTTTCTCTCCGTGAATAGCCTGAAAAATAGCACTGTGTTCACTGTCCACCGGAAGGATCTGAACATTCATTTTTCTGGCCAGTGGCATGATCAGATGTCCGGCAGTCACCAGTGTTTCTTTATTTGCCAAAGCAATATCCTTACCTGCCCTGATTGCCTCCATAGTCGGTCTGATCCCGATCATTCCCACAATAGCAGTCACCAGAATATCTGCTTCCTCCATTCTTGCCAGTTCCAGCAAACCATCCATACTGCTTACAATTTTCACATCCAGATCCTGTACTCTTACTGCCAGATCTCCGGCTGCATCTTCATTCCAGACAGCTGCCAGTCTGGGATGAAATTCACGGATCTGCTCTTCCAATTTATCAATATTATTTCCTGCTGAAAGTCCCACAATCTCCAGATCATCATTGGCCCGGACTACATCCAGGGTCTGAGTTCCAATGGAACCGGTAGAACCTAAAATTGCTATTTTTTTCATCTTGATCCCTTCTGTTATAACTATATTATCAAATGGATATTCACGATCCTACGCTGTGATCATAATCAGTGACAAAAAGTAAATTACAGGAGCTGTAAAAATCACACTGTCAAAACGATCCAGAATTCCTCCATGTCCGGGAATTAATTTGCCGTAATCTTTAATTCCCTGGTTTCTTTTAATTGCAGATGCCGCCAGGTCTCCTACCATGGAGATCAGTGCTCCCACTGCACAGATAACTGCATATTGAACCATTGGTCCCTGAGTTGCCGCAGCATAGGCTACACCCAGAAGTGTAGCTCCTGCCACACCCCCCACTGCTCCTTCTATAGATTTTTTCGGACTGAGCACAGGTGCCATTTTATGTTTTCCAATAAGCATTCCCACACAATAAGCGCAGGTATCACACCCCCAGGAACACAAAAAGATCAGCCATACATGGAATTTTCCTCCCTGCAGGCATCTGGTCAGATAGATGAATGACAGCATTACTGCCACATAAACGATTCCAAACAATGCTGGCATAACCTGCTTTGCCTCATATTCCGGATAAGTAAACACATACACAAACATAATCAATACCAGGCCAAAAATAATTGCCAGCACCCCATATCTCTGAAAATCGAGCAAAACAGCAACATAATACAAGACAGCTCCTGCATATCCGGCCGCAGCCAACAGATAATTCTTTTCATTCTGCACATTCATTGCCTTGTACAATTCTGACATACCAATCAGAGAAACTACAAGCAAAGTAAAAAACAGTATATATCCACCACTGATAATTGTTGCAAGCGCAATGATCACCAGCAGGATTCCACTTAAGAGTCTTGTCTTAAACATTTATGCTTCCTCCTTCACTCCACCGTATCTTCTGTCTCTCTGATTATACTTTTCAATTGCCTTCACCAGCTCTGCTTTATTAAAATCAGGCCATGCCACATCTGTAAAATAAAACTCTGTATATGCCATCTGCCATAACAGAAAATTGGAAAGACGAAGCTCCCCACTGGTGCGGATCATAAGGTCGGGATCAGGAATTCCTGCTGTATCAAGATAATTTCCGAATACTTTTTCATCTATTTCCTGGGGATTTATCCTACCATCAGCTGCATCCTGAGCAAGCTTTCGCACTCCCCGGATAATCTCATCTCTGCTTCCGTAGTTCAATGCAATCTGGAAATAAATTTCATCATATTTTTGTGAATACTCCTCCAGTTTTTCAATGCTGTCCTGAATATCCTGATCAAATGCTGAAATTTCTCCAATTACACGAACACGCATTTTATTCTTATCAGCAAGTTTAATGCATTTCTTGAGATAACTGCGGAACAGCTTCATCAGACCATCCACTTCTTCTTTGGACCGTTTCCAGTTCTCTGTTGAAAACGCATAAACTGTAACATATTTTACTCCCAGCTCTTTCATATAATCACAGACTGTTTCCAGATTCGCGCAGCCCTTCATATGTCCATAGCTTCTGGGCATCCCTTTTGCTTTCGCCCAACGTCCGTTACCATCCAGTATAATGGCTATATGATTCGGTACATTCATATTTTTTCCTCGTTTCTTATGTTCATTATATGCTGTGTACAAACCATGCTGCTCTCGCAGACACCATCTGCAAGCTTAAAAGAGAGCCCGCATAATGGAGCTCCCTTTACTTTTTATACAGTCATGATTTCTTTGCTCTTGGCATCTACCGCTGCATCAACCTCTTTAATATATTTATCAGTGCTCTTCTGGATCTTATCTTCCAGCTCCTTGACCTCATCCTCAGATACATCCTGTTTTGCAAGCTTCTTATATGCATCATTGGCATCACGACGGATATTGCGGACTGCAACCTTGGCAGCCTCGCCTTTCTTCTTGACATCCTTTACCAGTTCCTTACGGCGTTCCTCTGTAAGCTCTGGGAAAACAAGACGGATCACTTTACCATCGTTGCTGGGATTCAGTCCCAGATCAGATACAAGAATTGCTTTTTCAATTCCTTTGATCAGGCTGGACTCCCAAGGCTGGATCTGAATCATACGTGCCTCCGGAACTGTCACATTCGCCACCTGCTGCAGAGGTGTAGGCGCTCCATAATAATCTACAGTCAGTTTATCGAGAATATGGGGATTTGCCCTTCCTGCACGAATTGTTGCCAGCTCGCTCTCAAGATTCGTCAGTGTCTTTTTCATTTTTTCTTCATATTTCTGAATTCTTTCATCCATTAGGTTTGTCTCCTTCTCCTGTTGTTTTATAAATTGTCTAACTGCTCTGCATTCCCATCCTTTCGGATCAGACAGTTACCTTTGTACCTGTGAATTTGCCGTGAACGGTATTAATAATACTGTCCTTCTCATCCAGTGCAAATACCAGCATTGGCATTTTCTGCTCCATACACATAATGGAAGCTGTCAGATCCATAGCTGCCAACTTTTTGGCTACTACTTCTTCAATGGAAATCTCATCATATTTCACTGCATTAGGATTGGTCTTAGGATCACTGTCGTAAATTCCATCTACTGCTTTTGCCAGAAGAATCGCCTCTGCCTCAATCTCCACTGCGCGAAGAACTGTTGCTGTATCTGTGGAGAAATACGGATGTCCTGTTCCGCCTGCAAAGAATACGATCTTACCCTGTGCAAAGCTCTCCTCCACTGCATCTTTGGAATACAAATCTGTAAATGCACCACAGACAAAAGGTGTATAAATCTGTGTCTTCATTCCCAGGTATCTGCAGATATCTGACACATAAATGCAGTTCATCACTGTAGCAAGCATTCCGATCTGGTCTGCCTTATTTCTGTCGATTGTCTCGCTGGTACGTCCTCTCCAGAAATTTCCGCCGCCGATCACAATCCCGATTTCCAGTCCTTCTTTGGAAATCTCACGGATCTGTTTGGCAACCTCAATAACTGTAGCCTCATCAAATCCTGTCTTTTTTTCACCGGCAAGAGCTTCCCCGCTCAATTTTAATAATACACGCTTCATATTGTTTTCTCCTAAAGTTCATTTTATGATACTTTTATTTTACCATATCTTAGAAACAATTTCATTACCATTTTCATCAACTGTGGTAGAAACTGTAAAATTACTGTAATAATAGAAGCCTGTCTTTCCGGTTTCAGGATCTGTCTCATAACTGCTGCCCTGAGGAGAGCCACAAGCACTCTGCAGTGCATCAATAGACTGGCCCACATACTTCTCTGCAGTAGAAATCATATCATCTCCACCGCTATTATCATTGCCTCCGTTATTGTCATCTCCGTTGTTATTATCATCTCCGCTGTTACTGTTGCTTCCACTGTTGTTGTCATCTGTATTGCCACTGTTATCTGCATTACTATTTGAATCAGAATCTGTGTTCTGTGACGAATTATCGCTGTTATCTGAATTGGTATTCTGATCATCCGTTGAATCAGAATCATCGGTCATTCCCAGGCGCTTCTTTACATCATTTAAAGTTGAAATTTCCCTCTTGGTACTTCCTGTCAGATATTTTGCATAAGGAATAGCATCCTCATCTGTGCCACTCATACAGAGAGTGATCTGTGAAATAGTACCCAGGGGAATATCCCGGAAAAAGCACTCATTCTTATCTTCATCAGAGAATCCTACACGAATATCATAAGAAGCAGTATTCTTAGTGCTGTCTTCCGTTGCATTCGGCGAAAAATAATACAACGCTTTGTCCTTATCCTTTAATGTGAATTTTCCATCCACCAGGTCACTGCCCCAGGTATCATCATCAGAATCATCCTCATCCTCCCCATGTTTCCTGATATAAACAGAAGAAATATCACTTCCCATGTTATTCACAAAAATAACTTTGGAAGCAGTTGCTGATTCCTCGCCCATAATATTGGCAATCTCTTCCTCTGTAGACTGCTTCATATCCACAATTTCTGCTGCCTTAGTAACCTCAGGTGTAGGAGTGGCACTTGCTGCAACAGGTTGCACATCTGTATCTTTTTTCTTTCCACAGCCGGATACTGCCACCGTCAGTGCCAGTACTCCTGCAAGTATCAAAAATCGTTTCTTCATAATATATTCCCTCCTGTATCTGAAATATCCAGATTCAAAGCTGAATTTCAATTTCTTATTATTACAGAGTCTCTATAACTTGTCAACCAAAGTGCTTCTGATTTCATATAATTTTCAGAGTTATTGTCTTCCATAACAAACTATTTACTTTGCCGGACATTACTCTTAAACAAAAAGTTTTCTTACTACAGATTTCTTACTTTAAAATCGCGTTCTGCCTCTCTTCTCTGGTCTTTTTTCGCAATATCCTGTCTCTTATCATAAAGTTTCTTACCTCTTGCCACGCCTATCTCAACCTTCACCAGGCTATCTTTAAAATAAACCTTCAGAGGAACCAGCGTCAATCCCTTTTCCTTCAGCTTCGCTTCAATCTTATTGATCTCATATCTGTGAAGAAGAAGTTTACGCACTCTCAGCGGATCCTTATTAAAAATATTTCCTTTTTCATAAGGGCTGATATGCATACCATAGATAAACACTTCTCCTCTCTCTACACGGATAAAGGACTCCTTGATACTGCATTTTCCCATTCGCAGAGATTTCACCTCTGTTCCTGCCAGTGCAATCCCTGTCTCATAAGTATCTTCTATAAAATAATCATGAAATGCTTTTTTATTATTTGCGATCAGCTTGATTCCTTTTGTCTTAGCCATCTGTCAATCTCTTCCTTTCCACAGCTACTCTTAATCTGCCAGCACAAAATCCACCGTCTTAAGAAGCTTATCTGCATCCTCCACACGGACACACACCTTGTCTCCCAGCTTATACACCTTTTTTGTCATATCTCCTCTGAGTTCATAGCTTTCCTGATCAAAAGTATAATAATCATCCCTCAGTGTATTCACATGAACCAGTCCCTCCACAGTATTGGCAAGTTCCACATAAAATCCCCATCCAGTCACTCCGGAAATGATTCCTTCAAATTTTTCTCCGATATGATAAGACATATACTCTGCTTTCTTCAGTTTATCAGATTCTCTCTCCGCCTCATCAGCTCGTCTCTCACATACACTGGACTGTCTTGCCACTTCATCCAATATTTCCCGGTAATGCTCTGTTCTGCCTTCGCGCAGCAGCCTTCCTCTGAGATTGTCCTTAATGATCCTGTGAATCTGAAGATCCGGATATCGTCTGATCGGTGATGTAAAATGGCAATAATATTTGGCTGCCAGGCCAAAATGTCCACTGCATTCTGTGGTATATTTTGCCTGCTTCATGGAACGCAGCACCAATCGACTGATCATCGGTTCATTGGGAAGTCCCTCAATGCTCTCTATAATATTCTGGATTTCCTTAGGAGTGATTTCCTCTCTGGCCTTCTGAATCTTTACCCCCTGATTATGAAGCAAAGTCAGAAGACTCTCTATCTTTTCGGGGTCCGGATTGTCATGGGTTCTGTATACAAACGGAATTTCTTCTGTGCAGTATTCCTGAGCCACTGTCTCATTAGCCATTAACATAAAATCCTCTATAATCCTTGTAGCTACATTGGCTTCATAAGGCTTCACATCAATTGCCTTTCCCGCCTCATTTAATATGATCTTACTCTCTGGAAAATCAAAGTCAATAGAACCTCTGTGATGACGGCTGCTGCGCAGTTTCTCTGATAATTCCTTCATCAGGAAAAACATGGGAAGCAGCTTCTCATAGCGTTTTTTTGCATCCTGATCTGTATCCTCCAGAATATTTTTCACATCTGTATAGCACATACGCTCATCTACATTGATCACTGTTTCCACAATCTGATGAGCCACCACTTTTCCCTGTGCATTAATATCCATAAGGCAGCTTAATGCAAGCCTGTCCTCACCCTGATTCAGAGAACAGATCCCATTAGAAAGTCTCTCCGGAAGCATTGGCACAACTCTGTCTGCCAGATATACACTGGTTCCTCTCTTTAATGCCTCTCTGTCCAGAGCACTATTGTACTGTACATAATTACTTACATCTGCAATATGCACACCCAGATGATAAATCTCCCCTTCCTTGCTAAGAGAAATAGCATCATCCAGATCCTTTGCATCCTCACCGTCAATAGTTACGGTCTGCAGATGGGTCAGATCCAGACGTCCGTCACGGTCTGCATCAAGCACATGATCCGGCACTCTCTGTGCCTGTTTTATTACTTTTTCGGGAAATTCAGCAGGGATTCCAAAGCTTTTCACAATTGCCAGAATGTCTGTCCCCGGTGTACGGATATTTCCCAGATTTTCCTTGATCTTTCCTTCCGGTTTTCTGTTTTTGGAACCGTAATCTGTTACAACGGCAATTACCTTATCACCATTTTTTGCTCCCAGTGAATTTTTCCTTGAAATATAAATATCCTTTGAAAATTTGGGATTATCACTGATCACAAAGCCAAAATCTCTATTAAGCTGATAAGTACCTACAATCTGCTCCATCCCTCTCTCCAGGATTTCCACTACTATGCCCTCACGGCGTTTTCCCTCTCGCTGTTCATCTTTAATGATAATCCGGACTTTATCCTGATTCACAGCAGTACCTGTGTCTTCCTCCGGAATAAAAATATCCTCTTCCTGTCCTTCGATCTCCACAAAGCCAAAACCCTTCGGATGTCCGATAAAGATTCCCTCTGCCTGCATCCCTTCTGGTTTCTTCCTGTCTTTACCCTCTTTTTCTCTGCGCTCTTTGCACTTTCTGTTATCTTCTTTATGTCCTTTCAGATGCTTTTCTTTCTTTTTCCATTTTCCGGTGATCCTGGAGTATCTTCCCTTATTATCCTGAGTTATTTTTCCATCCTCACACAAACTATCCAGAACATCAAATAATTCCATTTTCTCTTCTCTGGACAATCTCAGCAAAGAAGACAGCTCGCGCAGTCTCATAGGCTTGTAAACCGGATCCCCCATTAACTCCAAAATAAATTTTTTTCTGCGATCTATGTCTTTCCTGTTCATTTTACTCCTCTGTATCTATTTCATCATATCTGAAAATCAACTGTTTTCCAGCACTTTCACAATCAAGCGGATATTCGCAATCCACTTCGCTACTTGCTTCGGGTAAAAAAATGGCTGCCGCATAAGCACACATCCAAACAAGGATATGCTTACTGCAACAGCCGCATTTTCATTCTCTCATTAACCAAGTATATTCAGCACTACAGCTAATACGAAAAACAAAATTCCCATAACTGTGGTAGCCTTCACAAGTCCGCCCTCCATAGAACGACCCTTATTCTTGCCCCAGTATGTCTCTGCCGCTCCGGCAATAGCGCCAAGGCCCTGCTGCTTACCCTCCTGCATCAGAACTACAATAGTAAGAGCAATACAATCTATTAAGAAAATAATACCAAGAATAATCTTAACAACATTCACTTCATTACACCTCCTAATCAACTAGGAGATATTTTAACATAGCTGAGAGCGGATTTCAACTACAATTCTTGAATTTTCAATATTTTCCGTATTATCATGTTCACTGATAGTTGCTTACTGGTTTCCTTCTCTTATTCTTTCTCTTATTCTATTTATACAAAAGGATTCTCATAAATTTCCAATTCTCCCAGTTCTTCGTGAATACGAAGAAGCTGATTGTATTTTGCATTTCTGTCAGATCTGCAGGGTGCCCCTGTTTTTATCTGCCCTGCACCTGTGGCTACTGCCAGATCTGCAATAAAGGAATCCTCCGTCTCCCCTGATCTGTGTGAAATAACCACACGATATCCTGATTTCTGTGCCATTTCCACTGCATCCAAAGCCTCAGACAGCGTTCCTATCTGATTTACTTTCACAAGAATTGCATTTGCTACCTTCTGTCTGATTCCGCAGGACAGACGCTTAATATTCGTCACAAACAGGTCATCCCCCACCAACTGAACCCTTGAGCCCAGACGTTTCGTAAGTTTTTTCCATCCTTCCCAATCCTCTTCTTCTAACCCGTCTTCAATAGATACAATAGGAAACTGATCCAGAAGTTTCTCATAATATTCGATCATTTGCTCTGAATCCCGCAAAATCTCTTTTCCTTTCATTAAACTTTCACCTGGGAAAACATATGCATTTCTATCCTTATCATATAATTCACTGGCAGCTGCATCAATAGCAATATAGATATCCTTTCCCGACTCATACCCAGCCTTTTTCACAGCCTCCATGATCAATTCCAGCACACTCTCAGAATCTTCCAGATTCGGAGCAAATCCGCCTTCATCTCCCACAGCAGTGGAAAGTTTTTTCTGTTTCAGTATGATTTTTAGACACTGATAAATTTCTCCACACATCCTGATCGCTTCTTCCATATTTGAAGCACCTGCAGGCATAATCATGAATTCCTGCAGATCCACAGTATTATCTGCATGCCTGCCCCCGTTTAAAATATTCATCATAGGAACCGGCATCCGTCCTGTATGACATCCTCCCATATACTGATACAGAGGAATACGCAAGGCTGCTGCCGCTGCCCTTGCCACTGCCATAGATACTCCCAGAGCAGCATTTGCTCCTACACTATTTTTATTATCCGTTCCATCTGTCTCAATAATCTTACGATCAATGAATTTCTGATTCAGCGCATTTTCTCCCAAAATTGCTTCTGCCAGTCTTGTGTTTACATTTTCTACTGCTCTGTGAACACTTAATCCTCCATAATTTCCTTTTTCTCCATCCCGCAGTTCAACTGCTTCAAATTTTCCTGTGGAAGCTCCGGAGGGCACCATAGCTCTCCCCGTATATCCATTTATCCCTATTACGCCTTCTCCTACCGTAACTTCTACTTCAACTGTAGGATTTCCTCTGGAATCCAGTACTTGTCTTGCGTGAACCCTTCTTACAGGCAGATAACGTAACATTTTAGAACCTCCTATAAAATTAGACTTTTATAGAAATAGTTTTTCCCGGATATTTTTTTCTATACAGTTTCTGATGAGCTTATATTTTCAGAATATTCCTTAATTTGTATTATCTTATTTGTCTTTTATATTTTATTTTATATTTTTTCAAATTTATACTTGACTTATTCAGAGTTATCTGATATAGTAAGGTCATAAAACAACAGGGGATAAAAAATAAAAACTGAAAGGAGTGAGACCACCGAAAACATAAGATTTTATTTATAATATGTGAAAGTGAGGTACAGACCACCAGCATAATTTATTTTAAATCAATTCTTATAATTTATGAAAGGCAGGTACAGACCACCAAGAACTTAAAGCTTTAAATCCAATAACGTTTTATATCTGAAACTTATTAATTTATTTAAAGAAGGTACAGTCCAATGAAGTATTAACGATTTACCCTATTTCCAAATTACAGAAGGATGGTACAGTCCAATGAAACCATAATGATTTACCTCATCTCTAAAAGACAAAAGGATGGTACGGACCAATGAAATCATAATGATTTACCCAATCTCTAAATTACACAAAAGGATGGTATAGTCCAATGAGATCATAACGATTTACCTTATTTTCAAATCACATAAGGATGGTACAGACCAATGAAAATTTAATGATTTACCTTATTGTCAAAATTTTAAAGGATGGTACAGACCGATGGGATATGAGTCTTTGATCTTATAAATCATAAAATAAACAATATAAAATACTAATCAGAAAGAGAGGTACTTACCATTGGATATTCAATTTTAAAAAGAGCCACAGTAAACGAAACTGATGGCTCTTTTTTATTTGAATTTTTTACTCTTTTCACGCATATATAATAACAATACCAATTATTTTGGAGTTTCTTCTATGAAGAACCTTACATATCTTTTTCACAGTAGATTCAGCAAATATCTGAAACTTGTACTGATTTTCTCTGCTGCTTTCCTGACAGGACGCCTGCTTGCAAAAATCACATCCTCCGAAATCATCCCTCCGGATATTACAGCACTCTCAGTATCTTCTAATCCTTCCGGAAACTGGGGACTCAGCTTTCAAGAAAAAGGAAAACAACCTCTGGGTAATGCTTCCATACAAGAATTAAAACAATATAATGCTTTTTATGTTCAGGACACTAATAGCAAAAATATCTATCTTACCTTTGATGCAGGATACGAAAATGGTAATACCTCTGCAATTCTGGATGCCTTAAAAAAACACCAGGTACCAGCCACTTTCTTTGTGGTAGGAAGTTTTCTATCCCAAAATCCCGATCTGATCAAACGAATGGAAAAAGAAGGACATATCATAGGCAATCACACTATGACTCATCCAAATATGTCCAAAATTTCTACAAAAGAAGCCTTTCAGAAGGAACTATCCGATGTGGAAGCTATATATAAAGAAGTTACCGGCAAAGAAATGATAAAGTTTTATCGTCCTCCTCAGGGAATCTACAGTACTTTAAACTTATCTATGGCAAAAGAACTGGGTTATCACACCTTTTTCTGGAGTCTGGCCTATGTAGACTGGTATCAGGATAATCAACCAGACCCTCAGGAAGCTATTACAAAGCTAACTAATCGGATTCATCCAGGAGCTATTGTACTTCTTCACAGTACTTCCTCCACCAATGCTCTGATTCTGGATGAACTTCTGAGCAAATGGGAGCAGATGGGATACAGCTTCCATAGTCTGAAAGAACTTATTGCATAAAAAATACTTTCTGACTACTATTGACAAGATTTGATAGCCGCTATATCTTTTATATATAAACTCTTATATCATTCAGCCCTTCTGTCTTTATTCTGAGGACTATAAAAATACCGTCTATATCAGATCATAGAAAGGAATTCGTATGATTGCTCCAGATTTATACAAACAAATACTAATAAAAACTGAACAACTTCAACCGGAATTAAAAAAAATCCGCCGTACCCTCCACCAATATCCGGAAACAGGATGGATGGAAATGCGCACATCTTCTATTATTGCCGGTTATTTAAAAAAATTTAACTTTGATGAAATCCTGACCGGCGAAGCAGTTTGTAAAGCAAATGCACGAATGGGAATTCCTGATAAGAACTGTCTATCTGAACACTATACACAAACTATCAATCAGGAGGGTACAGATCTTACATATCTTCCGGACACCCAAAAGGGGTTCACCGGTGTAATCGGAATTTTACGCTGCGGCTCCGGGCCTGTTGTAGCACTTCGATTTGATATTGATGCTCTTCCCATACAGGAAAGTTCTGAAGAAACACATTTTCCCACAAAGAACGGATTTAGTTCCCAAAATAATGGTGTCATGCATGCCTGCGGCCACGATGGACACACAGCCATAGGACTTGGCATTGCCAGAATTCTCAGTGAACTCCGCCATGAACTTCATGGAACCGTCAAACTGATTTTTCAACCAGCTGAAGAGGGCGTCCGAGGTGCCCGGGCTATTGTAGAAAACGGGCATCTGGATGATGTAGATTATATTCTGGCCTCACACATGTGTAATCATCCACAACAGCAGGGATTTGCCATTGGAGTGGGAAAAAGTCACAGCATGTCAACCACGAAATTTGATGCAGAATTCTATGGTAAAAGTGCTCATGCTTCTGCTTCACCAGAATCAGGAAACAATGCCATGCTTTCTATGGCCACAGCTATCTTAAACCTTCATTCCATTCCCAGATGCAGTCAGGGTGATACCAGAATTAATGTAGGTAAAGCCACAGCAGGAACTGGCAGAAATATCATCTGTGATCATGCACATATAGAATTAGAAGTACGTGGATCCTCAATTGAGGCAAATGAATATATGGAAAATTATGCAGAACGTATTATCCACTCTGCCGCCCAAATGCATGGCTGTACCTATAAACTCAAACAGATGGGATCTGCCATAAGCGGAAAAAACGATGAACCTCTCATGAAGCGTCTGGCCAGTGTGTGTGAAAAGGAAATGCATCTGAAAATTCTTCACCTTTCCTCTGCAGATGTAGGCGGAAGCGAAGATTATTACTATATGTCCCAACGTGTCCAGTCTCATGGCGGACAATCCTGTTATTTTTTAAATTTAAGTCCCTGTACAGCTCCTCTTCATAATGACAGATTTGATTTTCACGAAGATGCTCTTGCAAATGGCGTAAAAGCATTTTGTGGAATTGTGCTGGATCTGCTTCAGTAGTTTTCTCAATATCTTTTTATGTTATAGAAACATTACAGAGTAATTTTCTATAACATAAAAAAACACCGGAAAGCCGTATTCATTGACTTTCCGGTGTTTTTTAGCAGGGGATGAGAGAATCGAACTCCCACCAAAGGTTTTGGAGACCCCTATCATA
>OLOY01000150.1_pt1 | contig 66057 bp, 57 predicted proteins | sample 1672771 | NCBI WGS metagenome assembly OLOY01 (sample SAMEA3136722, study PRJEB25190) | human gut metagenome
GTTGGAGTCAGCACAAGATAGGACCTTGTAAGTTTATTCCGATCGGTGATAGCCGCCATAATGCATTAAATAGAAAAATTAATTAAACCCAATCAAACGTCTTGCAACTGTATACGCCAGCGATGATATCTTACGTCCTGATTTTCCCGGAATATTCATAGTCTGTCCGAGAATTCCATAGCGGATCTTTATAAAACTGCGCAGATCTTTCTTCTTCAGATACTGCCATAATTCCTTTTTCTTCTCCAGATTTTCTTTATTCTTGGAACGGATACAAAGAATAGAAGAAACTGTCATCATAATTGCCAGATAATTCAGCATATACTGTCTTAATTTCTTACTTCCGATGTTTTTCAGCTGATACATATCAATCATTGTCTTTGTGACAAATATCTGCTGATCCAGCCTTTTGATCATTACTTTCTCATTAACCGACTGATCCTCGCGTCCAATAAAATATCTGTAAAAATCTACATCCATATAGTAAATCTTTCGCACATGTGGAAGTGGATAATATACATAAATATTGTCCACATAGAATGTATGCTTCGGCAGATGAAGCTGGATTAATTTCAACATATCGGTGCGATAGATAACTGAATGCATCAGAATATACTGATCTAGATGAAAATGTCCCATATCATCCCAACGGAAAATCTCATCCTGCGGCAGTACATTACGGTAATGGATTACTTTCTTGTGTGCTGCTCCAACTTTCTCATATACGTAGTTGGCAATCAGCATATCTAATTCCATGGCATCTTCTTCCATATGACGCAATACTTCCAGAATTTTATGAAGTGCATCTTCATCCACCCAGTCATCACTGTCTACAACCTTAAAATATTTGCCGGTGGCATATGTCAGTCCGGAGTTTACAGCATCTCCATGTCCACCATTTTCCTTGTCTACTACTTTAACAATTGTAGGATATTTTTCCATATAGTCGTGAGCAATCTCTGATGTTCTGTCTTTTGATCCGTCATTTACGATAATAATTTCAACATCTTCTCCACCCGGAAGAATACTTTCTATCGCATGAGCCATATAGTCCTGTGAATTGTAACACGGGATGGCAAAAGAAATATATTTCATTCTTCTTTTCTCCTCTTTCTTCAAAATTGACTTCTATTAGTATAATCTATTTTCCTCTGTTTTCCAATAAAATCTTTGTAAAATCCCGTGTTCACAATTTGTTCATTTATCCTTCAAAATTCTTTCACTACTTTAACATTCTTTCTTCATAGGTCTTTTTTATACTATAATCATCAAAGAAATACAAAAGACATTATCTAGTATGTAAATACTATTTGGAATAAACTTTTTCATAATACATGCCGGGAATCGCGAAAGCGGTTACCCGGCATCCTCCCTTTATGGAAAGATTCTACTTGTTTTTGTTGTCTGGCTGCATTTTTTTCAATATATTCCCCAATCTTTCTCTTTTCCAGAAGCCAATTCCCGTTAACATACCTGTGAGCATAATACCTGAACACAATATACTTTTACCATTTCTTTTGTTCATTTGTTCTTCTTTTAACTGCTCTTCTTTTTTTACCGCTTTCTCATTTCCATAAAAAATATATTTCTTTACAGGCTCTGTTATCTTCTGTAATAATGTTTTTTCCTGTTCTATCTGAAATCCAATCCGTGAGATCTGTTCATTGCCCGCAAGATCTTTTGCCTTTACTTCAACTTCATATGCTTTTGCTTCATCTACTTTACATTCATAAAGTCCCTTTTGCTTTTCACTCTTTTGCTTCGCTCCATTAATCTTAATGTATTCAATCTGATCTTCCGGATTTTCCGTTCGGATATAAAATTTTCTTTCCTTTTCATAGCTTTCTCCTTCTCTGATATTTTCAAATCTGATCACCGGCGGGGTATGATCAATTGTAAACCTTGCCTTTGCATCACTCTTATTGCCTGCAGAATCTACCGCTTCCACAACCAGTGTATGCATGCCTTCTTTCTCAATCTTCTCTCCCGGACGGTATACTGTATCATCTAATTTCATGGTGTACGTATAACTGGTAAAATCTTTGACCGATTCTCCGGCCGAATAATCCCATCGGAAGTATTTTAAATATTTTCCATCGAGTTCATCCACATGAACAATCACCGGATTTTCTTTGTCAATAATCACCTGTCGCTCCACCTGATTTTCATGTCCTGCCATATCAGCTGCATTTATTCTCAGTTTATATATTCCGTCTTCTGTAAGTGTCTGACTGCTTTCTTTTCTCATCTTTCCTGACTCATCCGACTTTCCTATCCGCCACTCTGTGATCTCTGTTTCTTCTTTTCTTCCGGTGATATCTTCCTTCGAAATATGTGCCTGCACAACCTGAAATATATTTTCCTCTTCTGCCAGATAGTTCACTTTAACCGGTTTACTGGTGATCATATAATCCTGCACTCCTTGTATAGCTGCCTCCGGAACATTCCTGTCAATATAGACCTTATCTGTCACTATCGTCTTATTTCCTGCAACATCTTTTACAATAAAAGTTACAGGAATTCCTTCACCATTCTTCGATTCTTCTTCCATTCGAAACATTTCTGTTTCTTTATTGCTTTTTCCAATTACTTTTTCTCCTGTTTTACAGATAATTTCCGCAATCTGACTTCCATTTAGCCCATCGGAAGATTCTACCCGGACTTCCGCAATATCTTTGTGCCATATCTCCGAACCTCCTGTTATTTCATAATGTACTACAGGTTTACTGCTATCCAGCCAGAATTCTTTTTGACTTTCTGAATTTTCTACCCGGTGTCCTTTTTCATCTTCCATCCATATCTTCAATTCATTTCCGCCGTCTGTAAAATTCAATTGTTTCAACAGGAAGCTTTCATTTTGTCTGTCCAATATTCCTTCCTGCTGTTCATTATTTCCATTTTTGAAGAGATATCTTGTTGTCCCTCTTTTGCTCATATGTGTAATTCTTCCATCCGGACGATGAATATAGTATCCGTTTTCCCCATCTGGTTCGTTATATACAATCTGATAAGGTTTTATCGCTTCTTTTTCAGAGTCTTCTTCCGGATCTTTATCCTCTTTTTCAGAGTCTTTATCCGGATCCTTATTCTCATCTTTGTCTTCTTCCGGATCCTTGTCTTCTTTCGGATCCTTGTCTTCTTCCGGATTTTTATTCTCATCTTTGTCTTCTTCCGGATCCGTTTCTTTTTCTGCTTCTCTGTGATCTCCAACCTCTGCCTGTACAATGCTTCCAACTGCTGACATATCTGCAAATTGTGAGCCTATGATCATTCCTGCTATTACAACCGTGATTGCTTTTTTTATCTTCCTACCCATACCTCTTCTCCTTCCATCTTGATCGCATATTCTTTCTGCAGCTTTTTAAATTCCTCCTGATCCGGCAGTTGTCCGTCATCTCTTACATACTCTTTGATCTTCATGGAACATTCTTCCCTGCTGACGGACGGATCTGCACACATGAATCGGATATGCATCAGTTTTAACTCCTGAGATTCCTTCAATTCTCCGATTCCCTGAATACAGATATCCATTGCCATATCGCACCTGCCTGCTGCTTCATATAATTGTGCAATTTTTTTATACAACATTTCTCTGTTTCCGTCCTCCTGCTCCATCTCCAATAGCTCTGTATATATCTTTGCCGCTTCCTCCTCCGTCTTCTTTTTTTCACAGGCGGCCGCCTGGTATTCTAACATTTCTTTTTTTACCGGATCATTCAGATAATCCGTCTGCATCCCCCTCTTTACCAGTTCTAATACCTTTTCTACACTGTCCTCGTCATCCAGAAGTCCATATCCTCTGATCAGGCACTGGATTTCCTGTTTTTGCTTCTCCTCGGATATCTTGCTCCTTTTTTTCCATACCTTTTCCAGATATGCAAGACTCTTTTTATATTTTCTTACATCTTCCGGACATTCCTGTTTTTCATATGCGCCGATCAACATTTTCAGATTCTCCGCAAGTTCTTTATTGGTCAGTTCATTCAGACAAATACGGCTTTTCTCCACATTCCCGACATTTAAGAAATACGCAAGTGCCAGTTCCAGATATTCTTCGTCCCGTTTCTCATTCTCCTGACTGTCTGTGCGTAATTCTGTATTGGCATTACTGGTTGCTTTCTGTTGTTCCTTTATGATTCCGTCAGGTACATTTTTTCTTTGCTGTATCAACATGTACCCTGCCGCCACCACTGCGAAAAATAATGCGATATATATCTTCCACCTGCGTTTTCCTTTGTCTCCCGAACTTTCTTTATTAACTTTTTCTTTCCATTTTGGGATTTGTTTTTGAATTTCTGAAACGCTTTGATAATAAGACCCTTTTGTTCCCATTGTTTTTGAAATGATACTCTGAAGTCTGTGTTCTTCCCACCGGTTCAGATGCGGTTCTGTTTCTGACGAAGCGAGAATATATTGAAATGTCTTTCCCAATCCATATATGTCCAGCTCTTTACTGGCATTTTGATAATAATTCTCTTCCGGAGGGAGAAAATATTCCCGCATGTCCCTCCTTTGCATAAATACTACCTGTTTCCTGTTTGTCTCGGCTTTCATATCCAGAAAATAAACCCTGCCGTCCTCCGCCAGAATAATACTGTATGGATTCACATACTGATAGCATGGATTCCCTCTGCATCTGTGGATCAGTTCCAGCTGTTCTGCAATTGCCTTTAACAACAGGAACATTTCCTTCTTCTCCATTACCGGATGATACTTCAAATATCTGGCAAGTGTTCTTCCCTGTACATTTTCAGAACTGATATAACAGATCTGTCCATGTTCGATCAGACGCAGTACATCATAGCTTTCCTTTTGCTGCAATGCATTCCACCTCAATTCTATTCTTCAGTTTTTTACAAATGGTAATTTTTTGAACCCTCACACAGGTTATAGAATCTTTATAGATTGATTAACCGAATCTATCTTGAAAATATAGATTAAGCATATACTACCTGATTATTTTCAAAATTTCAAGACTTTTTTTACTTTTCATGCACTTTTTTATCGCAGAAGATCAGACGTCCCGATAAAAAAACGTCCTGACATGAGATATCCTCATGACAGGACGTTCTTTTATCTTCTCTCTGATTTTAAATGGATTATCTGTGGCTGAGTTCTTTCGGTGTATACAGATGTCTTGGAATTCCATCTACCATAACCGGTGATACATCTCCCTGGATCAACGGACGTACATATGAAATAAACTCATTTGTTACATAAGTGCCTTCTTTGTTTACCCAGCTTCTTGGAACCAGCTTCTCATCATTGGCAATCTTATGTACATCTTTCACTTCCGTTCCGCACTGATACGGATCATCGGACAGACGTTTTAAGACAACCATCTTTCCGGTATCTCCTTCGTCTGCTGCTTTTACTGCAGCTCCTCCAACCTGATATGCCTCCAGAATATCTACTCTTGAAGCCGCATGCGATGCAGCTCTCTGCAATGTACTTAATTCAATCGCACGTGTCTTACATCCGATCTCACCTGCAATATAACTCGCCAGATAAGATGCAGTTCCTGATAGCTGTTTGTGTCCGAATGCATCCACAAAATCAATACTGTTGCCAAGTTCACATACATATGTACCATCTGCTGTACGGATCCCTTCTGATACCGCAACTACGATGGATGTCTTTTCCTGTAATAACTGCTTGATCTTTTCCCCGAATAACTGAAGATCAAACGGCAGCTCCGGCAGATAAATAAGATCCGGACCTTCACAATCCTCTCCCTGTGACAGTGCTGTGGAACCTGTCAGCCATCCTGCATTTCTTCCCATGATCTCTACAATAGATACTACGCCCTTTTCATATTCCAGGCAGAAGCTGTCACGGATAATCTCTTTCATCGATGTTCCGATATATTTTGCCGCACTTCCGTATCCCGGTGTATGATCTGTCAACGCAAGATCATTATCAATTGTCTTCGGACATCCTATGAACCGGATGGAATGTCCAAACACAATTGCATAATCCGATAACTTTTTAATCGTGTCCATAGAATCATTTCCGCCGATATAAATAAATGCTTCAATATCCAGTTTATCCAGAATTTCAAAAATCTTATCATAAACTTCCCGGTTCTCATGTATCTCCGGAAGTTTATACCGGCAGGAACCTAAGAATGCAGCCGGTGTTCTCTTTAATAACTCTGCATCCAGCTCTGTCTTGATGTGATCTGACAGATCAATATATTTTTCCTTTAATAATCCCTGAATTCCATGAAGCATTCCGTACACTTTATTCGCTCCACGGTCTTTTGCTGTCCGGTATACACCGGCAAGACTCGCGTTGATCGCTGCAGTTGGTCCCCCAGATTGTCCTACTATTACATTTCCTTTCATTCGCTTGTTTCCTTCCTGTTTTTATTACATTTTGCTGTTGATTTAATATTAGTATATTTTAACATAAAAGTCCAGTAAATATTATATTTTTTATGCATTTTCACCATTACAAATAAATAAAAAAATCTCTTATCCTTCACATATACACTTTGTATAATAAAATAATATGAAAGACAAGAGATTTTATGATCAATTGATATTTATTCAGCTTTTACAGGATTGGAAACACTTACTTTATGATTATACCACTTTCCTTTTGTTCCGATCAGTGCCAGATCAAATTCTTTGTCCAGTGCCGGCACCGGAACATCAAAACCGTATACTTCTTTCGGCTTACCCTCTATATCTGTTACGACATTACCATTTTCATCTGTTATAGTATCTGTCGTCGGCTGCAGAAGTTTTGCTCCCTTTTTCTTGGCATCTTTTATTGTACCAGGAAACAGATTTACAATATTTTTTGATACAAGACTGATATGAATCGTCATCTTTCCGTCTTTTACCGTCAATGTCCCCTTATCATCATATGCATCATTTACATGAAACATGGAACTGTCCGTTTTAAACTCTGCTGTATAGGTTCCATCTTCAATCGGAGCTTTTGTCTCTTCCTTTTCTGCTGCTTTTTCTTTTTTCGCATCAGACTTCTGCTGTTCTGTCTTTTTGCTCTCTGACCTAGATGTCTTACTGTCATCTTTACTGCCGCACCCTGTAAATACAGACACGGTCATCACTACCGCTAATGCAAGCGTCATCAGTCTTTTTCTTAACATTGTTCTCTCCCTTTAATATTTTTTTACTGTGCATCCATGGCTGCTTTTGTATGAGCTGCATATAACTGCTGGATTGCATCGATTTCTCCAAGACCTGCGATCTGTGTCTTCACACTGTCAAAGTTCTTAGATGCCTCGAACTGGCTCAGCCATGAATCATCATCATCTCCGGCCATGTCATTGTTCGCATGATCACCTGCCACAACCATCAGTGGACGAAGAATGACATTCTTATATCCGGCATCTTTTACTTTTGCGATAACAGATTCACACGAAGTTTCCTCCGGTTCTCCTTCTACTGTTCCGATAAATACATTCTTATATCCCAGCTTTTCCATCTGTGTCTGCATCTGGGAATAGCTGATCTTTGCTTCATCTGATGTTCCGTGTCCCATGAATACAAATGCTGTACTGTCTGCTGCGACTGCATCAAGGCTGTCATATTCTGCTGTCTTAACAGCTTCTGCTGTAATTGCTTCTGCTACTGCTGCTTTATCTGCATTGATCACTGTCGCATCCGATCCGACTTCTCCGAGAAGCGGTTCTGCGATCTTGACAGATTCAAATTTATCTTTGTAACTCTCCACTGCTTCTGTTAACTCTTTATATTCTGCACCATGCATTAAGTGTGTTGGCTGTATAATCAGTTGCTTGACACCATTTTTTACGGCACGCTCTAAAGCCTGATCCACATTATCAATCTTCTCGCCATCTCTTGCCTGTACATGGTTGATGATGATCTGAGCTGTAAATGCTCTTCTTACAGACCAGTCCGGATTTGCTGCCTGGAGTGCTTTCTCTACTCCACCGATATCGGCTGCACGGCTCGCATTAAAAGAAGTACCGAAACTTACTACCAGAAGTTCCTTTTCTCCGATATCATCTCCATTTAACGGGTCATCCTGGGAAGCATCTCCTGTATCTCTTCCGAAGTAATCCGGATCTGCATTGTCTCCTTCTACCAGTTCTTTCTGCGCATCTGTCAATTTATCCCACGCTTCTTTTGCTGCTTTACACTGTTCATCCGTCTTGTCTGTTCTTTCCTGAACGTAGATCGCATCAATCTTTTTTGCAACTGCATCCGCTGCTTTCTGATCTTCCTTTTTTGAAGAAGTCTCTGTCTTCTTGTTACTGCTGCTGTCGGAGCTGTCTGATTTTGCTCCACATCCGCCAAATGCCGCTACACACATAGCTGCTGATAATAATACTACTACCAGTTTCTTTTTCATTTCTTTCTACCTCCTGTTTTTTGATTGTCAATACATGAGATACAAGATCTCTGCCACCGTCGGTTCCTTCCGGACACATAATATCAAAAAAAGCCTCCGCCAGGAAACGAAGACAACGAAAATAAAACTGTATTACATAATATCTACATATCACATACAGTTCTGTGACTTATTTCGTACTGCCAATTCCTCGTGGCCTGAACTTTTACGTTCCTGTACTGCGAAAGGCAGGTCTCCCGGCTTATTGCTCGGCGCTTCAGCTCCCTTCCCGGTCATCCCAGTGGGTATGCAGCTTCCGCTCGCAAAATACGGTGACGAGTTCGTACAGGATTCTCACCTGTTTCCCTTTTCACCAGTCAGATCATTCTTTCTATAAAATAATTCCCATAAATTATCCTTGATATCCTGACTGACACCTCACACAATCATGATTTAATTTACCTTGTAACCTTACCACAGTTGCCCAATCTATGTCAATACTGCCCGGTCTGCCGTGTACGAAACCATGTATAAAAAATATGACTCACCGGACATGTAACAGCAAAAAACCCTCGTTTGACTTTATATCAAACAAGGGTTTCTCCTACGTGCGCGAGAAGATTCGAACTCCCGACCTTCTGGTCCGTAGCCAGACGCTCTATCCAGCTGAGCTACGCGCACATATTCATTTTATTGTTTCCGAAGCTTTTGTACCTCAGCAACGAAATTAAGTATAGCGCAACATTTTCTATCTGTCAACAATTTTTCAAAAATTTTTAATTATTTTTTTTGTGCTTATTTTTTTTTGTGCTCTGGTGGCCTGTTATGCTTCCCTTTCTCTGGCCGTTTCTTTCTTCTTTTTATAATGGTATAATTATTACATATTTACAATACACTAGGAAATGAGGATTTCTTTATGACAAAAAAGGTTGCTGTAATCAATGATCTGTCCGGACTTGGACGTTGTTCTCTGACTGCCGCTATCTCAGTATTATCTGCGATGGGTATTCAGGCCTGCCCCCTTCCGACAGCTATTCTTAGCTCCCAGACCGAATATCCAAGTTATTACTGCTATGATTTTACAGACAAGATGGAACATATACGCTCTGAATGGGAAAAGTTAAATACCACATTTTCCGGGATTTACACCGGATATACTGCCAGCGTAGCACAGATTGAACAGATTTTTCACTTTCTGGATACGTTTCAGACACCGGATACCTTCCTTCTGGTCGACCCAGTTATGGGGGACGACGGTGTGACTTATGATATGTATACTTCCGATCTACTGGCTGCCATGAAGAAACTTGTGTCACGTGCAGATATTATCACTCCCAACCTTACTGAATTCTGTCTGTTAACCGATACCGATTACAAAGCCTTCCAGAACACTTCTCTGAATATGGAAGATATTATTACAAAAATACAGACTGCCAGCCTGGCTCTTACCGAAAACCACCAAAAGAAAATCATCATTACCGGTATCCACTTTACAGACGAAACAGGTATACATAAAATCGGGAATCTTTTGATCGATAACGATATTTATCATCTCTCATCCTGTCCTTGCTGCAGTGGAAGTTATTCCGGCACCGGAGATCTCTTCGCCTCTTGCATTACAGGCGGACTTGCCAGAGGGGATTCTCTTACAGATACTATGCAAACTGCCGGGAAGTTTCTCGAGCAGGCATTGATCGATTCCTCAAAGGAACGAGTTCCTGTAAACGATGGTGTTAACTTTGAAAAGTTTTTATGTCTCTTGATGTAATTTTCGCAGTATTTTCTTACCAAATTCAACCTTTCCCTGCATATACAGAGAACCTGCCACCGGCAGCTTCTCTTGCATACTTTGGTATGAAGAAAAAATGAGGTGACACAAAATCATGTGACACCTCATTTTTTCTCTACTATATAATCACGATACCCTTTTCTGATTCTTCTATTTTCATAAACACTGGATGCTCTTCTCCTTTTCGGTTTGGATAATGTAACGTATATTGTCTTTCGCCTTCTATTGTTTCAAAAAACATTCCGTGACCGCCATCTCTTTCAAATACCGGTTTATCTACATGCGTCCATGGTCCCTGTATGTTTCCTGATTCCGATACAGTCTGTCCTACCGTATATCCATTTTCTCCCCAACTGGACCATAATATGACAAGCTGTCCGTTTTTCTTCTTATATACAGACGGACCATCCGTAAAATATACATCCCCCTCCATTCCAAATTCAACCTTTGCAAATGGAATCGGCTTTGCCCATAGTGCCTCTTCTGCCGAAAAAAGTGTCGTAATTTCAGATTTTATATTCAAAAGGTCGGAAGATAATTCTGCAATGCACATATCTCCTTTTTTTACATCTTCAAAAGAATGTGAAAATATAAGAAATACTCTTTCTCCTTCTATATATAATGTTCCATCGATACAATTCCAAGTTGTAGGTGTGATTGCTGATTCTGTCATTATCTCAAATTTACCATCTGGCCTGTCAGATTTCAGGATCTGAATCCCTTTATGTGACTCATTCGCAAATGTTGTCACAAGATAATATTTTCCATTATATTTCCAACATTCCGGTGCCCAAAAACATCTATCTGCCCAGAACCCTTCTGGCGCCTTGAATATTTCCACTGGTTCACTCCAGTCAATTAAATTTTTACTTTTATAACAGTCAAATCCTTCTGCTTTTCCCCAACATGTTTCTGCTCTTGTTCCGTATAGATAATATATTCCGTTATCACACAATATGTACGGATCACGTATATTGATTTCATCTGTCTTCATCAGCTATTTCTCCTGTCCTTTTTCATACAACTTTCCGATTTTTCTTCTTTTTTCCTCTGTCACTGGATATTTGAACAACGCCAATATAATAACAATTGCGCAAACAGCCGGAACTACAAATCTGACTGCTGTAATACCATTTATTACAGCCTGCGGTTCTTTTCCTACAGCATTGGCAATATATCCAGTTGCAGCAAGTGTAAAGCTGACCGCTGCATTTGCTGCTGCAATACCTGCCTTATTTGAAAATCCCTTTAAAGCTGCCATTGTTCCATTCATGATGCGCCCAGAGTCCAACAGAATCATATCCGTCATCTCAGTCATAATCATTGCACTAAACGGCATTGATGCTGTGGCAAACATTGACGCAATCCCCGAGCATACAAATATAACTGCTATATTTTCTTTAAAAATAATAATTATGATACTGCTAATTGCAACTATAACCTGTGAAGCCGCAAACGCTTTCTCAGTTTTCTTAAATATTTTCAAAAATACAGGAATCACAATTATAATTCCCAACAAACCTATAACAGAAATATCAAGCATATATACAGAAATAAGATCTGGTCTGCAAAGACAGTACATAATGTAATATACAGATGAAGACATCATAACACAGTATGAAATATACGCTGCAAGCCATACCAAAATTGTATACAAAAGTCCCTTTACGCGAAACAACGTTTTTATCTCTTCCAGTAACGGTTTCTTCTCTGTTTCTTTTATACAGGTTTCTTTTGTTGTTGCAAAGCATAACCAACAGGTAATTGTCATCAAAACCCCTGCAATTCCCACAACGATCATATAACCTTTAGATGTATTTTTTCCACCAAAGAATGATACCAGGCTCAGTCCAAAGGATGTTGCTATCGTCGTACAGATTCCCATGACCATCGTATACGCATTGATCATTTTGTTTCGCTCTGAAGGTTCGTCTGTAACCGCATTGATCAGCGCTCCGCTTGGAATTTCAATCGCCGTTCTCAACATTCCATACAAAACATAAAAAACAGCCGTCCATATAATTTTTCCGGTTGTACCAATATTCGGATTTGCAAATAAAAGTACAACTACCACCGTCAATGCAGCCGGTACAAATAAGAAATATGGTCTGTATTTTCCCCATCTTGTGTTCGTCCGGTCTGCAATCGCACCCATCATCGGATCATTGACAGCATCCCATATCGATGCGACTACTGTGATCACTCCTACTGCTGCAGCCGGTACTCCAAATGTATCTGTCAAAAAAATCATCAAATATGCACCAACTAAAGATCCCATAATCTGATATCCACTTCCATATGCCAGTGCGTAAGAAATTATGGTTGACCATTTCAATTTCTCTCTTTTCATTCGTTAAATCCTCCTTGTTTTTTCATTCTGAACCGATTATAATATGCAATGTCACAAATTTTGTGACATTATTTCATGAAAGAAATGACAAGGAGTGGTATATAATGACAAATACAAACAGCTTATTGCAATTAAATCCTATAGAATCATTTTTAAAAAATTTCCTTGAAAAATTCCCTTCCTATCAGGATAAGATCATAACTCCCGACCGGAATGAACACGACTATAACTATCTTCTCCATTTACTCGAACAGGAATGGAAACAAAAGTTTCCTGATAACCCATTTTTCTTAAATGGTTCTTCCACATATTTATCCGAAGATTTTTTCATTCCACATGATAAAAATGTGTGTGTTCTGAAGAACCTCCGCTACATGCCGCTGTTACTGCATTCACATCAGTTTATAGAAATTAATTACGTAATGAAAAGTGACTCCAGTATTTTCATCGATAACGAGACTTCCGTTTCCTTGATGGATGGAGATATCATTTTATGTCCACCTGGACTATCCCATACATTCTGTACACATAATTCCGGGAGCATCATCATTGATCTTATCATTCGCACAACTACATTTGATACGGCTTTCTTCCCGTTATTAAATAACAACAATTACCTGGCCACTATTTTTTCCAATGCCATTTATGGCGCTTCCAATGGATACATCATCTGGCACTGTCACAATGATACGACATTAGAAAATCTTATCCTGGAAATTTACAGAGAGTGGCAGAATTCTCTAAAATATAACGATCAGATGATTGAATTACTCGTTATGGAATTCATACTGAAACTTATGCGCTCTTATGAAAATAATGCCTTTTTTTCAACCTCATACATGAACCGGTCCGATGAAAGTTTTCGTGCGTTCTTAAACTATATGCAGATTCATTATCAGCACATTACACTTTCACAACTTGCCTCTTCTTTCAATTACAGTGAACGTCAGGTAATTCGAATTCTGAAGAAAAATACAAACAAAGGTTTTTCAGAGTTGCTGCTTGAAATACGAATGAATAAAGCACTGCAGCTTTTAAAAAATCCGGACATTCCTATTACCAGTATCGCCTCTATGCTTGGATATTCCAGTACTTATTACTTTAGCAAAGTTTTTTTAGAAACTTTTACATTTACTCCAACAGCTTTTCGCGAAAGATTATCACATAACACTTAAGATATAGTATCTGTCAGCCTGGATTTCTCTGTACATTTTACAGAGAAAAAGAAACACCATGATGTTCTTGATAACAACATGGTGTTTCACCTTATCTAAATCTTATACAATGTAATCTCTGCGTTTTTCGCTTCCGCTTTCACTTTATATTCTTCCGGATAATACCTCGTCGAGAATACATATTCTCCATCATTTACGAACACCTCTACCGATGACGTATCCGCAAGAATCTTCAGATTCTTCACTTCAATGGTTTCCACATATCTCATACTTCTCCCTGCAGATACCGTTTCCTTATCCTGATCAGTAAAGTACATACGGAACTTTCCACCTTCATAATCCAGGATCAGTTCTTCTGACAAAGTTACATGGAACTGGTTCTGTGAGATATCAGAGATATTCAGTTCATATACCGGATATCCATTTCCTTCCAGCATTCCTTCTACGCTGCTTATCAGCGTCTTCTTCTCTTCCAGCTCTCTTACCGGACGCTGACAGATTTTTCCGTCTTTTTCAAAGATTTCTCTTGGAAATGTAAAACAATGCTGCCATCCAGTCTGAATCGTTGGATTCGTATACTCTTCACAGTCCGGCATTCCCATCCAGCTGATGTGAATTCTTCGTCCGTCTTCTGTCTCAAAGCTCTGCGGTGCATAATAATCAAATCCATAATCCCATAAGTGATATTCTGACAGCTTATATTCTCCAAGAATATCTCCTTCTATCTCAAAATATCCGGACTGATATACATTGCAGTCATCCCAGATACCGCCTTCCAGCCCCTGGACCGATGTAGAAAGAAGCTTCTTCGTACCAATCTCAAAGTAATCCGGACACTCCCACATATAACCGAATGGATTTTCCGATTCTACCCGGTTTCTGAATTTCCAGTTTATCTTGTCTTCTGATTCGAATACCAGCACCTGTCCAACGTCTTCATTGGTTCTTGCTCCCTGTACCATATAATAGATATCATTTTCTTTCCATACCTTGGGGTCTCTCACATGACAGGTCAGATCGTCCGGATAATCGGAATTGCGCATCAGTTCTTTTTTCTTTCCAAATGTCTTTCCATCTTCTGTCATAACCAGAACCGTATTGCCCTCACGTCCGGTTCGAATGTAATCATATTCCCCGTCTTCTAATTTGACATTTCCGGTATAATACAGATACATTTTCCCATCTTCGATAAATGCGGATCCGGAATATACCCCGTGACAGTCAAACGGCTGATCCGGATAAAGTGCGGTACCCTGATATTCCCAGTCAATCATGTTCGTGCTGGTGTAATGTCCCCACATCTTCACGCCGCCTTCCGCATCAAATGGTGAATACTGAAAAAATGCGTGATAGATACCCTGGAACTGGCAGAGTCCATTTGGATCATTCAGCCAGCCGACCGGCGGCATCAGGTGTAGTTTTTCACGAAATTTTCTATCTGATACGGATAACTCTTCTCTGGTTTTCTGGCTTTGTTCTGCTGTCTCTACTAATTTCGCAAGATCTCTTGTTAATGCGTTCATAAATCAATCTTCTCCATCTATAAGCATTATTTTGTAAGTGTCATAACTTTACTTGTTGTTTTAACTTCAGCAGGTTCTGCCTTTGTTACATTTCCAAATTCATCTGTATTTGTCAGAATCATCATGGTTGTCGTCTGATATCCTGCATTCTTGATTTCCTCAAGATTTGCTTCTACCAGAATATCCCCTGCATGTACTTTGTCGCCATCAGAAACTTTCTTCGTAAATCCTTTTCCATCCATCTTCACGGTATCGATACCGATATGGATCAGGAGCTCACCTCCGGACTCTGTTGTGATACATACAGCATGACCTGTTTCGAAGATATTGGAAACTTCTCCGTCACATGGAGCTACAATCTTGCCATCTGCAGGCTCTACCGCAACGGTTGTTCCCAGCATTTCGGATGCAAATGTCTCATCCGCAACCTCAGATAATGAAATCTGTGTTCCATTTACCGGACTTGTCAATGTCTCTTCTGCTTTATTGTTGTCTGCTATTTCGATATTTTCTACTGTCTCTGTTGTTCCAGTTGTCTCTGTCACATCTGCCGTTACTGCCTTTGGTTCTGCATCCTTATAGATTACAAATGAAATTGCGAATGCAACACCAACTGCGATCACCATCTCGATCAGATACTGAAGCGGCTGATTCAGGCAGAGCAGGATACCGAAGATACCTGTCACACCGGTTCCCTTAGCTCCGAGATGTACCAGGGATGCATACAAAGCTCCACATCCTCCACCGATACATCCGGCGATGAACGGCTTGAAGAATCTTAAGTTTACACCGAAGATCGCCGGCTCTGTAATTCCCATAAATGCACTGAGTGATGACGGAAGTGCCAGAGATTTAATCTTCTTATCTTTGGATTTGATACCTACTGCTAATGCTGCTGCTCCCTGTGCTACGTTTGCTGCACTTGCAAGCGGAAGCCAGTATGTAACACCGTATTTTGCAATCTGTCCGATATCAATTGCTGTATACATCTGGTGGATACCGGTTACTACGGTTGGTGCGTACAGACTTCCCATGATCAGACTTCCGATTCCAAGAGGAAGTGTTAACATCCACTGGATTGCTCCGAGGATTGCATTTTCAGCCCATACAAAGATTGGCCCTACGATTGATAATGTAAGGTAACCTGTTACGAATACGCTGACCAGAGGAGTCACGAATAAGTCGAGCACTTCCGGGACAATCTTATGTAACTTCTTCTCGATCACTGCCAGGATCCATACAGCGATGATAACCGGAATGACATGTCCCTGATATCCGACCATGTCAATCTTGAACAGTCCGAAGAATACGCTCTGTGTCTGCTGTACACCTTCGGTTGCTACCGTATAAGCGTTCTGCAGTGACGGATGGATCATGATCATACCGATAACTGCGCCAAGATACTGGTTAGCACCAAACGCTTTCGCTGCTGAGAATGCAATCAGGATCTGCAGAAATGTATATGCAATGTTTCTTATTGTCTGCAATGACAAGACGCAGTCTCGTTGCACAATGTGCTGCAGATGCAATGTTCTTACTTCCACCGACATGATCCAGGATATCCTGTGCGGTCTTTCTGTAATCCATAATAACTCTCCTTCCTTGTTCTATGTGTAATCGTTTTCACATCTTGTAATTTTATAATAAGAAAAAAAATGCCATTTGTAAAGATGGCATTTTTACTGATATTTCATATTCATTTTTGTGCGTATTGCACGAATTTAGTTGTTTTTGAGCGATTTCGAATTTATTTACACATATTATACACTGATTTTCTACTCCGGCAGCTCTTATTCTTCTATATTTTCTTCCGGATCATCAATTTCAGCAAGCCGAAATCCAAGTTTGATCTCCATCGGAATATTTTCGCCCCGTTCTATCACATCCAACAAGAGTTCTGCACCCCTGATACCACTGGTTTTAAAACCGAAATGTACAGTTGGAATTCCACCGGTTACTGCCTTTAAAAGCTGATTATCACCAAATCCCGTAACCTGGATTGCTGTATTTTCCAATATATAACGGAATCTGGAACCCGTATCTTCCACATTCTTCGGTATCTGACTTCCTACATAAGTATGAATCGCTTCAATTGCTCCGGCCGCAATCGTATCTGTGGCGCACGATATGATATCGATATCATTCTTTTCATTCAACAATTCCAGAACTTTCTCGTATCCGGACTCTGTAGTGAACTCCGCCACCTTATAATATCCGTCTTTTAATTCCCGTCCCGACCTTTTCAGACCTTCCCTGAATCCATCTTCTCTGGCTACTCCGGCTGCCTTGTCTTCTCTTGAAACTCCGATATACGCAATCTCTTTCCTGCTCTTCGCCGCAACCGCACGTCCCATGGCCTCTCCTGCACCGTAATCATCATGATAAATGCAATTTGCATACTTTGTATGTTGTCCAATCACGACAACAGGAACCTTGGATTTTTTCAGAAATCTTCTGTGCTCTGCTGTGATCATCGTACCCACAAGAATAATCCCGTCTACCGGATAATTCTCAAACAGACGCATATATTCTATTTCCTTCACCGGTGTATTATCCGTTCCTGCAAGCAGCATCTGGTAATTACGCTCTGAAAGAACTTTTTCAATTCCAGCTGTGATCCGGCTGATTGATTCAGAGTTAATCTTCGGCACGACCACTCCGATCAGGCAGGCTTTCTTTGTCCGAAGCATACGTGCCTGTGCCGACGGCTGATATCCCGTCTCTTCGATCACTTTTTTAATCTGTTCTTTCTTCTCGTCACTTACATATCCACCATTCAGATATCTTGATACTGCTGCGCTGGATACCCCTGCCAGTTTGGCAATTTCTTTGATCGTCATCTGACATTTACTCCCCCTGTTATAATGTACTTCCATTCTCTTTAATTATTTTCTGATACCAGTAAGCGGAATCTTTCAAGATCCTCTTCTGTGTCGGATAGTCTACATATACCAGTCCGAATCTCTCAGAATAACCTTTTGCCCATTCAAAGTTATCCATCAGTGACCACTGGAAGTACCCTCTCAGATCAATCTCTCCTGCTGCCTTTTTTAATTCATGCAGGTATCTTGCCAGAAAATCAATTCTGTTCGGATCATGTACTTTTCCATCCAGTGAGATCACATCATGGCATGACAGACCATTCTCTGTAATATAGATTGGCTTCTGATAACGTTCATAAAGGAATTTCGGTCCCCAGTACAGACACTCTGGTGTTACCGGCCAGTCAATCGCTGTTTTTGGGAATCCTTCATAGCGGCTTACTGTTTCCGACCTTCCGTCTTCTCCCATCCGCACACAATATCCATTATATATATTCTGTCCATATATATCGATCGGCTGTGAGATCAGGCGCATATCTTCTTCTGTGATCTTAGGAAGATATGGCTCATACTTTGCCAGACCTTCTTCCGGATATTTTCCAAGAAGAACCGGATCTGACCACCAGGTCACATTCCAGTGCCAGTTTGAGAACTCATCCGGCAGAGCAAAGAAACTCTTCTTTGCCGCTTCGATATCTTCTGCTTTTTCCGTTGCCGGATAGCATACAGAAGCTGTCGGTGCATATCCGATCACAAGTGGCTGCTTCCCATGTGTTCTTAACATCTGCACAGCTCTTCCATGCGCTTTCATAACGTTATGTGCCATCTCAAAAGTATCCCGGATCGGTGCTTTTATCCCCGGCGCATGTTCGCCATTTACAAAACCGAGTCCGACAAAGCACTGTGGTTCATTCAACGTAAAGAAATGTGTGACTCTGTCACTGAATCGTTCCGCCAGAAGCTTTGCATATTCTCCGAACCACTCCACGATCTTTGGATTCATCCATCCACCGCGTTTATACAATTCATATGGAAGTTCCCAGTGATACATGGTAATATATGGTTCAATATCATTTTTTAATAATTCATCGATCAGATCATTGTAGAATGCAATGCCGGCTTCGTTCACCCTGCCAGCTCCTTCCGGCATAACCCTGGACCAGTCTATCGAAAAACGATATCCTTTCAGTCCAATTTCTTTCATAATCCGAACGTCTTCTTTATATCTGTGATAATGATCACATGCTACTTCTCCCGTATGTCCTTCGAATATCTTCCCCGGTTCCTTTGTATACACATCCCATATATGCTCGCCTTTTCCGTCTTCTTTCACGGCACCTTCTATCTGATATGCACTTGTTGCTGCTCCCCATACAAAATCTTTTCTAAAATCCATGCTTATTCTCCCTGTTTTCATTATACTGTAATTGTATTATACCGCAAAAATTCATACTGTGCATTATAAGTGAGGCCGGAGATTTCAAAAACCTCCGGCCTCACTTATGTTACATTGATATATTAACTTTCAAACTGGCTGTGATACAGTTTATGGTAAAATCCACCTTTTTTCAGCAGTTCTTCATGATTGCCCTGCTCGATGATCTTACCGTCTTTCATAACTAAGATTAACGAAGCATTCCGTATCGTGGAAAGTCTGTGTGCTACGATAAAGCTTGTTCTGCACTTCATCAGTTTATCAAATGCTTCCTGTACCTGCAGTTCGGTACGGGTATCAATACTTGATGTCGCCTCGTCTAAGATCAGCATCGGCGGCAGACAAAGCATGACTCTTGTGATACACAGAAGCTGTTTCTGTCCCTGGCTGATGCTGTCTTCATGGAGCACCGTGTCCAGACCTTTCGGAAGTCTCCGGATGAATTCCCAGCTTCTTGCTTCCTTCGCTGCACGAATGATCTCTTCATCGGTTGCTTCCGGCTTTCCAAAACAGATGTTGTCTCTTACGGTTCCGCTCTTGATCCAGGTATCCTGCAGTACCATGCCAAAGCTGCTTCTGAGCGCATGTCTGGATACTTCCCGGATGTCTTTTCCATCCACCAGGATCTTTCCTTCATCTACGTCATAGAAACGCATCAGCAGGTTAATAAATGTCGTCTTACCGCATCCGGTCGGACCAACGATTGCAATACGCATACCTGGTTTTACATCCAGATTGAAATTCTTAATCAGTTCTTTTTCTTTATCATAACTGAATGCCACATCATCAATTGTAACATTGCCATCGACTGTAGCAAATACTCCTTCTGCATCCGGTGTCTCTTCTTTCTGCTCCAACAGGTCAAAGATACGGTCCGCACATGCCAGCGCATTCTGCATCTCTGTAATTACCGAACTGATATCATTGAATGGCTTCATATACTGGTTCGCATAGGATAACAGTACAGAAAGTCCTCCAACCGTCAGTGTTCCGCCCGGTATCAGAAAAGCTCCGAGTAGTGCTACTCCGGCGTAAATGATATTGTTGACAAATCGTGTAGATGGATTCGTTAAACTGCTGTAGAATACCGCTTTCTGACTATAATTTTGCAGTTCTTTATTGATCTCATCAAATCTTCTGGATGATTCTTTCTCGTAACCGAATGCTTTGACTACCTTCTGTCCGCCGATCATTTCTTCGATCAGTGCAGTCTGGCGTCCTCGGGTCTCGCTCTGCTTCCGGAACATCGTATAAGATCTGGAAGAAATGAATTTCGCTACTACGAAACTAAATGGTGTCAGAACGATCACTAAAAGCGTTACCCACACATTCTTGGAGAACATGAAGATCAGCGTCACAACGATCGTCACAATCCCGGAAAATAACTGTGTAAATCCAAGTAACAGACCATCCGATAAGATATCTGTATCTGCAATGACACGGCTTACGATATCTCCGGTGCTGTGCTGATCCAGATAAGATAACGGCAATACCTGGATGTGGCGGATCGCCTGTGAACGGATATCCTGTACGATCCGGTAAGTCATACGGTTATTCAACAGATTCATGAACCAGGTAGCAAGTGCCGATATCACGATGAATACCAGAATCTGTCTCAGATAATACCACATCATATCAAAGTTCACCTGATGTGCTGCCACGACTTCATCGATCGCATCTCCGAATAAGACCGGCACATACAACTGCAATACTACAGAGATCGCAGCAAAGATGACACTGAATCCAAGGAAAATCTTATATTTCCCTATGAGCTTTAATAATTTCTTCATTACTCTACCGCTCCTTTCTCTGTCTTCTCCGAAGTCTTCATTACAACCGGATGTTCTTCCGGGAACTGTGAATAATAGATTTCCTGATAGGTCTCACAAGTTTCCATCAGTTCTTCGTGTGTTCCCTGTCCTGCCAGTTCACCGTCGTCCATAACCAGGATCTTGTCCGCCTGCCGGATGCCGGAAATTCTCTGGGATACCAGGAATGTTGTCACATTGCCTTCCAGTTCACCGATTGCTTTACGAAGCGCTGCGTCTGTCGCAAAATCCAGCGCACTTAAACTGTCATCCAGTATCAGGATATCCGGCTTACTGACCAGTGCACGGGCGATCGTAAGACGCTGTTTCTGTCCTCCGGACAGGTTGCGTCCGTTCTGTTCCACTTCAAAATCAAGCTTTCCAGGCTTAGATTCTACAACATCTTTTGCCTGAGCGATTGTGATCGCTTTCCACAGATCTTCATCTGAAGCCTGATCATTGCCCCACTTTAGATTATCACGGATACTTCCTTTGAACAGGATGGAACGCTGCTGAACCACTCCGATCTCACTGCAAAGTTCTCCCTGCGGATATTCCTTTGCATTGATGCCATTTACCTTTACCGTACCTTCCTGTGGATCATAGAATCTCGGAATCAGGCTGACCAGTGTACTCTTACCACTTCCGGTTCCGCCGATGATTCCAATCGTCTGTCCTTTCTTCGCCCGGAAGGTGATGTCTGATAAGCTGGATGCTCCGGCACCTTCATAGGTGAAAGTGACGTGGTTGAATTCAACAGCCATATTATCATCAGCTTTATCATTTCCAGCCACTGTTTTGTATTCCATACTGGACTTCACATCCAGGATACCGGCCACACGGTCTGCACAAGCCATTGATTTATTCAACGTAATGATCAGAGAGGCTAATTTGATCAGCTCTACAATGATCTGTGCCATATAGTTATACAGTGCTACCACCTGCCCCTGTTGCAGATTCCCGATATTCACCTGCACTCCGGCACGTGCGATCAGTAACACAGTTGCCACGTTGATCAGTACATACGTGAGCGGATTCAGAAGAGCAGAAATTCTTCCTACGAATTCATTCAGTCTCGTAAGCTCACGGTTTCCTTCTTCGAATTCCTCCACCGACTGTTCTTCCCTGCAGAACGCACGGATAACACGGACACCTGTCAGATTCTCTCTTGTAAGTCCTGTCACACGATCCAGTCCTGCCTGTACTTTCTTGAACAGCGGAATACTGATCAGCATAATGGAAAATACAACTACAAACAGGATCGGCACTGTCACAACAAAGATCAGTGCGCAGCGCACATTGATGGTAAATGCCATCACCATCGCACCGATCACGACAAACGGACTTCTCAGCAACAGACGCAGTCCCATGTTAATTCCATTCTGCACCTGGTTCACATCGTCTGTCAGTCTTGTGATCAGCGTATCCGTTCCGAGCGTATCCAGTTCTGTAAATGACAGTCTCTGGATATGGTCGAACATTGCCTGTCTGACACTGGTCGCAAATCCAACACTCGCCTTTGCGGCAAAAAACTGTGCGGTAAAGCTGCACAACAGTCCGACTGCTGCCATAAGCAGTAATACGAAGAACATTTCCACAATATATCCACGGTCATTCTTCGCAACGCCCACATCAATAATCTGAGCCACCACAACCGGAACCATAAGATCGAATACCACTTCCAGCAATTTAAAAAGCGGTGCCAGGATACTTTCCCTGCGGTATGGTCTCAGAAATTTCTCAAGACGCTTCATTTCTTTCACTCCATTCCTTTTTCTATCCGATAACTAATAAATCATCTGTTATCTACTTATCATAATGTCCCTTGACTGTTTTATTATAGTCCGTTATCATTGATATGAATAATATTGTTTTTATAGCTTTGCAATACAAAAAATATATAAGGAAGGTAATCCAACATGGAACTCAGACAGTTAGAATATTTCCGCGAGATTGCATCCACCGGCAGCATCAACGAAGCTGCAAGACACTTAAATATGTCCCAGCCGCCGCTCAGCTATCAGATCCGCCAGCTGGAAAATGAATTAAATGTAAAACTTTTCGACCGCACCAGCAAGGGTGTTACCCTGACTGAAGCCGGTAAGCTTCTCTACGACCGCTCCGGTAACCTGCTGGAATACGCCCGATCTACCGAACTGGAAGTCTCAAAAACCGGTAAAAAACGTATCTTACGTATTGGCCTGACTCCGACAACGGTAGATACCATCATGCCTTATATTTCCCAATTTTCGAAAAAAAATCCCGACGTGAACTTTGAAGTCCACGACGGGATCACTTATTCGCTTTATCAGTATCTTCTGGACGGGATCATCGATATCTCCGTTGCCAGAACACCACTGCGTCTTGACGAGGTGTCTTATATGGAATTGTGTTCTGAGCCGATGATCGCGGTATCTGCGCCAGAAAATACTGCCTCTTCCTTAAAACTCGCTGATCTTCTACACAGACCATTAATCTTATACCGAAGATACGAAGAACTCATCATGAATACCTTTCATGCCCAGAATATGAATCCGGACATCTTCTGTGTCTGCGATGATCCGAGAGGTGCAATGCTCTGGGCAAAGGAAAATCTTGCGACTGCCATCTTTCCACAGTCCATGGCAAGCTTGTGTGATGGCCTTTGTATACAAGAATTGGATGAGCCGGATCTTGTAACCAAGATTCTTCTGATCTGGGCGAAAGGAAAGAAACCAGTGCCGCTGGTGCAGGAATTTCTGGATGTGTGTGGTGAGCGTTAACGCATTAGAGCTTACGGCTCACCCACCATATACCAATTATAAGATATACCGCCATCATTCCTAATATGGCAGATGTTGCAACCAGTTGATTCATATTTTCCAAAGCAACTACTAACAGCAGAAGTACAATTTCGCCACACCAATAGGACCAGATACATTTCCTTTTTCCGTAATCAGTAATCCAGGTTTTGGAATCCACGATCCAGAGTAAATTGATGAATATTCCAAAACCAATAGATACAATTAGAGAAGTGGCCGCTTCCGCTGACATATTTATCATTCCATTTTTTACAAATACAATACATAACACCAATAAATCATACGCCAATAACAATATGCCATTTCTTTTCAATGATTTGATACTTTTCTGCATATCCATCTCTCCTCTCCAAATAGAAATCTTAGATAAACCCATCTACTTCTTCCTGCAGATTTACTCCATAAGAGAATACATAGGCTAAACATAAAACAATAATTCCAAAAATGAATCCTCTCACTTCAAAATTGATATCTTTCAGTCCATTCATTTTAATCAATACTCCGCAAATATAAACGACCACATTCTGAATCGTCGGCATTACTATACTGTAAATTCCTATTTTCTTTACTCTTTCTACATTTTCTGCTGTAAACGGTGTGCCCATTTCTGGTTGTTCCTTTGTGCCTTCCAGTGACTTCAGTATTTTATGAACGTTGCGAAAAATCAGGGCCAGTAATATAGATGTTGCTCCCAACAGCAGAAGCCACACGGATACCAGATGCATCCGCATATTTCCCTTTGCATCAATCAGTGTAAAGAACATCCCGTAGGCATTCATCATGGTATCCTGTTTGATGCCGAATATAGCCCCGTTAATGTGCACGCTGTGCATAGGTATAGCCAATCCCGCCCAAAGTAATACGATACCATCGAACCAATGTAAGATTTCCAGAAATCTCATCAGACTGGTCAGTGGTTTCCGGAATTTTTCAAAACTTTTCATCTTCATATTATTCACCCTCCTCTTCATCCAGATTTCCATCAAATTTTAAAATATCACCTACATCACATTGAAGGAAATAACAGATACGATTCATCGTATGCAAACGGATACCTTTGGCTTTTCCGCTTCGGAGTACCGACAGATTGGCCTCGGTAATACCCACTTGTCTGCATAATTCTTTTGAAGTCATTCCCTTCTTTTTCAGGACTTCATCCAGGCATATACGAATTCCCATATTTCCTCCTTTCTGTGTTTGAAAATTATTGTTTTTCGATAATTTATAATTTTATTATAGCAAGAAATTATCGTTTGTCAATAATTTTTACTACGCAATATTCCAACTGTTTTTTTCGTAATTATGTGATTTTTCCAACTTTTCTTATATTTTTAACTCTAAAGAATCTTCTTTCGGCAACTACTTATAAACGCATGGCCCCAAAAAAAGATTATCCGGATACTTCCCTTTCTCCAGATAATCTTTTCTTCTATGATTCACTATGCTGTTTTATATTCTCGCTTACTCCACTTTCGTCTTCTTCGGCAAAAACAGACTCAAAAGTAACGATACCACGAACACTCCTGCCACCGCATTTCCATTAAATACATCTCCTACCGCACTTGGAAATGCTGCAAAGAAGTTCCCGGATGTCTGTGTCAGACCAACTCCGATACTAAATGACAGTGACACGATAATCATTGTTCTGTCATCGAATTTACATTCTTTCAGCATCTTGATTCCTTCATACATGATCGATCCAAACATCATAACCGTACATCCGCCAAGCACTGCCTGTGGAAGTGAATTGAAGAATGCTCCAAGCGGCGGGAATAAAGATGCAAGGATCAGAATCAATGCCCCCATCAGGATTGTAAAACGGTTGATCACCTGTGTCATCGTCACCAGTCCGATATTCTGGCTGAAAGAAGTCAGCGGCAGACATCCGAAACATCCGGAGATTGCACTGGAAAATCCATCAACTGCCAGTGAACCGCGAAGTTCTTTCATCTTAAGATCACGTCCAAGTGCTCCCGTACAGACTGCCGTCGTTGCACCTGTCGTCTCTGCTGCCGATACCAGGAATACGATTGCGATCGTGAAAAATGCTCCCAGGTTGAATACCGGCTTATGACTGGTCAGGAACACAAGCTTCGGAATACTGAATACGCCGACCTCCTGAATCGTCTTATGAATACCGGAAAAGTCAACCATCGGCGCGATTCCTGCTACCGTAAATATAATTGCAAGTGCATACCCAAATACAAGTCCAACCAGCACATTCAGATTCTTATAGACACCTTTCAAGACTTCTCTGGATACCAGACATACGATCAATGTAAATGCACCAACTACCAGATGATACCATGAACCGAAGTCTTTCACTCCGCTTCCACCGCCCCAGGAATCCATACCTACCGGCAGAAGTGACAATCCAATCGCGATAACTACACAAGCCGATACAACCGGAGTCAGATATTTTCTCCAGTACTTGGCACTCAATCCGACAAACCCTTCAAAAATGCCACCCAGAATAACTGCACCAACCATACCTTCATATCCAAGATCCGGATTCGTTGCAATGACCAACAGACTTCCAAGAAACGTAAAACTGACTCCCATAATAATCGGAAGTCCGGATCCGATCACTCCTATCGGATATAACTGTAAACAGGTTCCGATTCCGGCTACAAACATCGCACACTGCAATAACTGTGTAATCTCCGCCGAACTTAAATGTGCCCCATTACTTCTAAGTACTGCCGCACTACACACGATCAGTACCGGAGCCAGATTCGATACGAACATCGACAGTACATGCTGTAAGCCGAACGGAATGGCTTTTTTAAGTGGAACTCTTCCGTTCAGCTTATAGATATTCTCTTCACTGACCGTCTTTATCTTTTCTTCTTTGTTGCTTTCCATGACTTTTCCTCATTCTCTCTGTAAAATTTTATTTATTATAAGTTTAACTTATATTTTTCAAGAAAGCAACACGAGAATTAATAAATGCATTTATTACTTTAATACAATCCGAAAATATTCTACTGTCGTTGAAAGAAGAAATATTCCACACACTGCCATTTGCAGATATTTTTTCTTAATTACACTTTCAATAAAATCTTTTAAAAATATAAAATCAATCACACTACCAATAAGAATGCTCCCCACATCCATGATACTGTTTATTGCTTTTATCGAAAACAACTGGAACATCCATATCAGACTGGCTGCCCCCAGACACCAGATAAGTGAAAAATAAAATTCCCTTTTTTCACGAATTTCCCAATATTGCCGTAAAAGAACCACACATGTAGTACATCCTATGATACAGCCATAAAATGCAATCGAAGAAAACACTTTTGTTGACTGTGTAACCATTACACCTAATACTGCCATTACAAAGCTAATTCCACTGATTAACCATTTCATTTTCTTTGCCGCATGATACTCCGATATCTCTGCCGTTGATTTCATAATCTCTACTACGTTCTTCCGATCTACAGCAGTTTCTCTTCTTTCTGTATTGATTTCCGATCTCATAAGCTCCACCACTTCTATCCCGAGTGCATCTGCCAATGGTTCTAACGTATTAATGTTTGGAAAACCACTTCCTTTTTCCGTTCTTCGAAACCGAATAGACTTCTTTGTTTAATTACATCATATACATTTTTTGTTAAATACGTCAATCGACGAATCCTTTACTTTTTTAATTTTAAGGTAAAAAGCTTTGAATAGTAAAAGAAGACTCTTGCAATGCAACAGCCTTCCTAATCATATACTTATTCTTCTTTTTGTATTTCTTCTATAATTCGTTGAATTGCAGTTACCTCTTCCTCCAATTCATCCGCAATTTGTCCTATAGACTTTCTTTTTTTCAACTTCTTTTTAATCTGCTTTTTCAAAAGACTCCGTTCTCCAAGCTCAATTCCAGATTCTACTCCAGCCTCCACACCAGCTTCATACTCCGCTTTCCGTAATTTTTTCTCTTCAAATTCTTTATCATACTCATAGATGCTCACTTTGATCACCTCTGCCTTATTCTTCACCAAAAATTCTGCCAGAATTCCTTCCTCTATGCCTTCATCTACCGCTCGCGTAACTGCCTCTTCCAGAGGAATATTCTGCGTCACATATTTTCTTACCCTCGCAACATATTTGGCATATTCCTTTAATGTTCTGCAGTGTTCCATCAGTTCTAGGTTATGACCATCATTTACATTCAACATAGTCACCTTTAATTCCAGATCCGGATCATCCATCGGATTCTCATAAGCTGAAGATAATCGGAATTCATTATAATCGTCTACCTTTTTCGTTCCATTATAAAATACAATAAATCTTGGTGTCGGTATCTTTTGTATTACCGTGGAATATAAAGATTTCCGAACTACTAATCTTTGATATTCATCCGCAATATAGAATAAATTTCTAAGCGGAATATTCGGGTTATACGTCGACTGGTGCTCATACAAATATAAATTCATATCCATAATAAACGCCAGATCATTTTTCATTCCCATATAAATTGCATTTTCTAATGTGACAATCTGCAAATCTTCTACATTAGTATAATTCCGACCATTCACTGCATTATACAATGATAGCAGATTTTCTTTATCATGATACAACATTCGAAAAATCGTATCTTTGTATGGCCGTTTTGCCTTTAACTGACGGTTGCTTACCTGATACTTTTTGTTACGTCTCTTCTGACTTTTTCTTCTCGCCATATTTAATTCCTCCTATGTGCAGGAGGATATCTTACTTACACGTTCAGTCCTCTCCTGCTTTTTACAATTGATTGGTATAAAAAACATAGATTCCTGAAATGCAATTAGAATGTAGATAGTATATGATTCAATATACCTTAGATTTCTTTTGAAGTATGCTTTTATATAGATTAACATATAAATAAATATTATTCAATATATTTTCAAACAAATTTTGTTGCTGTTTATTACATGAAGCGGTCATTCCGTGGGTATCGCATGCTGTAATGATTCAACAGCGGAACCATAACTGCTGTGATACCGGAAGTGTACAAAAAAAGCCGGAAAGTCAAGGCTTCCGCCACAACTTTTCGGCCATACACAGGTTACAATTCCGCTATTGAATTCAGTATCATTGGCCAGTCTTTCTCATGGACCGGGGTAAGCCACAATACTGTATTAAACAGCAAAAAAATTCAACTTCGTCTCATCAAACTCTATCTTCTGCCCTTTCCTTCTAAAATACTCCTCCACAACCTGATACATCTCCTCATACCGTCCTTCGCATGCACAATTTCCTAACGGTTCAATCCAGCAGGACTGTTTTCCACAGGCATCTCTCAAGTGAACCTTAAAATTCAGCCCTTTCTCCTCCAGCAATCCGTTCACTTCAATCATCTCATTAAATGTAATATAATTCATATCCGCTATCTCCTCCAGTTCTTTCCACTATAGTATCCGGCTGCATTGAATATCGTTGCGAATACATTGATCATCTTGTTCGACGTATACACTGCATGATACCGGTTATATTTTCCCCAGTCTGCATTCGCCAGTGTCCATGTTCCGGATACCGCGACCAGGTAAATAGCCGCACACAGGAATCCGACGATAAGTTCACCGGTTGCCATCAAATGGTCATACTTCTGATTCAGCATCTGTGCTATCACTCCTGCCATGATCAGGCTTGCAAGCATACTGATCCAGAGTTTGTTCAGGATATAGCGGTTAAGCTTTGAACCCATCCACAATATAATTGCAAGAATAAATGCCCCGCCATACAGGTAGATTACATACTGCTTCAATACCGCTGTATCACGACACACAATATATCCTCTTCCCATCACTGTTCCGATTGTAAAAAGTCCGACAGGCTGTACAACTGCCCCCAGAAGCAACAATGTCAGATGCACTTTCATATTCGCCGAACATGTTCCTATGATCAGCAGACCTACCACAGCTGCAAGTGAAATCAGCCCGACATAAAGATGTGTTCCAATATAATCCTTCGGAAGCAGCCATATAGATATCACACTTAAGATCGTTCCTGCAATAAAAAAGCATGCAATCTCATTGTTCATCTCATCCCTGCTTAATTTCTTCTGTACAATATCCTCTTTCAAAAGAATTGCCAGACGTACCTGCCACTCTTCTTTTTCTTCCTCAATCTCAAGCTGATCGATCGATGTAATGTCAAGCTTACTTTTCAATGCCTTCTGACAGGTCAATTTTGTCTCTTTTAATGTTCGTTCTTCTTTTTCGATCTCATCTAATCTGTGAGATAATGCTTCCTGTAAAGTCAATCTGTTTTCATAGATATCTTTGATCTCCTGTACCGGAATACCGATCAGACGCAGCTTTTTAATTTCCTGAAGCTGTTCTACATCTGTTTCTGAATACTCCCGGTAATTATTTTCCTGATTACGTGCCGGATGGATCAGTCCTTCTTCTTCATAAAATCTTATATTCGCCTTGGAAATCCCAACCTGTTTTTCTACATCTTTAATCTTCATAAAGTGACACCTTCTTTCCATTCTTCCAGTCTGCCTCTGTAATGATCTCTTTGCGGTGTTTTATCGTCTTGTATTTTACTTTACCAAATAAACCTTTTTGCTCTTTACAATAAATGATATGAACTGCCATATGAAACTTCTGGTTCTCGTCTTCCAACTCATGACTGTATTCCAGATGAGTCGCACTGTAACGAAGCAGAAGCACTTCACCGGCTCCCACCGGTACGTTCCCACCATCCACAGACATGACCTGAAACGTAATGGTTCCCGGTATTTCGATTTCTTTTAATTCAACCTGTTCTTTTATTACTGTCTGAAGTTCGGAAATAATTTTGTTTCTATCTTCACTTTTTTCCATACTGTCACCTCCTTCGTTCCGGATATCTACATCCTTCTCCCTCTTTGTTAAGATGATTATATTCCTTCAAGCCGCTTGAAGGTCAAGAGATTCACCATATTTTTCTTCCATTTTTTACCTTTACTCGTATTCCCGCTCGATTTTTTTCTCTGCCAGCCGCTCTGTCTCTTCTATTGCTTCTTTATAGCCGGTCAGTGCCGCAAATGGTGCAAACTGAGCCGCCCGGTCTGCTATCGGCATCGGCGGATGTGTCTCCGATACATGATGCGGAAGGTTCAGAATATCTCCATACTTTTGCTGCACTTCGATCACCGATTTCTGTAATTTCCCCGAAACCTGTGTAACATTTTCTTTCAAAACATTATCATTCCTCACGCTTTATGTCCTCCGATCTGCCGGTTCCGTTCCATCGCAGTTCCATCCTCCTGCAGATTCATTCCTTTTAAGATTGCATTCTTCCCATATTTTTTCTTGATATCCAGCATCGCCTTCTGCATCTTCTTTTCCCGTTCCAGCTTCTCATTCTTCTCTTCCTTTTCCTTCTTTGCAATTCCAAAATCTGTAAAAAGATTCATCTGTTCATACTGCTGTTCTTCCTTGACCTCTTTCTCACTGATCACATGATTCGCTGCCATCGTAATCCGGCGGATCAGAAGATCCGGATTCACAATTTCATTATACAGTTTTACAACCGCTTGTGTCATCAGCCTCGATGAAGAAGTATGCTGCTTCAGATTAGCGGTTCCGTGTGCATGTTTCGGCAGCTTCCTGCCGTACCAGTCTGTCGTGATCTCCCCTACATTTTTCTTCGTTCCTTGTTCCAGATTCTTGATGTCGTATCCAATCGTCAGAACGATCTGATCCGTTACGAGACGTTTATCTACCAGATCCAATGCCAGCTGGTCGATCATTTCCTTTACCACGATCTTCGTCTGCTCGAAATTATATGGACAATGCAGTACCTGTCCCGCACCCATACTGTTATTTTCGGGCTTATACGCCTTCACATCTGCGATCGTGCATGGCTCCCATCCCCATGCATGGTCAATCAGAAGTTCTGCATTCACCCCAAATAGCCGGTACAGCAAATCTTCATTATAATATTCCCCCGGCTTACCAAGAGAACATCTTGCCACATCTCCCATGGTAAATAATCCGACTTCCGCAAGCTTCTTCGCATACCCCTGGCCCACACGCCAGAAATCCGTGATCGGCTGGTGCGCCCACAAAAGCTTCCTATAAGAAATTTCTGTAAGTTCTGCGATCCTCACCCCATTCTGATCCGGCTCAATATGCTTCGCCACAATATCCATGGCAACTTTACACAGGTACAGATTCGTTCCAATTCCGGCCGTTGCCGCAATCGACGTCTCCTGCTGGATCTCCCGAATAATCTTTCCAGCCAGCTCTCTTGCCGTCATCCGGTAAGTATTCAGGTAATCGGTCACATCCATGAATACCTCGTCAATGGAATAGACATGGATATCCTCCGGTGCAACGTATTTCAGATAAATGTTGTAGATCTCCGTACTGCATTTCATATATAATGCCATTCTCGGAACCGCCGTAATATAATCCAGTTCCAATTCCGGATGTAGTTTTATTTCTTCATTATCTACGGAAGCTCCTGCAAACTTCTTTCCGGGTGCCATGCAGATCCGTCTTTTATTCACTTCTTTCACCTTCTGCACAACCTCGAAAAGTCTGGCACGGCCCGGTATCCCGTAGGATTTCAAGGAAGGAGACACTGCCAGACAGATAGTCTTTTCCGTACGGCTTTTGTCCGCTACTACCAGATTGGTCGTCATCGGATCCAGTTCTCTTTCTTTGCATTCTACCGATGCGTAAAATGATTTCAGGTCGATTGCGATATAGCTTCTCTGTCCTTTGTCTGCCATGCCTGTTCTCCTCCTTTCTTTACTCACAAATTCATTCACAAAGTTGTCTTTCGAATGTATGTTCTCATTATACCAACATTCTGATTTGTCCACAATACAGAAACAGTTACAAATTATTTTTTCTAAAACTATTGACCTTCAAGTTACTTGATGGTTTATATTATAGACAACAAAAGAGAAGAAACAAAAAATTGATAAGAATGCCGGCTATTACCAAATTCTCTTAAAGAAAGGGGACATTAAAATGAAGAACGGAACAAGGAACAAAAAAATTGTCTTTGATATTATTTTTAACTTAATATGCATGATATACATAATCTACAGTTGGATGTCAATTACAAATGTTGGAGTCGTAACTGCACTGACACATAATAATGGTGATGCTATGCTACTGATCTTCGGTGCTGCAATTGTTCTAATCGTCTTTTTTATAATCGATATCATTTCTTTAATATTAGGCAAAAAGCAAAAAGGATATTTGCTGCCGGGGTATGTCGGAGTGTCTATTGGTGTGAAATGTATCGCAATACTATTCCTGGTTTTAGCATATATATTGAAGCTTAAAATCTAAGTACCCGCCACCGGTGGCTTCTTTCAAACACATAGCGCTACAAAGAACCTCCCGCTGGTATCTTCTCTTGTATACTTTGATATTTCAAAAATACGGCCGGCAATATATTCTTACTCATAATCTCAGAATATATGCCGACCGCATTTTCTATCTGCCAAATTATTTATAATCCATCACCAGAAACATCGGTTTGATCGCCACCACTTCGTCATACTCTTCTTTCTCGACGACTACGCTGGAATTCAACGCTTTCAGATCTTTTTTCAAAACCTGCAATGCTTCCGGAATATTTCTCGCACGCCCTTCTTTCATAATTTCCTGCATTCTCTTTAGCACAATCGGATGTGCATAGTGAGCCGGTACCGGAAAATCCGGATACACTCTGATATACTCTTCCATCTGACTGATCGATTCCGTCAGCCGCTTCTCAATATAATTCTTATTATTCTTCGAAGTCGGAAGTACATTCGCTCCGGCAAATAAGAAGATTGCAGCCAGACCAAACAAAAGGAAATACATTCCAAATCCTGCATGGGTCGTCAATGCATAGATACCATAGACGAATGCCGCACCGCCCATCAGTACGATTGCAAGAGCTACCCATTTATACGCCGGATTACTTCTGTCATAAGTACGCTTTTTCTTCGCCGACTGACTCAAGTCCATATAGATATCCGATTGCTTTTTCAGATACTGTTCTGCCTGTTCCAGCTTCACGAGACATCTTTTTGTTTCTTCCGATACATTTCTTTCTCTTTGCTTTTCTGCCAGCCATCTTTCCTTCTCTGCCAGCTTTCGCTCAGCCTCAAGACTGTGTATCGGAATATCCGGATATTTTTCTTCTATGTATGCAACAAATCTGTCCACATCTTCTTCATGTTTGAAATTACATTGCTTTTCTTTTCCGTCCTCATATACGACCACAAGATAGGATAATGTACCGAATACTCCTTTTCCTGTAAATCCACCCTTACTCATGGCGATTCTTTTGAAGATCCTTTTTACAGAACTGATCGGTATGTAATACCTTCTGTCAATATAAAAGCTGCTAAGATACACCGCCTTTTTTCCAATTCCGCAAGGTCCGATCTTCTTACATTCTTTTCTGTCTTTTATCAATTCTTCATCCGGAATCGATACATTACCCAGTCTTTGTGGTTTCATCTTTTCATCATCTCATTTCTGTCAATTCATTCTGCCTTTTTATGTATTCAAATTACACTGTCTTACAACTATGCTTTCATTGGTTTCTTTGTCGCACGGATAAAGATTCCAAGGAATGCTGCTGCCAGGATAATTCCTACCGGATAAGCAACCTTCGTAGAAAGTCCCAGACACTCTTCTGCACAGAAGAAATATGTCATGGAAACTGCACTCATGAATGTTGCCGGTACCGCTGTGATCCAGTAATTCTTCTTCTCGCGGAACAGATACATACTTGCTGTCCACAGAACGATCATAGCAAGTGTCTGGTTTGTCCAGCTGAAGTATCTCCATACGATTGCATAATCCAGATGTCCGACAAATGCTCCGACTGCCAGAAGCGGAACACATAACATCAGACGTTTCTGCATCTTATTCTGATCAACTTTGAACCAGTCTGCCAGTACCAAACGGGCACTACGGAATGCAGTATCTCCGGAAGTGATCGGGCATACGATAACTCCGATCATTAGATCTGTGTGCATTTTCCACAATGCTATCATCTCGGGAACTGCATGCTTAAAGCCCAATACAGAAAACTCAAAAGAAAAATGCCGGCACCCCAAGATACCGGCATTTTCCACTCATAGGAATCAATCATTTAGTTTTAGTTTCTTCTTATTACAATAGCGATTCAATTAACATACAGTTCTGATATCTGTGTATTCATAGCAGTCAAAACTGTCTGCTACGTTCTTGCATGTTAATTTTCCATCGTATGTATTTACAGCTGAATAGATAACTTCGTTATCTTTGCATGCCTGCTCAAGTCCTTTTCCTGCAATCTGCAGTCCATAAGACAGTGTAGCATTTGTCAGTGCAATTGTAGATGTTCTTGGAACTGCTCCAGGCATATTTCCTACACAGTAGTGAACAACACCATCTTCAATGAAGATCGGATCATCGTGGTATGTAACTTTTGTTGTCTCACCACATCCGCCCTGATCAACAGCTACGTCTACAAATACAGCACCTGGTTTCATCTCTTTGAGATATTTTTTCTTGAAGATCTTAGGAGCTGATTTTCCTGGAATCAGAACACATCCGATTACGAGGTCTGCTTCTTTTACAGCTTTTTCGATATTTGCATCATTAGAAACAAGTGTCTGGATACGTGCTCCGAAGATATCATCCAGATAAGCAAGTCTCTGAAGATTGATGTCCATGATTGTTACATTAGCGCCCATTCCTACAGCGATCTTACAAGCGTTTGTTCCTACAGATCCGCCTCCAAGGATTACGATGTTAGCCTTTGGTGTTCCAGGAACTCCTGCTAAAAGAACTCCCTCTCCTCCAAATCTCTTCTCAAGATATTTTGCACCTTCCTGAATACTCAGACGTCCTGCGATCTGGCTCATTGGAGCAAGCAGAGGAATACTTCCGTTTCTTTCGATCAGTGTCTCATAAGCAACACCTTTTACCTTTGCTCCGAGAAGAGCATCTGTCTGCGGCTTGTCTGCTGCAAGGTGAAGATATGTATAAAGGATCAGTCCTTCATGGAATAATGGATATTCTTCCGGAAGCGGCTCTTTTACTTTGATCATCATCTCTACAGTATCCCATACTTCTTTTGCTGTATCAATCACCTTAGCCCCAGCTGCCACATATTCGGCATCTAAGAATCCTGATCCTTCTCCGGCACCTTTTTCAATATAAACATCGTGTCCTGCGTTCACATAGCTCTTAACATTGTCAGGTGTCATACCTACACGGAACTCGTTGTTTTTAATTTCTTTTACACATCCTACTTTCATTTTGAAAAACCTCCTAAAAAATTTTAATCCGTTTGTTTTTTGAAGTGAAGATTATTTTTCTTCTTGTTATTTTGTTGAAGAATATTCTTCATTTCTGTCTGAACTCATACTAACACACTCAAGTTGTTAATGCAATAAAAGTTATTTTTTTCACTAGTAAGTTATTTTTTTGTCTTTCTAATTCTTTTTCTCTTGTTTTGCAAAGTAATCTTTTACCAGTTTTGCCACTGTTCCTGACAACAGGAATAATGCGATCAAGTTAGGGATAGACATCAGACCATTACAGGTATCTGCAATTCCCCAGATGATACCAAGATCCACTGTTGCACCAAGGATTGCGACCAACGCATACACGATCATAAATGGTTTCACAACCTTTGTTGTAAATACAAACTCGACACATCTTGCTCCGTAAAGTCCCCATCCAAGAATCGTTGAGAATGCGAAACAGCACATTGCAATTGCAGTAAAGATCGTCACCCAGCTTCCATACGTTGTTACGAATCCTGAGATGGTAAGCTCCGCACCTGCTGCCACGCCGTACTGGATTCCTTCGCCGCCACAAAGGATAACCAGTGCTGTCAGTGTACAGATCACGATTGTATCTGCAAATACTTCAAAGATACCAAACATACCCTGTTTTACAGGCTCATCTGTATCTGCACATGCATGTGCGATCGATCCGGTACCGATTCCGGCTTCATTTGAGAAGATACCTCTGGAAACACCACGTCTCATAGTCATAAACATGCTTCCAACCACACCGCCGGTAAATGCGGACGGGTTAAATGCTCCTACAAAAATCATCTCAAATACATGTGGAACTTTGTCTGCATTCAGTGCAACTACTCCGATTGCAAGGATGATATAGAATACTGCCATGAATGGAACCAGCTTCTCTGTTACGGTACCGATACGTTTTACTCCGCCAAGTAAAACAACCGCTACCAGTGCTGCAATCACAATTCCGATCACCAGATTCACCATACTTATCTGTGCGTCATCAATCACATTGTAGCTTATAAGTGCTGAATCGATGGATGTCGTAATGGTATTTACCTGTGTTGCATTTCCTGTTCCGAGTACTGTCAAACTTCCAAGGATCGCATAGACCGAAGCCATCCAGTACCATTTCTTGCCAAGACCGTTCTTAATATAATACATCGGGCCCCCAACATAATCTCCCTCTGCATTCTTCTCTCTGTAATGAACCGCAAGTGTAACTTCTGAGAACTTCGTACACATTCCAAGCAATGCGGACACCCACATCCAGAACACTGCTCCTGCTCCTCCGATTGCAATCGCACCGGCAACTCCGGCAATATTTCCCGTTCCTACCGTTGCCGCAAGCGCCGTACACACTGCCTGGAATGGAGTGATACTACCTTCTTTCGCTTCTGACTTTGTGAAGATACGTCCGATAGAATTCTTAATGGCATACCCAAATTTTCGGAACTGTATAAATCCTGTACGAGCTGAAAGTACAAGCCCTACACCGATGATACAGACCATTGCCGGAACCCCCCAGACGAAATTGTTAACGGCCGCATTCACGTTTTCAATTGTTTGTAACATTTCTTTTCCTCTCTTTCGTCGTTCGTTGGTTTGATAATAACATACCATTATTTTTTTGTACACAATTATTTTTGCACTTTATCCATATGTGTTATTATTTTCACACATATTTTTGTGCAATATGCACATGGTTTTCTCCTTTTTTTACGATTTTCATTCAAAAAGATTGGAGTATACTTCATTTGTGTGATATATAAATAACGAGAAAAAATCATCATTATCTATAAGTTCTATCTTCTTTTCCCCATATCCACACGTTTTTTTCTTTTTTCATGCTCTCCGTCTTGCAACTTTCCCAGATTCATGTTTTAATCTAATTATCAATATCACTTTCGGAGGAACTATATTATGAAAGATATGAAGGAATTACTCCATTCTGCACATCTTACCAAAACGCAGAGGATCATTGCGGAATATGTTCTGGATAATGCTTCGGAAGCCTGTTTTATGACATCTACGGAGATTGCTTTAAAGCTCGGGGTGAGTGAGTCTTCCGTAATCCGTTTCAGCCGTACGATCGGATTTGACGGCTTTATGGATTTTCAGAAGGCACTGCGGAAAGATTATCAGGACAAAGTACTCAGCATTTCCAGCAGTATCACAATCCCATCCCAGCGGATTGCAAAGCAGGCAAAATTAGACAACTCTTCTGATTACATCAACCGGCATTTTAAGAATGCTGCTCATAACCTTGAAGAGATATTTATCCAAAACTCCATTGAGACCTTTGAGAAGGCTGCGGATCTTATTGTTTCCAGTAAGCACAAATACATTGCTGCAACGAGAGGAAATATCTGTCTTGCAGATTTCTTCCTCCTGTATTTAAAACAGATGGTTCCGCATGTAACCATGACAACCACAACTTCCATGAGCCCGATTGATCATATGTGCAATATCTCGCAGACCGACTGTCTGGTATTATTTAGTTTTCCAAGATATTCTTCTCAGGACGAAGTGACCGCCGAGATGGCACGCGATGCCGGAGCTTCAATAATTGTGATCACTGATAAACCGAGTTCCCTGCTTGCACAATATGCCGACATTCTTCTTACAGTCCCGGTAGACAGTAATACATTCTTCAACTCTATGATCGGTCCGCAGTTCGTAACAGAGTCTTTGCTGGAAATCATCAGCCATAAGGCCAAGGGAATTGAAAAAAGACTTAATACGATTGACAAATATCTGAATAAACTCGGAAATTATTAACAAAGAAAACCTGCCGCAGATTTTCTCCAAGTCTCATCAATGATTATGACTTGTCGGAAATCTGTGACAGGTTTTCTCTCTCTTCTATCTGCGCTGTCAGGATTTTTACCAGTCTGCGCTGTTTTGCATATAATTTGATCATGTTAAATACCCGTTGATATACGATCCGCATATCAAACGGACGCCTAATATAATCCACGGCACCGGCTTCGTAAGCTCTCCAGATATATTCTTCCGAATCCTCTCCTGATATTACAATTACCGGAATGTCATCTATCCACTGTTCCTGATTCATATATTCCAGTACTGCAAATCCATCCATCTTCGGCATCACAATATCCAGAAGTATCAATGCTATATCATTTCCATATTTCTCCAGCTTCTCTACACATTCGTTCCCGTTTTCCGCTTCTATGATCTGGTACTTATCCTGCAGAATTTCTGTCAGAAGTTCTCGGTTGATCTTAGAATCATCTACAATAAGAATCCGTGGCTTTAGAATATCCGTATGCTCATCATGATCCTCCTCCGCTATTTTCTGATCCATTCCCTCTACCATTGCAGTATTTTTATACATTTTAGCAAGGTACATCCGTTTATCCGCTCTCTGGACAGCCTCTTCCACTGTCTCTTCTGTCGCTGACACACCTCCGATGCTGACTGATAACTTAATCCGCTCATATCCTGGGACACTCGTTTCAGCAATTTTTTTCTTAATCTTATTCAGCTTCCGCGCAAAGTTCTCACTGTCGATCTCCGGCAGTAAAAGCAGAAATTCATCCCCTCCGTATCTGATCAGTTTATCTGTCTTTCTGATATATTGCCGTATTACTTCTACCACTGTAATCAGTGCCATATCTCCTGCGTGATGACCACGCATATCATTATATAACTTAAAATCATCTACATCAAGAATCGCAACCCCTGCTTTTCCCTTTACATGCTTAATCTCATCTTCATAGTATCTCCGATTATAAGCCCCTGTCAGCGCATCTCTGTAAAGCTTGTCATTATAAACAGAAAGCTTCTGGACCATCTTCCCATATCCAACCGCATCAATCAATGTGTCTTCATCCAGCTTCTTCAACATCTCCATTACGTACGGTTTTCCATCAATCTCCACATATCTTGAAAACACCTGAAAAATATCCGAATCCAGAAATTCCAGCTTCGCTGCCTGTTTTTTTTCTCTCAGCGATTTCATAGATATGCAATTCTCACACGGCTTTGCCTTATTCCAGAATGAATAGCACTGACACATCTCCATTACATCTGCATCCGCACTGTGCTCCGCTCTCTTCTCCAGCATCTCACCATCAACCAGGCGTACAATTGAGAACACTTCTCTTAGGCACTCCATCTTCTGTTCTGCCTGCTCCATTGTCATACAGTCCTTCTTATCCGTCATCGCACACCTCATTCTTTCTGTCCTTTCCTGCTACTCTTTTCTCCAAACATACTGTCTATATTTTAACATATAATCTATGATTTTTGAAGATGAGATCCATATGTACTCATTCTTCTTTTCTTCCGCCAGAAATAGTACGGGATCAGACAAAGTAACGTTGCCCCCCATGCCAGCGGATAACTGATCAGCAGAATCTCCACCTTATGATGAATCTTCGTAAGAATTATGATCCACGGAAGCCTTACAAAGAACAGACCTCCGAATGTAAATATGGTCGGCCAGAGGACATCTCCCAGACCACGCAGTCCTCCAGACAGATTCTCAAGCAGCACACTCAACAGATAACTCGGAATCAGGAAACGTAACATATATACTCCTATCCCGATGACCTTTGGATCTGTCGTGAACATATGGTATAACGGTTCGCAGAATGCAAACAGGACTATAATAATAGCTCCTGTAAATATATAAGAGATCACTACATTCACCCGGATACTTTTATATACCCTGTCCATCTTTCCTGCCCCGTAGTTCTGTCCGGCGAATGTGGTCACTGCCGCACCAAGCGCGCTCGATACTGTCCAGAAGATCATATCAAGCTTTCCGTAAGCTGCCCATCCTGCAGCGGTATCTGTACCAAAACTGTTGACGGATGCCTGAATCACTACATTTGTCACACCGTAAGCACATGCCTGAAGTGCCCCCGGAACACCGATTTTCAATTCTTTTCTCAATACTCTGGCATCCATCCGGAGTTCACGGAACTTTAATTTCATAGCATCATATGCCCTGGTCAGCGACCAGGTAACCAGAACTGCACTGACACATTGTGAAATAACCGTCGCGAGTGCTGCCCCCGCAATCCCCATCTTCATTCCTACCACCATGACAATGTCCAGTATGATATTCATCACACAGCAGATCAACAGATAGAGAAGTGGTCTTCTGGAATCTCCGACCGCCCTCATGATTGCCGATCCCATATTGTAGACCAGCGTAAACAGAATTCCCATAAAGTAAATTCTGAGATAAGTTATAGAATCCGCCATCATATCCTGTGGTGTATTCATGATTTTAAGCAGCCATGGTGTCAATACTGTACCGGTCAGTGATACGATCAGACTGATCACGACAGAGAACAGATATGCCGTATGTACCCCCACATGCAGGCTCCTCCTGTCCTTTGCACCATAATATTGTGCGATAATAACTGCTGCCCCGTTCGCCAGCCCATTAAAGAATGTAACAACAATTGTTGATAAGACGGCTGCCGGTCCTCCGACACTGGCAAGTGCCGCTTTTCCCACGAAGCGTCCTACAATGATCGTATCCACAGTTGTATATAACTGCTGGATCAACGTCCCAAGCATGATCGGGAAGAAGAAGATCAACAGTTGTTTCCAGATAACTCCTTCCGTGATCGCATTTTTCTCAATTGTTTTTTTCCCCATTTTTTTGTCCCTCTCCTACTTTTTCCACATTTTTTGTTTTTTCCCTATGTAATTTCCCCTTTATTCAATTTCAAATGAGTGATATTCCCACTTTCATCACTCCGGCCAGGACCATCACCCATATTGGATTCATTTTCACTTTCCGAAGTAATATCATACAAACTACAAAAATCACTACCAAACTCCATTTCGTCCCTGCAAGTGCGATCAGATCCCTGTTTCCCCAGAATGCCGTGATCAGGATTGTGATCCCTGCTGATGCGATCATCGCCACAACGGCAGGTCTTAAAGATCCCAGTACACCTTGCAATACCTCCATACTGCGATATTTTAAATATAGTTTTGCAATAACAGTTACGATAATACAAGAGGGCAGAATGCATCCAAATGTTGCTGCCAGGGCACCCGGTATCCCCGCAATCTTGATTCCGACAAAGGTTGCCGAATTCACCGCGATCGGTCCCGGTGTCATCTGGGAGATTGTAATAAGATCCGTAAATTCCGACATACTAAGCCAATGATGTCCCGTCACAACCTGTCCCTGTATCAGGGGCATCGCCGCATAACCGCCGCCAAAACTGAACATTCCAACCTGTAAAAAGCTTAAGAAAAGCTGCAGATATATCATTTGCCTGCTCCTTTCCTGCTCATACATGTGCGTAAGACACCCAGCAATCCACATATAATCACAATATACACAACATTTACTTCAAATACACAGGATGCCACAAATGCACCTGCCATGATCAGCAGCGAGATTCCGTCCTTTTCTTTCACTATGCCCGCGCCCATCTCATAGGTTACTGACGCGATCACCGCTCCGACTCCCGCCTGCATGCCTTCCAACATCTGACTTACCAGTTCATTAGTGCGAAACGCATTATAACAGACAGAAAGTAACGCTATAATGACAAATGGCGGAATGACTGTTCCGATAATCGATACCAGTACACCAGCAATTCCTGCAAGCTTATATCCTACAACAATTGCTCCATTTATCGCGATTGCCCCGGGTGAAGACTGTGCAATCGCAACCAGATCCAGCATTTCCTTTTCTTCGATCCAGTGAAGCTCATCTACAAATTTCTTCTTCATCAGGCTCACAATCACGTAACCGCCACCGAATGTAAATGCACTTAAATATAATGTTGAAATGAATATCTTCCATAAGACTTTTTTTCTGCTGTTCATATTCGATTTCCCTTTTCTCCTGTGGTTTCAATTCTAATGTAACACATGTCATATTTATATTATACACTCTTTAAGATAATAAAAAATTTTTAAATATCCACAAACAGCAATTTTGATCTTCTTTTTCATATGATAAAAGACACATTAACTTATGACATCGTAGGTTCTTTTTTACGACCTGCAGAAATTAAAGAAGCACGTAAAGCTTATAAAGACGGTAAGATTACAAAAGAAGAATTAACACAAGCTGAAGATCTTGCAATCGCATCACTGGTAGAAAATGAAGTGGCACACGGTTTGAAATATGTAACAGACGGAGAATTCCGCCGCAGGTGGTGGCATTTGGACTGGCTCAAAGAATTTGATGGATTCGATACCATTCATTTCACAAAAGAAATCAATGGAACCAGTAATGAAATTGAGCTTGGAACCGTTACCGGTAAGTTCTTCTATGATAAGAACAAGGCACATCCGGAGCTTTGTGCGTGGGACTATCTTCATTCTCTGGCACAAAAATATGACGGTATTACGGCTAAAAAATGTATTTCCGGTCCGAATATGATTCTGATTGATCACTTCCTTCAGCTTGGTAATAAAGAGACACCTTATTACGGAACAGACATCCATGCACTGATCGATGATATTGCAAAAGCCTATCAGGATGCAATTTTAGATTTCTACGACCATGGCTGCCGTTATCTTCAGATTGATGATACATCATGGACTTATCTCATCGATGAGAACTTCCAGAAAAAGATAACTGCTCTTGGATATACAAAAGGACAGATTCTGAACTGGTTCCAGCTTGTATCAACAAAAGCTCTGGAACACAAACCGGAAGATTTCTTTATTGCAACACATTTCTGTAAAGGAAACTTCAAGGGAAATCCTCTGTTCCATGGATTTTACGATTCCGTTGCCCCGGTAATCGCTGAAATTCCGTATGACGCATTCTTCGTAGAATACGACGATGCCCGTTCCGGTTCCTTTGCTCCATGGTCTGTCCTGAAAGATAAGGATGCTATCTTTGTCGCAGGATTAATCTCTACCAAGAACCCGATTCTGGAAGATCATGATTTTCTTAAAAAACGTTATGCCGAAGCCCGCTCCGTAGTCGGAGAGCAGATCGCACTTTCTCCGCAATGTGGCTTTGCTTCCGTTGAAGAGGGCAACTGTATTGATGAAGAGACACAGTGGAAGAAGATTGATCTTCTGGTATCTTGTCAGGATTTTCTGTAAAAACGCAAGAGAAGCTGCCAGTGGCAGCTTCTTTCAAATGCATGGCAATCAAAACCAGTGCTTCTTTACTTCTTTACATAGTAAGAAGCCAGCTATTCATAACTTCCTTCTATATTCCCGCATTTCATACTATTTTTCAAATGGAATACAATTCCACAATTCCAATAATTTTATTTTTCCTGTTTCGTTTTCCCATTGTTCCTTACTCAGTATCACTTTATCAATTTTTTCCGTTTTAAGTTTCTCCGTCCCATAATGTCCCTGTTGTCCCTTACAATAAAGCATTTCAATCTTTCCAAAATACTCCGAATGTTCTTTCCCTGTTACAACTGCATCTAATGCCACATCCCTGGCTTCTGAACCATCAAAACTAATCAACAGAACATGATCACTCACAATATTCCGTCCAGCGATACTTTTTACTCTAAATTGATCAATACCATTTCGTTTTCCCCAAAATTCCAACTCCACAGGCTCTTCTACTGCTTTTGAAATAACGGAAATTTCTGAATTGTACTTTGATGTTAATTTTTCCGTTTCCTTCTCAGTTGTTTTTATTGACTTATCATTTTTCCCTGAAATCATCCAGGTTAACATCACCATGATTCCCAATATGACAATAACACCTATCAACCAGCCAGGTATTACATGCCACGATGATTTTACTCCTGCTGTTCCTGCAGCTCCCATAAATATCCCCCACACAATCAACATTGGATATCTTACTTTTCTCATTTTCTCTTTCATACTCTTACGCCCGCCTTTCTTCTACTTAATCTTTACACTTGCCTTGCTTATAATGTAAACGATCAAGTAACTTGAAGGTCAATATTTTTCGAGAAAATTTAATAGAAAATCGGAATCTTGGTATTTTATCATAAAGTGATCAAATGTGTTCAAGCTTTTTGAAACAAAAATAAGAGAAACGCTGTAATTTCAACGTTTCTCCCATTTTTACTTAATGCCGCATTCCCTCCACTGCTTTGCATTTTTCTATTTTACAGTGTCAAAATATCCAACAATTCCTATATATCCATCTTTCTTTAAAGGCGACCACAACGTACGCAGTTTCAAATGATACATCTGACTGTCGTTCTTCACCTTCGCTTTTATCTGCAATGTGATTTCATTATTTTGTACAGATGTCTGATTTAACAAAAATCTAATGTGTTGAATGTCTTCCATGCTCACTTCGAACACATTGAATATATCAAATTTAGGATCATCTCTCTGACAAAGTATCTGCTGCTCCTCGTTTATTATGATTAGCTGCCCTGAAATTGCATTATACTCGATAGAATTTTTGCCACTGTGCGATCTGAAAAAATCTATCTTTTCCTGCATAATTTTAACGACATTCTGCGAATAGTTTTTGTTCGGCAAAGATTTTTCACTGAGTATTTCATTCGAAAGTCTCTGCGCCTCATAATAATATTTATTACTATCCATCTCTTTGCTGAGCATTTTTGAAAACTGAAGGCTCAATTCTTCCAAACACTTGAGAAGGATCGGATTAAACTGTCCGCATTGCCCGTCCAGGATCATCTTGATTGCCGTATCATGATCAAATGCTTTCTTATAACATCTTTCACTGGTAAGAGCATCATAAACATCCACAATAGACACCACCTGTGCAGAGATTGGTATTTCTTCTCCTTTCAGGCCATCCGGATACCCATTTCCATCCCATCTTTCATGATGCCATCTGCAGATTTCCCATGCGGTATGCACCAGTGGATGATTTTGCAAAAAATGCATATCCCGGATCATGGATGCTCCAATCTCACTATGGGTTTTCATAATTTTAAATTCTTCATCGGTCAGTCTTCCGGGTTTATTCAGTATTTCTTCCGGAATGCGTATTTTACCAATATCATGAAGCGAAGATGCAGTTGTAATTATAGCAATATCAGTCTCCGTCAGATGATATGCATCCGTTGTTTTTACCAGTTGCCTCAGCATCATTTCCGTCGCAGTACGGATATGTAAAATATGTTCGCTACTCTCACTGTTGCGTGATCCTAATACATTGCTCAGAATCCTGATCATAATATTATTATTTTCTTCTTTTTCATAAACCTGATCAACGACCACATTGATCAGGCGCTTTTGATTTGCATATAGCCCCAAAGTATTTTGAACTCTCTTTTTTACGATAACAGAGTCAAATGGCCGTGTAATATAATCTGTGATTCCCATCTCATATGCTTTACGCATAGTCTCAACAGATTCTTCCGAAGATATCATAATTACAGGAGTTTCTTCAACGCATTGGCTTAGTTTCATCCATTTCAGGACTTCAAATCCATCCATCTGTGGCATGTTGATGTCTAAAAGCATCAGATCGATTCCCGGATTCTCTTCCATAATCTGGACTGCCTGATTTCCATTTTCAGCTTCCAGATAATCATAGGTTTCTCCAAGAAATTCTTTCAATATATCCCTGTTGAACTTTGCATCATCGACAATCAGTATTTTTTGTCTTTTATTCATATTTTCTGTTTCCTTTATATTTCTTGCATAACTGTTTATTTTTATACATATAAGCATCTGCATCATCCAATAACATCTGCATTGTACACGACATATCATTGGAGGATAATGCCCATCCGCATGCATAGTCGATTGGTATTTGATTTTCATAACTATTTAATCTATCTTTTTCTCTGTACAAGGATTTCAATATTTCCTTAATTTCCGCCTATATTAGGAACAAATACTTTTAATAGTCTTTTTCATCTTTTCAATATCCAAAGGTTTCGCCAAATGAGCGTTCATACCCACGGCAATGCACTTTTCAGCATCTTCCTGGAATGCATTTGCTGTCATAGCTATAATCGGTACTGTTTTTGCATCTGAACGTTCTAATTCCCTGATTTTTCTCGTAGCTGTATATCCATCCATAACAGGCATCATCAGATCCATCAAAATTACATCAAATGTTCCTGCCGGTTTCTCTTTAAATAGTTCCAGTGCCTGCTGTCCATTCTCCGCTCTGGTAATTAACGCTCCGACATCTTCGAGAACTGTCTTTGCTATTTCCGCATTCAGCTCATTATCTTCTACAAGGAGAATTCTTTTCCCTTTTATTGTATGAATTGCAGATGACTCTATGGTATCCTCACTTCCATATACCTCTTCTTTCAATGCTATGTCAAAAGAAAGATCTATCGTAAATTTTGTTCCAATACCCTGTCTGCTTTCTACCTGAATACTTCCACCCATCAGCTCTATCATAGATTTGATAATAGGAAGTCCCAACCCGGTTCCCGGCACTTTGTTTTCTGTTGTACTATGTTCTCTGGAAAATTCTTCATAGATATGTGGAAGATATTCTTCACTCATACCAATGCCCGTATCTTCACATGAAAAAATATAGCGTATCTTTGAAGGATTCTCTGATACCGCCTCATGTACTTCTACATAGATTGAATGTCCCTCCGGGGTATACTTTATAGCATTGCTGATAATATTCAGCATGATCTCCTGTAACTTTGTCTGATCACAGACAACATAATGATGTCTTACATCTAAAACAGCATGATACTGCAGGTTCTTCTTTCTGACATCCTCTTCAAACACTGTATTTACTCTGTGAAATAATGCATCCATATCTTCAGCTTTTAACTGCAATACCGCAGTACCACTTTCAATCCGGGCCATCTCCAGAACCTGATTGATGATTCTCAGCAAAAGATTACTGGAAGACTGTATCTTTTCCAGATATTCTTTTGCCTTTCTTTCATTTTGCAGATTCTTCTCCAACAAACCGGAAAAACCTACAATTGCATTCATCGGAGTCCGGATATCATGACTCATGTTAAATAAAAATCTTGTTTTTGCCTCATTGGCATTTTTCGCCTGCTCAGCAGCTTTTTCCAGTTCTGCTTCATATTGTCTTTCCCTGTGTTTTTTACTGGATATTAAATAAAATACTGTAGCAATCAATAATGAGAATACATAAGAAATGACAATACACATAATCCAGTAAGAACGTGGACTCCATCCCTCTGAGGGTATAATATCAAAATACCATGTGTTATTGGGAACTGCACATTCTACTGTCAGAATATTATCCGACATATTATCCTGACTCTCTGCTAAAATAATCTTGTCGCTGCTGCCTCTGTCATATGTCCAAATTCTGTAACAGAAATCTGCATCGCTTAAATAATCAAGATTTATCTCTCCAATGAAACGATCCCAGTCAATCACCAGAATCACAAAGCCCCAGAACTCATCCTGTTCTGAATTATTGTCCTGATAAACCGGATTAAAAAGCAATGCTCCTGTCCCTCCCTGCTTTAACTGGTATGGTCCTCCAAGCGTATATTTCCCGCTATCCCTTGCCAGAATTGCATCCTTTTTCCGTTCATGTTCCTGCAGCATATCCAGTCCAAAAGCCCCCTCATTTCCCTGTTTCGGATAAATGTCTGTAACAATCCCTTCAGGTGCCAGTTCAAATGCCTTTATCACTCCATCTTCATTAGGAATCTTTTCTGCCAGTTCAGAAAATGTATTCTCATCCAGATTCTCTCCTGCACTGATATAATTTCCCAAAAGAGCAGAGAGCATGCTATACTGATCCAGTCTTGCCCTGACTCTTTTCTCAGTAATCTGCGCCATATATTTTCCGGTTGTCTTTTCATCCTTTTCCAAATTATGAAGCAGAAAAACGCCAACAATCAATGCTGTCAGAAAAGCAATCAATCCAACAATATAGCAATGTACTCTTATTTTTTTATATAGTTCGCTGTCCTTTTTCATTCTGCTATCCCTCTGTTATTCTCTTTTCGGTCACTGACATATCTGCTTACCAGCACAGAATTTTCGGATTGTATCCATCAGTTCCTGTACATTTAAAGGTTTTGACAGGTGCGCATCCATCCCTGCCTCCATCGTCTTTCTTTTATCTTCAACAAAAGCATTGGCTGTTATGGCAATGATTGGAATCATTTCTGCATCTTTCTTTCCACTGCCACGAATCGCCCTGGCTGCCTGATATCCGTCCATCACAGGCATCATGATATCCATTAGAACCGCATCGTAATATCCTTCCGGCATTTTTAGGAAACATTCCACTGCCTGCTGTCCATCTTCCGCCTCTGTGACGGAAATTCCCTCATCTTTCAGAAGGAATGCCGCAATTTCCCTGTTGAGCTCGTTATCCTCTGCCAATAGAATACGGCACCCGAACAGATTTTCCTTTGGTAATTCAGACATTTTCTGTACAGCTGCAGGTTCTTCTGCTATTTCAAAAGGTATGACCACATGTATGGTAGTGCCCTGATTTTCCACACTGTCAATCTGAATGGTTCCATCCATACGATCAAGCAGCTCTTTTACAATCGCCATTCCAAGTCCGGTACCTTTATAGTGTGATCTGGCGCCCTGATCAGCCTGAACAAATGGCTGAAATATATTCTTCAGGAAATCCTCTGACATTCCGATTCCCGTATCTTTTATAGTCACATCTACCAACACTCTATTATCGGATTGCTTCTCTTCTTTCAAGAAGCAATCCACTGAGCCATTTTTACGGTTGTATTTAATACTGTTTGTAATCAGATTTAAAAATATCTGTTTTACACGCAGGGAGCTTCCGGTAAGATTCGGATATGGAATCGAATAAGGATCATCCATAAAATGAATCGTAATACACTCTTTATCTGCCATCATCTGTGCAATGGTTTCCACCTCATGAAGCAGATCCGGCAGATAAAAATCTTCTTTCGAAATTTTTGTTTCTTCATTTTCCAGTTTACTCATTTCCAGTGTGTCATTGATCAGCGACAACAGATGGTCTGCCGCTACTCTTGCCTTAAGACGGCTGGAATCCACCAGTGTTCTGTCCTCCGGGTGCTTCATGCAGATATCCATAAGCCCGATAATTCCATTCAATGGTGTCCGCATATCATGGGACATTCTGGAGAGGAAATCTGATTTACTCTGGTTTGCTTTTTTCTCGCTCTCCAGGGCAATGGTTTTTTCCACCAGTTCATTTTGGTCCAGAATCAGATTCCAGTGTTCGATCATTCCATCCGGTTTGCGGATTTTGTGTCCCCTGTCCTCAATATATTTCCAGGATCCATTTTTGCATTTCATTCGGTATGTGATTTCATAATGATCCGCTTTACTATACTGCTCCAACGCCTGTGCAATTCCATGTTCCAGATCGTCCGGATGCGCCAGGTCAACAATCGTCCCTCCAGAAGCTTCCATCAATTCCTCCGGAGTATCATATCCCAGCATCTGTGCAAAATGCTCTGAAACATACTTAAAAGAATATTCCGGATCATCATTGCTGATTTTCACACCACCCGGCAGTGCAGATGTGATCATGTCCAGCTGATGCTTAAGTTCCTGGTTTGCTTTTTGCAAAGAATCTTTATAAAAACGCTCTTTCTGTACGATCTCATCTATACTTCGGAAACCAAGGAACGCAAAATGGCTGCCTTCCTCGTACTCTTTTACAATATGTGCCTGAAAACAGGACAAACCTGCTGCATTTGGTGACGTCTCAAAAGAAAAATGATATTCGTCTTCTGTTTCAAAATGCTTTTTAATCACATTACTGTCCAGTTCCCGACGCATTACGTCACGAAATTCCGGAAGTGCAAATGCAGAAGCATAGGCATCCACATAATCTGAAAATGCTTTGAACTCTTCATGTTTCTGAGCATGATTTGTCTCCTGATTAAATACAAACTCATACTCATCCGTATCCAGATTCAAAACAAAAGCTGTCGTATAATCACGGCTCAGTCCTGACAAAATCCTGTTCTTTTTTATCAGTTCCTGCTTATAAGTAATTTCAACCTGTTTTTCTTTATCAATCTGCCGGACAACATACAGAACATTTGTAACCTTACCAGATGGGTTCCGTTTTTTTACAATAAATCTTGCCAGATGCCAAGATCCACTTTTTGCCCGGTATTCGACCGCAATACTTTCCGTGTCTTTCAGCCTGTCAGCCAGAGTCGATGTATCAAGGAACTTTTTCATCATTTCCTGATGCTCCCCATCAACAATTGTATTGATAGCATGCTGGAAAGCTTCTTCCGTTTTTCCATGCTTGCCTGTAAGTTTATGCATCTCGTTGCCGGCAGATATTTCTTCATAAGTTCCTGTTTCCAGATTCATTCGGTAGATCAGCCAGTATAATTTACTGATGGAATCAATGATTTCTCCATTCAGATTTGCAGTTTCCAGTGCATCCTCAAGTGCCTTCATCATTCTCAGGTTTTCACGGACACTTCCCATATGGCACCCCACATCAGATAACAGATTCATGGACACCATATTCTGATTCAGATCCGGGTTATCCAATCCAATGAAGCCTATAAATTTATGATTTGTATAAATCGGCACAGCAATCAGAGCATGAATATTCTGAGGCTTTAAAATTTCATATTCCTGTGGGGTTTCTTCTGCTATTTCTTCCAGGTCATAAATGATGATATTTTTCTTCTGGATAAATGTTTCCACCCAGTTCTGCATCAGGCAGACGGGAACTTTCTGCAGATTCTGTATCTGCGGTTCGATTCCCGAGGCACACCATTCAAATGTATTTTTAAAACTTTCTTTTTTTTCTGAACTCCATTCAAAAATATACACTCTGTCTGCTGCTGTATATTTTCCAACGCTCTTCAGTATAGATGGCGTAATGTCATCCAGTTGTTTTTCATTCTCTGCCTGACTCATGGAAGAAATCTTATGAAGGATTTCATCCATGTAATACAATTTACTTTTTTTATCATCTCTGTATTCTTCCATATCACTTTTCCTCAGTTTATAATTATTAGCCGCCTGTCTTCTTGCTACTTACGTATGCTCCAATTGGGAAACAACAACTTCTATACACCAAACACCTGGTCAAAAACAGCAAGTATTGTATTTATATCAATTGGTTTTGCAATATGAGCATTCATACCTGCTTTAAATGCCTTCTTTTTATCTTCTTCGAATGCGTTTGCGGTCATGGCAACGATTGGAATATTTGCTTTCCTGTTATTCCTCAGAGTACGGATTTCCCTGGTTGTCATATAACCATCCATGGCAAAGAAACCGACTTTGACAGTTTCATGCTGCGAACTGTCCTCGGCTGCATATGCAGTCTGGGGAGAAAATATCATACACACGCATACAAAAACCAGTAACACTGCCACATATTTCTTTGCTCTCGAAATCATATTAAATCTCCTGTCTGTCAAATATATTTCTCTATACGTCTCCTTGTCAACCTCCTGGTTTAATAAATTTTCACCTGTCCCTACTGCTTCTCAATTCTTCGCATATAGTCTGCTTGATTGTTTTATCATCTAACGGCTTTGCAAGATGTGCGTTCATTCCTGCTTCCATACACTTTTCTGCATCTTCCCTAAATGCATTTGCAGTCATAGCAATGATAGGGATTGTTTTTGCATCCTGCCGTTCCAGGGATCTTATTGTTTTTGTGGCAGTAAGCCCATCCATCACCGGCATCATGACATCCATTAAAATAACATCGTATGTTCCTGATTCGCAGGCTTCAAAGTGCTGAACAGCTTCTAACCCATTTTTCACTGTTTCTACTTTAGCCCCATTTTCCGTCAGTATAAATTCTGCTATTTCCGCATTCAGCTTATTATCTTCAACCAATAATATCCGGACACCTGATATATCTGCATCAAAATCTTCTTTTTCTTCCGGTCGTGCATTCGTATCAATTTTAAATGGAAGTATTACAGTAAAACAGCTTCCTTCACCAAGCTTGCTTTCAACTGTTATGGTTCCGCCCATCTTTTCTACAAGTTGTTTCACAATAGGCATTCCCAGACCTGTCCCATTATAATCAGAACGTGGGGAATTATCTGCCTGTACAAATGGAGTAAACAATTCATTTTTTATAAATTCTTCTGACATTCCAATTCCATTATCTTTTATTTTAAATTCACATGTCATGTGATCTTCTGATCTTTCAATCGTTCTCATACTCATGTAAATAGAACCATTCACCTTATTGTACTTCATACTGTTTGTAAACAGATTCATCAATACTTTTTTCAGATGAACTGCATTGCTCCAAACATATATACCACTGTAATCATCATGTTCTCCTATAACATGAAGTCCTTTTTCTTCTGCCTGAAAGTATAGAGACTCCGTGATTTCTTTACATACCTGATCCAGATTGATGGATTCATCACTAAAAACCACGGTATCCGATTCTAACTTTGCCATATCCAAAACATCATTTACCAATGATAATAGCAGTTTCGAAGACTCATTTATTTTATTCAGGCAATCTTTTGCCCGCTCACCATCATTTCCGCTTTTTTCAAGAATTGTAAGCATGCCCATAATGCCATTGATCGGTGTCCTGATGTCATGAGACATGTTATTTAAAAAGGAAGTCTTAGCCTTATTGGCACTCTGTGCTTCTACAAGTGCATTTTGTAATTCCTGCTGTTTTTCTTCAAGCTCCTGATTCAGCTTCAATGCCTGCTCAGCAGACTTCTTGGATTTTTCTTCCGCACGTTTTGATTTTTTCAAAGAATCAAGAATTATACACAGAACAACAAAAATAGAGATTCCAACTATGAGTGAGACAGCCAGTAAATTGTCCTGAATAAAATCCTTCGCTGTAACTTTTCGTGAAGAAGCATTATACGAAACTACTGCACCCGAAAATTGAGCTGTAGGCATAGATGTCAGTGTTTTATTCAGAATGGACAAAAGAACCGGTTCTCCCTGCTGAATAGCAAATGGAACATCAGCTTCTTTTGTCAGGAAAACACTATGAAGCTTATTATTTTTCAAATAGTCTGAAACAGTACCTGAATTGCTTACAATACAATCCGTCTCCCCTTTCTGCATTGCTTTTACTGCTGCATTTGATGTCTCATATTCCACAACCTCCCATTGCGGATAATTGTATGAAAGATATGCTTTCAATGCAAAATTATCTTTTTCAACGGCAACTGTATTCTCTTTATTTTCATCAAAAGAATCCTTTGCCGTAATTGCTGCCATATTGAGAGTCAATAGCGTATCCGACAAAGCAAATCCATTTGTTTCTGCAAAGTATGGATTCTGGTTTGCATGAAAAATCAGGTCTATTTTTCCATCCTGCAATGCCTGAAGCAGTTCACTTCTTGTATCATATCCATTTAGTTCAAATTCCAGAGTCTGACCTTGCAGACAATTTTCTGCAAGATCCACATAATCTGTGATAACACCTGTCAATTTACCTGTTGATGGATCTACACTACTGATACCTCCATCCTGATTCAGATACCCTATCCTGATTGCTCCATGCTGCCCGATCCACTCCCTTTCTTCTTTTGAAAGAAACGAGCTGCTCTGTGCAGAAAGATAACGCCTGTAGAGATCATCTGTGTAAAATGGGTTGTCATCCTTGATTCTGCGCATAGCACTATCCAGTGCTTCTTTGATATCCGGACGTTCTGGATTTATAGCGAAATAGATTTCTGTCTCTCCAATACTTGTAATCGGTGAAATATCCGATTCTTCCCAACGGGATTCTTCTACCGAAACAAAGCAGTCAATTTCGTGTTTCGACAGTTTGTCCATAACTTCTGCGGTATTAGAAACATTGACATGCTGCGTATGCAGACCATACTTTAACTCCCATTCGTTAAGCACATCCTCCGTTATATTATCTTTAAACACACCAATATTTTTTTCCTCAAAAGAATCCAAATTTCCTGCTGTAAGATCCATATTGGATGCATCCGTATAGATGTAATATTTCTCTTCCCCCATAGGCATATCGGAAAAAAGCATATTTTCAGCACGTTCGTCTGTATAGGAAATGCCACCAAGAATATCAATCTCTCCATTTTCCAACTGTGTAAAGCAGTTTTTCCAATCACTTGTTATGTATTTATATGTCCATCCTGCATAACCTGCAATATCTTGAAGATACTCATAACCATAGCCGCTTCTTTCTCCCTTTTCATTGACGGTATTATAAGTTTCTTCAAAAGATCCTACCCGGATAACATTGTCAGAGTTTTCTTTGGCAAATGTAGGAACGGATAAAACAATAAAACATATAATTGTGCAAAATATAATGTAACAAAATTTGAAATTCATTATATTCTGTACTAATTTGCACTTCTTCATCTTTCTCCCCTCCTCTAGGCTACAGTTGCTTGCTTCCAGATTTTAATTTTACATTCATTAATTATCAATAACCTCCCCGCTATTTTTCACAATATTTTTCCAAACAGCTTCTGTATTACTTATTCAAGTGCTCTACCATAAAAAAGCACTGTCAAACAGACAGTGCACCTCATTTCATGCAACTAGCTGCCATTTTGCAGGCCCTGTAGCTTTGCGTCCCAGACTTTCATCTGGTTTGCCGATTTCCATATTATAACTTTAATACTTATGCAAAAAACTGGTTTTATTATACTATAGCACTCTACTGTACACAAGAAAAACATTACCGTTTTAACGCCAAAAAATAAAAAAAGAACAGCCGATACATATACTCGAACTGTTCTTCTACTTCCGAAGTCCACGCAGCATTGATATTACTGTTTCCTGCTCATTTGTACTCAGGTCGTTCCATATCCCTAGAACTTTTTTCTGTTTTTTCTGTCAGATTCTCTGAATTACCTTCCTGAAAAAACTGTGATAATGTCACGCCTAATGCTGTACATATTTTTTCAAGCAAGTTAAGATGGGGAAAACCTCATTTTAACTTGTACTAAATCTTGACATAGGACCAGTGCAGATTCTCCCATATATTTAAGCCAACCAACAATTGGAATAGCTTGTCTTAACGGCGGAAAAATCTTTGTTTTTTTGATCTGCATATCTCTTACAAATTCGTATCCAATCACAGATTCAACGCTGACCTCCCACGGAGACTCTTGAATTGTTTGCCCCACGCATTCCCCCCTTTCTAACGCTTTTTTTGTTTCTACTGGAATCGGTGTCAAAATGATCATTTCGACCCCCTCCTTTCTAAAGACTTATTAACGGTTACATTTATAGTATGTCGAATTTTTGAAAAATTGGATTTTTTCGGACAGACGTTTTTTCCGGATTTTAAAAAGATTTTTTGAGTATAATACAAAACCCCTAACGCCACTTAGAATGGCATTAAGGGTAAAAGTTTTTCCTTCCTCATATACTTTTATTCAGAAAATACGTCGAATACTTCAACCTTATACTATCATTTTTTAATTTGAAGCACTCCAAAACACTCTAAAACCATAGATTTTTCAAATGATTTCAGCTTCGATTTTGACCCCAATTTTGACCCCAATTTTTCCACTCTGAAACGGTTTGAAACGGTTCAAAACAGCATTTTTTCTCTCCACCAGACAGCAAAAAACCCCGGAAATCAAGGATTTCCAGGGTTTTTTAAATATGGACCTGAGGGGAATCGAACCCCTGTCCGAAAGCCTATCCATTCAGGCATCTCCCATTACAGTCATTCTTTTGACATTCCCTTAACCCGACGCCGGATGACAGGCTTCAGACCTCAGTAGCTTCATAAATTCTTTTTTCTTCTCAAAGCTTTGAAGAAAAAGTGCCCCGCTAAGTTTGATGCCGGGATCTAAGCTGCGGGAGACTCAGAAACCGACAGCTGCCATTAGGCAGCGTACGCTAAATTTTCGTCTGCGTTTAAATTTAATTTCCAGGTTGGTGACGCAGTCCCAGAGCTGCGAATGGCTTCCCAAACTTCAAAACCCCCGTCGAAACCAGTACAAGCCCTCACATATTATATGAGTATATAAGTTGTATGGTTCGCAGACAGTTTTGTTCATTGCAAATCAAAATTGATCCCGTGAACTGATTTTGATTTGTACTTGTTCTATTATATGTGACATACAGAGTATTGTCAAGACCAGATCCATTGATTTTTCCCTGAGCGAACTACTAATGTTACTGTTCACTCCTGTTCTCCTGGAAGCGTGTCTGAAAAATCATTTCCGCAATCTACAAGCCCCACTTTGTGGGACTCACAGCTCACGAAAAGACTTTTTCAGACACGATCTAATACAGATTCCGAACCTTGAAATCTCTCTCTGCTTCCCGTCTCTGGTCTTTCTTGGCAATATCCTGTCTCTTATCATACAGTTTTTTTCCTTTTGCAAGGCCAATCTCCACTTTTACCAGGCTCCGGTTAAAATACACTTTTAACGGTACAAGCGTATAACCTTTTTCTGCAATCTTTCCTTTCATTTTACGGATCTCGCTTTTATGAAGCAGCAGTTTTTTTACACGTAAAGGATCCCGGTTGAAAATATTTCCTTTTTCGTAAGGACTTATATGCATTCCATAGATATACACTTCTTCATTCTCAATTCTCACAAAAGATTCTTTGATACTGCACTTTCCCATGCGCAGCGATTTTACTTCTGTTCCATGGAGTGCAATACCGGCCTCGTATGTCTCTTCGATAAAATAATCATGATACGCCTTTTTATTGTTCGCGATCAGACGGCTTCCCTTTTCCTTTGCCATTCTTTAATCCTCCCAATCCATGTATTTGTTAAAACAGCTGTTTTCTTCTTTTAAAATAAAGTCAATACTCTTCGTGGACAGATCCACCTGTGATACTTTTACCGTTACTTTCTGACCAAGACGATATGTGTGTCCGGTCTTTTCACCTACCAGACAGTAAGCTTCCTCATCAAACTGATAGTAATCGTCCATCAATGTGCTGATATGCACCAGACCTTCCACCGTATTCGGCAGTTCCACATACAGTCCCCAGCCGGTTACACCGGAGATAATACCCTCATAATTCTGTCCCAGTCTGGTTTCCATATATTCCGCTTTTTTCAGTTTCACGGTCTCACGTTCTACCTCTTCGGCTCTGCGTTCCAGCGTACTGGTCTTATCTGCCACATCCCCGAGAATCTGCGCATAATACATTTTTTTCTCCTGATTCATCCGGCCACGGATCGTCTCTTTGATGATCCGGTGGATCTGCAGATCAGGATATCTTCGGATCGGTGAAGTGAAATGACAATAATGCTTAGCTGCCAGTCCGAAATGTCCGCTGCACCCAGTCGTATATCTTGCCTGTTTCATGGAACGAAGGAGCAGTCGGCTGATCAAAGGCTCCGTAGGTTCTCCCTCGATCTCATTCAGAATCTCCTGGACTTCCAGCGGTGTGATTTCTTCATGTGATTTGTGTACCGGAATATCCTGATTGCGGATAAAAGTCAGTACCTTTTCCATCTTGTCACTGTCCGGATTCTCATGGGTACGGTATAAGAATGGAATCTCACGCTCACAGTATTCTTTTGCCACTGTTTCATTGGCAAGAAGCATAAAATCCTCAATGATCTTTGTAGCTACATTCTGCTCATACGCTTTGATCTCCACCGGTCTTCCCATCTCATCCAGGAAGACTTTACTCTCCGGAAAATCAAAATCAATAGAGCCACGGTTACTTCTCTTTTTGCGAAGGATCGCAGACAGCTCTTTCATATGATGAAACAGCGGCACAAAATCCTGATATTCTCTCCGGAGATCCCCATCGCCCTCCAGAATCTTCTTCACTGCCGTATAAGTCATCCGGCGATCGACACAGATCACGGTCTCCGCAATTTTATGGCTGATCACATTTCCCTGTGCATCAATATCCATCAGACAGCTGAGGGCCAGTCGGTCTTCTCCCTGATTCAGGGAACAGATTCCATTAGACAATCGTCTGGGAAGCATCGGAATCACCCGGTCTACCAGATATACGCTGGTTCCCCGTCGAAGTGCCTCACGATCAAGAGCACTTCCTCCCTGTACATAATTGCTTACATCCGCAATATGCACACCGAGATGATAAATATTTCCATCCTTTGTCAGAGAGATTCCATCATCCAGATCTTTCGCATCTTCACCATCAATCGTAACAACAGTCCAGTTCCTCAGATCCATCCGTCCCTGAAAATCTCCTTCAATCACATGATCCGGTACTCGATCCGCCTGATTGGCTACTTTTACCGGAAAATCCATTGGCAGTTCATATGCTCTCGCAATGGAAAGCACATCTATGCCCGGGGCTCCCTGAGCTCCCAGAACTTCCTGTACTCTTCCCTCCGGATTTTTGTTTTTCCCACCGTAAGAAGTAATCTTTGCCACAACTTTGTCGCCATCATTTGCCCCAAGCGTATGTTCCCTCGGAATAAAGATGTCCTGCTGAATCTTCTGATTATCCGGAATCACAAATCCATAGTTTTTACTTTTCTCAAATGTACCAACTACTTCCGTGATTCCATGTCCAAGAATCTGTACAATCGTTCCTTCCTGGCGCTGACCGGTTCGTTCTTCTTTCACTTTCACCTGTACCCGATCCTTATGAAAAGCGCCCATAGTATCTTCCTGGGGAATATACAGATCTTCTTCCTGATCTTCCAGTTCCACAAAACCAAATCCTTTCGGATGAGCAATAAACGTTCCTTCTGACAGTTCCGGTGAACCTGTCTTCACTGTAGCAATCTTCCGGACTTTTTCATACTTTCCTTTTTTACAGATGATTTTTCCTTCCGCCTCCAGTTCATCCAGAACCTGGAAAAGTTCGGATCGTTTTCCTTTGGGAATCTGCAGCAGCATTGCAATATCTTTTGCACGCATCGGCTGGTATTCTTTATTGGATACAAAGTCCAGCAGCAATTTTTTTCTGTTTTTTAATTTTTTATTATTTATTCTCATATCTTTCTCCCTGGAAAATCAGAAGCATATGTCTCTGTTTTCCATATTCATTCAACATTTGTAACTGTTCACTGTCTTTGCAGTTACAAACGGTCTCCCATTGTAAATGTAATCATTGCTGATCGCTTCTCTCTGTGTGCAAAAAACACCCTTGCAAGAAAGTTGCAAGAGTGTTCTTTTCACGTCACTTAAAATTTCATATTCAATACGATTGCCAGTACCATAAACAGAATCGCCATGATCTTTGTGGCCAGAACCAAATGACCTTCCATGGAACGACCCTTATTCTGTCCCCAGTAAGTATCCGCCATACCGGAAATAGCACCCAGACCTTTCTGTTTTCCTTCCTGCATCAGGACAACTACTGTCAAACCTATACAATCGATTACAAAAATAACCGTCAATACAATCCGTAAAATATTCACAATTACACCTCCTATGGTCAACCTCATTTATTTTACCATAGAGATTTGTGAATTTCAACCTTTTTTACTGAAATGTGTACAGATTATTCAAAGATTTCTTTTTATTGTTTGCTTTATGAACCGGCAATTCATCATACATTGCATTGAAAAGTCCAGCCAGGTATTCTCTCCTGTCAACATTTTCTACTAATAACATCTCTTTTGCCCCTTCATATGGTAATTCATAAGTCGCAGTTGTCATATAAGAAACTGCAGATTTTGTCGGTTTCACAAGTAACCTGTCATCATATATGCCTCCGACAATCCTGTCTCGATAATATATAATATATTCTCCCATCATTGCACGATAATTAATTTCTTCTATTATTTTATAGCCTTGTTCCATTCCACTCCCGATTTATCTGTCCATGTATCTCCTTTTGTTCCTCCAGCCAATAAAAAGGCTCCAAAACTGGCTGCCAAACCCAGACATATCGTAGATACATCACACTTGATAATCAGAGAATCATCTATTTCTCTTCCTGAAAATTCTTTATAATTCTTACTAATTGCAGTTCTTCCGGTTACTACGTCCGTTATCCCAACCTCAACCAGGATCAATGTCATAAGTGCTACTGCAATCCATAATACTTTCATACTTACAAATATCGGCACAAGACCTAACCAGTCGGTAATTGTATAGATTGCCATGTGTACTCCGGTAACTCTGTGAAACCAACAGTTAAAGGTTGCGAATCCAATCTCTGTGCCCTTCTGCCCTGCCGACTGCACATCCACACATTGTATTAAACATTTCCAGATTGCAAACATTACAAGTAACGCAGTTCCTAAAATTAATAACTTCTTTCCGTTTTTCTTCATTTTGTTTTACCTTCCTTTTATTTTTTGCCTGTTGGCTGATTGGAAGGTAACATATATTACGAAAAATAGTAAGAATCGTGCTGTCACATGAGCGATACCAATCGTGTCATCAGCTAAAACACTTGACTTTCATCCACTAAAAATAATATTTCCTATCGTCCGCCTTCACCATCTGGCAGCAATGTAACAAAATAATAAATAATTCCGAATACAGCTATACTTCCCATCATAATACCGATCATCTGATTTACACTTACCACATTTCCATGAAATACCGGATTGCAATCAAGAGTGTCTTTTATCGCTTCAACCATTTCATCCGGATAATGTTTTCTCTCCATCTCCATGAATACTCCGTGAAGCATATGATTCTTGATCAATGAAGTGGCATATGTACTAGGAAGATAAGACAGCGCCTTCTGAAGACCTGAACCAAAATTTGAAATCGGCATATAAGCACCACATACAAAACCATATCCTGCGCTGACAATTGTACCTACAGCCGAAAGCTGTCCCTGTGTTGTCAACGGAAAGCTAATGATACTTGAAAGTGTACTTCCAAACAGGACGAGCAATATCATATCAAATAAAACCCATAATACATCTGCTGCATTCATATACCATCCCATTTCAAATAAATATCCCAGGCATAATACAAATGCAAGTCCATTGACCATTAAAGAATTAGCAACTGTTGAGAGAAAATATCCCAAATAAATTTTTCCCCTGCTGACCGGCGAAACATTAAAATCCTTCCTTGTTCCATTTGCCTTGTCCTGCACCATAGTCAGATTCACACAAAATGTTACAGTGATACAGCTCACTGCCATAAGTGATGCTGCCAGCTGTGCTGCCACGGTTCCATTAATGAGTTTATCCGAAATCGTAATCATATCCGGAATCGCTGCTGTAAAAGAATCTCTGAAAACCTTTGCAAGAAACGTAGCATACAGAACAATCAGAATGACGGGTGTGATCATTGATGTAAACAACATCCCTTTATCTTTAAAAAACAGTTTCCTGTTCCTGTTCATTAATGCCAACACTGTTCTCATCAATGCTCACCTCCCAGCTTTTTCCCTGTGACTGCAAGAAATACATCATCCATTCCGCCTTTTACTACTTCATAATCCGTGAATAGGTCCTGATGCTCTACAATAAGCTCCGTAGCTTCTTTCGTATTTTTTACTTTTATCTGATATCCGTCACGTATTTTTTTATATTCTCTGTTCAATGACTTTATTTCATCTTCGGAAATACCGTAAACAGACACTATATCCTGTACATAATCATTTTTAAGTTCAAACGGCGTACCTTCCGCTGCAATACTTCCTTTGTCAAGAATCACAACATACCCGGCATTAGCAGCCTCCTCCATATAATGGGTGGTTAGAAATACTGTCATATCTTCTGTTTTCTGAAGCTTCTCGATAACATTCCAGATTAACTGTCTTGTCTGTGGATCAAGTCCTGTGGTAGGCTCGTCAAGAATCAAAATCTCCGGTCTGTGCAATAATGCACGGGCAATATCAATTCTTCTTCTTTGACCTCCCGACAGCTTACCTACAGGTCTGTTTAAAAACTCGTCAAAATCCAGAATCTCGACCAGCTCCTGTAATCTCTTATCAAAGGCATTTCCTGTAATGCCGTACAAAGCAGCTCTGCTCATCAGGTTTTCCTTCACCGTAAGCGGTTTATCAAGTACGCTATCCTGAAATACAACACCAAGCATCCTTTTTGTCTGTGTGCCGGCTTTGTCAGTTTCTATTCCGTTTACCTGAACCGTTCCACTGTCTTTTTTTTGCAGTCCACAGAGAATAGAAATGGTTGTACTTTTCCCTGCACCGTTTACTCCAAGAAATGCAAACAATTCTCCTTTTTTCACACGAAAGCTCAAATCATTTACAGCTTTTACTTCGCCAAAGCTTTTATTCAAGTGGCTGATTTTAATGATATCTGATTCCATATTTTCTCCTTTTGTTTCATCTTTCCTTAAATGACGCAGTATACGTTGGATTTACCTTTTTTAATAGAATCCATATGTTAAAAAGTAATATGAAGGCGAAAATCGTCCATACCCATGCCTGCGGCATTAAATAAAGGATTCCGTTTACATCTCCACCACCAAATGCTCCACTGAGTAAACACAAATATATTGGATCCAATACCAATATAATTACTGTTACATATGTAAAGGCAGTATCTACTCTGTCATAAAGAACAATTTTCCCATCTAAAAAGCGATAACGGTCAAGGCTTTTCTTTTTTGCTTATATTATCTCTTTTTATAAAGCAACAGCTCTGGATTTTCTCCATCCTTCTCATATGTACATACCAGAATAAAATCCATACTCGCCAGAATGCCAAAGCACCTGTCTCCTCCGAATTCAGACTCCAGTTGATTCCCCAGATAGGTTTTCTGATCATCAAGGAATTTCACTTTTTGTCCATTAGGCAGAGTATACTCCGGTACTTCATAGGGTCTGATCCAAATGTTTCTGCCTACGGCATCATTACATTTTATTCGTCAAATACAGAAAAATCCAGATCACAACAAATTCTTTCTATCGGTGTTCCTGTTTTCTTTACGAATTCCCGTATAGCATTCCAATATGGGAAACTAGACTCAAAATCAGGATACAATATGCAGCTTGGAATCCCCTTTTCCTCTTCTACCTCAATCTCTGATATAATTCCTCTTCGTTCCAATATTTCAACATTTTGTATAATATTTTCTGGTTCTAATCCAGTTGCTCTTTCAACTTCGTGTATCGGTACTATGCAATCGTAGCGATTCCAATATGATCTCATTACCATTATCCCCAGCAATTGCCTGGTTTCTATCGGTAAATCCAACAACTTTTGCAAATGCTTATCCAAAACTGCTGCATTTTCACGATTTTCTTCATCTGTTAATCCCCAATCCAAAATTCGTGATATTTTTTTACAATTAAAGCAAGGTGTATATTCTAAAGACATGCCATAATCCGTAATCGAGTTCATCATTTGACCTATAATCCCCGAATATTTCATCTCATGGTTTCTTTTCATCTCTTTCAGCTTTTCAACTGTATATATGCAAACATCATCTGTCACTACATGGTGATGATGGCACATGAGCATCAAATTACCAAAAGATCTTCTATCTTCATTTGTCATATTAGGATTGAATCGTTCTCCACCAGGCATTGCTGCCTCAATATGGCATACCTCTCCAACGAATTTACCGTTTTCATCCACTAATACATTATGGCATCCGGGATAGGCACACTCATTCCCTGATTTTATATATAATTCACGCAATATTTCCTGCTTAGGTGCTAAACGCTTTACTTCCTCATCTGTTCTTTCTCGGCTCATAATCATACTCCCATCATAATTTTTTAATCATATGGTAATACAATTATACACGTTCTACCGCTTTTATTCAGTAAATATTCTTATGTTTCAACAAAACTCAATATTTCAGCCTGTTCCAAGTCAAATTCTACAAGACAATGTTCCTTGTAACACACTCCATCCGCAGGCACTTCATAAAGTCTGACCCTAGAGTCTTTTTGCAAAATTAGCACCCCTAGCTTAAATTCTCTCTTGAATAGAATTTAAAAATATGCTATATTGAACATAGAAAAAAGGGAAGCCAAAGGAACGGCTACCCTCAATAATGAATTACTTAACTTACGTTAAGCCGTCACTATTGGCAGTAGTGGCGGCTATTTTCGTTTTCCTTTAAAAATTGTGTAGCACAATCCAACAAGGGCAACAATGAATATTCCAATCTGAATCAGGTCAGAGTATGTAACATACATTGGCAACGCCCTCCTTTCTTTCGTCTGGAGGGTTAGCCCCTCCGATAAAAAAAGAGGGTAAGCCGCCCGGCTCTCTGGTTTCCCACAGATAAATTATAGCATATAGCACCTATACGTACAATTACATTTTTGTATAGCGGACATTCGCAATCCACTTCGCTACTTGCTCATGAACGCAGTCGCTTCGCGATCTGTCAGTGGGAGCTTTCAACTCCCACTGACATAAGCCTCCATCCGCTTTTTCAGCTTCCGGATCCTTTCCTCCAGAATCTCGATCCTGTCATAAACCTCGTTAATCTTCAACTGAACAGCCTCGTATCCATCGTCATAATCTTCTGCAAGAACATCCAGATTATCCAGTTCCGTACCCAACTTATATTTCAGGTGCTCCTGGCTGTGCAGTTCTTTTCTAGTTCTTTTCAGATCCGCTTCACAGGCATCCAATGGTAAGCTTTTGCAAGATATTTTATGTTTCTTTTACAGATCTTTTAGCTCTGTTTTATTTTCTTTATTGATATTTCATGGTGTCTGACCCCAGAGAGTCCTTGAACAGTTATATACAGATGCTGTACGCTGCAGATCACAGCTCCTGCCCGGCAGGTCATTTCCAAGGAAGAAATTGAAATCCAAGGGACGTTCGCATTTCCGAAATAAAAAAGTTTCTTTTTAAAATAGAACCAGCATTCATCAATAGGCTTATTGCGGTCATTTTTATAAATCTTCTGGTTTCCAACAAAACAGCAACTGTTTTCTGTCATAAACCGATTTATTTTGTAGTTTGCATTGGAGGATATTCATTAATATGCCCTTAAGTTGACGCTAGGTTGACCACATTGGGGTCTGACCGTGCGTCCAGCGAAGGGTATATAGTCCGGTGGGTGGAAGCCCCATCAAATAAGCTGCTAACCACAGTATTTGAAGCGAGTCTTGAGTCTGTCGCGGTAACGTTGC
>OLOY01000152.1_pt1 | contig 66024 bp, 40 predicted proteins | sample 1672771 | NCBI WGS metagenome assembly OLOY01 (sample SAMEA3136722, study PRJEB25190) | human gut metagenome
CCGTAGCCACAGCAGTTGCGGCCGCCGAGGCAGCCTCGCCGAAAACCGCAGCCGCGTCGGCGGCAACGGCGTCGCCGAGGTCGCGAACTTTTTCAATTCCCTGCTTAATGGCGCCATTAATGCCGTTGTTGCCGATCATGGAGCCTTCCCTTCTTCTTCACCCAACAACGCTTGCGCGATGCCGGCGTTCGATACATCTCGTTTTGAAAACCAGCTTATGTGCGCAGCAAAACCGTGTCAAGCAATATGGAGTTTGATTGGACACTTCGCAACGGCAACGTTTCCGGTGCCCGCACAGGAGCATGCGACGTGCTACGCTTGCGTCCATGACACGCAAAGCAAAACATATCCAAGCACTCAGCGAGGCGGAATACGTCGAGCTTATTCGCGAGCTACGCCTGCCGCGCTATGCCGACATTCCCGCGATCGACTTGTATATGGACCAGCTGCTCACCTATATAGATGCGCAACTGCGCCCGCTCGTGGCGCCCGACGAAAAGTTGCTCACAGCTTCCATGGTGAACAACTATGTGAAACAAGGCATTATCCCCGCGCCGAAGGCCAAGCGCTACACCGCAAACCACGTTGCCATGCTTACCGTGATTTGCCTGATGAAGCGCACATTCTCGATGGACGACATCCATTCGCTGCTGCGAGTTTCGGCAGCGACCCACGGCATCGACCATGCGTACAACTTCTTCTGCGAGGCGGTAGAGGAAAGCCTTCGCCAGCTCTTCTGCGGCGAAATTGCCCACACGAGCCTTGGATCGTGTGACATTCGCAAGCCAGACGGCCCCGCGTTCGCCCTCCAGGTGAGCAATGCCGCCGACCTTTCCCCTGAGCGTCGACTCGCGCTTTCGGCGGCAACGAGCGTCGCGAATAAAATCTATGTCGAGAAGTGCTTTGAGCTGGGTATTCTCGATGGAGCACGCAATGCGCAGCTGCGAAAGGCAGAAAACTAATGGCCAAAACGAACGAACACGATGCCCTCGTCGAGCCCGAACAGGAATCGATCGAAAGCGACCCAACAACGAAGGCCCAGAACGAAACAGCCGAAGCCGCAGGCGCCACAGCCAACGCAACCTCTGCCGAGGCGATTCCGGCTCGAGAAACTAAGGCCGCAGCCGAAGGGGTCGCCAAACTCCACGCCCCTCGCCTCGATGGAGCCGACATAGCCGCGGCCGCAAACCAAGCCGCCGCAAAAGCGTGGGACAAGCATCGTGCGCGCATTCTTAGCCGCATTGCCGAAAAGGAAATCGCACGCGACATCGTAACGCTCGCTGGCATGACGGAAATCTACTGCGCCGACCACCACGCCGCCGCCGACCGCACGCCATACGAAAGCGAAGCCACCGCCGTGGGCATGTATCCCCAGCACAAGGTTCCGCGCCTTTGCCCCGAATGCGCCGCACATTTGCGCTACGGCGAAGTTCGCCGAGCGCTGTGCCGACGCGAGCCGCGCCCCGCATGCAAAACGTGCAAGAGCCATTGCTACACACCCACCGAATCGGCATGGCAGCGCCGCGCCATGGCCTACGCGGGCCCCAGGGCAATGTTTCGCGGGCACGCGATTGAAGCAATTCGCCACCTTATCCATACGAGGAAGAGCTAGAGGGAGTCACCTGCGCCGGCAATACGCACAACGGCGCGCAGCTCCCCGACCAACTTCGCATCGTCGACAGGCGCCCGAAACAACGCGTCGCCTTGAGGTGTTCCTCCCTGGATTGCGTTTCCATCTGCAGAAAAAAGGTTCCATTCCCCAACTTTCTCGCCCTTTGCGCTTTATCATAGATGCGTGAAGGAAACCAGCAACGCCGCCCGTAGGCGCGCGCGGGGAAACGAGGGCACCATGATCAATCAACGCATGTACGAGTTGGGCAGCGAACCGTCGGCAATTCGCGAGCTGTTCGCATACGGCCAAGCACGCAAGGCCGAAATCGGCGAGGATAACGTCTTCGACTTCAGCATCGGCAACCCCAGCGTTCCGGCGCCCGAAGCGGTTAAGCGAGCAATTCTCGATGTGATGGAGCAGCCCCCCACCCAAGTGCACGGCTACACCCCCAGCCAGGGCGCACCGAGCGTTCGCGCCGCCGTGGCCGCATCGCTCAACCGCCGTTTCGATACGTCGTACGAAGGTGCGAACATCTACATGACCTGCGGCGCCGCCGCATCGCTTTCCATCTGCTTCAACGCCGTTGGAAACCCAGGCGACGAGTTCATCGTGATTTCGCCCTATTTCCCCGAATACAAGGTTTGGATTGAGAACGCCGGCTGCAACTGCATCGAGGTGCCCGCTCGCCGCGACGATTTCCAAATGAACATCGAAGCCATCGAAGACGCCATTACGCCGAAAACCAAGGCCATCGTGATTAATTCGCCCAACAACCCGGTTGGCTCGGTGTACCCCGAATGCGACTTGATCGAACTCGCCAACGCGCTGCGCCGCAAGCAGGACGAATTCGGCACCACCATTTACATCATCGCCGATGAGCCGTATCGCGAAATCGTCTACGGCAACGTGCGCGTGCCGTTCGTTCCGCCTATCTACGAGAACACGCTCGTGTGCTACTCGTATTCCAAATCGCTCAGCCTGCCGGGCGAGCGCATTGGCTACATTCTGGTTCCCAACACCATGCCCGACTGGGAGCGCACCTTCAACGCCGTGTGCGGCGCGGGCCGCGCGCTTGGCTTCGTGTGCGCCCCGTCGCTTCTGCAGTACGTCATCGAGCGCTGCGTCGACGAGCCGAGCGATGTTGAGGCCTATGCGAAGAACCGCGAAGCCCTGTATGGCGGCCTTACGAAACTCGGCTACGAGTGCGTTGCGCCCCAAGGCGCATTCTACTTGTGGGTTCGCGCGCTCGAACCCGACGCTCAGGCTTTCGCCGAGGCCGCGAAGGCACATGAGCTGTTGCTCGTTCCCAGCAACAGCTTCGGCGTCGAAGGCTGGCTACGCGTAAGCTACTGCGTCGCCCACGAGACCATCGTGAATTCGATGCCCGCATTTGCCGAGCTCATGCGCGAGTATCAAACGAAATAACGCATCTTAGACAACGCGTTTTTTGACGCAAAAACACGAAGGCTCGCCTACCGCAGGCGAGCCTTCGTTGCATAGAGGCGTCGAAACCGCGCGGGCAAATCGGGCTGAGCATTTCGCGTGCCGCGCCCGCATGAGCTGCGGACTTACGCAGGCTCAGCACATGCGTGCAGGCAACAACGTTAGGCCGCTGCCGCGCGAACGCCGCGCCATTCGGCCCTATCACTTCTGGAATTTCTTGGCCTCTTCGGCTTCGACGCCCTCCATCGAGGCGCCATATTTCGCGGTTTTCGGATCTTTGCCGCCATCTTTAAGCAGCTCATCGACGCTTTCCGCACGCAGCGCCTCGCGGCGCGCATCGTGTTTTTCCTGATAGCGGCCCGCTGCAACAGCATCGAGCTTCACATTGCGGAAGTACACGATCCAGTTCGCCGCGATGGCAATCATGTTCAGGAAATAGACCGCCAGCACCCAGTTGATTTGGCCCGATACGAACTTCGCCGCAATACCGGCAACGTATCCCAACGTGATAAGCAAAATGAACTGCCAGCTTGTGCCCGCAGCCGTGCGCGCCTTCGCCGCCTTATACGCATTCATCGGCCACGACAAGCCAAAACAAACCAGCATGACCGCTTCAAGAAATTCCGCCATTGCACCCTCGATTTCTCGGATTTCAAACCCTTTGAGAATAGTTCGCGCGCATCATAGCGTCTAATATATGAATTGGTTATTTATCATCACTTTGACGTTATAATTCAAGAAAACGAGGGGAGCGCCGTGGAGCTTTTGCAGTTGAGATATTTTCTGGAAGTTGCGGAAAGCGAGCACGTCACGCACAGCGCCCAGAAACTTCGCGTATCGCAGCCCTCGCTCACCCAAGCGATTAGCCGCCTCGAGCGAGAACTGGGCGTACAGCTTTTCGAGCCAGAAGGGCGCGGCATTCGCCTTACTGAAGCAGGGCGCTTCTACAGCAAACGCATCGCGAAAGCGGTGGGAGAAATCGACTCGGCGACCAGCGAGCTTGCGCGGTTCGACGAAGAGCGCAGCTCAATCGTGCGCATCAACGTTGTTTCGGCCTCGAACATCGTCGTTGACGCCGTCGCGGAATGGCGCACTCAACACCCCGCGGCAAAGTTTCAGATTGTGAGCAGCGAAACCGCCAGCAAAATTGAACCGTGCGACATCGAAGTGCGCATGCAAACGGGAAAAACGCCGGAAGCGAAGGGCGCGCGCCTATTCAAAGAACGCATCATGCTCGCCGTGCCCACAACGAACAGCGACGAAACCGAGGAGCGCGCGCTGCGCGAAACCAAAGAGCGCGACGCAGGTTTTCGCGACAATCCAGGAAAAGGTGAAAGACCTGGAGGCGAAGAACGCGACATCGCAGCGAGCGACGCCTTGGCCAACGGGCGCGGCGAAGCGATTTCGCTGGCCCAGGTGCAAAACAGCGGCTTCATCATGCTCGCAGGCTCGCGCAACATCAGCAACCTCTGCCTGTCGCAATGCGCCAAACTGGGGTTTCGCCCCACAATCGCCTTCGAGAGCGATAACCCATCGGTCGTGCGCAAGATGATCGGCCTTGGCCTCGGCGTTGGCTTTTGGCCCGAACACAGCTGGGGCGAGCTTGGCGCCGGCGCGCGCCTTGCCCCCATTCTTGAGCCGGGATTCGTACGCACCATCGAAGTCGCGCGAACGCGCCACGGCGGCACAAACGAGCAGGCCGATAAGTTCTATTCGTTCCTGCTTCAGCGATTCGAAGCCCGCTGGAATATCTAGCGGTTCCCCGCGTCAACCATGGTAGACTTTTGCGTACATGTGCGAGAGAAAGGGATTCCATGGCCGCGCAATGCAATTTGATCATCGATTCATGCTGCGATTTACCGCTGAGTATGCTGCAAATCGAAGGCGTCGATACGCTGAACTTCAATTACGTCATGAGCGATGGCGACCACGAGGACGATTTCTATCAATCCATCACGCCGCACGAGTTCTACGAGAAGATTCGCAATGGCGAAACGCCGAGCACCTCGCAGGCTTCGCCAGCGGCAATCGAAGCGGCATGGCGCCGCGCTGCAGAAAGCGGCATTCCCACGGTATACCTATGTTTCTCGAGCGGCCTTTCGTCGAACTACTCAACTGCGGCGGCGTTGCTTGCCCAGGTGAAAGAGGAATTCCCCGATGCTCCGCTCTATTTGGTCGACCTTATGATCGGCTCTACGCCCGAGGGCTTGCTCGTTCTTGAGGCGTTGCGTCAGCGCGATTCGGGGCTTTCCGCAGAAGAGCTGGTCGAGTGGGCCGAACAGGCGCGCTACTTCGTGCAAACCGCTTTCATGGTTGACGACCTTGATGCGCTGCACCGCGGCGGACGCATTCCCGCATCGGTTGCCGCAGCAGGCTCGGCACTCAATGTGAAACCCCTGCTCACCTTCGATACGTCGGGGCACTTGGCACTCACGGGCGCCGCGCGTGGGCGCAAGAAGGGCCTGAAGCAAATGGCCGATTTCTTCGCAAAAGAGCATGACACGCAAGGTGGTTCGCCCGTAGTGCTCATCGGCAACGCCGACTGCCCGAAAGACGCCGAAGCGCTGCGAGACCTTTTAGCCAAACAGGACGAGAGCATCACCGTGGTACAGCACAACATTGGCGCCACTATCGGCAGCCATGTTGGGCCCGGCATGGTGTCGATTTCGTTCTGGGGCGGCGACCGCCGTGAAAACATGTCCGTCGCCGACCGCATCGCCGCGAAGATCAAGCGCGGCTAGCAAGTCGAACGGACGGTTCGGGGCCGCAGGACATCAAGGCGCTCTGGGGCCCCGACTCACTACCGTCATCTCGCCGACCTCGGAGCCCCTTTTTTCGCAATTGCCCGTCGCGGCCAATCGTAGCAGACTCGTATTGCATGCACATGAACGGACCCTCTACACACCTTCCCTCTCTCTTCTCGCACCTTACCCTCTCTCATCCCCACAAGCGCCCGTCGGCGCGAAGGCCCGCGCTCGAATATCTCATCCTTGCAAAGCCCATCTCCCCGTCGCTTATGTTTGTCGCGGTTCCGTGGCGCCGAGGTAACGTTTCGATTCAGATTCTTCCCATTGTGCGAACGCGCGATATGTTCGACTCGTACCAAACGCATTTACCGCAAGCCAATCGAGCGCTTGCTTTTATTTGATAGGAGGCAACCATGGACAGACGCGCATACAGTCAAGAAAACCGCAACCAGCGCGCCGATTCGGTGGCAAAAACCGTCGTTATCTCGCCCAAGGCTGAAGCCGAAACCCCTAACCCAACCGGAATCAAGGGCCTTTTTGAGGGGCTTTCGGTTTCACAGGTCACCGCCGGTGCTTTGGCCGCGGTGACCTCGATGCTGCTTTCTGCGCAAATTGGCATTGCCGGCTCGGTTATCGGCGTCGCCGTAGGCTCGGTCGTGTCGACCGTTTCATCGCAGCTTTACAAAAAATTCCTGGCGGGGTCAGCCGAAAAGCTTCGCGGCTTTGCCTCGAGCGACAATACAGAAGAAAATGCGGCAACTAACACCGTTGCCGCCCAAAACGCAACCCAAAGCTTCGCACACGCGCAAACCACCGTTATGCCCATCACACGCGTACCATTCGAGAGCGCCGAAACCACCACGCTGCCTTCGGTGGGCACGGCGACGCGCGCATTCAACGAAGCGGCGGTCCCGTCGGCCAATTCCACCGAAACGAGCGTTCTATCCGCGGGCCAAATCGTTGGAGCCGATGCGCACGACATGCGCGGCAGCCAAGCCGCTCAAGGCGCCCAATCGAATACGCCGCGCATCAATAGCGCAGCCGGCCATACGGGCAATGCAAGCCACGCAACGGGCGTCGTCGAGATTGAGGCCCAAAAACAAAAGACCATGCAGCGCCGCGTGCTCGCGGTTTCAGTTGCCTCGTCCCTTGCGGCAATCCTGCTGTTCGCGGGCCTCGTGCTTATGCTTACCGGTGGCGAAGGCATCGGTACAAAAGTAGCCCCGTTCACCGGTGAAGTCGTAACGAGCCAGCTTGCAGACGAAAACAGCGCTGCGACCAGCAATGACACCGAAAAAACCCATGACGCCAAGAAGACCGAGGCAACAGCTCAAGACGAAAACGAGAAGAACAGCGCTCCGCAATCCCCTCAGCAGAATTCGACGCAGAGCGCTTCCAACTCTTCATCCACAACCGAATCGGGCACAAACTCCAGCAACACGAATTCGGGATCGGAGAACTCGAACTCCGCAAGCGGCAACAACAGCCCATCCTCAAGCGGCTCAGGCTCCGGCCAAACTTCCAGCAATAATACGAATTCAAATTCCAACAACGCAAACAGCTCTGGCTCTGGCTCTGGCTCAACGGATTCGGGCGGAAATGCCACAAATTCAGGGTCAACGGGATCGGAATCGAGCGCATCGTCGCAAGCGGGGTCGGGCAAGTAACCCACGGCGAAATATTTCGCTCGGCAAGAAAAGCCGCGAGGCGGCAACACGCGCCCAAGTGAAAACGAATTCAGCCCCACAGCCAACTCCAAGAAAGCGCATGCATACATACAAAAGCGGGCCTGCATCGTTCTGCAGGCCCGTCGCCGTTCAGGGCAATTATGTTTGCCATTTGGCTCATCGCCCTGCGCGTTCGTTAGTCGACGCTCTTCAAACTTTCGACCATATCGATTTTCTTGAGCTTGAATTTCATCGCCAAAGTCACGATAACCGAGAACAACATGGTGAGCGCAAATGCGATAATGAAGCTCAAAGTGTGAATTTCGCGGCCAAACATCACCTGATCGACCTCGGCGGTGATTACAACATAGCCCTCCATGGCAATGCCAAGGAACAAACCAACGAATGCGCCAATCAGCGAGAGTAGCATGGTTTCGCGATAGATATACGCGTTCACCTCATGCGGCGTGAAGCCAAGCACCTTCAGCGTGGCAATTTCTCGCACACGCTCGGTGATGTTGATGTTCGTGAGGTTGTACAGCACCACGAACGCGAGCAGGGCCGCAGCAACCACGAGCACCACCACGACTGAATCGACGCTCTTCAGCATGCTGCGATAGCTGTTGATGGTTTCGTCGTTATACGTCACGGTTTTCACACCATCCATCGCGAGCACGTCGTCGCTGAACACTTCGCGTACGTCATCGCCCTCGGCAACGTTCGCGAGCAGCGTCGCATACGAAGGCGCTTCTCCCATGGTGGATTCATACAGCGCAGGCGACATGAGCACGTATTGGGCCACATAGTTCTCCATAATGCCCGACACGCGCACCTCGCGGCCTTCGCCCGTCGCATTGCCAATGGCATCCTCGTCGTAAATCGCGATGGAATCGCCCACCGAAACGCCCAGCTTCGTCGCGAGCTTCTCGCTTATGAGCACGCCTTCATCGTCAATCGCGAGGGGCTTGTGGCCCACGCGCGTGCGCAGCGTGTTGAAGTTGCCGAATTCCTGCGTATCTTGCGGCACGTTCAACTCGACGCGTTGGTCGATATCATCCGACGCGCCCGGAGTGCGCACAATTTTGTTCTCGGTAAGCACCCATGCCTTCGGACCTTCGGAGTCGGCCTCGACGCGTTTTGCCACGGCATTCTTTTCGGCATCGGCAACATCGGGGTCCATGCGCACGATGGCGTTGTAGTGGTACAGCTCGCCATACTGCTTGTCGATGATGTCGTTGATGGCGTTTTGCAAGCCAAGACCGGTGAGCAAAAGCCCCGTGCAACCTGCAATGCCAATAATCGCCATGAAGAAACGGCGCTTATAGCGGAAAAGGTTGCGCGCAGTAACCTTCCAGCTGAACGACATGCGACTCCACAGCGGACGAATGCGTTCGAGCAGGATGCGCTTGCCGGCCTTCGGCGCGCGCGGCAGCATAAGGGCTGCCGGCTTTTCACGCAAGGTGGCCATCGCGGCGAACAGCGTTGCCGCAACCGTAATGCCCACAGAAAGGCCCGCCGCCAGCAAGAACAGAGCAGGGTCGATTGGCGTCGGCCTGCACGGCACAACATAAATAATCGCGTACGCATTCATGATGAACCACGGCAGGAATTGCGACAGCAGCACAATGCCCACGATTGAGCCCACGCCGCTGGCGACCATGGCATACACCAAATACTTCGAGGCGATGTGCCCATTGGAATAGCCAAGCGCCTTAAACGTGCCAATGAGCACGCGCTCTTCATCGACCATGCGCGTCATAGTCGTAAGCGAAACCAAGGCGGCCACAAGGAAGAACAGCAGTGGGAACACCTGGGCAATTTGATCAATGCGTCCCGCGTCGGAACGGAAGCTTTCGGCGCCGATGTTCTTCTTCAAATCGAGCGCATACACGTCGGCATCCATAATGGCAATGTCGTCCACCTCGGCTTGGGCATCGGCGAGCTGCGCTTCGGCGTCGGCGAATTCGGCCTCGGCCTGGGCGCGCTTATCAGCAAGCTCGGCCGCGCCGTTTTCCCACTGCGACAAACCGTCGGCATATTCGGCCTGGCCGCTTTTGAGCTGAGCGCGGCCCTCATCGAACTGCGCCTGGCCTTGGGCAAGCTGTGCCGCAGCGGCATCAAGCGAGGCCTGACCGCTCGCGAAGCCCTGGTTGGCCGCAGCCTTCTGGGCAGCAAGCTCCTGCTCGCCCGCCGCAAGTTGCTCAGGCACGCCCGCGGTTTCCGTATCGATTTGAGCGATGCCCGCCTGAAGCTGAGCGATGCCCGTTTCGATTTCGGTTTTCTGGGATTCAAGCTGCGCTTGCTGCTGCTGGAGCTGTGGCAAGGACGTCTGGGCTTGGGCAAACTGCTGTTCAAGAGCTTTCTTTTGTGCCTCGAGCTGCGCTTTCTTCTCCTCATAAGCAGGGTCGGCCGAATCGAGCGCTTTAATTTCTTTCCGTATGTCCTCAATCGCCAACGGCAGCCCATCGATCGCCTGCTGTGTCTGAACGATGCCGGCCGCGACCCGAGCAAGACCATCATTCACCTCATCGAGGCCCTTCTGCGCTTCGCCGAGCTTATTGCTCAGCATTTCGCGCGTCTGCATAGCGGTGTGGTACTGCGCCCACCCTTCGTCAATCGACGCCTGAGCCTGAGCCAATGCCGCTTGCGCCTGCGAACGCTGGTCGGCGAGTTCGGCCACACCCGACTCATACTGAGCGCGACCGCTTGCCAACTGCGATTCGCTTTGAGCAATGGTCGCCTTCGCCGATTCAAGCTCGGCGGCCGCAGAATCGAGCTGCGCCTTAGAATCGTCGAGCGTCGCCTGGCCATCGTCGAGCTGCGCGAGCGCGTCAGCCTTCTTCTGCTCGTATTCCGCACGCTTTTCATCAAGCGTGGCCTGAGCGTCTGCCTGCAGGCCTTCGATGCGCGACGCCTTCAAATCGTCGGCAATCGCGTCGATGCGATTGGCCACTTCGTCGACTTTTGCCTGGCAGGCATCGCTTGCCCATGGCAAGTCGCGCGCGCCATCGACCGCGACGAACGCTTCGGTAATGGGGTAATCGTCAGCGAAGGCCGAATCGGGAACGAACACGAAGCTCGTAAGACGGCCGCTTCCAAGCGACGTCGAGCCCACATTGGTCGAGCACGTGTAATACGACGAGTTCACAAAGCCGACCACCGTGAACTCGCGCTCGGCGAAGCTGTCATCCAAATCTTGCGTGCCCTCGATAAGGCGCACCTTGTCGCCGATATGCACATCGGTCTGCCACACCGTGTCAGAAGAAAGCAGGCACTCGTCGCTTTTCGTGGGCCAGGTGCCGCTCTTCAAGACAGGCCTGTTCAAATACGAATTGTCGCTCGATTGCACGGTGAAGCCATCGTCGCACGTGCTCGCCTGGGCAGCGTCAACATCAAGCGACTGGAAGCACAGCGTATATTGCACGCCGTCCAATTCTGAAATGGCGTCGGCTTCGCGAGCAGGCATAACAGCCGAAACACCCTCCACATCGCGCAACGCGTCGATTTGCGCCTCATCGAATCCAATCGTCGAAACCACGCGCACGTCGGCCAAACTCGTGCCGTCATAGTATTCGTCGCCCGCAAGGCGCATGTCGGGCCCCGTCATGCGCAGGCCGGCATAAAAGCCCGCGCCAAGTGCGGCGATAATCGCAATCGCCAAAAAGCGGCCCCACGAATGGGTGATAGAACGCCGTAGATCTTTTCCGAATGCGCTCGCCATGCTTACCACTCAACCGTTTCGGCGGCTTGCGGATGCGCATTGAGCTCCATGCGCTCGACTTTTCCTTCTTTCACATGAATCACGCGGTCGGCAATAGCGCAGAACGCGGAATTGTGCGTAATGAGCACCACCGTACGGCCCGTTTCGCGGCACGTGTCTTGCAGCAGCTTCAAAATGGCCTTGCCCGTTTTGTAGTCGAGCGCGCCCGTGGGCTCGTCGCACAGCAAAAGCTTCGGGTTTTTCGCGATGGCGCGGGCGATAGCCACACGCTGCTGTTCGCCGCCCGAAAGCTGCGCGGGAAAGTTGTCCATGCGATGCGCGAGCCCCACCTGGGTCAACACGTCGGCAGGCGGAAGAGGATTGCGGCAAATTTGGCTCGCAAGCTCCACATTTTCGAGCGCGGTAAGATTTTGTACCAAGTTATAGAATTGGAACACAAAGCCAATATCGTAACGACGGTAATCGGTGAGCTGCTTTTCATCAAACTGATCGACGCGGGCGCCATCGAGCGTAATAGAACCCGATGTACATGAATCCATGCCGCCCATCATGTTAAGCAGGGTCGTTTTGCCCGAACCCGAGGGGCCGACGACCACCACGAGTTCGCCTTGCTCGATTTCGAAAGACATGCCATCGACGGCAGCCACCTGCACTTCGCCCATGGTATAAATCTTGCGCACATCTTTAAATTCGACGAATGCCATAGCGACCCCTTACGCGGCGCGGTTTCCTGAATAATCCCTCATACTGAGTATATTGAAAGCGCCGCGGAAACCAGCGATGATTTTATGCCAGCGGCCCCACAACAGGCTTGGTTATCCCTCGAGAAGAGCACGGCTGTTAGCCGCCACTTTCTCCTTCAGTGAATCGAGGCGGCACCTGCGCAGCTCTGCCATATGCTCGAGGGACGCTTCCAGCAGCGCGCGCACTTCTCGAGCATTGAATTCCGCGCCTGCGGCGGGCGGCAGGTCGCTTTCAAGCAGCAATTTTTCTTCAGGGATTTGCTGCACATACGCGCGGCCGCGCTTGGTGGAAAGCATGCGAGGATTGATGGAAAAATAGCAGCCGCATTCGATGGCGCGCGCAAGCTCGACACCCGAACCAGAGAACCAGTGGAAAATCACCGCTGTACCCTGCGGGTTTTGAGGGCTCTGCGGCGCACCAGGAGCCACGAGCCCCACGCTTTCCATAAGATCAAGCGCCACGCCCACGCTTTTCACGGCATGCACCGAGAGCACTTTGCCCCTCGACGCCGCGGCAATGCGCGCGAACACCGTGCGCTGCAGTTGGGCGCTTTCGGCACGACGAGGTGCAAAATCAAGACCGATTTCGCCAATAAAGCGCGTTTCGGCAGCGTAGGCGACGAGCTTATCAACCGCATCGGCGCCGCACGAACCGTCGGAAAGCCACCACGGATGCAAACCTACGCCGAGTTTGAAGTTGGAATTTCGATTGAGCTCATCGGCCAAGGCCAATGACGCAAGGTGATATTCATCAGGGGTCACCGTAGCGCACATGCCACCTATTCCCTCTTGGCGCATCGCGATGGCCGCCGCTCGAGTATCGGGAGAAAAAGCCAGGTGACAATGCATGTCATACAAATCAAAGACCGTCATAGCGTCCCCCTCTTTTTATGCACGCGCCCCCACGTTTTTCCCAATAAGGTTATACCACCCAAAGGACAAAAGACGCAAACAACCCATACGCGACAACGTGAATTATCATCGAGGGGGTTTGCATCCCTCGTTAGTCAGCGAATTCGCCCACATGTGCGATGGCGCGAAGCGTTTCAGCCGCGATCATTTGACCCATCATGGGCGGCATGTACGATGCCGTGCCCAAGTTCGATCGCTCACTGCGGGAAGCGCCCTCGCGCACCGGCACGGGCACGGGCTGTTCGCAGGAATACACGACGCGCAGATGCTTGATACCGCGCTTGCGGCATTCCTTGCGCATGATGCGCGAAATGGGGTCGTTCACGGTTTCATACAAATCAGACGCACGCAAATATTCAGGCTGCAGCTTATTGGCGGCACCCATGGCGCTTATCAAACGCAAGCCATGCTTTTGCGCGAATTCCGCAATGAAAATTTTCGTCGAAATAGTGTCAATGCAGTCAAGAACGAAATCGATGCGGCCGTCACACTCTTCGAGGCACTCGGCATACAGCTCGTCGAAAGTCTCGGCGAGCACGAACGAATGCTTGGTAACGACGTGCACGTTTGGGTTAATATCCAGGCACATTTCGCGCATCACGTCGATTTTTCGACGACCCATCGTGCTCTGAAACGCGATAACCTGGCGATTCACATTGCTCGGCGACACCACATCGCGATCGATGAGCACCAAACGACCCACGCCGCCGCGCACGAGCGCCTCAACGCAGCTCGAGCCCACGCCGCCCAAGCCCAACACCATGACTGTCGCGTTCGCCAGGCGGTCCATGCCACCATCGCCCATAATTCGGCGCAGGCGAGAGTCGGCCGCATCGTCACCTGGAGCGGGCTCGGGAGCAGGGCCAGCGATGCCATTCGGGTAGGCGTACGTGTTTTCGGAAGCGTTCATATAAGTGGATCTTTCTATGCATGCCGTATCGCGAAAATGAATCGGCGATTCTTCAAACCTGGCCATTGTAAACCCCAGAACCTGCTAAATGTTCGTAGCGTTTAACAGGCTCATCTTCGCGTAACCGGCAACACCTGCTAAACGCTACGAGCATTTAACAGGTCGTGATTCTGGCTTGGGCGTGAATACGGAGGTGCGGCGCAAGCCCGCCTGCAAAAGAAGACTACAATGCTGGAATATTTACCACACGAGAAACCGGGACCGAAAGAGCGCCCGGAAACCGCAGCCGACGCGCTCCAAGAACGCGCTCGCAGCTGCACCACCGAAAACAAGGAGTCATCATGAGCACCACCCTGCCCCAGACCAATGATTTTGGCGGCACGCCCCTTGTCTCACTTCAAGCCATCGCCGAAGCGATTCGCGCCAACGGCACCGACTGCGAAATCGTGGGCGATTCATCCACCGAAATTCGCGGCGTCGCGATTGATTCGCGCAAGGCCGCCGCTACATGCCTGTTCATCTGCAAAGGCGCAGGCTTCAAACCAGCGTTTCTCGAAAGCGCCATCGCAAGCGGCGCCGTCGCCTATCTGTGCCAGGGCGAGCTCGACGAGCAGGGCAAACTAACCGCGCCCGCCGACTTGGCCGCCGCAGCCGCAGGCACTCCCGCAATCGTGGCCGCCGACGTGCGCTGCGCCATGGCTACGGCATCGAAGGTCGCCTATGGCGACCCGAGCACCGGGCTGAACATCGTGGGCATCACGGGCACCAAAGGCAAAACCACAACCTCGTACATGCTGCACGCCATTATGGACGCCGCCGAGGTGAGCACCTCGATTCTTGGCTCCATCGAAACCGACGACGGCATCGAGGAATTCGAGAGCTGCAACACGACGCCCGAATCGCCCGATTTGTGGCGCCACCTTTCCAATACCGTGGCTTCGGGCCGCGCCCATATGGTCATGGAGGTTTCCAGCCAGGCGCTCAAATACGACCGCGTGCTGGGGCTCACCCTGGACATCGCCTGCTTCCTCAACATCGGCCGCGACCATATTTCACCCGCCGAGCACCCCACGTTCGAAGATTATTTCGAAAGCAAACTCCGCATTTTCGACCAGTGCAAATGCGCCGTGGTAAACCTTGGCACCGAACATGTCGATGAGGTCATGGCCGCCGCAAAAGCCGCCCCGCAGCTGTTCACCGTCGGCGTCGACCGCAAAAACGCCGATTTGGCCGCCAGCAACGTGCGCACGGTCAAAGGCGGCATCGAATTCGATATCGCAGAAAGCGCCAAACTCGCCGCAGCGGCAGGCGAAGAAGATGCTTCGGCCAGCACTCACACGGTAAAGCTGAGCATCGCAGGCCTGTTCAATGCCGAAAATGCGCTGTGCGCCATCGCGTGCGCGCGTCTTTTGGGCATCGGCTGGAACGCGATTGAGCAGGGGCTTTCGCATGTACGCGTGCCTGGCCGCATGGAAATTATCGCTTCGCCGAACGAGCCCATCACCGCTATTGTCGACTACGCGCACAACAAGCTTTCGTTCGAAACGCTGTTCAAGTCGTTGAAGAAGGAATATCCGGGCCAGCAAATCATTGCCATTTTCGGCGCTCCGGGCGGCAAGGCGTACGAGCGCCGCGAGGTGCTGCCGCAAACCGCTGGCGTCTATGCCGACCTGCTCATTTACGCCGAAGAGGATCCTGCGCACGATCGCGTGGAAGACATTTGCGCCGAGATGGCCAACAACACCCCCGAAGGCGTTGCGCACGAAATCATCTACGACCGCGAAGAAGCCTTCAAGCGCGCCGTGGAAGTCGCCCACGAAAGCGGCAAACCCACGGTTATCGCATTTCTCGCCAAAGGCGAAGAAGAGCTGCAGCATCGCGGTGACAACTTCGAGCCTATCAAGAGCGACTCAGCCATTGTCCACGAGGTTCTGGGCGCCTAACGTCGCACCGCAACCCACCCCAAACAAGAAAGCCGCCCCGGGGCGGCTTTCTTTCGTTCGCTATTCGTCGATGAAGTAGCGCTTGTACCAAATAAGGAACACAAGCGGCGTATAAATCTTGCGCTGGTTCTGCGCCTTGCCCTCGTAGTGCTCGTCGAGCAAGCCCATAAGCACGTCGCAATCGAAGAACTCGCTCGCCCACGGCGCCGTGAAATATTCCTTCACCCAGTTGTACCACTTCTCTTCGCGTAGCCAATAAATCATAGGCACGGGGAAGCCGACTTTCGGACGCGTCGCCCACTCATCGGGCAGGCTCTTGTTCGCGGCGTGACGCAGCACGAGCTTGTTGCCGTTTTCATTCACGCGATAGCGATCGGGAATATGCTCGGCAAATTCCATCACACGGCGATCAAGGAATGGAACACGCAATTCAAGCGAGTGCGCCATGCACATCTTGTCGGCCTTGAGCAGAATATCGCCCGGCAGCCACATGTTCATGTCGAGGTACTGCTTGCGAATGAGCTCACTCTTATCGGAAACGCGCGCATAGATGGGCGCGGCAAGCTCGAAAGCGCCTTCACCCTTGTCATATTCGGGGCGCAGCACGCCCGAGACTTCGCGCTCAGGCCACACGAGCGCCTGGCCAACGAAGTATTCCTCGGCCATTTCGGCACCCTTCATAAGGAAGTTGTGGCCCTTGAAATACGGCATGTGCTTCGCTGCCTTGCCCAGCGCGCGGCGCACGCCGAAAGGCACCATGCGCTTGTATTTCGCAACCGACGGGTTGTCCTCATACCATGCGTAGCCGCCGAAAATCTCGTCGGCGCCTTCGCCCGAAAGCACAACCGTAACCTGCTCAGCAGCCATTTGCGCCAAGAACCACAGCGGCACGCTCGACAAATTCGACTGCGGCTCGTCCATGTGGTACTGAATCTCGGGCAGGGCTTCGAAAAATTCGTCCGCAGAAATCATCTTGCGGTAGTTCTCGATGCCAAGCTTGTCGGAAAGCTCCTTGGCGTAATTGGTTTCGTTGAACTTGTTGTAATCGAAACCAACCGAGAACGTTTTGTCGGGCATGAGGCATGCGGCGATGTAGCTCGAATCGACGCCGCCCGAAAGGAAGCTGCCCACCTTCACGTCGGCGATGCGGTGCGCGCTCACGCTTTCATGCACCACTTCATCGAGCTCGTCGACGTATTCCTCGAACGGCTTGTCGATTTCCGAGAAATCGCAATCCCAATAGCGGCGCACATCCATCGTGTGGGTGGCCAGGTCGTAAGTGAAGCAATGCGCGGCCGGCAGCTTGTACACGCCCTCGAAGAACGTTTCGTCGGTCGCGGAGAACTGCAGCGTGAGATACGGACGCAACGCATTGTGGTTCACGGCCTTGTGGAACTTCGGGTGCGCGAGGAAGCTCTTGATCTCGCTGCCGAACATCAAGCCGCTGCCATCTTCGGCCTCGGAGTAATAAAACGGCTTGATGCCGAAAATATCGCGAGCGCCGAACAGGCGATTCTTCTTCTTATCCCAGATAACGAACGCATACATGCCACGAAGCTTGTCGACGATTTCCTCGCCCCACTCCTCGTAGCCATGCAGAAGCGACTCGGTGTCGGCGCCGCAATGGAAGGTATAGCCCTTCGCCTCGAGCTCGCCGCGAAGCTCCATGAAATTGTAGATTTCGCCGTTGAACACGATGACGACGCTGCCGTCTTCGTTGCTCATGGGCTGGGAGCCCGCCGGCGTAAGGTCGAGAATCGACAAGCGGCGGAAGCCCAACGCCACGCCCGGCGCGAAGAACGTATCGCCCATGTCGGGACCGCGGTGGACGATGCGGTCCATCATGCTCGTGAGCACTTGCTCCTTGTTTTCGACATCACCGGTAAATCCGACGAATCCGCACATAGGGCACCTTTCGTTTGTATGGCACGGCATTAAAGCCGATAAATCGCTGAAATCTGAATTTTACCGCGCTTGCGCACCTTCGCGCGAATCTTCGTTAAAACGCCTAATGCCGCCGCTGTTCGCACGCGCGCGGAAGAAACGACGCTGCGTAATCGCGGAAACGACCGCATTGGCAACCACAGAAGCAACTGGCTCCGGCGCGATCGCGGAAACAACCAGGGTCGGCAACCGCCAAAGCCACGAGGGCTCAAGCCAAAGCAAACGCACAGAAAGCCAGGGCGCCGCGACCCGACCCGCGCCGGGGCGCCGGGGCGTAGCGTCTGCACACAACGCCCGTGCACCATGCGCCGCATACGACGCCGCCCGTGCGCCTCGACGCCGCACCGCATCTCGCGCGCCCGCGCATGCAAAAGGCCAGCACGGGCTGGCCTTTCAACTTTCACTTAGCGATAGTTCTCGGGATTTTTGAACTTGTCGAAGTAGCGGAACACGTGAATCTTCACCCAAGCCCAACGCATGGGATTGAAGCGCAAGTCATACGGGTAATCGAACGTCATCGATTCCTTGCCGGCAGCCACGAGCTTCTTCGCGCGTTCGACGAACTCGGGGTCTTTTACGTAATCGTAAACGACCTTGCGCGGCACGGAATGCCAGAACACCTCGTTGGTGTTTTCGACGCATTCACCCAAATCACGCTTATACACGCGGTCTTCCACGACAAACCTTGCGAGGTTGTGGCCAGCGGCGGTCACATGGTAGTTCGTGCGGCCTTGGCGCAGGTTTACCTCGAACACCTTGTACGATCCGTCGCGATCGTCGCGCTTAATGTCGAAGTTCGCGAAGCCCGTGAAATGAATTTCCTCAAGGAAGTTCTTAATGAGCTGCTGCAGCTCAGGGTTGGGCTGCGTGATAATGGCACACGGGTTGCCAAGCGCGGTGGGCGTGTGCTCCTCGAGGCCCTCGCGACCGAGGCAGATGAGTTTCACTTTGCAGTTGCGGTCGCAGTACGCGGTGAGCACGTTCATGTTGCAATCTTCGCCGACAACCATGTCTTGCAGCAGCACTTCATCGGGATAGCCCGCGCCGAAAATGAGGCCCAAAATATGCGCCGCCTCGGCGGGGTTTTGCGCGGTGTACACCTTCTTCATATGGTCAAACGGGTGCTCCCAATACGTTGAGCTCATAGACGGCTTCACGATGATGGGGTATTTGAAACCGATTTTCTCCTCGGTAAGGTCGGCCTCGGCCACACCCTGTTCCCACTCGCTAGGGCGCACCACAAACGTTTTGGGGTACGGAATGCCATACTTGTCGCACATCTCGTAAAAGCTCAGCTTGCTTTCGAGCTTGTCGCGCAGGTCGGGCTGAATGTAGAGCGTGACGCAGTTTTCGGGCAAATCGTTCTGGATTTCAGAAATGACCTGCGCATATACGTCAGCACAGCCCCACACTAGATGCGTTTTATCAGGGTGTTGAGCGGCAAATTCCTTCACCTTCGCCAGCACCACTTCAGGCTTGTCCATATGCTCGTCATAGAAGCACTCCACGATGCGGCTATGCATGGTGTCGCCCGCGGGGAAGCGACCAAACGCGTAGCTCTTCACGCCATACTCCTCATGGATGGCGCGCGCGACGCTGTAGCAATTCATATCGCCGCCGATGAGAACGGGAATGAAATCGGGTTTTTCGGTTGCCATAAATGCAGTTCCTTCAAAAGATGGTTTGCAGAAAGCTTGTGCGATTATACGCCGCATTGGGCACTTCCGTCGCACCTCAAAAAAGAGCGCACGAACGGCCCTGGGGCAAGGTTCTTGCGCATTGCTTCGTTATCAAAGAAGCGCGATTCGAAAACCGCGCTTCTTTATGCTTAAAACTCTGTTCGATGATATTGAGCGCCAGCTACGACAGGCGGCTGCCAACTTCCTTGGCGGCCTGAGCCTTGTCGAAGTTTCCGCCGGTAGCAGCGGTAAGCGCACCCATAACCTTGCCCATTTCGCGCTTGGTGGTGGCGCCAAGATCGGCAATGGTTTTCTCGACAAGCGCCACAAGCTCATCGCCCGCGAGCTGCTTGGGCAGGTAGCCCTCAAGAATCTCGACCTGCTCCTTCAGCATGGCCGTGCGCTCGTCGTTGTTCGCGGCCTTGATAGAGCCCTCGAGCGTTTCGCTCGTCTGCTTAATGACGCGCTTGAGCATAGCATCGACGTCGGCATCGGTCACCTCGCGACGCTTGTTGACCTCGATATTCTTGATCTCGCCGTGCACCTGGCGCAGAATGTCGCGACGCACATTGTCGTGCGCCTTCATCGCGGCCTTGATTTCGTCTTTGAGCTCTTCGTATTTCATGAGTGCCTCTTTCTAAAGTGCCATCTATCAGCGAGTATAGCGCGAACACGTACGCGTGTGGAAAACGGCAAGCCAAAACCATGCACGAAGGAGCACATGCGGTGCGGACGCACGAAAGCGGAGCTCGGGGCGCAAGTTTGCTTGAGGGCGCACCGCGAGAGCAGCGTGCCAGAAATATGCGCAAAAAGGTGCCCGAATGTGGCATTTTAACCGAGCACAGACCTGAGTTGAGCGACTTGCAATTAGAAAAGCCCAGGTCGCAACGCATCGCACCACAATCGTCGCGCAAGTGAGCATAGATCGTTGCCACATTCGAAGCTATTTTTGAACAAGTTAGCGAATGCGTTTGCCGCGCAAAATGACGCCCGCGACGTTCAGGTCGGCATTGAGCAACACCACGTCGGCAACCTTGCCCGCGTCGAGACTGCCGCGCTCGTCGAACACGCCAATCGCGCGTGCGGGGTTTTCCGTCGCAGCGCGCACAGCCACCTCGAGCGGCAAGCCCATTTCAGTAGCGGCAACCTTCATGCAGCCCATCAGGTCGGTCGCACTTCCAGCCAGCGTACCGTCGTGCAGCGTGGCATGCGAGCCGTTCTTCGTCACGGCCTGACCGCCCAGGCTATATTCGCCATCGGGCATGCCGGTGGCTTCCATGGAATCGCTGATCAGAATCATGCGCTCGGCACCAAACATCGAGAACGCAAGGCGCACCATGGCGGGGTGAATATGCACGCCATCGGCGATGATCTCGGGAGTCGCGCCTGCCTCGAGTGCCGCAGGAATCACACCCGGCTTGCGATGATGCAGCCCCGGCATGGCGTTGTACAAATGCGTCACATGCTTGGCGCCGCGGCGGAAGGCCTCGGCCGCCTGATCGTAATTCGCGCACGTATGGGCAACGGAAATGCGCACGTCATCGTGCATTTCATCGACGAATTCGAGCGCGCCGGGCTCCTCGGGGGCAATATCGACAAGCTTGATTTTGCCGCCCGACGCATTCTGCAAGCGACAAAACATTGCCGCATTGCACTGCTGCACGTAGGCGGGGTTTTGTGCGCCCACCTTTTCAGGGCTGATGAACGGGCCTTCCATATTGATACCCACCAGCGCGGCAGCATCGGGGGCATCAACATGCTCGGCGGCGCATTCCATAATGCCCGCAAGCTTTTCCTCGGGGAATGTCATGGTCGTGCCGCACCATGCGGTTACGCCGCGGCTGGCCTCGTAGCGCGTGATGGCGTCGATCGACTCATGCGTACCGTCGCAGAAATCATGCCCCACCGCGCCATGAGAATGCACGTCGACCAAGCCAGGAATGGCGAGCAGCCCCTTGGCGTCGATGACCTCGCCCGTCTCGTCGCCGGTCGCAACGATGCGGTCGCCTTCGATGAAGATATCGTCTTCGGCGAATTCGCCATTCCTAAAAACTTTCGCACCAGCAATTTTCAGCATGCCGCGCTTCCTTTCGTTATAGACAGGAAACCCTGCCTCAATTTAATCGTGACCAGTTGAAATACACGTTGCGAAGATGGCGCCGCGACGAGCGCTCAGCATCAACGCTTTGACGAAACGCTGCACGAAAGCCAACGTCGCACACTTAGTCCAAAAAAGAAGCGGCCACAGGGGCCGCTTCCTCGGTTTACTATTCGTGGCAGCCGCAGCCTTCGCCATGCTCGTGGTCGTGGTCGCAATCGCAATCGGGATCGCCGCAACCGCAGCCTTCGTCGGCAAGATCGCCGCACAGCGAGAACGCCGCTTCGTCCACAATAGCCACCGCATTAGGATGGAACTGCAGAATGGACGCGGGAACCTCGGGGGTCACGGGGCCGAAGAAGGCATCGCGCACGATTTGCGCCTTGTCTTCGCCGCTCACCACGACGAGCACCTGCTTAGCGGCCATGATGGTACCAATGCCCATGGTGTATGCCTGACGGGGCACTTCGTCGGCGGAATTGAACAGGCGGCTGTTCGCGTTAATGGTGGATTCCGTAAGGTCGACGCAGTGGGTTTCCTTCGGGAATTCGGGCGCGGGCTCGTTGAAGCCGATGTGGCCGTTGTGGCCCAGACCCAGAAGCTGCAGGTCAACGCCGCCGGCAAGCAGGATGGAAGCCTCGTAGGCATCGCATGCGGCCTGAGCATCGGGGTTGGCGCCATTGGGCACATGCGTATTCTCGGGGCGCACGTTAATTTTGCTGAACAGGTGCTTCTGCATGAAGTAGTGATAGCTCTGCTCATGGTCGGCAGGCAGGCCGCGGTATTCGTCTAGGTTGAACGTTGCAACGCGCGAGAAGTCGATGTCCTCGGCTTCGTGGCGCTTGGCGATTTCGGCGTAGAGGCCCTCAGGCGTGGAGCCGGTGGCCAAGCCCAACACGCAGCCAGGTTTTTCCTCGACCAGGTCGACAATCATGTCGGCGGCGGCTTCGCTCATTTCCTGATAGTCTTTGGTCACGAAAATCTGCATGAACGCATCCTTCTCTTCGTTGTATTTTGCGACTATTCATAATACATGCTCACGCGGCAATTTCCAGGTGCGGCGGGAAAGCAACAGAAGCCTTATGGCGTTCGCGAGGCGGAACGCGCGACGGCCAAGGGGCGCAACGCGCGATACCAAATAAAACAGCGAACGCGAGACGAAACATGCACGGAACGAAACCCGACCGATGCCCCGACAATCGCTTAAAAACGCACCGAGCAACTCAACAGTCCGAGCAGGCTGACCCCACCAAACAAACCAGTCCCACCGAGCACGATGGCGAACCCGCATGACCAGCTGACCCTCTCGAGCAAACGAGCCTCAAGGGAGCCCGAACAAACTGGCATTCCCTCAAACGAGCAAACGAACATGCCCGCAGGCCGACCCCTTTCTCGAACGAGCGACCAGTCCCGCCGAGCATGCCGACACCTTTTCGGAAAACACCCACCACACGCGCGTCAAATGCGACAGGTATACTGCGAGCCGGTCAAAACCTGCGCGGCACAGCCGCGCCAACACGAAAGGATCCCACGATGGAATTGCTTCGCACTCACGAGTCCCTCGAGGCGTTCGTGTTCGACATGGACGGCACGCTGCTCGATTCGCTGCCCGACCTGGTCGACGTGACCAATGAAACGCTCACGCACTTCGGCTACCCCACGCACACCACCGAGGAAATCTTGGCCATGATTGGCAACGGCCTGCGCTCGCTTATTCTGCAAGCGCTGCCGCAAGACCTAGACGACAACGCCACCGAAGCGGCGCTCGCCTGGTGGAAAGCGCGCTACGACGAAGTGGGCAACCAGAAAACGACTGTGTACGACGGCATGCTCGACACCTTGGCCGAACTGAAGGCACGCGGCATGAAACTCGCCGTGCTATCGAACAAATACGACGGCGGCGTGCAAATTCTGACCAAGCATTACTTCGCTGACCTCATGGATTTCGCGCTTGGCGATGGTCCTGTGCCGCGCAAGCCCGACCCGAAAGGCCTCACGCTCGTCGCGAAAACGCTCGACGTGCCAATCGAACGCGTGGCGTATGTCGGCGATTCTGATGTGGACATGCAGGTCGCGAACAACGCTGGCGCATTCCCCATTGGCGCGAAATGGGGCTACCAAACGCTCGATCACCTTACGAGCAACAACCCCGGCGCGCTCATCGACGCGCCCGCCGAGCTGCTGAAGTTCGCGGAATAAGCAAGCAAACAGACGAAAAACCCGGGGGAGAAAGGCTGAAAGCAGCAGGACGAAATACGAGGCGAAGCAGAGCACGACGTGATCTCGATCGAATTTGGCAAAAGACGCGTCAATACATGAGCCCCAATGCCCAAAGCGCGATAACGTTTCCGTAGGAAAACTCAATATCGTCTTTCACGACGTATCCATGCTTGGCTTCGGCAATTTGATTTTGGCCCTTGTTCTTTCCGCCCACCTCGAACGTAAGCCCATCGATCTCGAAATCGGAAATCTTCGATGCGGTCACCTTGTGCCCCACGCGCATTTGGTTGAAAAAGAATGTCTCTCGCACATTGCCAATATCTTCACTTCCTTCACTGAGGTTGTACAGAATATTGGTGTTGTCGAGATACACTTTCTCAGTTTTTCCAAGCGCGCCAAGCCCGCCCGCATTCGTGCGCAGCTGCGCAACCATGCCCGCTTTCTCCATATACAGCAGGTAATCTTCGACGTTGTTTCGACTCACTTGAATTTGACTACCCAAGCTTGTCATATTCGGTTTGAAGGGAGCCAACGTACTCACTATCGCCATAAGCCGCTTCAATTTGCGGCCGGTCGCCGCCGTCATGCCCGCAAACTGGGGAATATCAACCTCGAGCGTTCGTGTAATGACCTGTCCAAGCTCAATATCGAACTGCTCGTCGTCACCAAAGGGATAATAGCCGCAACGCAAATAGTCTTTGAACAAGGGCAATGGGTGTTCGACCCCAGGAATTTCCTCCTTATGCGCAAGTATGTCCGCAAGCGAAAGGCACGGAGCATGCACGCCGTGACGAACGGCTAAATATTCTCGGAACGACATTCCCTGCATAAGGTATTTCGGCGCACGACGACTCAAGTCGGCCTCGCCTTTCTCGATATCAAGAACCGAGGAGCCTGTGAAGTACACATGCAAACTAGGAAGAGAATCGTACATGAGCTTGAGTTCGCGCGACCAGCCTTCGTATTTATGAACCTCATCAATAAAAAGATATTTGCCGCCGTTTTTAAAAAACTCCTCTGCCAGGCCATACAAGGAATGGTTGGCAAAATACATATGTTCGGCCGAAACATACAATGTGTCGGCCGTCGAGTGATGTTCCTTGATACGTTGTAAAAACAGCGTCGTTTTGCCAACGCCACGTGGCCCGACCAAACCAAGCATGCGATTGCCCCAGTTGATTTTGTCGTACATATATCGGTGGAATTCATCGTTTACGCTTTTCAGTTGACGATTCATGTACTCGTAGAGCCGCTCCATGAAGCACCACCTTTCAAATCGCACTATTACAGTGCAATTTTAACTCGAAATCGCACTGTAAGAGTGCGATTTTCTTCACCCCGACGTACAAGGCGGCTGCGCCAGCACGCCATGTTTCCTCAATGGGATCGCATCATCGTGGCACGCCCCTTGCAGCACCGATGTGCGCGATACAATAGCCCTCGCACTTCGCGGGGTCACCCATAATTCGAGAACAGAACGCCCGCGTTTATTACAACCAATGTAGAAAGGCATCGCTTTGATGCAGATACCTTCTCGCGAGCATGAATCTCGCACCATACCCGCGCGTTTTGCGGCGCTGTTTGCCGCCATTGCCCTTGCGCTGTGCTGCACGTTGCCGCTCGCCGCATGCGAGAGCAGCTCTTTCAGCGGCGCCCAAACGAGCAACCCCGCCGCCGCGCAGATTGCCGACATTCCCGAATACTCGGGCGCGCTTTGCATTGACGTCAACAACGGCGAGCCAGGCTTTACCAACGACGACTTCAAACGCGGCGCATTCATGGAATTCTCCGACCTCGATTTCGAGGGGCGCTGCGGCGCGGCATTCGCACGTATCGGTACCGACACGTTGAGCAACGCGCCCCGCGGCGACATTTCGCAGGTGCATCCAAGCGGCTGGGAGCAGCACCGCTACGACTTCGTTGACCAGGAAATGCTCTACAACCGCAGCCACCTGATCGCACATCAGCTTTGCGGAGAAGACGCCAACGAGAAAAATCTCATCACGGGCACGCGCACCATGAATTCTGTTGGCATGACTTATTACGAAAACATCGTGGCCAATTACGTGAAGCAAACGGGCAACCACGTGCTCTATCGCGTGACGCCCATTTTTGCCGCGAACGACCTCGTGGCACGCGGCGTGCAGATGGAAGCGGAATCAATTGAAGATGGCGGGCGGGCCATTCGCTTCAACGTGTTTGTATACAACGTAGAACCCGGCGTGGAAATCGATTACGTCACGGGCAAAAGTCGGGAGTCGAGCGACGTGCCACATGTGGCGACCGGTGGCGAGGCAACCACTACCGGCGCGGGCACGGCGCCGAACGCGACCGGCAAAGAAGCCAGCGACGCATCCACCAAAAGCTCCAATGGAAATGCTCGCTCGGAGAGCACGAATAATACGACTTCGAAGGGCGATGCCGAAAACGGCCAATCCAACCGGGCAACCAACGCAGCCGGTTCGAGCGGAACAACGAGCCCAGACAACGGCGCGAGTTCCGAGGAAGACTCGGCCACCTCATATAGGTCGCAAGAATACGTGCTCAACACCAAGAGCATGAAATTTCACCGCCCGACCTGCTCTTCGGTCGACGACGTAGCCGACAACAACAAACAAGAGGCCACAGCCACGCGCGACGAGCTTATTTCGGAAGGCTATTCGCCCTGCAAGCAGTGCAATCCCTAAAACGCAAGCGCGAAAAACAACCGCGTGGGAACGAGAAGAGTCGCGCGCATAGAGCGCCGTTTCCCACTCAAACTCAACCGCCGCGCTCAAGCAAAAAGGCCCGCTCATCGAGCGGGCCTTTTCTGATATTTCAGGGAGGGCATCAAACCCAAGCGCCAAGAATCACCTCGCGCGTTGACCAAGCAACCTGTCGCAGTTTACGCGGCCACAAGCACTTCCTTCAAAGCCTGTTCGCTGTCGAAGCCGATTTCCTCGTTACCGTTTTCGCGGTCGATGCGAATAACCGTGCCTTTCCAAGTGCCTTCTTCCTGCTTCTCTTCATCGGCAGGCTTGAACTCGTCGGTTTGTACCACAAAGCGATAATCGAACTTGGCCTGCTCGGGCATCGCCTTTTTGTCAAACCCATACTTCAGGTTCCGCAGAATACTCTGCATGCCCTCAACCGCTGTAACGCCTTTGAGTCCCACAACGCCGCTTTCGCTGTTGTACAGCGCCGTCGGCGACACGTAAATCGTGCGAATCTGGCGCTGACGCTGACGTTCGAGGCGGGTAATAACCGCCGCAATAACCGCGATTCCAGCCCACCACACAATGGCAAGACCCAAATCGAGTGGGTTATCGATATGGTTGAAGCCCAAGTAATACCACAGCACGAGCAACAGAGCGGCAACGATGGCGGAAATGCCCAGCACGATGAAATTGCTCTTCTTCATGGCTTAGGCCTCCATTCCTGCGGGATGATTGGTGGCAACAGGGGACCCGCTTGGGTCTTTCCCGTCGTCGCCACCACCAAGAATGTTGTTCATATCGTTCTTCAGCTTACGCGTGTGGTTTCCGCGACGCAGCCACACCGCAACACCGTAGAGGGCAGTCAAAATCATGACCAGGATCATGTACCAATGCACCCAGCAATGCGCGGCCTGTTCTTTGCCCAACGGGTTCTCGGAATCGTAAATCTGCTCTTCGGTGGCCTTATCACCCGTCACCGTTTCGTAAGCTCCCTCGAGCGCGTCAGCAACGACATCTGCAGGACCGGCGGGTTCAGTCGTCGTGGGAGGCACGACAACCGGGCCACCGGGCTGCTGCGGACCAGGAACAACCGGCGCCACAACGGCCTCAACAGTAAGCACGCCGAGCTGCTCGGTAATCTCGTAGTTCGCCGGGTCAACCTCGCCCCACGTCAGGGTATAGGTGTTCGCGCTCGAGCCAACTTCAGTCTGGCTTCCCGTCGTGCGACCCGTTACGACATCGCCCGCAACCAAGCCATCAACCTTCAACGTGGCGTTGGTAAGCGCGCTGCCATCATAGGTCTTCGTGGCCGAGCCAGTTTCGATGTTCAAAGGCGCCGGGGTGACCTGGATTTCGCCATCGATCTTGCGAATCTTCAGCTCGTCGGTCACATCTTTGCCCTGGGCGTTGCGAATCACGAGCGTGTCGGCAGTAGCGGCAACCGTGCCGTCGGCGACATTGGTCGCGCTCGCGCTCGACTCGGCCTTCTCAAGCGTGTAGCCCTCGGGGAGCTCGCTCACCGAAACGGTAGCGCCATGCGCCTGGCCGTCGTAGACGAAGGTTCCGCCCGTGGTGGTGACCACGATTTCGTCGGCGTTCTCGGTAACGGTGAGCGTACCGAGCTGCTCGCTGGCGAGCGTATAGTTCTTGGCCATCTGCTCGCTCGCAAACGTAAGCTCGTAAGTGTTGGTCGAAGAGCCAACACCGGGCTGCTCGCCCGTTACGACAAACGCCGCGTCGGAATCGCTCACAAGGCCATCGACCGCGCTGCCCTCAAGGTCAGCGCCCACGATGCCCGTGCCGTTGTAGACCTTGGTCGCACCGGCGGTCACAACCGTGTAGGGCTTCGGCGTAATCTGGTAAGACTGAGCGACGCTGCCCGCATAGTTGCCCATGCCCGTAATAGTTACGGTAATGGAGCCGGTCACGTTGGTGAAGTCGGCCTTGGCCTCGCCGTTGGCGCCCGCGTAGGAAACGGCGTAGTCCACGCCCTCAACGAGCGTCTTTTCGCCGTCGGTCACAACGGGCACGAACTTCTGCTCGGCGCCGGTGTACACCTTATCGGAAGGCGCGCTCACCTTCATGCCGTTGGCATCGCCGGGCACGATGGACTTCGGCGTCACGGTAAGAGAGCCGAATGCCGCCTCAATCGCATAATTGTCAAGGTTCGTGCCGGGCTTCGCTTCCCAGGTGAAGGTATTGCCCTGAAGCGTGGTGCCTTCGTCGGTGCGCGAACCGGTGAACGTAAGGTTCACGCCCTGGCCGTCAACGAATCCGTCGTTGGTCGCCAACGCCACGTCGCCATTCACGAGCGGAGTGCCGTCATAGGGCTTCGTAAGGTCGCTCGACACGAGTTTCACGGCCTTCTTCAGAATTTGATACGTCACATCAACGGAACCCTCATAGTTGCCCTTACCCTTCACGGTCACGGTCACCGTGCCCGCATTGGTGGTATCGGCACTATACGAAAGCTCGTAGTCGGTGCCTTCGGAAAGCGTGGTCTCGCCGTCTTTCACCACAGGCTTCTGCTGCTGAGAGGCACCATTGTAGACAACATCGCTCGGCGTCTGCGCTTCGAACGCGCGCTTCAGGCTCGGGCCGTCAGGCTCGCTCGGGTTAGGCTGCGGCGTGTTGCCGATAGTCTCGGTGTCGCTGCCCGTAACCGGGTTGCCCTTCGGGTCGCTGCCCGTGGCGGTCGCGACGTTCGCAAGCGTACCGGCAGCGACGTCTTCCATCGTCACCGTATAGCTCGTGGTGAACGTCTTTGTCTCGCCCACGGCCAAATCGCACGTCTCGTCAAGGCCGGTCTTCGCATCGACAACCTTCACGTTGGACAAAGCTACGTTGCCCGTGTTGGAAACCGCAATGGCGTAGTTCACGGTATCGCCCGTGCCATACACGCCCGCTTCTGCCTTCTTCTCAACGCTCAGCGCACCGTTCATGGCCTCGGTCGTGGTGGTGGCAGAGCCCTCGCCCATCACCGTGCCGCCCTTGGGATCGGTACCCTCGCCCTTGGCGACGTTCACGATGGAGCCATTCACGATGTCAGATTCCTGCACGGTGTAGGAAGTGTCGAAGGTCCTCGATTCGCCCTTGGCCAAATCGAACGCATCGCTCGTGAAGCCGGTGAGCTCGTCGGTAACCACGACGCCCGTCAGGTCAACGTTGCCGTTGTTGATAGCGGTGATGGTGTAGCTCACTGTGCTGCCGGCAGCAACATCAGCGGAGCCGTTATTCGATTTCTGGATGCTCAACGAAGGTTTGGCGGTCTCGGTCGGGTCATCCTTGGTGCCGGGCGCACCGGGATCAACCGGCTTGTTCGGGTCGGGCGACACGCCAGAAGCCGTGGCCTCGTTATGCACGCTGCCCGCAACCACGTCGGCCTGGGTGACCTCGTACACGTAGTTCACGCTGAATTGCTCGCCGGGAGCAAGCTCGGCACGCGTGTCGCTCTGGTCCGGGGCAAGCGTGGCGCCAGCCAGGTTATCGGTGGCCTTCACGTTGGCGAGCGTGAGGTTGCCCGTGTTCTCGACCGTTACCGTATAGGTAACTGCATCGCCTTCCTTGAGCAGCGTGCCTGCAGCGACGTCGCTCGTCTTAGTAATGCGCAGCGCCGGGTTTGAAGGCTCGATGGGCCTGTCGGTGTTCGCGCCGATGGTCTCGTCATCGGAGCCCTGCGGCGTAACGTCGGCGCCCGTCTTCGGGTCGTGAATCGGGTCGGCAGTCGCGGTTGCCACGTTGGTATAGGAACCAGCGATGATGTCGGCTTCATCAACCACATGCGTGGTGGTGAAGGTGCGCGTCTCGCCCACGGCCAGCATATCGATGGTCTCGTTCAGGCCAGTCTGCCCGTCTGCGACCTTCACGTTCTCGTAGGGAACGTTGCCGTTGTTGGTCACCTTGATAGTGTAGACAACTCCCTCGCCGAGCTTGTAAGAGCCACTCGCGGAAGCCGCAGCGGTCTTTTCAACGTTCAGCGTGGCGTTCACCGCATCGACCGGCTGATCGTTTTCGCCAGGCGTAGGCTCAGGGTCGACCTTCGGGTCGGGCGTGGTGCCGCCAGCAGTGGTGGCAACGTTGAGCACGCTGCCCGCCAGAATGTCATCGCTCGTCACCACATGCTTCGCGGAAATGGCATCGGTCGTAGCGCCGGGGGCAAGCTCGTCAATAGTAACGGGCTCGAAGCCGTCAGCGTTGTTATCGATAACCTTGAAGCCCTTGGCGGTGAGGGTGCCGTTGTTGGTCACGGTAATCTTGTATTCGATGGTATCGCCCAACTTGAAGGCACCGGATTCGCCCGTGCCCTCATTGGTGACGACCTTTTCAACCGCAAGGTTCGCGCTGCCGGGGACGAGAGGCTTATCGGTGTTCGCGCCAATGGTTTCAGTCGCTTCGTCCTGAGGCGTATGCGACGTGCCATTGCCGTCGACAATCGGGTCGGCCTTTGCCGTAGCGGTGTTCACATACACACCGGCAACGATGTCTTGTTCGGTAATGACATGCTTCGCTTCGTACGTCTTCGTCTCGCCCACGGCCAGCGTGCCAATAACCTCGTTCAGGTCAGTTTGAGCATCGGAGACCTTCACGTTGCTGTACGCGACGTTGCCGCTGTTGGTCACGCTAATCGTATAGGCAACCTCTTCGCCCAGCTGGTAGGCCTCGCCATTGGCGGGTGCGGCCGCTTGCTTGGCCACCGTAAGCGCCGTGTTCATGGGATCGACGATCTTCGTATCTTCGCCAGGCGTCACGGGAACTTCGGGAGCGGTCGGGTCGGGCGAGGTGCCCTTCGCCGTGGCCACATTATTCACCTTGCCCGCAAGCACATCGGCCTCGGTCACCGTATGGGAGGCGGTGAACGTTTCGGACGCGCCGGGCGCCAGGCTCTCGATGGTCTTCTCGCCGAAGTTGTCGGCGTTGGCGTCGGAAACCTTCACGTCGGTCGCCGTGAGGTTGCCCGTGTTGGTAACCGTGATGGCGTATTCGATTGTCTCGCCGAGCTTGAAGGCACCAGCCTCGCCCGAGCCATTCTGCTCGGCATGCTTGACGATCGTGATGTGCGCGTTCGGCGTATCGGTGGGTTCGTCTTTCGTGCCCGGGGTCACGGGAACTTCGGGAGCATTCGGGTCGGGCGAAGTGCCCCCTTCGCCGTGGCAACGTTGGTCACCGTGCCCGCGAGCACATCGGCCTCGGTCACCGTATGAGTTGCCTCGAAGTCTTCAGACGCGCCAGGCGCCAGGCTCTCGATAACCTTCTCGCCGAAGTTGTCCGCGTTGGCGTCGGAAACCTTCACGTTGCTAACAGTGAGGTTACCGTCATTCACAACATGGATGCTGTAAGCGATCTTTTCGCCGAGCTGGTAGGCCTTGCCGTTTTCAGGCGTGCTCGTGGTGGTTTTAACCACAGTGATGTGGCCCGCCGCAGGACCCGTGGGGTCGGTGGTAGTGCCAGGCGTAACGTCGAGCGTACCGCCGCCGTTGGGGGTGCCCGTTGCGGTAGCGTTGTTGCGCACGTTACCAGCAAGCACGTCTGCCTCGGTCACCGTGTACACATAGTTCACCGTGGCAGATGCGCCCGGAGTCAGCGTCCCAACGTTGGCATTCTGGCCCTCAGCGAGCTGGACGCCAGCAAGCTCGTCGCTTACCGCAACGTCGTTCGCAGTAAGGTTGCCGTCGTTGGTCACCGTAACGGCGTATTCGATTGTCTCGCCCAGCTGGTACGCGCTGCCGTTGGCGGGCGTGCTCGTGGTCGCTTTTACGACGCTCAGGTGCGCGTTGAGCTTAGCAACGTCAACCTCGTCGGTATTCTTGTAGCTCTTGCCATTGCCGAACGTGACAGTCGCGGTATTCACGAACGTGCCAGCCAGCAGGTCGGCCTCAGTGATGGTGTAAGTCGCATGCGCCTCGATTGATGCTCCGGGGGCGACGTTCTTAAACACGCTCTGGTCGAGCGTGACGCCCTCGATTTCCGAGATGGTCATGGTCTGCGGCGTATCGTAGACGTTCTTCGCCGTAATAGCGAAGTTCACCGTGGCGCCAAGGTCATAGGTACCGCTCTCGTGGCTCTTATTGATGACCTTGCTGTTGTCGATATCGTCGGTAACCTTGAGCTTGCCGATGATGGATGCAACGGCGTAGTTGCTTTCCTTGGCAGTACCATCCCACGTGATGCTGTAAGTGTTATCGCTTTCGCCCACATAGGTCTGCGAGCCCGTGGTGGCGAAGGTCGCGGTTTCATTGTTCACGAAGCCTTCAATGGTGCCATCGGCGGTAAGCGCGTTACCGTTGTACTCAGCCTCCGCACCGTACGTAGTCACCGTGAGTGTCGCAGGCGTCACTTTGATGGTGCCGGGGATCTTCTTGATATTGAGCTTATTGGTCACGTCTTCGCCCTGGGCGTTTTTAATGACCAGGGTATCGGCGTCGGCAATCACGTCGTCGACCGTGACATCGGTAGCCGTCGCGCTCGACTCAGCCTTCTCAAGCGTGTAGCCCTCGGGGAGCTCGCTCACCGAGACAGTGGCGCCATGCGCCTGGCCGTTGTAGGTGAACTCGCCACCCGTGGTGGTGACCACGATTTCGTCGGCGTTCTCGGTAACGGTGAGCGTACCGAGCTGCTCGTTGGCGAGCGTGTAGTTCTTAGCCATCTGCTCGCTTGAGAACGTGAGCTCGTAGGTGTTGTTCTTTGCGTCGCCGCCGACCTCGGTCTGAGAGCCGGTCACGGTAAAGGTAGCATCGCTGCTGTTCACCAGACCGTCGACCGCGTTGCCCTCAAGCTCGGAGCCCTTGAGCGGCTTGCCGTCATAAACCTTGGAGCCGGTTGCGGTGGTAACGCTGTAGCCCCTGGGCAGGACCTGGTAGTTCTTCTCAATCGCGCCCGTGTAGTTGCCCTTGCCCATGATGGCCACGGTAATAACTCCGGTGACATTGGTGCGATCATCGGTGCTGTAGCTCACCGTGTAGTCGGAGCCCTCAACCAAAGTCTTCTCGCCGTCTTTCACGACGGGCGTCCAGGTTTGGTCGGCGCCGTTGTAGGTGACGTCGCTCGGGCTGCTAACGCTCATGCCATTATCGTCGGTAGGCATGATGCTCTTTGCCTTGATGGAGAGCTTACCAAGCTCGGTCGCAATGTTGTAGTTGCTGGCAGTGAAGCCATCTTTCCAAGTGTAGGAAATCAGGTTGTCGACGGTGCCATCCGCGACGGTCGTCACGGTGCCAGTTGCCTTAAGGTCGTTGACCTGACTCTGGAAGAGCTCGGCCGCACCCGTGACGTTCACCGCGGCATCGCCCTGGGGCTCGCCAGTGTAGGTGAACTCATGGCTGTTGGAGCTCAGGACAACAGAAGCAGGCGTGATCTGGTAGGTGCGGGTCACGGTGCCGGTGTAGTTGCCTTTGCCGACAATGGTCACCTTGATGGAGCCGGTGACGTTGGTGAAGTCGCCGGTACTGTAGGTAACGTCGTAGTCGGTACCCTCAATGAGCTTGTTTTTATCTTTGTCGATAACGGTCGGCACCCACTTGTGCTCGTTGGCATCGTAGGTGACGTCACTCGGCGAATCGACCTCAACGCCCGTGTAGGCACCGGGAGTCGGGTCGGTGGGGTTAATAGACTGCGCCGTAACGGTAAGAGTTCCGTTCGCCTTCGTAATCTCATAGTTGTCGAGGTCGGTATTCGCACCGGCCTTGATGGCATAGGCGTTCGACGTGCTACCCACAGTGGTCTGCTCGCCACTGAAGTCGTACGAGAAGCTTTCGCCCGTCGCGAGCGAACCATCGGTCACGCTGGCCTCATGCTTCGTAAGCGCTATGCCGTCATAGACCTTAGATGCGGAAGCGGAAGCAACCGTCACGGGGCGCTTGGTCACCTGCAGCGTAGCTTTGCCAGTGAAGACGTTGCCAAACTGGTCGGTGACATCTTCACCCGTGGCATCCTTAATGCTGTAGGTATCGACCTCGGCAGTAGCGCCGCCCACGTTCGTGACGGAACCCTTTGCCGTGGCCGCAAGCGTATAGCCCGCCGGCAGGCCGTAGGTAGTCACACCGGCGCTGGTAAGCGCAGTGCCGTCGTAGGGCTTGGATGCGCCCTGCGGAATCACCATAATCGCGGCCATATTCTTGGTGACCTCAAGGGTGCCCAGGTGTTCCTCAACCGTGTAGTTAGACTGTTTGGCAGTGTCGCTCCAATCGATGGCATAGGTGTTGGTGCTGGAGCCGACCTCGGTCTGGGAGCCCATGGTGGTGAAGGCAGCTGCCTCGTTGTTCACAAAACCCGTAACCTCGCCGTCGGCGGTCAGGGCATTGCCGCTGTACTCGGCCTTTGCGCCGTAGGTGGTCACCTTAAGCGTTGCGGGCGTGATCTTGATAGTGCCAGTACCCTTGGTAATCTTGAGGTTTGCGGTCACATCTTCGCCCTGTGCGTTGACAACCACAAGGTCGTCGACGTTGGCAATCACGCCGTCAGTTACGTCGGTAGCCGTCGCATAAGAGGCAGCAGTCTTAACGGAATAGCCCTCGGGCAGGCCGGTAACGGTCACGTCGACACCGTGAGTCTGACCATCATAGGTTCCGTTGTAGTTACCGGGAGTGGCAATAATCTCGTCGGTGGTCTCGGTCACCGTAAGGGTGCCGAGGTTCTCGGAAATGGTGTAGTTTCTCTGCTTGGCCGCGCCAGTCCAGTTGATGGCATAGGTGTTAGTACTGGAGCCGACCTCGGTCTGGGAGCCCGTGGTGGTGAAGGCAGCGGTCTCGCCGTTGACGAAGCCGGAGATGGAACCCTCGGCGGTCAGCGCAGCGCCGTTGTAGACCTTGGAAGAGCTGGGCGTAGTGACAGTCAACTTAGCCGGGACAATCTGGTACGTACGGGTCACTTCGCCGGCGTAGTTACCCTTACCGGTAACGACAACGGTAACAGTGCCAACATTGGTCTTGTCCTCAGAGAAGTCCAGGTCGTAGTCGGTGCCCTCGACGAGCGCCGTGTCGCCATCCTTGACTTCGGGCTTCTGCGCCTGTTCGGTGCCACTGTATACAACATCAGGAAGAGCGCCAACCGTTATGTCGGACGCGGTGATGCTCTTAGCCGTAACAGTGAGCTTGCCGTCGGTCAGAGACTGGATGTAGTAGTTGTCTTTGTTAGTAGCAGCACCCCACTCGATGCTCTCCTTTGCAGTATTGACGGAGGAGCCAACCTCGGTCTGGGAGCCTTCGGTTTGAGCGGTAGCGGTCTCACCGCCCACAAGGCCCTCGATAACGCCGCCTGCGGTGAGCGGCTTGCCGTCGTAGGACTTGGAAGCGCTCTCGGCAATGACCTTGAGCGGAGCAGGCGTAATCTTGTAGGTCTTGGTGGCGACGCCGGTGTAGTTGCCGGTGCCGGTAATAGTCACCTTGATGGTCTTCGCATCAGTGAAATTATCCGTGTCGTAGGAAACCGTGTAATCGGTACCCTCGACCAATACGTTGCCCTTGGCGTCTTTGACCTCGGGGGTCCACTTATGCTCCTCGCCGTTATAAACGAAGTCGGAAGGATTGCTCATAGTGACACCCGTGTAGCTCTCGGGATTCTTGGGGTCGGGCACGATGGACTGTTCCGTTACCTCAAGGGTGCCGAGGTGTTCACCAATGATGTTGTAATTGCTCTCAGCACCAGCTTTGAGCTCGTACGATATGGTGTTTTCGCTCTTCCCAACCGCAGTTTGGGAGCCAGTCGCATGAACCTGGCCGTCGTCGGCGAGGTCGGTCCAGATGAAACCGGTGTCAGCACGGTTCGGGCCCATGTCGACCCAATCCTTAGTGAGGGCGGTGCCGTCGTAGACCTTGGTCGCACTTGCGGAAGTCAGCTCGACGTCGCGCTTATTAATAGTGAGGGTTTGTTCGGCGTACTTGTAACCGCTGTAGTTATCAGCAGATGCGCGAACCTCAATCGTCACCGTACCAGCATTAATCGCCGTAATCACCGACGGGTCGCTACGCCACTCGGTATCAGGCGAGCCCTTAGCTCGGTACTCAAGGCTCACATTAACGCCAGCAGCAGCGTCAGACTTGCTGCTCGCCGAACCAGCAGAATGAGACTCGGCGTCGTAAGTGTATTCGACGTTATTGGGCGTGATGACCAGACCATCCTCTGCAGAAAGCGCAGTGATGGAGAGCTTGCCCTCTTTCTTGGTGATGTCGTAGTTGCCCGCCTTGAAGTTGACGCCCTCGTCGTAAACGATGGTATTGACAACCTCGCCCTCGGCAACCGTGGTCACGGAGCCGGTAGCACGAACGTTGGTGACTTCGCCATCGACAAAGCCGTCGCCCGTTACAGTGACATTAGGCCTGGTAAGAGCAGTGCCGTCGTAAGGCTTGGAGCCTGTCGCGCTTTCGAGAACCACAGAGCGCTTGAGAATCTGGTATTCCACGTCGGCGCTGCCGGAGTAGTTGCTCTTACCGGTCACGGTAACGGTAACAGTGCCGACGTTAGTAGCGTCCTTACTGTAAGAAAGCGTGTAGTCAACGTTCTTCGCCAGAGTCTTATCCCCGTCCTTAACGACGGGCTCCTCCTGCTGAGGCTGGCCGTTGTACGTGACGTTTGCAGGAGCCTCCACCGTCATGTTCTCGCCAGTCTTGATATCCTTGGGCGTGATGTTCAGCTGACCATCGACAACCACGAACGTAACCTTGGAGAAGTTCTGGTTGTTGTTGGTGAAGTCGCTAGGCTTGAGCTCCATGTCGTAGGTGCCGACGTTTGTACCCTTGACCGTGTCGTTGCCACTAAAGGTGAAGTCGGATTCCTTGTACAACTCATTAGATGCCGAGAATTTATAGCCAGAGACAGACTTCTCGGTGCCATCGTACTCAACGTTACCGCCGTTCTCGGTAATAGTGACGACGACCTCGTTCTCGTCAGCGGTCACAATGAGTTTGCCGCACTTGGTGGTAACCCAGTAGTCGGCCTCGCTGGTGCCCTCGTTGAAGGTATAGTCGAAGGTGTTATCGCTCTCGCCCTTCTCGGTCTGGGAACCAGTAACGTTGAAGGAAACGCCCTCGCCGTCGATAAAGCCGACGCCCTCACCCTTGGCGGTTGCGGTGACGGTGCCGTTGGTAAGCGGAGTTCCGTCATACGGCTTGTTGCCGCCCTCGGAAGTCAGCGTCACAAGACGCTTGGTGATCGCGATGCTCTCGAAGCTGGTGGCGTACTGGCCCTCTGCATAGTTGGAGCCAGTAGCACGCAGCAGCACGGGCTGGTAACCAAAGTGGGTAATCGTGATCTGGGACGGATCGCTCGTCCAAGTCTTGCCATCAATGCTGTATTCGACATTCAGGGCGTTGCCATGCTTATCGGTCGCGGTCGCGGCGTAGGCGGCAAGAGGCGTGCCCTCATAGACCTTCTGATTGTCGTGCGTGTTCCACACAACACCATTCTGGTCGATTTCGCCACCCTCAATCTTGAGCCAGCCGTCCTCAACCACGAACTCGACGTTGGAGAAGTTCTCATTGGTGTTGGAGAACTGCTCCTTGGCAAGGTTCATATTGTAGCTGCCAACAGCGGTGCCCTTAGCAGTCGCATCGCCCGTAAACTTGACGTTGGTCTGTGCATAGAGACTGTTGTTGGTGGAGAATTCATAGCCGGTCACGAACTGCGTGGAGCCGTTGTAGGACTTAGTGTCCTGCTTGCCCTTGATGGCGACGGTGACCTTATCGGTAACCGGGTTCACCTTCAGAGTGCCGTACTCGGGATCGGCGAAGGTGTAGTTATCCGCGCTCGTATTGGCGTTGAGTGTATAGGTATAGGTGTTTTCCGCCTCGCCAACGTTAGTGATGGCGCCGGTATAGGCAAAGGTCGCACCCTCACCCTCGGCGAAGCCGTTCACAAACTCCATATCTTGCTTGGCGTGCTCGTTACCGTCATAGGTCCACTCGTCAGAGGCGGATTTCATGGTGACAGCGGCCTTGTCGATGACGAGAGAACCGTTCTCGGTCGTAACCTCAAACTGGTCAGACACATCGTTACCGTTAGCGTCCGTCACCACAGCGGTGCCGGTGATGTTATTGGAATAGGTGCCCGCGTTGGTCTTGGCGGGGTCCTCGGTAGTAAGGCCAGAGACGGTATACGTGTTGCCCTCGACCGTGAACTCATTGGTCTCGATGCCAGTAGCAGAGTGCTGCTTGCCGTCATAGGTGGCGGTGTCGGAGTTGGCCTTGACCGTGATCTGGTATTTAGCGTCACGGTTGGTGACGGTCAGCGTACCCTCGGTCTTGGTAATGTTGTAGTTCTCGGCCTTGGTGCCTTCGTTCAGTTTGTAGCTGAAAGCGTTGGCGCTCGAGCCGACAACAGTCTGGGATCCAGAGAAGATATAGGTCGCTCCCTCGCCCTCGGCGAAGCCAGATTGCGTCGCAAGAGGAGTCTCGGTCTCGCCACCATTTTTGTTTGTGAGGGCCGTACCGTCGTAGGGTTTGGTGAGGTCGGCGGACTTCAGGGTCACGTCAGCCTTGGCGATGTCGACGTAACCGTCGGTCACGTTAAAGGTGACGTTGGTAAAGTTGTTTGTATCGGCGTTGGCGAACTTGCCAGGCAGGCCCATCTCGGTCTTGCCGGCATCGGTACGAACAACCTCGCTATCGCCAGAAAACGCAACTTTGTCCTGCGTGTAGTACTTATTGTCGGACGTAAAGGTATAGCCCTCGGCCGTAAGCTCTTTGCCGTTGTAGGTGCCAGTTGCGGTTTTACCAGCAATGGTGACCGTTACAGGGGCCGTAATGGGGTCTACCGTCAGCTTACCCTCGGATTTTGCAATAGTGTAATTACCGTTCTCGCCCTCGGTCGCGCCGCCGGTGAGCTCATAAGTGAAAGTGTTGTCGCTCGAACCAGCATTAGTCTGCGATCCGGTCACATTTGCCGTAAAGCCCTGGCCGGCAACGAAGCCGTCACCGGAAACCGTAACAGTATCATTAGTAAGGGCGTCACCGTCGTAGGTCTTTTTGTCAGTCGCAGAGGTCAACGTGACCGCACGCTTAGTAACGGTCATGGAGCCGTCTTCGACTTCGAAGGTGACGTTAGAGAAATTCTTATTTGCGTTCTTGAACTGTTCGGCGCTCAAGCCCATTTGAGTAGTGCCCGCATCGGTGCGTGCCGCAGTCGCGGCGCCGCTGAAAGTAAAGTCAGTTTCGGCCGCGGGGTAGAGCGTGGACTCCTGGCCATCGACAGTCACACCGGTAACTTTGTAGCCAGAGACGCTCTGTTCGACGCCGCTGTACTTCTGGCTATCTTTATTACCTTCGATTTTAACAACAACGACAGCATGCGAAGCGGTGACCTCGAGGGTACCCGGCTTAGGGGTGATGTTGTAGTTCTCGGCCTTCGTGTTGCCCTTGAGCCTGTACGCGTCAATCACGTTGCTGGAACTACCGACCTCAAGTTGACTGCCGGAAACGGTCACGGAGTCCAGACCCTCATCGCCAACAAAAGCACCGTTAGTGATGTCATAACCATTGTTGGTCAGAGCGGTGCCGCTGTACGGCTGATTATCGCTTTTTGCGGTAAGCTCAATGTCGATAGGCTTAACAACGAGCCTCTCGGTACCGGTAACGTAGCTACCATCGCCATAGTTCGCAGGAGAAGAGGCGCGGACATTCACAATTCCGTACTCACCGACGTTCACGGCATAGACCTCATTGCGATCAGTGGTCCAGTTGCCGTCTGACTTCTGGTATTCGACCACAAGGCTGTTGCCATTGGCGTCGTTTGCGGTAGCCTCGCCCGCAATGTGATGCTCGCCGTTGTAGGTTTCCTCAACGTCGGTTGTGTTCAACGTCACATATTTATTGATATCACCCGCGCTCACAGCAAGAGAGCCGTAGCGTTTGGTGATGTTGTAGTTCTGCTCTTTAGCGTTACTCCAATCGAAATCAAAGGAATTGTCCTTCGTTCCAACATCCTTGATCGAAGCGAAATCCTTATAGGCAACGCTCTCACCATTAACAAAGCCATCGGAGTTGGGGTCGACATTCACCTTTTGCCAATCGTGATCTAGGCCATCGTAGGTGAAGCCGTGAGACTCGGAAACGAGAACCACATTGCGCTTATTGATAATGAGCTTGCCGTCAACCGTGGTTACATTGAACTGAGAAGTGACATCGTTGCCCTGGGCATCCTTCACCACGGCGGTGCCGACCATCTTATTGTCGTACTCGCCCGCATCGGTGGCGGAGACACTTGCGCTCAGGCCTTCAACGGTGAAAGTTGCACCCTTGTCGTTGGTAAAGGTGGTATCAGCCACGCCAGAAACAGTGTACACGTTGCCGTTATAGGGCTTGGTGTCAGACTTAGCGGTAACCGTAATCTGGTACTTATCCTTATCGGAGCGAGCGTTGACTACCAATTCGCCAAACTTGAGCGTGACCTCGTAGTTATCAAGGTTAGTACCCTCGGTATAAGCAGGTTCAAACTTATTCTCGTACGTTCCAGGAAGAATGTTGTTCTCGTCGTACCAGGTGAGCTTGTCTTTGGCGAGAACGCCATCGTTGCCCACAAAGCCGTCGCCGCCTACCTTAAGGTTGGTACGGCGCTGCAGCGTCTTACCATCGTAGTTCTTGTGGCCGTCCTCAGACGTAAGCGTAACGGCACGCTTATCAATCTTGAGTTCGCCATCGGTCACAACGAATTTCACGTTGGTATAGTTTTTGGCAGCATCGCCGGTAAGCGAGAACTGTTTTTCATTCAGGTTCATTGAGTAGGTGCCAGCATCGGCAGCCTTGACTTCCGCGGAGCCATTGGAAGCAATGTCATCCTTGCTCACGCCAGAAGGAAGGTCAGACACATCGTAACCCTCGACAGTCTGCTCATCGCCGTTATACTTCTCGCCACCCTTGTGGCCGGCAATCGTGATGGTGACCTCATTTTTAACGGGGCTGATATGCAAATTACCAGGGTTCAACTCAGTGACGATATAGTTATTGTCGGTGCTCACCTTGCCCACGGTGCCGTCGGCAAACGTATAGGCATAGTCACCAGCATTGGTGCCCTTGCCGCCATTGAGCGTAACGCCGTCGAAAGAAGCGATCGTTCCTTCGCGCAGATTAGTCGTGTACCCGTCGACGCTTTGCTCAGAGCCGTTATAGGTCTTGGTGTCGGAGTTCGCCGTAAGCGTCACGTTCTTGTAGTAGTAGAACTTGACAACGTTTTTGTCTTCATCGCCAGAAAGCGTGAGGCTTTTCGGATTGGGGTTCACCGCGGTATAACCGCTGAACGATTTGGGCGCAATGCCGCTGATGGTATCGCCGCACTTGCCGGAAGCATTGTCGGGGTCGTCAAGCGGCTTATCGGAACCGTTCCAGTAGTATTCAACTTTGTAGTTAACGGTATTCGCCGTGTAGTAGAAATTAATCGAAGCATCAGTACCCACGACGCCCATCTTGGCTTCGTTGGATACAGGAGTATATCCAGGGATAGCAATCGGCTCCTGCGTGACCGTTTGGCCCTTCATATATCCAGTAAGAGTCTTAGACGGTGCAACAGGCTTCGTCGTTCCCTCGAGATAGTAGTTCACCTGGATTGACTGGTCGCAGGGCACATATTCGCCGTAATAGAAAACGTTTTCGCTTGTCGTAATGGGGAAGGTAACCGCCTGCGTGCAGGCCTGATCGGAATACCAACCCATAAACTTGTACTTCGTGCCGTTGACGGTCTTCTCCGCCTCAGGAGCCTCGGGAGCAACGACCTGCGCCACGCCATCTTTGACCTCGAGCGTCGAAACCGAATATTCCTTATCAAAGCCAGTCGCGCCGGGGGACTGAATCCAGAACGTCGCCGTCACAACCTGCTTAACTTTGATTTCGACCTTGCAGTCGAGATGGTAGCTTCTGCCGTTTTTGGAAATCTTGTAGGGGTGCAGAATAATAGCCTCGACGTCATCTTCGGTAATCGAGACGTGCAGCTTGTTCTGTATTTCGTTTTTGTAGTTGTTGAAAACCTGGCTCCAATAGGAGTTGGCGCGCGGCAAAGTCCAAGAGGTTCCGGTGGAGCCATCGGGCCAGCTCACAACACGGTTCGCAACGTTGTCCCACGTGTTTTTGCCGCTGAAGACAGCACCTTCAGTATTCACTTTGACACTCAAATCGCTCGATCCGTTAGGCGGGAACCAGTCGCCCGCGGAGTTCGAATCGGGATTGCTCGTCGGGCTCTTCAGGAAGAAGAGCTTCGCGGACGTCGTTGCGCGGTCGACTTCGTTACCGTGACGTCATGCGTTGCCGTGAGCACCTTGCCCTCGGCGGTGGTCGTAACAGCGGTGACGGTGATCTTGCCCTCGGTCACACCGGTCACCTTACCGTTCGCGTCAATGGTAGCGATAGATGGATCGCTCGACGTCCACGTGACATCGGTGTCGGCATTGGTTTTAAGTACGATATTCTTGAATTGTTCAACGGTATCGGGGCCAGTGATTTCGAACGTCTCGTCGTCGGGCTTTTGGGTGGGAATCGGAACAACGATTTCGGATTGGTCGCCGAAATCGTAAATCCAGCCGCCGTTGGGCCTGATTTTCACCGTGTAGTTGCCAGGCTGTTTGAAATCATCGGGATTATGCCAGTATTGTGACGCATTAAGCTTCACGCCATCGCGATAGTATTCGAATGGGTAGAAAGACCCGCTAGGAGCCTCGCTCATAAGATCGATGATTTTGCCGGTTTCGTTGTCTTTAATCTGGGGGAGCCAGAAGCAATCGTCACCAACCGATTTTGCTGCGGGCTGAACGACGGTAAACGAACGCTTTTTAACGGTCACGTTAAACTTGAAGCAATCGTCACCTTGGTTGTGCCACACACCTTGCCCGTCGATGTAACCCAAAGAAATCGTGGTAGTTTTCGAAGAACCGTTAAAAGCCCAATTGCTGGTTGCTGTCAATTTAAGGGTTTTCTTATCGGCGGAAACCTCCCAACCGGAGAACAGCCCATCGCCGCCATACCAGTTGTCGATTTTCATATCACCGTTGTAGGTAAGAGTAATCGAATCACCCTGGGCAACAACATTCGGCCCAGAAATGGGGCCATCACTGACAGCCTTTGCGGCATTGCTTTCCTGGGTTACGGATTCGTCAATCGATACGGCATTTTCAACAGACGCAGTAACTGCGTCTTTTTCGGTTTCAAGGGTGATGGTCACGCCGGCCTCGAAGGCAGAGGCCTCAATGGTGTAAACACCGGCATCGTCGGCAGCAAGGGGCGATTGCTGTCCGCCAACGTTTACGAGCACGCGATTCAGCTTGTAGCCGTTATCGGGCACCACGGTGAATTTGAAATCGTTGCCCGCAGGCACGGTGACTTTGGTTGCGGGCAGGCTGATAACGGCATCGGTACCGTCGGCTTTTTTAATGGATGCGTTGTTCAGCTCAAGTGCGATATCGTACTCAGATTTCACCTGAGCGGAGGCATCGGCAGAAGCTGCCTTGCTGGCGGAAGGCTGGGAGGGCTGCGTCGCGGGCTGCTCGCTTGCCGCTGCAGCGCTCGTCGAAGCGGCCGTATTCGCATCAGCAGCCTGATTGGCGCTGGAAGCTTCAACCGCTTGCTCGCTCGAGGCCGACTCCGCCGGCTGTGCGGCGGTCACATCGGTCGCGGCCGTCGCGCTTTCCTGCGTTTGGGCCACTTCGCTTTGCGCGGCAGAATCGTTGTTCGCGAACACTTCAGCCGGGTTTACTGCGGGCCAGCCAAAGCCCAACAGAACCACCGACAACACCACCGAGAGGGCCTTGTGCCCAAACGAGTAGCGATCAGCCAAGCTTGCCGCTTTGGTTTTCTGAGCCTTCTTCGTTTTCTCGTTCATTTCAATCCACCCCATCGACCGTTTGCCTTCGGTCGGTTGTCTTGCTGTTTTCGGCAGCACATGCCCCCTAGCCCAAAATCGAATATGAGGTTTGATTTTGGGCCAGGGGGCACATGGCACTACACAATCAGGGCAATTTTACCATTAAAGTAAATCTACGTATACAACGCGAATTTATCGGTTGCCTTCATAACGCCCGTTCATTAGGCTGTTACAGCAAATTTACAAATTGCTATAACCTTTGTTCCATTTTTCGCCGCAACAAACAACCCACATTGCGCCCCACCCAAAAGCTGAAACAATCCCCAAAACTTTCTTCACTTGGAGCATGAAAACCCGCGCACCGCGCACACATGGGCAGGCGCTCGGCCTTGACTACAGCGGGCGCATACCAAACTGCAATCCCAAATCGCCCCGCACATGCCGCACGCCGCAGGAACCACAGGCGCCCGTTAGAAGCACCCCGCCAATGCCGCCGCTCCCTCCTTGGTATATACTGGCTCTCGATGAACACGTCTAGAGCAAACCCCGCCTCGCCGCGCACGCCCAAATGCGGGGCGCGCCTGTTAACTGCGCTTGTCACCTTCGCCTTCATCCTTCTCGCTGGCGCAAGTCTTTCCAGCTGCAGCCAAACCAGCCAGGCAGAAGGCGCCGCATTTTCGCCCGCCACAAACATCACGCCTGCAGCATTCAACCCTCAGGCCGCCACAGGTAACGCCACGGCGAGCATCGACACAAGCCAAACCGAAAACGGATTCGTAGGGGCTTGCGCCACAAGCGACGCCCACCTGAAACTCCAAATCACGCAAGGCGACCACAGCGCGAACTGCGATTTGCCGAACGACGGCACGCCTATCGTATATCCGCTCACCTTCGGCGATGGCGCCTACACCTTCCGCATTATGCTGAACACGCAGGGGAACAACTACGTGGAGCTCTACAGCACCACGGCCAGCGTTTCGCTCGAAAGCGAATTCGCGCCTTTCGTAAGGCCTAACGTCTATTGCGATTTCAATGAGGAAAGCTCGTGCGTGAAAAAGGCGCGCGAGCTCGTTTCGAACTCGACGAACGAGGCCGAGGCGCTTGAGGCCATATGCACGTGGATCGTCGACAACGTATCGTATGACGACGCGAAAGCCGAACAGTTGAAAAGCGCAGCCGGGTATGTGCCCAACCCCGACGAAACGCTCGCAAGCGGTACGGGCATCTGCTTCGATTACGCGAGCCTGGGCGCGGCCATGCTGCGAAGCCAAGGCATTCCCACCAAAATCGTCACCGGGTACGTTTCGCCGGGCAATATCTATCACGCATGGATTATGGTCTATATCGACGGCACATGGAAAAGCGCCCAATTCAGCGTAAGCCCGAATACGTGGAGTCGCGTTGATTTGACGTTCGCGGCAAGCGGCGGCGGCGAAAACGTGGGCGATGGCGAAAGCTATACCGACCGATTTGTGTACTAGGTGCCAGTAAAAAATTTGCTCTGATGCCCCCACCGCAGGCAAAACGTGGGACAATACGGGCGCTATTTGAAGGAACGAGGAGATGCGATGGCAGATAAACTCTTAGAAAGCAGCGCCATTAGCGCGTTTTGCTCAAGCGTGGCAACCATGCTCGCTGCAGGCGTGCAAACCGACGAAGCGGTGCACATGCTTTCGGAAAATCGGGCCGAATCGCAGTTCAAGCGCGTATGCGACGAAGCGTATTCGCACTTGGTAGCTGGTGAAACCCTTTCGGAATCGATGCAGGCGACAGAAGCATTTCCCGCCTATGCCGTCGAGATGGTGCGCGTGGGCGAGGCATCGGGCCGCGCCGAGCGCGTGCTGCGCAGCCTTGGCTCGTATTACGACAGCGAGCGGCGATCGTTCGCGAAACTACAAAACGCAGTTGGCTACCCAGCTGCGCTTTTGTGTGTAATGAGCATCATCTTGGCATTCACGGTCATTTGGATTTTGCCCATCTTCTCGAAAACCTACGACAACATCGCGGGCTCGCTGACAAACGGGTCGTTTTCCATGGTGGGCGTTTCGGTCGCCATTGGTTGGGTCGCACTCATCGTGGTGTTAGTGTCCACCATCGCCGCACTCGTTTTATGGGGGCTTTCCCATAACGAAAGCGGCCGCATGCGCGTCGCAAAGCTGTTCGAGAAGTTCCCCGCAACACGCCAGGCCATGTATCAAATAGCCTTGTCGCGCTTCACCAACGCGCTCGCAGCGTTCGTCGCGAGCGGTGTGCAAGACGAAGAGGCGCTGCGCCAAGCCATAGCCACGGTCGACCACGAAGCCCTTATGCCAAAGCTGCAGGCCACGCTCACGAGCATGACCGATTTGGACAACCCGCGCAGCCTAGGCCAGGCCATTGTAGAAAACGAAGTATTCGAGCCCGTATACGGCCGTATGCTTTTGGTGTACACGCGCTCGGGTTCGACTGACGAAGTTCTACGCAACCTTTCCGACATTTTCTTTGAAGACGCGAACGCTCAAATTGATGCTGCCATCGACAGTGTCGAGCCCGCGCTCGCCGCGTTCCTTACCATTGCCGTTGGCGCCACGCTCATCGCCGTTATGCTGCCGCTCGTCGGCATCATGGGATCGATTGCGTAAGGTCGCGCCATGTTTCACGAAATAACAGATTCGCAACTCGCAAAACGCCGCACACGCCGCATAGCCGTGGCATGCGCCGTGGCATGCGTGCTCGTTGCAGCGTTCCTCATTGTAGGTACGCTGCAGACGCACGCACGCGAGCAGGGCGCCGCCGCACTTCGCGAGAGCATCATAAACGCAGCCAAGCAATGCTGCGCAATCGAAGGCAGCTATCCGTCAACTCTGGAGCATTTGGAGGAACACTACGGCGTCGTGGTCAACGACGATGACTATGTTGTTTCTTACGAAAGCTTCGCCGACAACGTGATGCCAACCGTGGTGGTGACGCCGCGATGAATATGCATGACGAAATGGCGCCCACGCACGAAGAGCTCGAAGCCGAACAGCGCACGCGCGCCTATTCATCGCTCGCTCACCTTGAGCTCGAAACCGAGCGGCGAACGTTTTCGCCCAAGCGCATGTTTCCCCAGTTGGTTTTAGGCGTTTTCTTTATCGCGCTGCTGTTGGCGCTCACAACGGGCGCGCTCGTGTACAAATCAATCATCGATTCGGCCGCGCAGAGCAGCAGCTCGCGCCAGGGCGCCGCCCTTGTATGCAACGCGGTGCATGCCAACGATGCCCAAGGGGCGATTGCAACGGGAACGGGTCCCGAGGGTCGCTCGCTTGTTATTGTGGAAGAGCTGCAATCGGGTACGTTTGAAACGCGCTTCTATTTGTACCAGGACCAAATTTTGCAGGAATACAGCATCGCCGGAACCCCGTACACACCCGAGAAGGCATCGGTCGTGGCCGATTCCGACACATTCGAGTTCACGTATTCGAAGGGCCTTTTAAGCGTGACCACCGACCAGGGCACGTCGAACGTGGCTCTGCGCAGTGCGCAAGGGGGTGCTTAACATGCCTCGTCAAGAACACTACGACTTCCTGGCACGCAGCGGCGGCGCATCGCGCAATAAACGCCGTTCGAACTGGTCAAGCACCGCATTTCTGGTCGAATCGCTCGTGTTGCTGTTCTTCCTTATCGCATGTTTGGCCGTATTCACGCAGATGTTCGCCCATTCATGGCTTGCATCCTCGAACGCAAGCAGGCTCTCGGCAGCCTGCGTCGTTGCGCAAAACGCCGCTGAAGATTTTGAAGCAAACCCCCAGGGTGTGCAAAACGGCGCATTCGACGTGAACGACGCGGACGGCGCGAGCTTCCACGTGAGCCGCACCGTCGAAAGCGAAGCTACGGCAGCCGGCACCATGTATACCGTTCACATTGCCGTAAGCGACGATACCGGCGAGGTTTATTCGCTCGAGGCACAACGCTATATGGAAGGGGGCGCGCGATGACGAAGAAAGCCGAAGGCTTGCGCGTTGGCCCCATTACGCTGGTCACGCTTATTGCCGCATTGCTCTTGGCTGTGCTCGCCACACTGTGCGCAACCACCGCAAACGCGCAGGCCACCATGGCGAATCGCCAGGCGACGTCGCTCACCGAGGCGTACGCGATTGACTCATGCGGGCAGCGCATGGTCGCAGGTATCGAAGAGTCGCTTAGTCAGGGCGACGTCGCAGCCGCGCTCACGACCGCCAAGCTCGATACCATCACGAACAACGCGAAAGCCGCAGACGGCGCAAGCGATTTGAATATCGAATCGGAGTACGACGGTTCAACGGTTTCTTTCACTATTTCGGCGCCGAGCGGCAAAACGCTGCGCGCAAAAGTAACCCGTGAAAACGCGTCGGTCTCTGTCGAAGAATGGAAACTGACGACAGCACAAGAAACGCCGCAGGACGAGCTGTGGTCTTCGAACAACACGAAGTAGATTCGCGAGGAGTTAGCATGAATTTGCAGAGCCTTTTGAAGAAAATGATCGACGTCAAAGCCTCCGACGTATTCATCAACGCCGGACTGCCGCTTTCATATCAAACGAACGGCGTACATGTGCGCACCGACACCGATCCTTTCACCCCTGCCGACACCAAGGAGTTCATCTCACTCATCTACGATCTCGCCGGCCGCAATATGAAACCGTTCGAGCGAAGCATGAATCACGATGACGATTTCAGCTTTGCGGTTTCTGGCGTCGGGCGCTTCCGTGCGAACATTTTCCGCCAGCGCGGCTCATACGGCGCGGTTATTCGTGTGATTCCCTTTGGGCTGCCCACGCCCGAAGAAATGCACATTCCCGAGCAGGTCATGCAGCTGGCCGATGTGAACAAGGGCCTCGTGCTTATTACCGGCCCCGCTGGCTCAGGCAAATCGACCACGCTCGCATGCTTGCTCGACCGCATGAACCACGGCCGCACGGGGCACATCATTACGATGGAAGATCCCATTGAGTACGTGCACAAGCACGGCACCTGCATTATCACGCAGCGTGAAGTGCCTACCGACATCGCCACGTTCCCTGAAGCGCTGCGCTCGGCCATGCGCGAGAGCCCCGATGTGATTCTGCTTGGCGAAATGCGCGACGCCGAAACCATCGGCACCGCAGTGAACGCAGCAGAAATGGCGCAGCTCGTGCTTTCCACATTGCACACCACCAGCGCCGCCGACACCGTCGAGCGCATCGTTGACGCATTCCCGCCTAGCCAGCAACGCCAAATGCGCATTCAGCTTTCCATGGTACTGCAGGCGACGGTTGCCCAGCAGCTCGTGCCTACCGTCGATGGCGAAAGCATGCCGGTGTTCGAGATCATGATTATGAACACCGCTATTCGCAATTTGATTCGCGAGGAAAAAGCGTACCAGATCGATTCGGTTATCGCGTCGAATGCGAAGGCTGGCATGCAAACCATGGATCAAGCCCTGTTCGCGGCTTTCAAGGAAGGCAAAATCACCAAGGAAACGGCCTTGAATTACGCCAATCACCAAGAAGCGCTCGTCCGTCGATTCGATGCAGAACACCTGTAACCGACGAGCTTTGCCCATACGCTGCACCCGCATTGGCAGGCGCAGCTCTCGCGAATACAAAAGAGGGAATGCAGCCTAGGCCGCATTCCCTCTTCTTTTCTTGCGAAGAACACACCGCTCGAAAACGCCGATTGCGCGAGCAGCGATTGGTTGCGTCCCTGAGCAAAAGCGCGTAGCGCCCAGCTCACGGCTCATTGCAAGCAGGGCTTGAGCACTTCTTCCGTTCTGCGATACTCGTCTGCCACCTTTGCGTACAACTCGTCGGCGCCTTCGAGGCTGCCAGCACGTAACACCTCGGTAAGCTCGCTTGAGGGCGCATACAAATTGTCGAGTCCGAGGTTTTGGCACACACCCTTCAACGTATGAGCCGCCATGAACGCTGCCTTCACGTCCTGCGCGGCAAGAGCCTCCCCGAGCTTGGCGAAACTCTCGTCTTCGAAAAATTTGCCCACAAAACGAGCGATCAGCGCATCGCCCATCAGGCGATTCGTGACCCCTTCATAATCGGAACCAAGCTCATGGTACGCTTGCTCGAGAGTCGTCATGCGTTAACTCCTTTTCCTTGCTACCGTCTGGGGGGGGGGAGAATTCGCCCACCGACTTTTTAACCTCTTCTGCGATACGATCGCTCGACTCTTCAAAGCACTCTATGAGCAGCGGGTTGAATTCGCCGCATTCTCCATGAAGAATCATTTCTACGGCGCGCTCATGCGGCAGCGCGCTTTTATACACGCGTTCGCTCACAAGGGCGTCATAGATATCGGCTAGCGAAACGACCTGCGCGGAAATAGGGATTTGCTCGCCCTTCAGCCCGTCGGGGTAGCCGCCGCCATCCCAGCGTTCGTGATGCCAACGGCAAATTTCGCACGCCGTTCGGAAAAAGCGGGGATATTCATCGTATGCATCCAAGCCGGCGAGCATATCGGCGCCCTTCACGGTATGCGTTTTCATAATCTCGAATTCTTCGCTTGTCAGGCCCTGCGGCTTGTTGAGCACATTATCGGGAATAGCCAGTTTGCCAATGTCGTGCAACATGGAAGCCGCCACGATATTCGAGCGGTCTTCCCCCGTAATGTCATATTTATCGGTTTTGGCAATAAGGCATTCAATAAGAAGGTTGGTGATGGCGCACACATGCCGCGCGTGTGGACCGCTTCCGCCATTATGCATATCCATGGCGCCGCCCACGATGCCCAGCAAAATACTGTTTGCCCTTTCGCGCTCGAAATACTGGCGCGACAGCAATGCGCTCAGCCTACGCTGGCGAGCATACAGGCGCATGATATTGCTCACGCGTTGGCGCACCACGCGCGCATCGAACGGCCGGCTGATATAGTCTGAAGCACCCAGCTCGTAAGCGCGCAGCGCCGCATCGTCGGAATTTTCGCCGGAAATCATGATAACGGGCACGTCGTCGATAAGGTCGGTCGACACCATATAGGAAAGCACATCGAAACCGTTCATCACGGGCATGATGATATCGAGCAGCACGAGTGAGATTTCTTTGCCATGCTCTTGCAACAGCTTCACTGCTTCGCGCCCGTTCACGGCTTCGATAACTTCGTACTCGTCACCAAGCATTTCACGCAGAATCATGCGATTCACCTCGGCGTCATCGACAATAAGCAAAAGCGGCTTGCAAAATTCGCTCGACTCGAGGGGGTTGATATCGGTAGCCACGCAGCCCCTTGTGCTTTTCGCGCGATACATAAGCCCATCGGCTTGCTGCATGGCAGCCTCGACGGTCTCGCCATTGGCAACAACGCCACCGATACTCACCGAAAGGAACTGGTTATCATAGTTAGGTATCGGTGTTTGCGCCACGGCATCGCATATGGCGTGAAGGCGGTGCGAAAAGGTCTCTTGATCGATATTAGGCATCACGAGCAAGAATTCGTCACCGCCGAAACGCACGAACACATCGGAGTCATGCATGCATCGCTTCATTGCCTCCACAGCGGCATGCAGCGCCAAATCGCCCGCATGATGGCCCATGGAGTCGTTCACAAGCTTGAAATCATCCAAATCGATAACGGCAACGCCCGCGAAAATACGTTGGTGCCGCAACTCGTCTTCATAGAAGCGGCGATTGTATACACCCGTCAACGCATCGGTATACAGAAGATGGCGATTTCGCAGGTCAATTTCCTCTTCAGGAGCCGATACGCACAAAAGCACGCGAGGGTCACCGGCGACACTTACATAGCGAGCCGTGGCCTTGAAGCTTTCGCCCGCCAAACGCAGCGTCCAATCCCTTTCCCCGCCGCCTTGGTCGAAAAGCTCTTCGGCGACCATTTTTCCGCATTCTTCAAAGAGCAAACATTTATTGCAGAGCACATCGCTCTTCGTAATAAGGCGCACCACAGGATATTCGTTGAGCAGGAGTGCAATCTGCTCTTGCGCTTGAGAGTTTGACAACTCTTGTATTGCGTCGTCCATATGTGTACCTGTTCCTATTGCTTCCCACTGTTGAGGTTGCGCGCGCTCGTCACACGGCACCGCAATAATACTCTTTCTCAAATGAATCGGGTAAAACAATTGAAGAAGGGACGCCAAAAGTTGCCCTTGTGCTCCTTCTTCGTTTCACCTTGCGATTCACGCTTCCGCATCGTTCGAACCGTTCTGCTCGGACACAATGACCGTAGACGATTCAACAGTGGGCAGGCCGAGCATTTTACGGAGGCGATTTTCTGGCTCAAGCAGGATTTCGGCCATGCGCGCGCGAATATCGTCCTCCGTCGGCAAGACGCCAGTCTCAAACGAGTCCATGAGCATATCCCATTCAATGGCGCTGTAACAATCATCGTAGTCGCTGTATCCCAAAAGGTTATAGACCCATGCGTTTATGTAAGCCCGCTCTTCACCCTCCGGCACATGAAGTGAAATGCGGGAGGCCTCCTCGTTGGCTTCAACCGCGCCATCGAAGACGTAGGCTATTTTCGGCGAAGGATACACGAGCTGCGGCACCGGGCTTCCCACCGTGAGGCTCACAAGCGCAGCGTCACCCGAAAACACCCCAAAGCCGATGTTGTTTTTATTCAAGTAATGCACATCGTCAGAGGTCGGGGATTCATTCGCAATGAAACACGCGCTTTTAAGCGCCGTGCAATTCGCGAATGCCGTATCGCCAATAGAGAGCGTTCTCGCGGTGACGCTCACATGCGTGAGGTTTGCGCATCCCCCGAAGGCACTTTCCCCCATACCAAACTTTACGGAAGGGGCATAAATATCGACGCTTGCTACGCTCGACCCGGCGAATGCGCGAGGGCCGATGTATCGCAAGTTCGGCGCGCTCGACCAATCGATAGCCCAGTCTCCCATCGTATTCTCGAATGCGCCCACGAGATTCAGGTCCGCCGTGCTTGTGGCTCCGAAGATTTCGGTCGTCGTCGAACGCAGCTTAATGGTGCCATCCAAAGCCGCCGGCGCGCCCAAAAGCAGGCTCGCCTCGTTGGGCGCCTCACCGCCAAGGCAGCCATACAAAATAAGGGAGCCGTCATCTTGCCTATCGACCGCAAAATCGTTCACGTTGTCAATGCGCACGAATCGGCTGTCATAACCGCCGGAAATGTTGCTCGGGGCATACCATTTGCACGCTTCGGCATTGGGGTTTTCAGTCGTGGCAAAGTTCACAGCGCTCGATCGCGATGCCACAAAGCCCAAATTCGCGCAGCCCCTTAACGCATTGGCCCCAACGTCAACCGCGTTCGGCGAGCCGATGAACAGCGCCTGGAGGTTCTCGCAATTCTCGAACGCGCCCCTGCCGATAGACAAAACGCTCTCGGGAAGCGAGACCGACCTCAATGAGGCATCTCCCGCGAATACGTAGGGAGCAAGGGCATTGACGTAAACCGTTTCGCCTTCTTTATTTACAAGCGTGCCGTCGAATTCTTCTGCGCCCTCGTTATCGTAAAGCAAGGTCGTTTTTCCATCTGCCGTGTAATACACGAAGCCTTCCCGGGACTCCTCGAGCACCGTCACCGTTGCATTTGGCGCACCCGCAGCCGCCTTGCGTTGCTCGACCTTAGCCGCTCTGTCTTCGTCTGTACACACGATTGTTTGCACATTGCCGCCCGCAAGGCAGCCGTCTTCGAGCTCGATGGATTCACATCCGCTATCGAGGACGAGTGTGGTTGCTGACGAATTGCCCTCGAACGCGCCTTTTTCAATGCGAGACTGCATTTGCAAGAAAACGGTATCGATGCCCAATTCGGGCACGCGGAAAACGCTATCCTCAGTTTGGAGTACGCCATTGCAGAAAGCCATCTGACATTCAGGGTCGCTCGCCAAGGCGATGGAAATCGTGCGCGATTCCTCGATGGCATCGGCATACCGCACAATGAATGCGTCGAGCACGTCGTCCTCCACCACGATGTCACAATCCCGGAGTTTCGTGAGGTCAATGTCGGGTAAATCGTCGGCCGACGCGGCATGCACGACGAGCGTTTTGATCGCATTTCCATCGGGCACCACCACTCGATGCACCCCCTCGGGCACATCGAGTTTGGTCACACCGTAGGGTATGCCAATATATTCGGTACCATCTTTCGATTCAAGAATGCCCTTGTCGGTTACGACGTACGCAGGATTATCGCTCGCCACGCTGTAGCCATCAGTGACTCGAATGCCCGAATTCACATTCACATACACAGTCGAAGACGGCACCTCCATAGTATTGACGCTCAAAGCGAAGCTCGAACGTTTCGTTTGGTCGTCGAAACTATCGACCGCCTGCACGCCCTGGGGCACCGAAAGCGTCGTGGTACCGTCGACGTTTTCATGAATCACCGACCCATCGGCATCGACAAGCGTTTGCAGACGACAGGCATTCCTATTGCCCAATTCAGCGTTGTAGCGATAGTTCTCGTCGATCGAATACGTCTGGAAACGCACCCGGTACGCAGGGTCGAGCTGAGTCACGTCGCCAGGAATAATTACATGTCTGCCGGGCGTTACGGAATAGTAATAGGGAACGCTGGCATCGCCTTCTTTCCACCCCTGCAAAAGCGCATTCAAGTATCCCTCGTCATCGATATTGCCGTTGCTTCTCAAAAACGCCTCTTGGGCATTAACGCTGAAAAGATTGATGGGCAAGAATACGCCCTCGGTCTCTAAGGGCGCAGTCGACCACACCACATCGCGGTTGCCAAGCTCGTCAGGCTCGCCCACAACGAACACGTGCGATTCACGCGGCACTATTTCCACTGTGCGCGAAACCCATGCATCATCGGTCGAAAGGCGAAACGAAACATTCACGACAATGGTGGTCGATGGGCAATACCCAGGGTTCTTCTCGCCCGTCGCCGCGTTTTCCCACGAATCGATGCGAAAATACGGGTAAGTCGCAAACGACGCCTGATCGCAGCCGAAATAGAGCAAATTGAGGCCATCGTCGGTGAAAAAAGCGTCGATTCCGCAGAAAATCGTCCACGCATCGAGTTTTTGGCCCCTGTAAAACGCATCGCCCATAGCGCTAATCGTTACCTTGTCGGGGTCGACGCTTCCAAAGGAGGCATTGCCGTTGTAGGGTCGGAAATACGTCGTGTCGTTAAGCGGAGGGAGTTTCTCTGGAACGGGGTCCTCTTTCAAGTATTTGTACGAGTTCGCCGTCGGGTTTGCGGGATAGATTGCGGAACCGCCGCCGTTGACGCTGCCGTTGCCGCCAGCATTCGCGCCCCCATTGGAACCATTGCCGTTTTCGACAAGACCGTTATTGCCCTCGATGGCGCCCGGTGCACCATCGGCGACATTGCCCGACTGGCCGCTGCCCGCAGCTGTAGTTATAGACCCTTGGGCACCATCTGTGACATTGTATGCCGTGGTGCCGCTTCGGTCGTTGATGGGAGCCTGAGAAAACGCATCATCGCCCACCTCGTTCTCTTTGACGGCGGTATCTTTTTCTTCTTCGTTTTCACCGTGGCGATTCGCCTGCGAGTCGACCTGCGAATCCTTCGCCTGATAACCGATTTCCGTATCTTCTGCGCCATGATTATAGGAAAAGGCAAATTGAGAGGGGTCGAAAGAGACATCCGATTGGGAAAACGCGATTGCCCCCGCACCCACGACGCCCACGAACGCCACCGATATCGCCGCCACCGCAATGCGCTTCTGCGTTGTACCATGCGACACGAGCTTCGTTGTTTGCTTCATATGCTTCGCCACAATGATCACCTATAAAACATCCCCAAAGTATCGAACCATAGCCTCAAGCGTGTTCGCGGGCTTAGGCAGCATACCATGTAGGCGCTCGTCGAAACGGCGCAACGTGCGCAACTCATTGGGACGCAAGTCGCGACCGCCAAATGCGTAGGCTTGATACAACCCAACGACGCGTTGGTATTCCAGCGAATCGATACCTGGAAATGCGGTCTCGAAACGCTGCACGCAATCGAGCGGGCGATTCTTATCGTACTCCGGGCACCCCACCGCCATAACTTGCGACATAAAACTATAGAGCGCAGGCACGCACACACTCTGCTTTTCGCTCAAGCATCGGCGCCTGCGATAGATGCGTCGCACCTGGCGTTGGCCGAAAAGCACGATCGCCAACCCCACGACGACAAGCACGCATGCGCATGCGACAGAAACGCCCAGGATCAGTGGCAAGAATCGAGTCTGGTGATTCTCGCCATGCTCCTTATCGACATCACCTGCTACCGCCGTATCGCTCGCTACGTTTTCATGCGCGCCGCTGCTGTAGGCTTCGCCCACATCGACGACGTTATCGGGCTGAATAGTTTGGTTGTAAAAACCGGGCGTCACTTCAATAGGAGTCCAACCGATACCTTGGATATAGATCTCACACCAGGCATGCGCTTGATTCGCACCAAGCAGCACATCTCCGTCGTTGTCGCTCGCAGTATCGCGCTCGTCCGTACCGACACGGTACCCTTCGACGTATCGGGCGGGAATGCCCTGCTCGCGGAAAGCCATCGTGGCGACCGTGGCGAAATAGGCAGAATTGCCCTCGTGGGCGCTAGAGAAGAACCACCGCGCGAAAGACGTATCCTGGGGAACATCGATGGGGCTTTCGGTATAGCTCGCAACCGTCGACAGCATCGTGCGCACGCGACTCACCACCGCGTATGTCGATTCACCAGCGGTTTCGTCCCATGTTTCTTCGTCGAAGATATACGCACGCACCGCTTCGGCATCGTCAGTGGAAATATCGAGGTAATGTTCTTTCGAAAAAGCGGAGAACACCGCCTCGGCGCGAGCATAGCCTGTCTCATCTTCAGAAAGAAACGTTGCATCGGCGAGCAGTTCGCTCGGCGCCACATCGTCATATTCCACGATATACGCGTCTTTGCCAACCATGCCGCTCAGAATGGTTCCATCGAGATTCGCCTGCACGTCGCCGCGATCGAGCGAGCGCGCGCTGGCAGGCGCATACACGTAGCGCGTTGAGGCGTCGTGCGCGACAATGCGCATCGTTTTCGCGGATACGGCCCCCTCACCCGCCGCGGCACGGGCATCGTCGAATGCGGCGCGTTGGAAACTCGGCCGTAATCCGCTGTTGGCAAGCCATGACACCACTCCATGCCAATCGCCCTCGAACGCGCTTTCGGGAAGCGCCGACCACTTGCCGTTTATAAACTCCGCACCCGTGAATCCTCGAAGCAGCATGTCACCCGACGGCACGCCATCAAAGTGGATGGCGAGGCAGTCATCAGACCCGGTATTCATGGTCGCTGCTTTTGCAAGGTTTCCCAGAGGCAGTGAATCGGAACCGAAACGAACGCCGTCGGCGGCTCTTTCGATCGACTGAGACACATGCGATATTTGGGACACGGGCTTATAGAGAGCCGAAGCAGCAGTCATAATGACGAAATTCGAAACGAGAACGAGCACGATAAGACCCACGAAGTAAGAAGTAGTAAGTTTCGAATAACGGAGCTGCGAAAAGCGGCACTGAAGCAGCCACGCGGTTATGGCGAGAGAAGAGCCAAGCGCAGCCATGCCCATGTTCAAACGCATAGAAAACGCGCCATAGAGCACTACCGCAAGCAACACCACGCCCGAAGTGCGCACGCGAGAGAACGTCCACGACAAAACGCCCACCAGCACGCCCGCCAACACGGCAAATGCGGTCGACGTCGCTACTGTTTGCCCATTGGCGATCAAGCCGAAATACGCATTGAATTCCTCGTTGACGTGAGAAAGCGTGCAATTCACCACGGCGAACGCTCCCTCGCGCGCAGGCGCGATGAACACGATTCCCGCCAGACACACCGCGATTACACAAGCAAGCATCGGCACGCGATACGCCCGAAAGGACGCCAATGCTTCACTAGCCACACTCAAAAGGCACGCGACAAAAACGCCGACAATCGCCATGAGCTCAACAACCTGAACGGCAGACGCCGATGCAGCCACAAGCGGTATGGCGACAGCATAGAGTATGGATGGTATCGCTCCACACAGCGCATCGATAAGAACATATGGGGCTTTTTCTCGAGGCGAAGGGAGGTCCTCGGAAACATGGATACGCGCATTCACCGTTTCGGCCATAGCTTACAGCTCCATATTCTTGACGCTTGCACCAACCGAATCCGCCGAAACGGCGATGACGCGATACAGGCGTTTTTCGCTAAAAGCAGTCACGTTCCGTGCTCCTACCACAACCACCGAAAGGTCGCCGTAGACGCCCAATCGTTCCAATTCCGCGTTTTGAAGAGAATTCGTCACCAGGATGATTTTCGAAAGCTGCTGCATTGAGCTAAGCCGCTTTTCGTCTTCCGCGTTGAATACCACGTCGGAAGACAGCGGAAGGGCGATGAATTCATCGATCATCGTGTTAAAGTCACCCTCGTTTTCAACGGGGCGAGCGTCAATAATAATGCCGTTGGCTTTGTGCAGCACCGTATGTACCACGCCTTGGCGCAGCAGCGACTGGCTAATGCCAACGAACAGGGAAGCCGCAGAGTTGAGCTCCGCCTTGGCTTCCTCGCTCTCGTTAGCCCCTGCTATGCCGCCGAAGATGAGAACCGTTCGTGAATCAACGGGGCGCGATGCCTCGCGAACGACCAGCTCATCAAAACAAGCAGTACGCTTCCAGTGCACAGTGCGCATCGCATCGCCCCGACGGAATTCACGCAAATCGAACACCTCGCTTTCGTCGCGCCCTTTCATGCTTTGGTCATACAAGGCATTCGACAATTCGGTTTGCGCCATGCGGTCGAAATAAGTATCGACTCGAGGAATCGACGGATACACCGCATAGCTTCCCTCAAATGCGCAGGAGAGCGGCGAATGGCTCATTCCTATTGCGTCGATGAGCGTGGCTTTTTTTAGCGTGATCGATATAAGGCCCACGCATGAAGTATCCAGGGGCACATCGAAACGCTCGAGAACGCGCTGACCAGGGCAAAGCGTCACAGGCAATTCGACTATGGCACCCGTGAAGCGATTTTTGCATTCGAATACCATGTCGATATGGCCACGCAATCCGCGACGCCTGGCAATCTCAATGCGCATGCACTTGTTCATTCCCGCAACGCACGCACCCGAAAGCTCAAAATTGATTTTCATGCGCCGCGCCATAAGAAGAGAGTCGACAGCGAAAAACACGGGGAAGAAGAGGGAGATGACAAAAATGGCAAGCGATGTGGGGGTATTCAACGTAATGAACGAGAAACCCGCAATCATGCAGGCAAAAATTGCCACAGCTTTATTCTTCAGCATACCGAATCCGCGCCTTTCGCCTTCGCCGCCGCGCGCCTATGCGCGACCGTACGCTTTATCCATGGAAGGCGCCGGCACCTCTTCAAGCACTCGATCCAAAATATCGTTCGCAGAAATAGATTCGATACGCGCTTGAGGCTTCAGCATGAGGCGATGGGCGCACACAGCATGGAAAACCTCGCGCACATCTTCAGGTACAACGAAATCGCGCTCGCGCATAATGGCGCACGCACGCGACATGCGGGAAAGCGCCAAGATGCCGCGAGGGCTTACGCCCAATTGAACCATTTCGAGTTCGCGCGTGCGTTCGCATAGGTTGACGATATATTCGAGCACCATGTCGGAAATGAATACATTACCCAAGTAGTTCTGGATTTCGACCAAATCGTCTTTTGATATTTTCGCTTGAATGTCGTCTAGCAGATTGCTGTATCGCTTTGCCTTCAAGATAGCCACTTGGTTTTCCGTAGATGGATAGCCCACAGAAAGACGAACCATGAAACGGTCGAGCTGGCTGTCAGGCAAAGGCTGCGTGCCTATTGACCCAACGGGGTTTTCGGTAGCAATGCAAACGAACGGCTGGGGTACGGGGCGGGTAACACCGTCGACGGTAACCGAATGCTCCTCCATAACCTCAAGCAGCGCCGACTGCGTTTTGGCGCTCGTGCGGTTGATTTCGTCGCCCAAAAGCAGATTGCAGTTTACGGCACCCCAATTGAATTCGAATTCTCCCTTATGGGGCACATATACCGAGAAGCCCGTGATATCGGAAGGCATGGTATCGGGCGTAAACTGAACACGCTTGTAATCGAGGTCGAGCGCACGGGATAACGCAAGAGCAAGCGTGGTTTTACCCGTACCCGGCACATCTTCAAGCAACACATGACCGCCAGCATAAATCGCCATAAGCGTTTTCTCGATCACATCGCGCTTTCCAAGCAACGCCTTGCTAACTTCGGCCACAATAGCCTTGGATCGCTCAACAATCATTTAATCGTTCCTCCTTAGGCGCTTCTCGGCCGAAGCGGCTGCGAGCTGAGCTTTCAGTTCATTGAAATCAATGGGCTTACCTACATGTCCATTCATGCCCGCCTCTCGCGACGCACGTGCATCTTCGGCGTTATCATTCGCCGAAAGCGCGATTATCGGCACGATTGCGGCCTCGGGCAAATCGAGAGCACGAATGCGCCGCGTGGCCTCCCAGCCGTTGTACGTGGGCATTTGGATATCCATGAGAATGGCGTCATACGTGCCTGGTGCCGCCTTTTCAAACATATCGACCACTACGGGGCCATCATTCGCAATGTCAACCTCGGCGCCCCGTATTTTGAGCATTTCGGTAGTAATCATGGCGTTAATCTCATTGTCTTCCGCCAAAAGGAATCGCCGTCGTTCAAAATTGTATTCAATTTCGGAATTGGAGCTTTCTTCCAACAGCTCAAGGGTTTCCCTTTGCCGCTCAAGATATTCCACCTGTTCGCTTTTGGCTTTCTCAAATGAGATATAGGCCATGAAATCGGAACCTTTGCCCAACTCGGTATCTACGACGATTTGCCCACCCATAAGCTCGACGAGGCCGTTTGCAATAGGCATTCCCAAGCCAGTTCCCCCGTAGTGGCGAGCAATGGATGTATCTTCTTGCTCAAAAGGCTTGAAAATACGGCTCACGAAGCACGGATCCATGCCTTTCCCCGTGTCATGCACGCGAATGACGTAGGACGCCGTATTGTCGTTCGCGCGCATCTGGCGAAAAGTGACGCTGACGTCGCCGCCTTTGGGCGTAAACTTAAGCGCATTTGAGATAAAATTCACGATAACCTGACTTAGGCGCATCTTGTCGCCTATTAAGAAATGGTCGGGGCACTCCTCGCACGACACAGTGTAGTTCAGGCCTTTGTCCTTCGCCTGCAAAGCGAACATGTATTCCATCTCGGTCGCCACGACACGCATATCGAACGGTATGGCTTCCAATTCGGTGCGGCCGCTGTTCAATCGGCTCATGTCGAGCACATCATTGATGAGCGTGAGCAAATACGATGAGAGCTCATCGGCGCGAGTGAGGTCGTCTATAACGCGCGATTTTTCGTCAGGATGCTGCATGGCGAGAGAAATCATGCCCTTGATGCCGTTAAGCGGTGTGCGAATTTCATGGCTCATTTGGCTGAGGAAGTCGGTGCGGTCTTGCGCCATGGCGAGGGCCCTGTCGCGCTTGGAGATGGCTTGCTCGACCTTGGCATGAGTCGTCGTAATATCAATCGCCACCATAAGTATATGGGTTTCTTCAAGCACGTTTGTAAACCGTAGCCGGAAGAGCTTTTCTTCGCCGCTGTTCGGCATGATATACAAGACATCTGTCTCTAAGGGCTTTTTTCGGTCCCATTGCATGATTTCATTCTTCACACGGGGGCGATCGGCTTCAACGACGAAGCGGAAAAGCGTTTCTACGTCGTCTTCCATACGCTCGGGCTCAACGGAAAAAACGCGCTCGAAGCTGCTAGAGATATATACGGGGTAAAAATCAGCGGCGCGAAACAAGATTTGTACATTCACGCCCGCCTGCCGATACGCTTCAGTAAACAGATCCCTACCGCGCGCCGCGGCTTTCTTTTTCGATGAAGCAAACAGGCCCATGGCACCTCCCGATACAATGCGTTTCATTGTCGCATATCCTCACGTGGCAATATGCATAATTCGATGCAAGAACAATAAAATACGCTGTATAAAGGTGAAGGCGTTGGGAGCTGGACGCGAATATGGGACACTGCGTAGGCGAACTATGTCCAACAAAAAAGCCGCTCGTTTGAGCGGCTTAAGCATTTAAGTGGTGCGCCGTGAGGGATTCGAACCCCCGACGTACTGATTCGTAGTCAGTCCCTCTATCCAGCTGAGGTAACGGCGCGTTGCTTTGTCAGCTCGTCTATAATAACAAGCTTTCCTAAGATTTGCAAAGACTTTTTTGAAATTTTTTCCAACTCGATTATGGCCTCGTATTTTGTATTAATTCTCACGAGATGCGTGAGCTATTGGCCTTAAAGCAGGAGCAAATTCTTCTCTTGCCGAACGCGCGTTATACTTCGGTCATGCAAAACGATGCGATACATATCAAGAAGGAGCTCCGCCAAGAGGTGCTAACCCGACGTGACGCCATGTTAGCTTCCGCTCGGGAGCAAGCCTCACGCGCCATTAGCCGGAAGCTCAAGGATCAACTCGCATACCTGAGCGCAGGTTCGTCGGTTGCCGTATACGCCTCAATGAAAAGCGAGGTCAACCTTGAGGATTTCATTGCCTGGTGCTATGCACAAAAGTTAACCGTGGTTTTCCCTTGCATGAATATAAAAGGTTCTAACCCTCGCATGTATATGCGCTCGGTCGAATACCGAGCTTGGCGAGATGGAAACGTGCCTTTTATCGCTAACCCTCTTAAACGCTTCGCGGAAGACGATCAGTCAGTTTCCGATTTTCCTATTTGTGCACCTGGATTCATTGATGCGGTAATCGTACCCATGGTCGCATTCGATAGCGACTTTCAGCGCTTGGGGTACGGCGGTGGCAATTACGATGAATACCTCGGGCTCGTTTCACGTGAAAAAAACCCTGGAGCCAATGTCGAAATCATCGGTGTGGCATTCGAAACGCAGCGGGTTAATCAGGTTCCAACCGAGCCGCATGATTTGTCTTTGCCGTGCATTATTTCAGCATAGGCACGCTTCTTTTACTATCTTAATCAAGTTTCATGCAGACATCGCCAAGCGGCAAGGCATCAGCTTCCCAATGTTTTTGCTGGCACGTTCCGATAACTTCCCTCGCAAATCAATTTTCTAAATAATCCCATGCCAGAGGGCTTTTCTCCATTCATGCACCCTCAGTGGGATGGGGCCGTGGAGATAAGGGGATTGACGGCAGCGTACAACGCATGCGGCCTGGAGGGGACGACCGCATGCGTTGTACGCGCTCGAATGGGAGGGTCGTGGAGATAGGGGGGGTTGACGGCAGCGTCGACGCATGCGGCCTGGGAGGTGTTCCTATAGTTCTGTCAAGAGGGATTCGCCCTTTCGATGGGTGTTTTTGGCAATGCTGACGCAGGCCCTGCCGGGCCTGCGATCTCCGCCGGCCGTTAGGCTGCGTACGGAACCTTGTCCCTCATGATCGCGTAAATCACCTTGAGCCGCTTCCTCGCCACGGCTTTCAGCGCCTTGCCGTGCGGCATGCCCCTGTTGCGGCAGCGCGCGTAATATTCGCCCCATCGGTTGCGGCTGCGCGCAAGGCAGTTGCAAGAGAATATGAGCAGGTTCTTCAGCCTCTTGTTGCCCTGCCGCGACGCGGACACCGACGATATCGACGTGCCGGACCGCCTGTTGCGCGGCGCGAGCCCGCAGAACGAGGCGAGCCTGTCGTGGCCCGCGAAGTCGGCTATGTCTATGGATATGACCAGCTCGGATGCCGTTCGCGGTCCTATGCCGGGCACCGTGAGCAGGCACCTGCGCGTCTCGTCGGCGGCGAGCAGCGCGGATATCTCGGAGGCCAGCGACTCTATCTCGGCGGCGTTCTCCGATGTCCTTCGCGCGAGCAGCCGAACGGCGCGGTCCTCGCAGGCGACGGCTACTGAGGGTCCTGCTTGGGATGGGATCCGCTTACATGGGCAAGAAAAAACCTGAAGACTGCCTTAGAATTGAAGGAACGTTTAATTTGACCGAGCAGGATTAAAGGCTCTCTGAATAGTGGAGGTTTCAATGGCGAAGGTTAAAATCTCGATATACCTAATCAAAGATGGTGTCGATATTGATTTGGTTGTGGATACCAAGAAAACAAACGTCGCTATCCATCGTTGCGATGACGGGTCGGTTGTTTACACAAAGCTTTCCAATATCCATACACCTCAGTGGGTTGACTATTTTGACCCGCAGTTGGACTTATCCGAGTTAAAGTCATCGTCTTCGAGCGCTTTGCATGTTATTAGGGTTGAAGTCGAATCGGGTATTGCGCGTTTGTTTGCGATTTCGTTTGGCTTTGGCTACACGCTCCTAAATTACAATGTAGTTGAGGAACGTTTTGGGTTAAGGGTCGCTCTGAATCAGTCAACGGAGGGCCGTCTCAGGAAATTGAAGCGCACTTCAGTTTCGGGCAACTCTCGTAAAACCGACGAGCAGATGCCAGTGCCTTCTTCCGTTGATGCTTTCGGCATCGATGTCGAGCGTGATCTTGTTGATGGCGTCACCGTAAGCGGCGGCGACGATCTTTTGGCAACGGGCTCTATTACGGGTTCGGATTCTTTGGCTTTGAGCGTACCTGTTTCAATCGAAAACATTTCCGCCTTTCTGCAGAGGGCGTTTTGCGTATATCAATCGGATGACTATAAACAGGGCTTTTCGTGGATTGACCGTATCGCTCCGGTTAAAAATCCTTCCTTGATTGACGAATTGAATGCCAAAGCGGTTGAGCTGATCAATCAGCATAATCCTGCAGTTTATATGGCTGTTCCTGACGTGCTTGAATGGGAGGCGATAAGAGGATTTAAGACGGGTACGTCATCTGAGCTTGTCGATGACGTATATATCTCGCATATTCTTGATTGTTTAGGTGGCGAAGTCGATGGGTTTGAGACGCTTCGGAAGTTTCGAATAGCCGTTATTGGACAAGAGGGCGACTCGGTAATAGGGGCTTGGAGCGCCGCTCAATGCCTTTACGGGGAGATAGAATACGGCGGACGCAATTATTGCGCAAATAATGGAAAATGGTTCCAGATAGACGCAGAATATAAACACGAAATTGAAAAGCGCTACAAATCAATCCCGTTGTATCGTTGTGGATTAATTGACTATCGCAAGGGTGAAACCGAAGGCCCGTATAACGTCAGACTCGTAGAAGACGATCCTTCATCGCGCATACTGATGGATAAAGAAACAGTATATTACGGTGATAGCGGGAGCCAGGTTGAACTTTGCGATGTCTTGGTAGTGGATGGGACCTTTATCCATGTCAAGCATTATGGGGGCTCATCGTCTCTTAGCCACTTATTTGCGCAAGGGCTTGTGTCTGCGCAGCTTATTAAGTCGGACGATGCGTTTAGGCGCAAGGCTCAAGATAAGATCGATTCGGTTAAGCCGAATTGTTTTACGCTGAAACGCGACTCGATAAAAGAAGTGGTTTACGCGATAATCACGAAACACGGAGAAGACCGTCCGCGTATTCCATTTTTCAGCATGGTCTCGCTAGACGTTGCGAGAAGAAGGCTCGAGTCTATGGACGTCAATGTGTCGTTGGCGATGATAAAAGAACCAAAGTAGAGCTTGCCGATTGTGGCGATCTCGCTGGCAATCATCAAAAAACGTGTCTGGTAGTGTTAATCAAAGACGCCCCTTAAAGGTGTTGACCCCTGATTTCCTCCGTTCTATTTGATTGGGGGCCTTCTTAGCAAACTCTCGTGACCGTGCGTTTCGCCTTTTCAGCTCCTATGCTGCTGCCAACCGCAAAGACTTCGTCGCCGACGAGGTGTTGCGGATGGTGTGGAACAAGGTCTACGAGAGCAAGAAGAGGCCGGTCGTTGGCGTGTATCGCCTGACGTTGATGCATCCCTTTTGATTGGGCGGTAAGGGGATGCGGACGTTTCTTTGGACCGGCTATGCGGCCAGCCCCTTGGACTGGTCAAGGTTTCTTGGACGGAAAAATAAGCTTCTTCAGGCAACATCTCGCTCTAGGTCGCACGGGGCGTTATA
>OLOY01000159.1_pt1 | contig 64803 bp, 82 predicted proteins | sample 1672771 | NCBI WGS metagenome assembly OLOY01 (sample SAMEA3136722, study PRJEB25190) | human gut metagenome
GAAAATCTACACTCTTAAAACTGTTGATGCGGTTCTGGGATGTGCAGGATGGAAGTGTATCGGTAGACGGTACAGATGTCCGCAAGATTCCAACCAAGCATTTAAGAGATATGGAAAGTTATGTTACGCAGGAAACACACCTGTTCCATGATTCCATTGCAAACAACATTGCCATCGCAAAGCCGGGAGCATCCAGAGAAGAGATTATGGAAGCCGCAAAGAAAGCATCTATCCATGATTTCATTATGACACTTCCGAAAGGATATGATACAGAAGTCGGAGAACTGGGTGATACGCTGTCCGGTGGTGAAAAACAGAGAATCGGAATTGCAAGAGCATTTCTCCATGAATGCCCCCTCATTCTACTCGATGAGCCTACATCGAACCTCGACTCTTTAAATGAGGGAATTATCTTAAAATCATTGAAAGAATCGGCCAAGAAGAAAACAGTTGTCTTGGTATCCCACAGAGTATCCACAATGAATGTGGCAGATGTGGTATATGAAATGGAGAATGGCAGAATTTCTTAACAGCAGGAATGCAGAAGAAATACTTTCCAAAAGGGGATAAAGTAGTATATGAAAATTGGAGAATCCAAAGAAGATTATCTGGAAGCGGCGTATGTATTGAAACGTCAGAAAGGATATGTTCGTAATTCTATGCTTAGTGATTATCTGAACTATTCCAAAGCGAGTGTTTCAGTTGCAGTACGTGGACTGCTGGCAGATGGATATGTAATAAAAGACCGATATGGCAGCATTGAACTGACAGAAGAAGGAAGAAAGATTGCAAAAAAAATCTATGCAAGGCATGTGCTTTTAGAAGAATTTTTACGACGAATAGGAGTATCTTCGGAAACTGCAAATCATGATGCGTGTCGGATGGAACATACAATCAGCGAAGAATCTTATAAAAAGATTCAAGAATTGGTACGGAAGATGAAGGAAGAGAATACGTTAAACGAAGAAATGAAATTAACGAATTAAATCAAAAACAGGAAAGGCGGTGGAGAGATTTCACTGTCTTTTCTGCTTTAAAAATGAAGTAACATAAGAAAAGGGATACAAATGAAAAAAGTATTGATTGCTGCGGATGAGGTAGATAAGTGGAGTCAACTTTGTGAAGGGTTAAAAAATGAGTGGGAATGTACGACCGTTAATCTGGATGTGTTTGAAAAATTCCATACCATAGCGGTCTATGACGCAGTATTGATGCTTGTGAGAAATGATAACGGAAAGCTGGGCAGGCTGATTTGGGAAGTCCGGCAGTACAGCAGGGCTCCGATTATTGTAGTGATACCGGGGATTCAGGCGGTAAAAAAGTATATCGAATGGGGTGCAGACCTAGTATTTCCACATCCTTCGGTCAGCTTGATCAACACGTACCTGTATGCATTACTCAGACGTTCCGATATCACATGGAACACTGGAAGAAAAAGAGAAAAGCAGGAGATCATAAGGAAAGGAAAACTTCTAATTGACTGCCGTTATCATACTGTTTACTGGGGGAAGCATGAGCTTGCAACCCTAAATGAGCGAGAAAAGGCATTCCTGTATCTGTTGGCAGATGCCTCCAGACAGGTAGTTACCCATGAGATTATCTTTGAACAGTTATGGAAAGAACCATATGGAGATGACTCTGCCAACATGATCTGGTGTTTTGTACGCAGACTCCGCAAAAAAATGGAAAAGACAGAACCGGAGGCTGCAAAGATAATTCAGAGTATACGAAAGGTGGGATATTATTTAGATATAGACAGACATTGAGCAAAATGTAGAAAAATGTCGAATTATGCGAAAAGTGACTGGCAGATGACTGTTACATTACACAGTTCTGACAGTCTTTTTCTATATACTTCTTTTTGTGGTGTTTTAGTAAGGCATGACAAGGAGAAGAGTTATATTTGCATCAATGGAAGTCCTTAAAAAAACAAAAGAGTAAGGGAAAAAGAAGTGCTGTAATCGAAGAGGTTGCAGCATTTTTTTATTCGACATTTTTCGAACATTATAACGTACATATCCGGTCACCGCCATGCTCCGATTTGATTTCTATACCAAAAATCAGATCGGAGGAAAGCTAAATGGCTTATAACAAGACAAGTGAAGAACGAAAGTGGAATTATTGGAAAGAACAGGAAGAAAAGAAACTGCGTGAACTGGGAATGGAAGAAGAGAAGATCCAAAAGTTGCGCCAGATGGACAGGGAAGATTTTCTGGAAGAGCGCAGATTCCGGGAACATCTGGATGAAATGATGCAGGATATGGATTCCATAAAACAAAGGGACAGAGGACGGTTTGCACAGGATATCCGAGAACTTTTAGACAACATTGGAGACCGACGGATCTATGAATTATTAAAGGGCACAGAACATCAGACATTAGAGATACTTTTGCTTAGTACATGGGGATATTCAGGAAGAGAGATTGCCAAAATTATGGGAATGGCAGAACAGACCGTTTATACCAAAAGAAACCGTTTAAGAAAAAAATTAAATAATTTGTCGAAAATTGAATAATAACAGCATTTTTCATCGGCTATTTAATAGGCAGGTAAATTTTGCCAGTGTACTTTGACAATCCTATACCAGCATTACAGGTACGTTCCCGTAAGTAGAAGCGTGTTAGGAAGGCGCGAGGACAAATGAAAATGACAGGAAAGAATATAAAAAATTCTTTGCTGGTGTTTTTGTTTCGAGCGAATTACCTTTAACTGAAACAGGACCGTGGCGGTCTTTTGCGAGGATCACTTACGAGGGGATAATGATACATAGGAACTGCCAGTGAGCAGAGGATGGACTTTGGGTTGTAATCAGCAAGACCTTTAGAAAATCCATGAGTGGTGCAATGCCAAGCATCCGCCTGTAATGTTCCCGTAAGGCAATGGGGGAGTCGAGGACAAATACAACGCCAAAAAACAAAAGTATAAGAAATCAAGGAAGAATGTGTCGTTGATATCAGATACATGCGGCTGTAGGGAGAAATCCTTTACAGCCGTATTGATGTGGTATCAGCACGCATATTAGGTAACAAATTATGTATTACACAAAAGAATATTTAAAAAGAGCGCATCGTGAAATTGATACAATCTTTCGTGTGCTGTTTCCAGAACATGGAATGGCAGTAAGGGAAGAACAGATTATGTTATGCCACGAAATGCTGGATAACCTGCTGGGAAGAAACATAGCACTGTGTGATGCGGGTGTCGGTATCGGCAAGACGTATGCCTATCTGGTGGCCTGTGTTCTGATGAGAAAATATTCTCTCCTTGCAGAAGGATGTTCCCCTTATGAGCAGCGTCCGATCGTGATATCTACTTCCAGCATTACACTCCAGAAAGCAATTCTTACAGAATATATCCCTTTTCTCTCCCGGATTCTTCAGGAGAACGGGACGATTCAGGCCCCTATTAAAGCTGTGATACGAAAAGGGAAAGAGCATTTTGTCTGCGATGAGAGGTTGGAGCAACGAATCGTTGCAATCGAAGAAAAAAACAAAAATGCGTTGCAGAAAGAAGCTCTGCTGTCGTTGAAAGAACATTATGATATGGACGAAGTGTCCAACTTAAGTGGGTTTGACAGAAGGATGGTGAGTGTACCGAAGTTCTGTTCGGGAGACTGCCCGAAAAGAGGCTCATGCAGGTATCAGCAGTATCTGGAGCGTTCCAGAGATCATGAAATGTTCATTCAGATCTGTAATCACAATTATCTGCTGGCTGATGGTTATCACAGGCTGCAGGATTACCGCCCGTTATTAAAAGACTACCGGGCATTGATTGTCGATGAAGCACATAAGCTGCCGGATGCGGCAAAGCAGATGTTCGGGAAGAGCCTCTGTTATGACGATATCCGGGAAATCTGCTTTTATCTTGGGAAAGAGTACCAAGGCCCGGAGATAAGAAAACTGTCTGGGACGATCCGTATGGTGCTGGACATCATAGGAGAAAACCACAGAACCAGATATGGGATAAAAGAAGAATTCCACATGACAGAAGAGTGTGCAATGTATTTATGTGAGGGGATACAGACCATGAATAAGATCATAGAAAAATTAGAAAAGAAGATTCCGAAGTGGATCAGAAACAAGCTGGAAGAAACCAGAAGTGTGTTGGAATACTTTTTCCATCAGGATAAGAAGTATGTACTGCATCTGAAGCAGGACCATGATCACAGGATTATATTGTGTGCATCCAGCAGGCGGATTCCACAGTATCTGGACCAGATGTTATGGAGCAGAGGAATGGGAGCGATTCTTACAAGCGGAACTTTAAAAACCGGACAGGGATTTTCCCACATTCGGAAAATGACAGGATTACAGAGAGTGCGGAGAGTCCGGGAATATGTGGCAGACTCCCCGTTTGAATATCAGAAGAACTGTCTTTTATATCTGCCTAAGAATTTGAAAAAATCCAGAAGAGGAAGTCAGGAAGAGGCGGAGATGATAGCAGGCCATATCCATTCACTGATCTGTTCGACTTACGGGCATACGCTGGTGCTGTTCACATCTTATCATTTGATGGGAAACGTTTACCAGATGTTAAGGGATGAAATTCCGTTCCCGATGATAGAGGTGTGGAGACATTCACCGGAAGAGATCACAAGATTTAAACAGATGGACAATGCTGTCCTTTTTGCAGCCGGCTCCTGTTGGGAAGGAGTAGACTTCCCTGGAGATATGGTATCTTCGCTGATTATAGTAAAACTGCCCTTTGCTGTTCCTGATCCCATCAGCGAAGCACAGAAGAAGGAATATGCCAGCCTGAAAGATTATATTCAGGCAGTGATTGTTCCAGACATGCAGAAAAAACTAAGACAGGGATTCGGACGGGCACTCCGCACCGAGACAGATACTTGTGTCGTGTCCATTTTAGACGAGCGTGCAGGAGAAGGCGGCAGGTATCATGAGGAAGTGATGTGTGCGCTTCCAAGCTGCAAGATGGCAAAAGACATCAAGGATATCCAGCACTTTATCCGAAACCGGAAAGGCGTGGAATACTACCTGTAACCGTTCGTGGTTCTGCTACAGAAATAGCAGATTTAGCACGAAAAGTTTGGTCGTATTTCAAGGGCGTTTTCGGTGGGATTGTTGGTATTGATGAATAGCTATTTCGGCATGAAGTGGGTATACTGTGTATAGCGTTAGAGGAAAGGAGGCAGCTTATGATATACAAGGTGGAAACGATAAAAGATGGAACAGAAAAATATTTTTTCATCAGAAATCTGGAAACAATGAGTATTGAAGAACTGCCAAGTAAATATCTAATGCATAAGATTAAATGTAAACGTTCACCAAATACAGTGAAACGCACAGCATTTTCAATCTGCTATTATATGAAATATATGGCAGAGAAAGAAATGGAACTCACAGAAGTCTATCAGTTAGATTATGAAAAACAGACAGAACACTTTGTGGAATTTTTATACTGGCTTAAAGCCGGAAACCATACAGAGCAAACGGCTGGAGAAAAGAAGTGTCCGAATGAAGGAACCTGCAACGCATACTTAAAAGATGTGTTCAGGTTCTATTTATTTATAGAGGCAGAATATGAACAGTACGGAAGTCTCAAAACCTTATCGTATAACCAGATTATAGCGGTTAATCAGGTGGGAGTAAAAAAGATACTGCGGAATCATTCTTTTAAAGCCTATCTGAAGGAAGAGGAACATCGTGGGAGAACAGCAAAAGAAAATCAGATTATTACAATTTTACAGGCCTGTACGAACCGAAGAGATCAGCTTCTGTTACTTATGTTAGCAGAAACCGGATACAGAATTGGGGAACTACTGGGAGTAAAATATGTCAAAGATATTGATTATAGGAATCACATGATAAGGGTATGCTTCCGGGAAGATAATGAAAATGAAGCGAGAGCCAAAAATGCGGAATACAGAAGTGCCAAGATAAGTAATGATACGTTTGAATTTCTCATGGATTATCTGGCAAAATATCGGAAAATCCTGCAACATCAGGATTACCTGTTTGTGAATATCATGGGTGAGAACATTGGAAAGCCATTAAGAGTGGACAGTGTATATGATATGTTGGACCGAATGGAAAAGAAAACCGGAGTTAAAATCACACCCCACATGTTACGTCACTATTTTGCAAATATGCGAAAGCAGGCAGGATGGGAACTGGAAATGATCAGTCAGGCATTGGGGCATAAACATTTGGATACGACTATAAAGTATCTGGACTGGCTGGATGATGAACTGATAGAAGCAAGTAATGAGTTTTATGCACAACACACTGCTATTTATGGGGCGGAACGTCTGCTGGAGTAGGGAGGTGTGAGAAATACCTATATATTTATTGCAACAGGCAGAACACATAACAGAATCTGAAGTAGATATTGAGAAGAAAAAGCAGGAACTATATTCAGAAATTGATGCACTTGGAATAAAAAGCGATTCAAGAATTAACAAATTGAAAAAGTTCTTGGCAGATAGAAAAATCTGGCATCTGGAAGAAATGGATTATCCTTTGCGAAATTCGTATGAACAATATTTAAGAGGACAGATACGATCACAAATTGTATCTTTCTATTTGAAAATATATGATACGGTAAAACAACAACATATCTATCAACAAATGCAGACGCTAAATGGAAAGCGGATATATGAATGGAAATATCAAAATAAAATTTATTTTCTGAAGTATTATCCGGAAAAGGAAATAGCTGAGACCTTTGAAACTTCTTATAAAACAAACCTATTGGTGTGGGATTTTACACAAAATTGTTCAGAAGTTTTAAAGAAACAAATTTTTTATACGTTGAGTCGTATCATTGCCAATACTTCAATGTCTAAGGCTTATAGAAATGTCAGGTTAAAATCCTTAAAACTTCTTTATGATTCTTGTGTTCAGTTAAATATTACGGATATTGGATTGCTGGAAATGGAACAAGTGGAAACTATTTTAAAGAATTTTCCCGAAACGAGTCAACGAAGTATTTTAGGTGAATGCAGAAGAGATGCGTTTATGCAGCAGGAACAGATCCAATGGGAAGCAAATGTATGGTATCTGGAACGATTACATCTTGGAAAACATCGGATAGACGAAAGTAAATCCTTAATTAGCATTTCTTTTATGGAAGTCAAGGAAATACAGAATCGAGAAATTTTACAGGCATACATGAAATATGAACTGGGAATTACTGGACAGGCAGTCAGCACGATTGTACGAAGATTTGTATGTATTAGAAATTTTATTGAACTGCTGGAACAAGAAAAGATACTGGCGATTCATGCAACTGTCGCAGAAGTAAAAAAGTATGCAGACGGCTTGCGAGAACGGGGAATACAGGCAAAGGGATTTAATGAAAGAATTTTCGGTATCGGTCATTTTTATAAATTCATGGAAGTTAAACAGTATATTACAAGAATGCCATTCCGAATTGAATATTTCCAACAAAAAGAAGTAATAGTACATCATGATCGTAGCGTTGAGGAAACAGTATATATGGAAATTTTGAAAAAATTATATCTTTTTCCAGAGCGATTACGATGTATGTTCCTACATCTGTGGTGTCTAGGATTACGGGCGAGTGAAGTGTGTACATTGAAAGGAAATGCTTATTATCAGCAGGGCGAGGATTATTGGATTCAGGTGTATCAGGTCAAAATGAAGAATTATAAAAGGATTCCAATCCCACAGGCACTTTATCAGATTATGAAAGTATACTTGAAAAAACATGAAATTCAGCCTGAAGAATTCATTTTTAAAAACAGCAGAGGTGGTGCTTGTCTATATGGTACATTCCGAACTCAGATGATAGAAGCGTGCCGGGAAAATAAGATTGCAAATGGAGAATATTTATTTCAATCACACGATTATCGACATACAGTAGCAACTATGTTTTATGACAGTCATGTATCACTGCAAAGTATCAGGGATTATCTTGGACATACTTATGAAGAGATGACAAGACAGTATATTGATTATATGCCGCAAAGGATTGCAAAAGCAAATGATGAGTTCTTTGAAATGCAAGGAAGTAGTTTAGCATCATGGCTAAAGAAAGAGGAAAAAGATGGAAAATGATATTATATACTTCAGCGATTTCCCCAATTTACAAGAAACAGGGACACGTAAGGATAATGGAAAATTTGATTTAACGTTGCTTCCAACGCAAGAATTAAAGGAAGAGTTTCGAGGTTATATTATGTATCGCTGCAAAAACGGAACGTTTAGAGCATTGATTCAGGATCGAACAGCTTATAATCATATTGCAAAGTTTTTGAACAGCAGAATAAATCGGAGAATCAAAAGCCTTGGAGATAGAAATCCAGAAAAATGGATATCACTTTTAAAAGGCTGGATGTTAGAACAGGGAATAACTATTGTAAAAGAAAAGAAGAGTGTGTATGGTACAGTAAGCTATGGCGAAGCAGTGACGATATTATATTTCAGAAACGTACTGAAATTTTTAGGGCCAGAAGATTTACGGGATGAGATAGAAAAAGATGTTTGGGAACTAAAAAATCTGGATATTAAAATCAGATCCAATCCAATTTATAATGTAAAAACACTGGATTTCAGAAAAATATATCAGCCAGATATCAGGGAAGAATGTAAGAAAGCTGTTTATATGAATCTGCAGTATGAAGCAATAGGAACTGTACAGGGAGAATTGACAATAATGAGGATATTCTCAGAATATCTCCAAAAAGAGTATTCCAAAATAAAAAGCTGCAGTGAAATAGACAGAGAAGTGTTGGAAGAATTTTTGATACATCTGTCAACAAAAGATACTTCCCATAGTGCGAATAGTTCTTATGTAATTTCATTAAGACGACAGTTAGAGACAATCGGAAAAATTTACAGCTATGAAAGATTGGAGCATTTATTTATTAATACGGATATTCCACCGGAAGTAAATGCAGAATTTAGAGTGTATTCTGATGATGAAATGAAACGACTGAATGCGGAAATTACACAGATGGATGTACAGATTGCAAGATGTCTTCTGATACATCAGATGCTTGGAACTAGGATATCAGATACCCTTACACTGAGACCAGATTGTCTGACGAGAGAAAATGGCCAAGATATGATTGAAATATATCAAGTTAAAACTAAAAGATATAAAAAACCGATCAGTAAAGAACTTGCAAAACTGTTACAGAGTTCTATTGAATATACACAGGAAAAGTTCGGTGATACAGAATACATATTTGTTAATGAAAAAGAACCTGACCGCCCGATGCAGTATATGGCTATAAAAACAAAAGTCATGTCCATGATACAGGAAAAGCAGTTGAAAGATGATCATGGCGAATTATTCGGGTTTGGAACGCACATGTTCCGGCACTACTATGGCGTCAAACTTACAGAAATGCATCTGGATGACTGGACGATAGCGAGACTATTGGGGCATAAAAGACTGAATAATGTACAGCATTACCGGAAAATGAGCAATCAAAGAATGGCAGACGAAACCAGAGAAGTAAGACAGAGGATGAGTGACATCATATATATGAGTCTGGCAAGATGGGGTGAAGAATATGAGCAAATACGACAAGATGATTGAGGAAAATCAGAGAAAAAGTAAAGAGAAAATTGAACTGGCATTGCAAGCAATACAAGATATGCTGGCAAATAAAGAACGTATCAGCGTTCCAAAGCTGATGAAGAAAACTGGATTGTCGAGAGGATTCTTTTATAAAAATCCAACCGTCCGGGATACATTGAACCAAGCAGTAGAGCAACAGGCCGGAATGATAGATCCAAGAAGAGAAATTCTGAACATGGCGATGGAAAAACAGATTGAACTGTTGAACCAGAAGGTGGCAGCTCTGAGCAGAGAAAATAAGGAACTGAAGAGAAAGAACGAAAAGTTACAGAAGGCATTACGGAAACAGGATTTGAATTTTATTAAGAACTTATAACATTGAAAATAATAAGATGGAAGAGATGTGTGCAGACACATCTTTTCATCGTTGAGGATAAAATATATAGAATGAGAATGGGATTGTTTTATGGTATACTAAAAGTGAAATGCTAACTTTGATATGAGGTATAAAACAATATGACAGAAATACAAATTAAAAATTTAATTAAAGAATATGAAAAAGAATATATTGAGTTTATGGAAATTGAGAAATTACCACAGTATAAGATAGATTTTTTTGAAATTAATGTTGAGGAAAGCGATGCAGCAGGATTCGCTTCAGCCGCCCAAGCTTACTATAATACGAAAACAGATGAACATATATTAAGGATATGCAAAAGTTCGGAAATACCAAGGTATATTGTGTTTCATGAATTTACGCATATTTTAGATACGGAAATGTATGCAAAGCAAGATTCTTGGAAATATATGGCTTTGTCTGGTTATACAGAATATCATGCAGCACAAGTTGAATTGATGATAATGTTAGGAGCAGATAGTATACAAACTCAAGATTTTTCATTTACAGTTGATGTTGAAATAGGTAATAGTACAGTTAGGAATTACCTAAACTCAAGACATCAATTAGTAGTGAATATGATGAATAGAACAGATTTTCCAAGAGATATTGAAGCATTAAAAACAACGGTAGGTGTGCTATATAATTATTTTGGAGTGCGTTCTATATGTAAAATGTATGCGAAAGATTATACTGAAGAAGTGGATAACACAATTATTATTCAGAAACTTTCAAAAGTATTATTTGAAGAGATAAATAGCTTTATGGTTGGATGGTTTAATGAAGCACAAGTAGAGCTGAGCTTTGTGTCATATATGAAAATAATGTGGCCTATGCTTCAAAGCTATTTTGGAAAAGAATGAAAGATAGTAACAGTAAACACAGTTTTGTATACAGTTAAACCCAGTAAAATCAACGCATGAGGGGAACTGGCTACATTTTACTATCCTATCTGGTGGGGAATTGCAGCAGGGCCAGTAGATAACTTTGTAAAAGAGAATGACTTTACAGGAAAAACAGTCATCCCATTCTGTACAGCAGCGACCTCGGGAATCGGTGACAGCGGTAATCTTCTGGAAGAGATGACAGGAACAGGTGACTGGAAAGAAGGGGAACGATTCCATGGTGGAGCGTCTGAATCAGATATCAGTTCATGGATAGACAGTCTTGGATTATAAAAGAATATAAAAATATTTGGAGGAATCGTAATAAGTAAGACATAACCTTTAGGTTTAAACTGCCTAACAAAGAGAGACTTCTGTCCGGAGTCTCTTTTTCTTATACTGACAGTAAAGTTTGAAATATAGAAAAGGAAGATAAAGATGGAGATAAGAATTTTAGGAAGAAACTTAGAAGTATCAGAAATCGGATTTGGATGTATGGGAATGAGTCATGCATATGGAACTGTTTCAACACAGAAAGAAGCAGAAGAATTGATTGAAAAAGCGATCGATGAAGGCTGCACATTTTTTGATACGGCAGAGATATACGGAACAACAGAAGACCCTCATCACAATGAAAAACTGCTTGGGGAAGTGTTAAGGCCATATAGAAACAAAATTGTCCTTGCATCAAAGTGTGGGATACGTTTTGATGAAACTGCAACAACTGTAAATAAACCTTTGATTCCTGATGGACGACCGGAGACGATTAAAGCATCGATTGAGGGATCTTTAATGAGACTTAACACAGACCATCTTGATTTATATTATATTCATCGTATTGACATGACTGTACCGATTGAAGAGACGGCAGGAGCTATGAAGGAGTTAATGGAGCAGGGAAAAATCACACACTGGGGGTTATCAGAAGCCAGTGAAGAGATTATTCGACGTGCACATAAAGTATGCCCGGTTACAGCGATTCAGAACAGATATTCCATGATGTACAGGGATTATGAGGAATTATTCCCGGTGCTTGAAGAATTGAAAATAGGATTTGTTGCATTTTCGCCGCTTGCAAATGGATTACTGACAGCAGCATATCATTCCCATGGGGAATTTGAAAAGCCGGGAGATTATCGAAGCGCAATGCCACAGTTTACAGAAGAAGGATTAAAGGAAAATAATGAATTTATGTCCTGGATGAAAGTGATTGCAGAAGAAAAAAATGCCACGCCTGCACAGATTTCTCTTGCCTGGATGCTTGCAAAGAAACCATATATCGTACCAATTCCGGGAACAAGAAAAGTAAGTAGACTGGAAGAAAATATGGAATCAGCAGATATAAAGCTGACTCAGGATGAAGTAAAATCTATTGATGAGATGCTTGCCCATATGCCGATGTCGCAGGTGTTTGGAGGTTCAAAAATACAGAAGAAATAAAAGAGGTGAGCAATGAAAACAAGGAAAAAGATAACTATCGGGGTAATAGTGGCTTTCTTAGCGGTAGTCATGGTGGGTTTATATCTATCTGTTTACAGGGGCTAAAATAAGTAAAGGAGAATAGAGATAATGAAGAAAATGTTAGTTGTATATTATTCCTGGTCAAATGGAAACACGAAAAGAATTGCAGAGCAGCTGACTAATGGGACAGGTGCAGATATTGCGAGAATCGAAACAGCAGAGCCATACAGCGGCAGTCATGAAGATGTGGTTGAACAGGGAAAAAGAGAGGTAGAGGCAGGCTTTATGCCTCAGATCAATCCGATATCTGTAAATCTTGCTGATTATGATGTGATTGCTATCGGAACTCCAACGTGGTGGTATACGATGGCACCTGCAGTGCTTACATTTTTGACAACAAATGATTTTACAGGAAAGACAGTGATTCCATTTATGACAAATGGTGGATGGCCGGGACATGTAATTAAAGATATGAAGGACAAGTGCAAAGGAGCTGCCTTTGCACATGAAATGCAGATTCAGTTTGATTCTATGGGTAAAGCCCATCTGGAAACTTCGGAAGATGTGATTACAGAATGGATCGGGCAGATAAAGATGGAGATAAACAAATAACCATAAGGTTAAGACTGACAAACAAACAGGAACTTCTGAAAAATATGCAAACTGCTTATAATAAATGTATAAAAAAACAGTGCCAACGGTAGACGGGCAAAAATAAGAATAAGGAGAGATAAAACAATGAGAAAAAATTTTGGAGCAAAGCCATTTTTATATCCACAGCCGGTTATGATTCTGGGAACATATGATGAAAATGGAAAGGCAAATGCAATGAACGCTGCATGGGGCGGAATTGTAGGTGCAAATGAGATTATTGTAGATTTGTCTGCCCATAAGACAACCGATAATATTATAATAAATAAAGCCTTTACAGTAGGTGTGGCAGATCTTGAACATCTGGTTGTCTGCGATTATGTGGGAATTGTTTCTGCAAATAAAGAAGCAGATAAGATGCAAAAAGCAGGCTTTACTACAACGAAGAGTGAATATGTAAATGCACCAGTCATCAATGAACTTCCATTGACTCTTGAGTGTGAACTTGTAAAAGTCATTGATGGCAGCAAGTATCTTGCGGAAATTAAAAATGTAAGTGCAGATGAGAAATATCTCGGTGATGACGGAGAAATTGATCTTAGTAAGTTTACACCAATTACATATGATCCGGTACATCACGGATATTACAGACTTGGAGAACGTGTGGGAAATGCTTTTAAGGATGGAGCAAAGTTAAAATAAGGACAGGTGATTAAAGTGAAGAAAATTGTACAGACAGCAGGAAGAAACGCACTGAATGAATTTGCACCACAGTTTGCACATTTTAATGATGATGTTTTGTTTGGAGAAAACTGGAATAATCAGGATATTGATGTAAAGACAAGATGTATTATAACAGTCACAGCACTTATCGCTTCAGGAATGATTAATACATCTTTAGTACATCATTTTGAAAATGCAAAAGCTCATGGAGTGACTCAGAAAGAAATTGCAGCCGTGATTACCCATATAGCATTTTATGCAGGGTGGCCAAAAGGATGGGCGGCATTCAATCTTGCAAAAGATGTCTGGAGTATAGACGAAGGTGATCTTTCATATGAAGATGAAGCAATGAGGGCTCATGCTAAAAAGATGATATTCCCGATTGGAGAGCCAAATGATAAATTTGCACAATATTTTACAGGGAAAAGTTTTTTGGCTCCTGTGTCTACGTCACAGGTTGGAATTTTCAATGTGACTTTTGAACCTGGTTGCAGGAATAACTGGCATATTCATCATGCAAAAAGCGGAGGCGGACAGATTCTTATCTGCATTGCAGGACGTGGATACTATCAGGAAGAAGGAAAAGAAGCAGTAGAAATGAAACCGGGAGATTGTGTCAATATTCCGGCAGAAGTAAAACACTGGCATGGAGCAGCACCAGATGAATGGTTTTCACATCTGGGAATTGAAGTACCGGGAGAAAAAACATCATCCGAATGGTGTGAAATAGTAACGGATGAGATATATGGAAAACTGAAATAAGTACTTTCTCCCAAAATTATGTCTGTTTTGTTAAAAAGTCTGATAGCTGTTGTCCAAGAAAGAAACCAACCTGTGGATATAACTCTTGGATTTCCTGATATTTTGCTTCAATCATTTCTGGTTCATTAGTCCAGATCTTTTCATATATTTTGAAAGCTCTTTTAAAATGTGTTTTAGTGTATATTTAAAGCGTAGAAAGCTCCTTCGGGAGCTTTTGGCTGTTTATAAGATAAATTCTGTCGGAGATTTTGACTTAATGATTTGATTTATAAAACTGGCAATGATACAATTAGCGTAATTTATAAGAAAGCAGAGAAAATATGAGTGAAAAGTTACTGATTGTTGAAGATGACAAAAAATTAAATGATGGAATCCGTCTGGCTTTAAAGAATGATGCTTATTTCTTTTATCAGTGCAGAACTTTGCAGGAGGCTAGAGAGATCTTGAAAAAGGAAGATATCACATTGGTTTTGTTAGATGTGAACTTGCCGGATGGGAATGGGATTGATTTTGTAAGAGAAATAAGGAAAAACAGTCAGGTGCCGATTATTCTGCTTACAGTAAATAACATGGAAGTAGATATTGTAACAGGATTGGAAGCTGGGGCAAATGATTATATTACGAAACCGTTTAGCTTGATGGTTTTGCGTGCAAGAGTGTCTGTGCAGCTTAGAAATAAAGAGGCAACAGCTAATAATTCTATGGAGCTTGATGGATTTGAGTTCTATTTCGATAAAATGGAATTTTTCAAAGATGGAGAACCTATTGAACTTAGTAAGACAGAACAAAAGCTCCTTAGAGTGCTGTGTGAAAACAGAGGAAAAGTATTGAAACGGGAATATCTGATTGACGAGGTATGGCAGGGAGATACAGAGTTTGTGGATGCCCATGCCTTGACTGTTGCTATCAAACGCCTCAGAGACAAATTAGAAGATGATACGCAGAAGCCTGAATATATCAAGACGGTTTATGGAATTGGTTATACATGGGCGGTGAATGGATGATAGAAACAATTATGTTGATTGTAGTTATATTTGTCCTGAGCGGAGTTTTTTGGTACAGCTTTTTTTATCAGAAAGAAAAAAAGCTTTTGAACCGGCTGCAGCGAATGCTGGATTGTGCAATAGATGGAGAACTGGAACGGACAGAAATATCAGAAGAAAAGTATTCTGCTCTTGAAAACAGCATGAAACAATATATAGACAGTAGTTTTCTGGCAAAAAAAAATCAACAGGAACAGAAAGAAGTGATACAAAAACTTATTTCAGATATTGCGCATCAGACACTGACTCCCATTTCAAATCTGAAAGTCTATGGAGAAATACTCTCTGAAGTGAGTAATGAAAATCAAGAGGAGATAGCTACCATTTTGGAGCAGACGGAGAAATTGGATTTTCTGATACAATCACTGGTCAAATTATCACGAATGGAGAGCGGAATTATAGCAGTACATCCGGAGGATACTGCTATTGCACAGATGTTTGCATCCGTACAGCAGCAGTTTAATGTAAAAGCAATGGAGAAGGATATTTCCCTGAGTCTATTTGACACGGATTTACATGCTATGTGTGATGCAAAATGGACCGTGGAGGCACTCGGAAATATTGTAGACAATGCGATTAAATACACAGCATGTGGGGGAAATGTTCAGATAAAAGTCGAGCAGTATTCTTTTTTTGTAAAGATTGATATCATTGATGATGGCATTGGAATAGAAAAAGAAGAAATACCAAAGATATTTGGAAGGTTTTATCGGAGTCTGTCAGTGGCAGACCAGCCAGGAGTAGGAATTGGCTTATTCCTTGCAAGAGAGATCATTCAGGCACAAAAGGGGTATATAAAAGTGACATCAAAGAGAGGAAAGGGTTCTACATTTTCTGTGTTTCTTCCGATAGCAAAGAAGGAATAGTATCAAAACTGTGACATTTCAGAAACCAGATGGAGACATTGTTATGATAAAGTCTGTATTGTAAAGATCAATACAGGCTTTTTTGATGGGAGGATGGCATGAATATATTAAAAGCAGTAAATTTACGAAAAATATATGGGCAGGGAGAAACAGAAGTCAGGGCTCTTGATGGTATAAACCTGGAAGTAGAAAAAGGGGAGTTTGTAGCGATTGTTGGAACCTCTGGAAGTGGAAAGTCTACATTGCTTCATATCATTGGTGGTTTGGATAATCCAACATCCGGTCAGGTCATTGTTGACGGACAGAATTTAAGCCATATGCCAGATGAAGAGCTTACTATTTTTAGGCGTAGAAATATTGGATTTGTATTTCAACAGTATAATCTGGTTCCGATGCTGAATGTATGGGAAAATATTGTTCTTCCTGTAAAACTGGATGGAAAAAAGATTGAAAAAGGTTATGTAAATGAAATCATAGATACACTGGGTATTCGGACAAAACTGGAAAATCTTCCAAGTGCACTGTCAGGGGGTCAGCAGCAAAGGGTGGCAATCGCAAGAGCATTAGCGGCAAAACCTGCTATTTTACTGGCAGATGAACCGACGGGTAGTGTTCAATTAGTACAACACTACCCAAAAACAACACCCGTGATATTCTGGTCATTATCAATTCTTATTTCTTTAATGACCGAACGCCAAAGCGTGCGTTTTTCTTCACGGGTCAAAGTATCATAAATGGTTCTAAAGCTATTATCAAGAAGCCTGCGCACAGCTGCAAAGTCTGGCGGCGCTTCCTGCGCTGGTTCCGGTATCTGGTTCAGTGCAGAAACATATATTTGATAGTCCTTTTTATAGTCTTCAATGTCGATAAGGTCATTCACATACAGTTCTTTTAATTTAGTCAGTTTCCGTTTCAGTGCGGCTTTGTCGGTACGGGCAACGGACGCTTTCTTTTTAGCTGCTTCCACGTCCCATTCAAGCTGGCAGCGTTCCAGTTCTTCCCCCAGATGGTCAAACAACCACGCTTCCACAACGTCTTCACGGGCTGAATGATTATGAGAGCAGCGCCCACGCTGGAAATGCTGGTTGCAGCGGTAATAATAATAATCACTTGATTTATAACCAACTAATTTGTGCCCACATTCAGCACAAGTCAGAATGGAAGTAAAAATATAAACCTTGCCAGATGGAGCAGAACGCACATTGCGTGTCAGAAGCGCTTGCACCCGGTCAAATTGATGTCTGTTTATGATTGCCGGGCAGAATTGGTCATTGTATCTGCCGCCCCGGTCATACACGCCAGTGTACAGTTTTTCTTTCAGCATACGCCGAAATGTGGCGTCACACCAGTTCACGCCGTATGTTTCCCGGACATAACGGACAGTAGCCCGCTGGGAAACTGTGTTTTCAAAATAATTAAAAGCGTCCTGCACAATGGCTGCGTCTTCCGGTACGACTTCCAGCCGTTTTTCTTCATTCACACGGAAGCCAAACGGAGCAGAGCCGGAAACAACGGTGCCGTGTGCAATCTTGCTGTCAAATACAACGTCTATTCTTTCACCGTCTATGTCAGCTTCATTCTGTGCAATGGACAGCTTTACGTTGATATACAGACGCCCGTTTGCGGTTGTCGTGTCGTACTCTTCGTCAGTGGTCTTCCAGTCGCAGTTGTGCGCCTGCAATATTTCCATGACTTTGTAATAATCAGCAACGGAACGAAACCAGCGGTCAAGGCGGGCAAAAAGCAAAATGTCCACTTCATCACGCTTCACGCTGTCCATCATGCGTTGAAATTCAGTTCTTTTGTGAATGTTCTTTCTGGCAGTTTTGGCAGCGTCAATGTAAATTCCAACAATGACCCAGCCACGTTCCCTTGCGTATGCTTCCAGTCGTTCTTGCTGGGCTTCCAGTGAAAGACCTTTTATTTTCTGCTCTTCACCAGAAACACGAATATATAAAGCAACCCGGACTAAATCCGGGGCAAGTTCTTTTTTATACACAATATCACCACATTTCTTGTCAATTTCCTTCAATTTCCCGTCCGCAGGTGGTAATATAATAAATGCAGACGGTATGTTGTATCTGGTATGATATATCTTTGCACCGCACCCGGAGTGTTCCCAGCACTGCGGGTGTTTTTATATTAGACATTCAAAATATCGTTGGTAAAGGTTGCTATTTTATTGCTTACAAAAGAAGAATATTCTTCTAAATCCTGCTTAGGGCTATCACCTTGCAAAATAACAAATTCTGACAAAGCGACAATCTGGTTTTGTACATCAATCAAGGCTTCACCGTAGTATGAAATATCTGGACCAAAACTGACAGAAGAAACCTGCTTATAATGCCACGCTGCACGCTCCTTCAAATCAACCAGAACAGGAACGGACGCTTTTTGCAGCTGGGAAACGGTCTTTGCGTCGGAGTGTACCAGCTGTCCCCAACGTGTCAGCTGTTCTTCCGTGATGTACCGTGGGTCTTCTGGGTGTCGCTTTATGTGTATGAAACTATACAGACAGAAGACGCCGAACAGAGCAGCGACAACGGAAAAAATAACATGAGAAGAAGCAAAGAGGAACACGGCACCAGCAAGAGCAACGACGCCGAACACAACAAAGCTGGCGTCTGGTCTTTCCTGCAAAACAGCCGTGGTCTTTGGTAATTTCTCTTTTGGCTGCACTGCTGCTTTATGAACCTTAGAAGAAACAGAAGCAGGCGTGACAACAGAGGAATTGGCGACGGCAGCAGTGGACGAAGCACGGTTGCTGGCTGCCTTTTTCTTTTTACTTTTCAAATTTTCAGTCTTGACATAAGAAACACCAGCAACGGGGGTTCCTATGCTGGTTGTGACCCTACCGCTACTATTTATACTTTTTCGATACCCTTTGACACCAGCGCTGATACCGACACTTTTCTTGCCGATATTAAGACGGACGCCCGGGGCAATTTTTACACTTTTTCTAAAACGTAATCCCATACAAACCACCTTTCTTACAAAATAAAATGCCAGTATTTGACAGTATTTTTCAGAGTGCCACACCTTTATAATTGAGAAGCGCCCAGCTTTTCCGCAAAAAGAAAGGTCGTGGGAGATAATGAGAAAAAAATACATATATCACCGCAGCAATAAAATATATGCAATATATTACAGCAGCAATAAAACAATGTATATCAATCTTAGCTTCACAGGTACGACACAACTAATAATATACAAATAAAGCGGGGCTGCTGGGCGTCCCCATTAGGGGGACTACCCAACGTCGCTTTTGCCGTCTTTTTCTACTGGCGGGGACTGCTTTTCTAATTCTTCCGGCGTGTCCGGTATGTCTTCATAGTCCGGCACGGCTTCTGCACTTGCAACATTAAGATATTTTTCAATCATAGCTTGCAGCGCTTCCCAGTCTTTTTCATCAAAAAGCGCAAAGGTCTTGAAAATGTTTTTTGCAAATTCATTTTCCCCGGTCATTACACGGTCAATCAAAGTGCCGTATTCAGCTTCTTTATTGTCCCACATATCACCAGTGCCATTCAGCAGCCATTCTTCACTTACGCCAAATTCACTACATATAAGTTTGTACAATGACATTTTCTGGTCTGGTCTGGCAAGTCGGTTCAATTCAATATTATTGATAGTGTCACGACTAACGCCAAGACGCTTTCCGAAAACTTCCATGCTCATTTTCAAATGCTTTTTTCGTAGTTCACGTATTCTTTCATAAATTTCCATTGAATAGATACCCCCTTTCTTTGTTTATCGTGATTTTAATATACAACACAAAAATCTGTTAGTCAACACAAAAAAGAAAAATAAATATAGAAAATGTGTTGACACACAGAAAATAAAATGCTAATATCTGTATATCAACAGAAGTTGAGGAAAAGAAAATGTGTTGACAACACAAAGAACGGAGGTGGCAGCAGATGGCAGAGGTTGAGCGCACACGCAATGAAGTTATTTACAAAAGAGAAATCACGACAGACGAACCAAATGCACACGCTGAATTGATTTTGAAAGTGGACGGACTGCCGGAAGAAACATTGGACATTTTAAGAAAGAAATTCAACGCACTGGCAGAAATGGTGGAAAGAGAAGTGAGAGAAAAAACAAGATTGACTGCATAAAGTCAATCTGGAAGCAGGTCACTTTATAGCAGAGGACCACAACACAGAAAAGGAGGAAACGAGCATGGCAGCAGTTGCAATGGAAGATAAGAAAAAAGAAATGATTGAGAAGACCGCACAGCAGTTCCAGCAGTTGAATGAAGACAACAAAATGTTCATTCTGGGCTATATGCTGGGTATTCAGCAGGAAAGACAGAGAACCACACCGCAGCCACAGACGGCATAGGAGGTGGCAGAAATGGAAGTGCAAGGAACATTCAATGCCCAGCGCTTCTTTGACACTTTGGCAATGATTATTTCACAGCGGGAGGGCGTAAAAGTCACCGTGACCGTGAAACAGCCGGAGCAGGAAGAGAAAAAGCAGCAGTCAGCATAAGCGCTGGGCACAAACCAAAGGTTTTTCAAAAGTCAAAATGTGAATAGTAGCGAAAAGCTATTCAAAATAAATCATACCAGATACAAGGAGGAAAAGCGCAAATGAAAGAATTTGTGAAGAAAAAAGCGGTCATTGTCAAAGACAGACTGGGACTGCCAAACTACATGACCATGTTTTACATGGAGCCGGGGACATACAGCCCGGAGGACGTGCCGGAAATGTTCAAGATTAGAAATAAGATTGTCCCGGCAATTCTTATTTCACAGTATCACAACACCGTGATTGATACGCTGGACGGTGGCGTTGCAGTATCACTGCCATTCCAGCAGCCAAAGCACACAATCAACATGAACGACGCAGCCAAAGCCTGCGCCAGAAAAGGTGAGGGCTGGCACCTTATGACGAACACGGAATTTGTCTATCTGCTGCATGAAGCGGAAGAACTGGGGCACACAATAGGTGGCAACACAAATTATGGAGCAAATGCAGACAACCCGGACGAAAAGGGCGTGAATTACGACAGAGGACGCACACTGACCGGACTTGACCCGCTTACATGGTCACATGACGGAACCGCAGGCGGCGTGTTCGGACTTTGCGGCAATTTCTATGAATGGGTAACGGGCTTACGCCTGCACTACGGCGTTATTGAGTATACAAAGAACAATGACGCAGCAGTGGACGGATACACGACAGAAGCCCCAGACTGGCAGGTTGCGACAGTAAACGGAAAGCCGCTGCGATTATATGGCAACGACGGCGTGACACTTTCAACCAAAGAAGACGTTGAAGTGGCATGGGACGGCTGCCATATTAAGGACTTGCAGCTGGAAGAACTGGAAGAAATGCCGGAAATTGCGTACAAGCTGGGAATTGTACCGCATGACTGGAAGAACGAAACAGCCGGAATATGGGCAGACAACGAACTTGAAGAAGCCGTGCCTTTCCGGGGTTCGGGTTTCAGCAGCACTTCCAGCGGTGGTGCTGGTGCGCTGGACTTGGGCAACGCCCGTTCTCTCGTCAGCAACAACGTTTCGTTCCGTTCCGCTTTGTTTTTGGAAAGCTGGGAACTGGTAACTGATTTACTGAAAGCGAGTGCGGCAGCACACGCAGGAGCGCAGGACGAATGAGCGCAGATAATTTCCCATACGTCGAGGGACAACCAGCGGAAATCTATTTTGACGGTAAATGGCACCGGGGCAAGATAATTGCCGGGTACAGATTTAGGGACGGAATAGTGACAGTCCAGACGGAAGACGGGAAGAAAATCTGGTGCGGTGAGAGCCGCAAAGAGTTGTACAGAGCGTTATAAAAAGGCAACGCAAAAAGCCTTTGAAGATGTGCCGCAAACACAAAATCAAAGGCTTTTCAAAAGTCAATATGTTAATAATTCAATACGTGTTTATTATACCATATTGGCGGTTACAAGTCAAACATTTTAGGGCTGGAAAGTCCTTGAAAATAGCGGGTTTTGTCCCTGCTAAACGGGCTTGTATGGGGTATTAACATTCCTACGAAATATATAAATTTATATATATGCTGGTATGGAGATAATAAGCAGGATTGATGGGGGATAGGCACCACCACTTCTGGTATACCCTTATACGCTAAAAAGGTATCAGACAGAAAAGGAAGTGCAGTGGTGTTTATCAGAGAGAAGAAGACAGACTGTGCCAATTATAGAGAAGTGGACATAATACCACGAACAGAAGCAGCAGAGCAGGCAACCAGAGGGAAGAGGGGCAGAAAGAGAAAGAGCAACGCCCCAAAGCAAAAAGACCTTAACGACAAGAACGCCAAACGCTATCTGGTACAGTTAGGCAATGGCAATTTCAGCATAGGGGACCTGCACACGTCCTGCACATACAGTGAAGAGAACCTGCCGGGCACAGTAGAAGAAGCAGAAAAGATAGTGACAAATTACCTGCGCCGCATAGCGTACCGCAGAAACAAACTGGGACTTGAACCACTTAAATACATACTGGTAACAGAATACAAGTACACAAAGGACGGTCAAAGCATTAAGCGTATACACCACCATATCATTATGAATGGTGGACTTGACCGTGACGACGTGGAAATGATGTGGACAAAAGACCGTATCAACTGGAAGAAGACCAGTGACACGGAATACAGAGCCAGTATAAAGCAGCTGGGCTGGGTAAATGCAGACCGCCTGCAAATGAATGAAAATGGCATAGAGGGTCTTTGCAAATACATTGTCAAGGACCCGCAAGGCAAGAAACGCTATTCCAGCAGCAGGAACCTTGACCGCCCGGAAGTAACCAGAGAGGACGGCGGGGAGAAGCAACAGCGTGACCAAAACCACTGGAAGTATAGCCGAAATCTGACAGCACCGGAAGAAAAGTGCAATGATTTTAAATACAGCAAACGCAAAGTGGAACAGCTGGCAAAGTCACCAGATGGAGGGCTGGAAGAGTTCAGAAAGATATACAGCAATTACAACATTGTATCTTGCGAACCCGTCTACTATGAGCAGACCGGGTGGCATATTTACTTGAAGATGTGGAAAAAGGAAAAGCCAAAGGGCAGAACAGGAGGAAAGAAGCGTGAGAGGAAGAACACCTCAGATACGCCGCATATTAAGACGAAAGAGGATAAAAAGGGCAATTAAGGCATACGGCAATTACATTGCAGCAGGACTGCTGGCAGTGGTTGTGATTGTGTTTACAGTAGGGGCAGCAGTAAAGCCAGCTGCAAACAGCCTGCCGGAAAATACCAAAGAACCGGAACCGACACCGCCGACCACGGAAGCAGTGCAGCAGGAACCATACCCGTTCAACCTTATGTCATTTGACTGGGACGGGGAAGCACTGGACGGCTGGACACGTTATGAAGTGCCGGAGGACTACGCAGACAACGGCGGGTATTTACCGGAATGTATGCAGCAGTACACATACATAATCTGCAAGCAGTATGGCGTTGAATATACGCTGGTGCTGGCAATTATTGAGATAGAAAGCGGGTACAGATGGGACGCCAGCTGCAAAGAGGGTTCAACTGGATATATGCAGGTATTGCCGAAGTGGCACAAAGAGCGTATGCACAGACTGAATGTTGATAATGTGGAAAACCCATATTTCAACGTGCTTGTCGGTGTAGATTATCTGGCAGAACTGCAAGAGAGGTTCGACACAGAAGCAGAAGTGCTGACAGCCTACAACTACGGTGTTGCTGGTGCTTATGAACACGTATGGAACAAAGGATTGACAGAAACAGAGTATTCAAGAGAGGTGCAGCAGGCGAAAGAAAGAATTGAAAGAAGAATGAGGGGTGAATGGTGATGGAAAATGAAATCAGACTGGGCGACATTATGGACAAGCTGACGCCCAGTGACAGAGTGGTGATATATAACGCAGCCAGACAGGTTGTATACCGTGGATATGCTGCAAACGCAGTGCATGGAACATTGAACCCGCAGCGACGCATTAAGAAAATGGGGCTGGGCATGGAAACATACAGAGCCACGGAACAAATGTGGGACTGGGAGAAAACAGACAGCCTGCCGGAGCAGGTGCCAGTTGAACAATTCACACAATACCGGGTGGAAGACCTGCAACACATTCTGTATATCAGAATTGAACTGAAAAGCGAATTTGAACAGTGAGGGACAACACATGAAGTGTAAATTTTGCGGGGCAGAAGTAAAACTGGGCGAACGGTGCCAGTATTGCGGGTCGGTAGCAGAAGCGTTCTACTACAAACCAGAGGAACCGCCGGAGGTTGTAGGAAGAAACCAGACAGACCGGAAAGAATACACAGTGCAAAAAGGTGACAGCCTTTGGAAGATTGCACAGAGGTTTTACGGAAACGGTGCCGCCTGCTATGCACTGGCACACAAAAACGGCATTAAGAACCCGGATTTGATATATCCGGGACAGGTATTGAAGATTTAGGAGGAAAAGAGCATGAAGCAGCAATGGGAACCACCAGAACTGGAAGAAATGCCAGTGGTCATATTATCACTGCACCAGAAATGGTGGCAAAAAATGGCAGCAGGTGAAAAGGTTCTGGAACTGCGGAAGACAAAGCCACAATGCAAAGCACCGTTCCGGGTGCTGGTATATGTGACAGGCGGCGTGGGAATAGTTGGCGAATTTATTTGCCCGGAAGTTCTGGAAATCAAGAACTTTGAAGAAGCAGAGAGAAAAAGCAAGGTTCCTGCACATGATATTCACAATTATGCAGCAGGCAGCAGGCGCAAAGTGTACGGCTGGGAAATAACAGCTGTCAAAGAATATCCACGAACAGTGACGCTGGCAGAACTGGGAATAAAGCGTGCGCCGCAGTCGTGGCAGTATATGAGGTGACAACATGGGAAAATATTTCAAAGAACCGTCACACAAAATGACGGTAAAACGCAAGAAAGATAAAATCACATACAACTATGACGGAAATCTTGAAGCGACACTTGAAAACAGCAAAAAGGAACTGGAAAAGAAAAGCGAAAGTCAAGAGCGTGTTTTCTTATTATGGCAATATCAAAAAGCAAAGAAAGCCTATGAAGCCTACGAAAGACGCATTAACGATTTGAAAGGATTTATAGAACTTGCAGAAAAAGAACTGAAAAAGCGGGAGAGCGCAGAAGAATGAATAAAAACCAGATACAACGTGAAAAGGTCATTGCAAAGTTGGCAAAGATACAAGCCCTTGCAGAACGTGGAGAGGGCGGCGAAAAGGTCACTGCTTTACAGATGTATGAAGCCTTAAAAGATAAATACAGCATATCTGACGAAGAAGTGCAGCAGGCAGTAGCCGTCCCGGTAGATATAACGCAAATTGACTTGAAACAATACTGGGGCATTGTGTTTTCAATGGGTATCATTGCAAACAACCTGCAAGACGAACTGGACTTTTGCAATGAATGTCCACACACCCACACAGAAGAAGACTGCGGGGAGTGTAGCACACACCAGAATATAAAAGGATTGCAGCTGCAATATGAGGAAATGAAACGCAGGCTGGAAAAAACAGCAATGGAGGTGTAGCACATGGCAGCAAGGAAACCCAGAAAGCCAAAAGCACAGAAGAGCGAATACCCCACATTGCCGGGACAACTGGGATATTTGAACAGTTACTATTGCCCGGTATGCGGAAAGCATTTGTTTTCAGCGTATGACAAGGATTTGCGGAAAGACCGGGAAGACGGCTATTACTTCCATGTGTCCCGTGATTTCAATTATTGCAGTAAATGCGGAACGCTTCTGGATTTGGACGAATGGAAGCGAGAAGAAGAACCAGCGGCAACAGGTGAAGAACTGACGCTGGAAGATTAGGAGGTGACGGCGGGTGAATGATTTATTGTATGTGTGCAGCCCGTACCGGGGCGACACGAAGCGTAACAAGGAATATGCACGCAAGCTGACAAGGGCAGCTATAAACAATGGCTTTGTCCCGGTCACGGTGCATTTATACTTGACGGAAGTTACGGACGACCAGAACCCGGAAGAAAGAAACCGGGGCATGGCAGCGGGAATGAAGATACTTGAAAACTGCAAATACATTCTGATTGGCGACAAGTACGGCGTATCAGATGGAATGAAAGCAGAAATGACACTGGCGGCACTGAAAGGAAAAGTCATGCTGTATGAGCAGGACGGCAAAATATATCTGGTGGACAGCCGGGAAGAAACCACAGGAGGGCAAGACAATGAATGAAACGCAGAGAATGGCAGAGGTTGAGAAGTTCAAGAATTACTTTTCATACATAAGCAGACCGGGAGCAGATAAGCTGCTTGCGTGGCTGGAAGAAGCGGGATTTTTCACAGCCCCGGCAAGTACAAAGTACAACGGCGCATACGCAGGCGGTCTGGTAGAGCATACAAACCATGTATACCGCAGATTGGTTCGGCTGGCAGACGCAGAGGACAAAAGACAGGGCAGAACGTACCCGGAATACACAGTGGACACAATCGCAGTTGCAGCGCTTCTGCATGATGTTTGCAAGGTGGACGCATACAAGGTAGAGAAGAAGAACCAGAAACAGAAAGACGGCAGCTGGAAAGAAGTTGAGGTATACGGATATACAAACAGCCTGCCGCTGGGACACGGTGAAAAGTCAATTATACAGATTATGCGATATATGCAGCTTACGGAAGAAGAAATGCTGGCTATCAGATGGCACATGGGCGCTTTTGATAGCGCAGTAAAGGGCGGCAGCTATGACATGAACAATGCTTTTGCAGGCAGCAGGCTTGCGGCTATGCTTCACATTGCAGACATGATGGCAACACACCTTGACGAAAGGGCAAACGCCAATGAGTAGAACATATTACAGAAAGCGCAGTGAAGCCACAGAGCAGGAAAGAGTTATAAACTGGGCGACGTTCTACGCAAAGGACTTCCCGGAATTGGAATTGCTGCACCACATACCGAACGGCGGCAGCAGAAACCAGCTGGAAGCAGCAAACCTTAAACGGCAGGGAGTAAAAGCAGGCGTGCCGGATTTATGCTTGCCAGTAGCCAGAAACGGAAAACACGGGCTTTATGTTGAAATGAAGTGGGGAAAGAACAAAACAACAGACAAGCAGGACTGGTGGCTGGAACAGCTGCGGCAGCAGGACTATGAAACGGCGGTTTGCTGGACGGCAGAAGAAGCAATGGACACAATAGCAGGTTATCTGGGAGTTATGGAGCAGACGGGAAGAAAGGTGGAATTGTAATGGGCTACATGGACCACACATTGAAAAAGACGGTGCCATATTACAGCACAATGAAGCGTGCTGGGGCATTTAGGCAGCAGGAGCCACGGAAACAGAAAAAAAGAACGACACTGACAGAATACAGCCAGAACGGACAGAAAGCAGTATTGAAACCGCACGTCACAGTCAATCAAGCCGCAAAGAAGCTGTATGACTATGAACAAACCGGATTGTCACCACATGAGGTTGCAAACCTTGTTGAGCAGGTGCAGAACTTGACAAGGCGTGTGAAGAAATACGAAAGCTGGGAAGAATGAACGACGTTGACTGCTGCTTGATATGCGGTGAAGTTATCCCGGAGGGTTCGCAGGTCTGCACCACCTGCCGCAATAAATATGACATTGTGACCGGGGAAACAGAAGAAATGGCACAAGAACTGCGGGACATAGCAGACGTGCTGAAAATCACAGAGGGCACAGACACAAACATTAGAAAGTCAATGGAAAGCATATTGAGGATTGCAGACAGACTGGAAAGGACAAGCAATGGCAAGAAAAGAAGATAAACAGCCACAGTATTTGCCGTTAATCGTAAAAGCAAAGTTACATACTGGCGGCAGGGACTATGAGAAAATCAAAGAGGAATTAAAGGGGCAGGGCTTCACCTGCAAGCAAATGAAAGGCATGGTGCGTGAGGGTAACTACTTTGACGGAATAGTGTTGTATTTGTCAAAGTGGAACTGGGACAACCACGAAAGCTGGCACCTTTACAACTGGGACGACAAGGACGACAAAGAAGTTATGCTGGGCATATATGAAGCCGAACAGTACCACCCACAGGCGCCGTATAGATACAGAGATAATTTTGAGAAGTTCCAGAAAGACTGGACAAGCGGAGAGTATGACCCCGGTATGACATTCACTTTCAAGGACAGTGAAGTTGAAGTGCTGGAAGTCCTGCAAGAAGAGGTGGACAACATAGACCACGAAGCAGTCAAAAGGCAGGTGGCAGCAGCAGAAGACGCCCAGTACCAGAAGAGAAGAAAACAGCGCCAGCGACGCAAGCAGGCAAGCAAGGGCAGCAGATACCATAGAAAGTTCTTTTGATGGAGGAATAGGGCATGGGAAAAGGTAAAAAGCATTACAGCGGAAAAGAACTGATTTACCGACGACAGCTGGCACGGCAGCAGGCAGAAGCGGAAGAGAAGACAAGCAACATAAGAGTACGCCAGCTGCACCAGATAAACGCCAGCCGCCGGGCTATTGGCTGGGCAAAACAGAAAATGCGGGAGGGCAAAAACAATGATAGCGTTCTTGATTGAGGTTGTAAAAGCAATAATCACATTCTTTGCGGTATGTGTAGGGCTGGGAATTTTATTTCTGGTCTATGTGGTAGTAAGGGAAGCAGCTTGGGTTGTAAAGCATGAGAACCGGAAGAAATACGAACAGGAGGACAAAGAGGAATGAAAGCAGAATTTTTCAAGGCGGTGTGCCCGTTAGAGATTGGGGACACAGTAGCAATCAAGGTAACAAAGGACGGAGAAGCGAAAGAAGCGCTTTATTTGCCACAGGGCTGCACGGTGATTACAACGGCAGCAGTTGCACTGCATAAGGTCACAGACATTGCAACACTTCACTATCTGAAAAAGGGCGAAACACAGTTCTTGTATGAATTGGACAACTGCGGAAAGTACGAACCATTGACCGTGAAAGTTCCGGTCAGAGAATTTGCAGAAGAACTGAAACGGAGGGGGAAAGATGGAAAATGAAGAAGCGGTAAAAAGGATAAGAGCCTATATAGAATGTAAAAAAATGCAAAACAAAGGGAACATTGAAGAATGCAGTATGTACAAATGTTTTCATTGCAAATTAAGAGAAGAACTGGGAAGCGAAGCAGAACACATAGAAAGTATAGAAATAGCACTGAAAGCGCTTGAAGAAACAATAAAAGACAACTAATAAATACTTACGGAAGTATACAAAATACACAATTATACTTCCGTAAGATTGTGCAGAATGTCAATAGACTTTATACTTCCGTAAGTATATAATAAAGACAGTTAAAGAAGTAAAGCAAACGGAGGTATAAAACATGAGAACATTTGAAGTTGGCAAGAGATACGGAGAAAGCGCAGTTGTATTTGAAATCACAAAAAGAACTGCAAAAACTGTCACATACGCAGCAATACACCACGCCGGAAGATACAACGAAAGCCGCAGAGAAGAAAAACGGGTGAAAGTTCACGACTGGGGAAGCAGAGAAGTATTTTTCGCAGGCAGTGAAACAGTAGAAGCGTAAAAGACCGGGACAAGCGCCCGGAAACGGGCGGCAGTACCCCAGCTGGTAGAGGGACGGGCACGGTGAAATAGAACGGCAGCAGCCGTTGTCAGTCCGTGTCTATGATGTCGCTGGTTCAAATCCAGCCTGCCGCATTACTGGGAAAGCAACTATAAATTCATACCAGATACAAGGAGGAATACCACATGAAAGTATTATCAATTATCAATCTTAAAGGGGGAGTGGCAAAGACCATTTCCAGCGTAAACATGGCACATATTCTGGCAGCAGTAAAAGGCTTCAAAGTCCTGCTGATTGACAATGACAAGCAGGGCAACGCAAGCAAGATTATGAACCGCCACAGCTATGACCACAAGGGAACAGCAGAAGTAATGACCCAGCGGGGCATTGACCCGGCAGAGGTTATCCAGCACACGGACTTTGAGGGTTTAGATATTATCACAGCGAACATGAATTTGCTTACAGCAAACCTTGAAGTCATGCTGGACCAGTCAAGACCGCAACAGACACGCTTCAAAAAGTTTCTGGACGGTTTACAGAATGAATATGACTACTGCATTATTGACAACGCCCCAGACATTAACATTTCAACCATAAATGCGCTGGTAGCTTCACAAGACGTCATGGTGCCTATAACCATTGATGATTTTGCAATAGATGGGCTGGCAGAACTGAAAGAACAGATTGACAACACCCGTGAGGACTTAAACCCACAGTTGCGCTTCTGCGGCTGCTTTGTCACACAGTACGACAGAACCAATGAAGCAGACACACAGGGCGAAGAGTTCTTGAAGACGCTTGAATACCCGGTGTTTGAAACACATATCAGAAAGACACCAAAAATGAAGCCCAGCACATTTGAAAGATTACCAATCATTTTATATTCCCCACGCTGCGGCGCAAGTGCCGACTATAAAGCGTTAGTGGAAGAATGGTTGAGAATGTGACCAATTCGGACACGTTAGGAGGGAAAGACAATGGCAGGAGCAGCAAAGAAATTCAACTTGACAGAGTTATTAAACCAGCGGTCAAAGGAAGCTGGGGAGCAGCAGAAAACAGAACAGCAGCAGGCGGCAGCAGGCACAGAGGTTGTCACGTCCGAAGAGGGCGTGAGCAGCACCGCCGATATTTACGACCTTATACCGTCAAAGGGCAATTTTTACAGCGTGGAAGACGTGCAGGACTTAAAACAGTCTATTGAACTTCTGGGAGTGTTGCAACCACTTCTGGTGACTGATGAAGAGGAAGACGGCAAGCGCCGTATCATTGCAGGGCACAGAAGACGGCTGGCGGTCATGCAGCTGGTGGACGAGGGAAAAGAGCGTTTCAGACGGGTTCCAATCTTAATCAAGCCGAAGAAAAACGCAATTCTGGACAGACTGGCACTGATTATGGCAAACCGTTTCCGTGAGAAGACAGACTGGGAACGCATGACAGAAGCGCTGGAAACAGAAAAACTGGTACTGGAATTAAAAGAAAGCATGAACATTCCGGGCAGAACCCGTGATTTACTGGCAGAGATTATAGAAACGTCCCCGGCGCAGGTTGGAAGATACAAGGCAATCTATAACAATATCATTCCAGAACTGATGGCAGAATTTAAGGCAAACAGAATTGTTGTATCTGTCATTTATGAAGCGTCCGGGTTGCCGGAAGATTACCAGAAGCAGGCGGCAGAGGTATTCCGGGAAAATGAAGTGCTGACATTATCGGACATTAAGCAGTTAAAGAAGAGCTGGGAAGCGTCGCAGCAGATACCGGGACAGATGGACATTAGCCAGATGGAAGAGAAGCAGGAAGCCGCAGGAACGGCAGAAAGTGCCACAGGCAATGAAACAGACCAGCAGCAGGAAGAAGCAGACACAGAGGGAGCAGGAGAAGCCACAGAGGGCACAGAGGACGCAACCGGGCAGCAGTCAGAATATGTTGACCCGCAGCCGGAGCAGATAACGTCACTTTGTTACAGCTGCACACACTATGAGGACTGCCACGACAAGACAGCAACCGTGACCAGCTGCAATGCTTATGAGAACCGCAGAGAAGCCCAGAAGACGGACGAAGAGAGATACAACGAAGAGCAGGCAGCTATTGACAGGGAAACACAAAAGAAACTGCGTGAAATGCAGCAGGAAGAGAAAATGCAGCATTTGCCGTCTGATGAAAGAAAAGAAAAAACAATCAGAGTATCACCGGACAAAATGAAAGCCGTTGCAATCGACCATACAAGACCATACATGATTTTGAAAAATGACGGTTACAGAGAGGGCGACACAGTGAAGCTGATTGAGTTTGCAGAGGGCAGAGCAACCGGGAACACGGCAGACATGAAAATTATCTGCATGGACGACGACACGACCAGCAGCGCACTTGAAGAGGGCTATTGTGTAATAGCGTTGCAGGAGGTGTAGACGTGGTACAGATTTTAGAACTATTTGGGGGAATTGGTTCCCCCAGATGTGCTTTGCGAAATTTGAACATTCCAACAAAAGCCATTGACTATGTGGAAATAGACGAAAACGCCGTAAGGTCATACAATGCAATGTTTGCGGAAGAATTAGAGTATAAAACACAATCAGTGGTGGGCTGGAACCTCAAACCAGATATTCTGATACACGGCAGCCCGTGTCAAGATATGAGCATTGCGGGACATCAAGGAAAAGCAACTGCGGAAGCAGGGAGGATAAACAGAGGAAAAGGGGCAGACAAAGGAAGCGGCACCCGGTCAAGTCTGATGTGGGAAACAATACACATTATTCAAAATATGGGCGAATGGAAGCCAAAATATGTTATCTGGGAAAATGTGAAAAATGTATTAAACGGCTACAACAAGAAGAACTTTGAACAATACATAGCAGAAATGGAAAAGCTGGGATATACAAGCAATTATCAAATATTAGACGCAAGGGACTTTGGATTGCCACAGGCACGGGAAAGGGTTTTCACGGTATCGGCGCTGAATGGTGAAAAGTTCGACTTTTCAGACTTAATCAGAACGCCAATGAAAGACATATCAGAATTTCTTCTGAACAACGACGAAGTGCCGCCAGTGTATGACGTGACGCAACCGAGCGTGTACAGTGTGATTGGAGAAAAAGGCATAAGAAGAGCAACAGTAATAAAAGATTTTGCATACACAATCACGACCAGACAGGACAGAACACCAGCACAGGTGATTGACTGCGGAAACGGGCGTTATAGATATTTAACAGAACGGGAGTGCTGGCGCCTGCAAGGATATACAGACAAGGACTATGAAAGGGCAAAAGCAGTCCAGAAGCGTTCTGGAAGATACAGAATGGCGCTATACAAGTAGGCTGGAAACAGCATTGCAGTTCCGATATTTGAAAGTATGTTCAGAAAGATAATTTTACATGAAACAGCATAGGAGGTGCGGAAAATGCCAATAAACATGACAGATTATAGAATGATTATCAACGAAAGAGTATACAACGTATTGCAAATTATGATTGATTTTGCAGGACCGTTAGAAGAGGGGGAACCACCAAAGCCGAAGTTTATTGACGCAGTATACATTGACGAAGACGGAACAATAAAAACCATGCGTGATGAAGCGTGGTGCTTCCAGTTCGTGAGAAGAAACGGAGGTGCAGCAGATGGAAAGACCAATAATAATGCTTAATACAGACAATATGCCCGTATTTTGCCGAAACCAGTGCGCAAATACAAAATGCGCAAAGCACATTTCAAAAACCTATGAGTGCGGCGGTTCATGTTCAATGCGGTTATTGAGAGGGGAACCGGAGTGCGCAGGGTACATATCACGGAGGAAGCACAAATGAAAGAAAATGTTTGCGTTGACTGCAAACACTATGAAAGCTGCAAAAAGCCGGAAAGATACATGAAGTGTATGGGGTACGAAGAGAAAGAACGGCAGCAGGCAGCAGGAGAAAACGCAGTTGACGTGCAAGACGGATAGAAGCCGGGAAAGACTGGCAAAAACAAAGAATGGAGGAAAAGCAAATGGCGCAGGCAATGGAAAAAGGCAGGGTTATTGAATTGCTGGAATATTACAAAGACATAGACGGGGAGGTGAGTATATACAGAAAGATAATAAGTGACTTAACGGACCAATACTACAATCCCATTGGCGCTATACAATGCGACGGTCTACCAAAAGGAAAAAATAATATATCACGACAAACAGAAAATATGGCGCTTAATATTCCGGATTATGTCAGCGGCGAAATCAGAGAGTATGAAGCAAAGGTGCAGCAGTTGCAAGCCTTAAAGGCGCAGATTTTGCAGGAAGTTTCAAGGCTGAAACTGAAAGAAAAGCGCATTATTTTTGATTTTTACATGCACAACCTCAAATGGGAACAAGTAGCGGTACGCAATTCATACAGTGAAAGACAGTGTAAGAATATCAGAGATACAGCACTTGAAACACTTTCACAGAGGTTTGAAAAGAACCAGATTATTTCACAATTTCAAAGGATTGCATAAGCAATCATTGCCCGCCATTGCCTGCGTTTTACTGGTATAATTTAAGCCAGTGAAGCAGGCTTTAAGTCGTTATATTTGCACGTTGGCAATAGTGGGCTTTGGTGATTTTTTGAATTTACAAAGCCCATAATTTTTTATACTTCCGTAAACTGGAAGAGTTGGAAAGAATGAAAACGAACGAAAAGAGGTGAGAAGATGGGAAGACCACGGAACCCGGAACGGGACAAGTCAATGCAACGCTATCTGGACGCAGACGGCAAGATTGAAACAGCGGAACTGGCGAAGCTGGCAGGAGTGCCAGAAGTGCGGATAAGAAAATGGAAGTCAGAAGACAGCTGGGACGAAGCACTGAAAAACAAGCCGAAAAAAAGAGGGGGTCAAAAAGGCAACAAAAATGCTGCCGGAAAAACCCCAGCAAAAAAGGGTAATAAAAACGCCGTAACACATGGGGCATTTGCGCAGGCGGGATATGAAGACATAGACCCGGAGCAGGCGGCAGCCATACAGAACATGGGCACACCGTCCGCAATGTCACAAATGATGGAGGAATTGCAGGCGCTATATCTGCGCAAAGCCTATCTGGAAAGCCTATTGAAAGAGTATGAAAGCCCAGAAGCAGGCGGCTTTTACACAGATAAAATAGTACACATGATTGTACCAAAGAGCATGGAGGAAAGACAGCAGGAAGAGGACTGCGGCATGGAACACCAGCAGTGCGCAGACCCAGAGGGAAGCAAGACAGAAACATATAAAACAGCCATGAAGTCTGTCATTAAGTCCAGCCCATTTGAACGGGCAATGAAAGTGGAAGCCGAACTAAACAAGCTGCACGGGCGTATAATCAAGCAGCTAGATAGTATCAAGGCGTATGAGTTGGAGGACAGACGCTTGCAGCTTGCAGAGAAGCAACTTGAATTGAATAAACAGAAGCTAACGGGCGAATTTGAGATTGACCCGGACGGAAGCACCGAAAACGACGAAATCACAGACGTTGTGGACGACGTTTAATAGGTTCTTCTGGCGGTCTGGAAGCACTGCGGGTACGGCGACGCCCAAAACCTGTCCAGATATAATTTTGAAAATTTCATTTCCGCTTCCGACCCGGTAAAAAAATAAAGGGGTGGGGGCTAAAAAAAGAAAAAATGTGACCAATTCGGACACAAAAGAAAGGGGGTGCGGTTTTTGAAAGCGTACACTTCAAAGGCGGTTGCCGCTTGGCTGGATATTTCAGAACGCAGAGTGCGCCAGCTGCGTGACGAAAAGGTTATAACGGAAATCAGACCGGGGCTGTACGACTTGAAGACCGTAAACCACCAGTACATAAATTATTTGCGCAAAAACAACCCGGAAAGTGAAAGTGCAATAGATTACAACGCAGAACGTGCAAAGCTGGTCAGAGCAAAAAGAGAAGCACAAGAACTGGAATTGCAGCTGCGCAGAAATGAGGTACACACCACAGAGGACGTGGAACAGGTAATGACAGACACGCTTGTTAGGTTCAAAACAAGGCTTATGGCTATACCTGCAAAGTTAAGCCCCATTTTATCAAAGAAAAAGGACCAGACAGAAATATTTAAGCTGCTGAAAAGCGCCATTGATGAAGTGCTGGAAGAACTTTCAGACTTTCAGACAGTGTTTGGGTATGGTGTAGACAATGAAGAAAAACACAGTTGATATGTTTACACGGATTTTCAAAGTGCTGCAACCACCGCCGGAAATGACACTCTCACAGTGGGCAGATAAGTTCCGCAGACTGTCTGCCGGGTCTTCCGCAGAGCCGGGACGCTGGAAGACGGCAAAGGCGCCGTATCAAAAAGAGATTATGGACGCCATAACAGATATTACAATAAAAAAAGTCGTGATTATGTCAGCTGCGCAGGTTGGAAAGACTGACGCAATGGTGCTGAACCCTATTGGCTATTACGTCCACTACGACCCGTCACCAATCATGGTTATACAGCCGACTATTGACATGGCAGAAAAGTTTTCAAAAGAAAAACTATCCCCCATGCTGCGTGATACACCCGTACTTGCGGACAGGATAAACGAGAAATCGAGAAACAGCGGTAACACAATCATGCAAAAGATATTTCCGGGCGGCTTCATTACCATTGCCGGAGCAAACAGTCCAACAGGACTGCGAAGCCACACCATAAGAATATTACTTGCGGACGAAATAGACGCATACCCAGCCAGCGCCGGAAAAGAGGGCGACCCGCTTTTATTAGCTTCAAAGCGCCAGACTACATTCTGGAACAAAAAGCAGGTGGACATTTCCACGCCGACGGTCAAGGGTGCGTCCAGAATAGAAGTGGAATACGAAAACAGCAGCCGGGGAGAATGGAACGCACCGTGCCCGTGCTGCGGAGAACTGCAACCGCTGGTCTGGTCAAATGTTGTGTTCGACAAAAACGACCTATCAGAAATCAGATACGCTTGCAGCAAGTGCGGCGTCATATCCAGTGAAGCAGAATGGAAAGAACACTTTATTGACGGAACCTTTGTACATGAAGACCCAGACAACCCCGTGCGTGGGTTCCACTTGAACACGCTTGCTTCCACATTGACCACATGGCAAGAAGTTGTTGAAAAGTTTCTGACGGCAAATGACCAGATGAAAAAAGGCAATGTGGAACTGATGAAAGTATGGACCAATACTGAAATGGGGCAAACGTGGGAAGAAGACGGGGAAACCATAGAGGACGACGAACTGATGAAACGCCGGGAGAAATACAAGTGCGAAGTACCAGAAGAAGTGCTGTACTTGACAGCTGGCGTAGATACGCAGGACGACAGATTTGAAATTGAAGTTGTGGGCTGGGGTCCAGAATATGAAAGCTGGGGCATTAGGTATGCGGCAATATACGGCGACAATTCAGATATTAACAATCAAGTGTGGCAAGACCTTGACACATTCTTGCTACAAACCTTTGAAAAGCCGGACGGAACGAAAATGAAGCTGTCATGTGTCTGCATTGATAGTGGAGGACACAGAACCAATCAAGTATATAAATTCTGCAAAGCCCGGTTCAATCGCAGGGTATTTGCAATCAAAGGTTCAAACGATAGCGCCGCAGCATATATCCAGAAGCCGTCAAAAAGCAACCGTGAGGGCGCATACCTTTTTACACTGGGAGTTGATACCGGAAAAAGCCTGCTTATGGACAGACTAAAGCTGGAGGAAGAGGGACCCGGCTTTTGCCATTTCCCAAAAGAAGAGGGCAAGGGATATGACGAAAAGTATTTCAAGGGCTTAACGTCAGAAAAAAAAGTAATGCGCTACAAAATGGGCAGACCATATTTTGCATGGGAACTGAAAGACAAAGGCGAACACAAGCGAAACGAAGCGTTGGACTGCCGGAACTACGCAACGGCAGCCATTGAAATTATCAATGTACCATTGAAGAAACCGGACAAAAAGAAAGAAGCCACAGCAGCAAAGAAAATTGTAAAACGTGGCAGAAGAAGAAGTGGAGGAATTTTATAAATGGCAGGAATTACACTGGAAACAGCAAAAAGACACCTTGACGCATGGCTGGAAGCAGAACTGGCAGTGACAAACGCCCAGTCATACACGATAGGTAGCAGGACTATGACAAAAGCCAATCTGACCGAAATTAGAAAGTCTATTGAATATTGGCAAGGGAAAGTCACTGTGCTTGAAAATGCGGCAAAATATGGCGGCAGGAACCGTGCAAAACGATTTGTACCACGGGATTTATAAAAAATTGCCCGTGATTGCCCGTTTTTGGGGTTTATTTCCCCCCATTGCCTGCAAAAATGGGGTAATATTATAGCGTGGAAAAGTAAGAAAAGACGAAAAGCAGCCGTGAAAAGCTGCTTTTTTCATGCAATAAAGGAGGTGAAAACGTGGGAATTGCAGCGGGAATTGACAAAGCAATAGCAGTTGTGGCGCCGCAAACGGCACTGAAACGTACTGCGGCAAGACAAAAATTGCAGATTTTGAACAGCGGGTACAGCAATTATGGTGCCAGCGTAGTGAAAAAATCACTTGCGGGGTGGCTTCATGCAGGCGGCAGCAGCCGTGAAGACATAGAAGACAATGTTTCGATACTGCGGCAGCGTACCCGTGATTTATACATGGGCGTGCCTATTGCAAATGGCGCTGTCAAAACCATGCGAACAAACATTGTTGGGCGTGGGCTACGTTTGAAGCCGAACATTGACGCAGAATTGCTGGGCGTATCACCAGAGGAAAGAAGAACACTTGAAAAGCAGATTGAACGTGAATGGAATATCTGGGCAGAAAGTACGGATTGTGACATGGCACGGATTGACAACTTTTATGAGTTGCAGCAGTTGGCTTTTTTGAACTGGCTTATTTCTGGGGACTGTCTGGCAGTGCTTCCGGTCAAGCCACGACTAAACCAGCCGTATGACCTGCGTGTGCAGCTGATAGAAGCAGACAGGCTTTGCAGCCCGGATAACTGCGACACAATAGACAACAAAATTGTTGGAGGTGTAGAGGTTGACCAGTCCGGGGAAGTTGTAGCGTATCACATAGCAGACCACCACCCGTTGTCCTACGCCTATGCAGATATTAGCTGGCAGAGGGTGGAAGCGTTCGGAAAAACAACCGGAAGAAGAAACGTGCTGCACCTTATGAACCGTGAACGAATAGGACAGCGCAGGGGTGTTCCGTTCCTTGCCCCGGTTATTGAAAGTCTGAAACAGCTTGGAAGATACACGGACGCAGAACTGGTGGCAGCGGTTGTGTCCGGTATGTTCACGGTGTTTATTGAAAAGGCAGACGCAAGCAGCGAAGACGCAATAGGAAGTATGCTACCGGAAGAAGTGCAGGTGGACGCAGAGGACGAAACCACCATTGAACTTGCGCCGGGTGCCGTTATCGACTTAAACGAGGGCGAAAAGGCGCACGACATGAACCCCGGCAGACCAAACGCCAATTTTGGCGGCTTTGTGGAAGCTATATGCCAGCAGATAGGCGCAAGCCTTGAAATACCTTATGAGTTGCTTATGAAGCGCTTTAATTCCAGCTACACAGCCAGCAAAGGCGCACTGGAAGAAGCGTGGAAAATGTTTAATATGTACCGGGACTGGTTAGCAACAGACTTTTGCCAGCCAGTATATGAAGAGTGGTTGACAGAAGCGGTTGCAAAAGGACGTATCAAGGCACCGGGCTTCTTTACTGACCCGGTGATTAGAAAAGCATATTGCGGGGCGAAATGGAACGGACCTGCAAAGGGTATGTTAGACCCGGTAAAAGAAGCAACAGCCGCAGAAAAGCGGGTGCAGAATGGCTTTAGCACACGAAGCGACGAAACAATGCAAATGACGGGTACAAGCTACTACAACAATATTGAACAGCTGAAACACGAAGAAAAAGAGTTAAGAGAGGTGAAGAAAATTGCCAATGCCAATGCAAACAAGTCAAAATCCCCAGCAGCCGCAGCAGGCGCAGGGAATGAACCAGCAGCAGGACAACAGGACGCCGGGCAATCCATACGGAGTGACGACGAATAAATTCTGGAATTTTATTCCAGCAACAGGCGACAAGCCACCAGAACTACTTTTATATGGAGCAATTAGCAGTCAGCAGTCATGGTGGGAAGACAGAGTGACACCGCAACAGTTCAATCAAGAACTTGCGGCGCTGGGTGATGTGCCGGAAATTATCGTGCGTATTAACAGCGGCGGCGGTGACGTGTTCGCAGCCAATGCAATTTTTACAAGGCTGAAAGATTGTTCAGCGAAAGTGACAGTCAAAATTGATGGCTGGGCAGCTTCCGCAGCCACAATCATTGCTATGGCTGGCGACACAATCAAGATTGCCAGAAATGGTGTATTTATGATACATGACCCGGCAATGACAGTTTGGGACACTTTCAAAGCAGAAGACTTCTTAAAGATGGCTGATGAACTGAAAGTGATTAAGCAAAGCATAGTAAACACATACGCCAGCAAGACTGGCAGAAATACAGAGGACATAGAACAGCTTATGTCAAATGAAACATGGTGGACGGGTGACACAGCAGTTGAAAACGGCTTCTGTGACGAATTGATGTTTGAAGAAAGCAGCACAGTTGTTGAAAATTCTTCAAAAATTGTGGTTAATTCAGTACCCATTGACGTTTCCATGTTCAAGAGTATTCCAACCCAGTTATTAAACAGCCCGCACAATCAAAATCCGGGTAGTTTAGTAAATAGTGCAACAGAACCTATCAACAAGCCAAAAGAAAAGGAGGAACCAGAAATGGCAGCACCAGAAAACAAAATCACAACGGTTGACGCACTAAAAGCCGCATACCCGGATTTAGTAGCGACAATCCAGAACGAAGCCGCAGCCACAGAACGTGCCAGAATTAAAGGCATTGAAGACTTGGCAAACGGTAACTATGCAACACTTGCGACAGACGCAAAGTTTGAAAACCCTATTTCCGCACAGGAACTTGCGGTGAAAATCATTGCAGAGCAGAACAAAGCGGGTGGAACTTACATTCAGAACCGCCAGCAGGACGCACAGGACGGCGGGGCAAACGGCGTATCTGGCGTAACACCGGAAGACAACGCAGGCGGTGACGGAAAAGACCCGTTCAATGCCGCTATTGACAAGTTGTTTCCAGATACAAAATAAGGAGGTAGCGCAAAATGAGTGAATACGCAGTAGAGAAGAGAGAAACAGCACCGAAAAATTTCTTTGCTGGCGACTTCCCAACAGTACCGGAAACGGGAGTTGCGGGCGCAGAAATCAAAGAGTATGCACCAGTAATGGTTGACACAGAGAACGAAAACAAAATCATTCCGGTTGCTACAACAAAAGAAGCGAACGCAATCGGAATTTCTGCGGCAGCAGCAGGCAAGGGCGAACCAGTCACATATTATTTGACGGGTGAGTTTTTCGCTGACGCATTAAACCTTGAAGCAAGCGCAGATTTAGCAAAAATCAAAGAAGCACTGCGAAAAGTATCAATCTTTTTGAAGTAAGGAGGATAAAACAATCATGGCAAATGAAGTATCTATTTACGAACCACGAACAATGGGCAGAGTGGTTCAGAAATTACCGCCCGTGCGTACTTTTTTCAGAAGTACATTTTTCAAACATGAAGAAACATTCGTAACAAAGAATGTTGATGTTGATTTCAAGAAAGGCAGCAGAAAGGTTGCACCGTTCGTCAGCCGTGTGGTTGGTGGAAAGGTAGTGCCAAACACTGGCTATGAAACAAAGACCTACACACCGCCTTTAGTTGCACCGGAAAAGGTCACAACAGTTGACGACCTTTTGCAGCGCAGACCGGGTGAAAGCCTTTATTCTGGCAGAACACCTGCGGAACGTGCAGTGCTTAAAATGGCTGATGATTTCAAGGAACTGCGAGAAATGATTTTACGCCGTGAAGAGTTAATGTGCGTACAGACCATTTTTACTGGCACAATCCCTATCATTGGCGACGGAGTAAATGAAGTGATTGACTTCTCTTTTACAAACAAAGAGAAAATCACAACAGCAGCGAAGAAGTGGACTGCCGACACTTCCGACCCTATCGCAGATTTGAAGCGCTGGCACGAAACCGTACAGAAGACCGGATTTGTAAACTGTGATATTTGTGTTATGGGTGGCGACGTTGCAAATGCGTTTGTAAATCATGCAAAGGTGCAGAAAATGCTTGATGTGAAAAATTTCAATCTTGCGGTTATACAGCCTAAACAGTTACCGAACGGCGTCACATACCTTGGAACCATTCACGAACTGGGACTTGATATTTACAAGTACAATGAGTGGTATCTTGACGACTGGACAAACCCGGACAAACCGGAGGACAAGCCGCTTGTACCTGCTGACAGTTTGGCACTGTTAAGCACAAACGCCGATTATTCCATGTACTATGGAGCAATCACACTTATTAAGGAGCCGGACGGCAACTTTATGACCGTAGAGGGTAAATATGTACCGGACACATGGACAAAACGCAAGCCTGCCCGCCGCTTCCTCAATCTGTCTTCTGCACCGTTATGCGTTCCGCATGATGTAGACAGCTGGTTTGTTGCAACACCTATCTAATGGACTTCAAAGCACAGCTTGCCAGTGACATGAAAGTGTTTCACAACTGCGGAGAAATGGCAACTATGACTGATATATGGTATCAAGGCAAGAAACACTATTTGCCCATAATCATTGACCACACGGCAGCCGACGAACGGCAGAGAGGAAACGGGGACAATGCAGAGGGCATAAACCGTGCTTCTTGTCTGGTCTATATGTCATTATATGATTTTGGTTGCGTTCCCAAAAAAGGACGCCAGCTTGAAATTGACGAAGCCGGGGCAATCAATATGTATAACATTTCAAAAGCAGACTGCGAGGACGGGGAAATAATTCTTGAATTGGAGATGTTGGAAGAATGATTGAAATAACATCTGACGCAATAGAAAGAGTGGGAACCCTGCTGACAGACGTTCCAAAAGGTGCAGAAAGAGTATTTGCCAGCGCTATGAACCGTGGTATTTCCAGAGTGAAGACACAGGCAATAAAGCAGGTAAAAACCGTATATGCCGTAAATGGCGCAGCACTGACGAAAGCAACCAGAATAAATATAACCAAAGCCAGCACGGGAAACCTTGCGGGCTTTGTTTCGTTTTCTGGCGTGAAAATACCACTGTACAAATTCAAAGTAACGCCGACGAAGCCCGGAACCGGAAAGCAGGTGCGGGCGGCGGTCAAAAAAGGTGGCAGCGGGACACCGTTTGAAGACGCTTTCGTTGCAGAAATGAAAAGCAATGGTCACACAGGAGTATTTGAGAGGACAGGGCGCAAGCGTTTTCCGATTGAAGAGAAAATGGGACTATCAGCAGCACAGATGGTGGGAAATGAAGATATTATAGACGGGCTGGAAAAGGAAGCACAAGAACTGGTAAACGAAAGAATTATACACGAAATGAACAGGATTTTGAATGGTTATGGAGGGTAAAGAATTATGACACCAGTTTTTTTGTTGGAAGAATTGCAGAAATTCATTAGTTCCAAAACGTCTGACATTATTTTGCCAGTGCGAACCAGAACGGGAAGCAATGAAGAAAAAGAAAGAGCAGCAGCAGTTTATAAAATGGGGCTGCCGGAAGCAGACGACGTACAACAGAAAGTGCCATACATTCTGTTAAAGTTCCTAACAGGGACGGACGACAAGAAAGCAGGCGAACCAGAGGAAGACAGCTGCAAAGTAAGAATAATATTTGCGGTGTATTCAGAAGATGGGCAGGACGGACCGCTGGCACTTCTCAATCTGATTTTGAGAGTGCGCAGCGAATTGAAGAAAGCCGGGACAATCGGCGGCGGTCAATTTGCTTTGGAACTGCCGCTGGAATATATCGTATATCAAGACACCACGCCGCCATACTACATGGGCGAAATGGTGACAAATTGGACATTGCCAACCGTCCAACGTGACGTGGCAGAAGTCCTTTATAACTTATAGAACAGGAGGAAACAAGATGGCAAGAGCAACCACAGCAAGCGTCACAGCAGCCGAAAAGGACACTGAAAAGACACAGGTGGTAGAAAATACCACCACAGAAGAAAAAGCCACAGAAACGGCAAATAAGCAGGAAGAAACAGTAAAGCTGATTTACATTGGACCAAACCTGCCAAAAGCAATGTTACAGTGCAACAAGATTTTTGAGGGAACCAAAGAGGAAATCAAGAAAGAACTTTCTTTCATTCTTGAAAAATTCCCACTGGTAGAAAAAATGCTGGTTCCCATAACGGAACTTGCAGAAAAGAAAGACAAGGTGAAGACAACCGGGAACGTGTACAACAAGTATTATTCCGACTTAAAGGCTGCCGCCCTTGCATACGCAGAACAGGAGGTATAAGCGAATGAGTGACGTATCACATGGAGTAAACGCAGGCAAGACAAGCAATGGCACAATCACGCCAGTGTCAGTAGATACGGGCGTGCATTTTGTGGTAGGAACTGCGCCAGTACAGATGGCAAATGGAAAAGTAAATGAAGTGATTATGGCTTCAAGTTACCCAGAAGCAGTGCAGGCGTTGGGATATTCTGATGACTGGAAGAAATACAGTCTTTGTGAAGAGATTCACACAGCGTTTACGCTTTTTAATTCCGCACAGGTATTTTTTGTGAATGTTCTTGACCCAAAGAAGCACAAAAAGACCGTAACAGAAGCACAGATGGACGTTGTAGACAATCAGATTGAGTTACCGATTGAAGCAATCGCAAGCAGTGTGGAAATCACCGGAAAGACTGCCGGGGAAGACTACGAAGTATTTTACAGTGACACAAAATGCGTTGTGGAGTTCTTAAAAGAAGCCACAGGAAAAGTTACCGTAAAATACGACGCTGTGGACGCTTCACAGGTAACAAAAGATGATATTATCGGAGGTTACAACGTAAACACACACAAAACCACAGGACTTGAACTGATTAACAGTGTATTTCCACGCTTCACAAAGGTTCCGGACCTTATTTTGTGTCCGAATTGGTCACATGACCCAGAGGTTGCAGCCGTTATGTCTGCAAAGGCAGAGAATATCAACGGACTGTTTGAAGCGGAAGCAATTCTGGACGTTGACACAACGGAGACCGGGGCGACATATTACACAGAGGTGCCGGAGTGGAAGAAGAAAAAGAATTTTACAAAGCGCACGGAAATTCTTTGCTTCCCTAAAGTTGCGCTGGGTGATAGAATTTTCAATCTTTCAACACAGCTTGCGGCGTCAATGTCAGCCGTAGACAATGCGGAAGAGTACGGCGGCGGCACACCTTGCGAAAGTGCTTCAAACAAGGGCATACAAGCAGACAGAATGGTTACTGCGGACGGTTCGGAAGTAGTCATGGATATTCAGCAGGCAAACTACTTGAACGAAAACGGCGTTGTAACCGCACTTAATTTCTTTAATGGCTTTGTAAGCTGGGGAAATTATACGGCTTGTTATCCTGCTAACACAGACGTGACGGACTATTTCTACTGCATCAACCGTATGTTCAAGTGGGTTGCAAAGACACTTATTTTGACATACTGGAACTACATTGACAGAGGAATTAAAAGACGTCTGATTGACGCAGTTGTGCAGTCAATCAATGATTGGCTGGCAAGCCTTGCAACTGATGAAAAAATCATTGGTGGACGTGTGGAGTTCAACGAAAGCGAAAACAGCACAAGCCAGCTTGCAGCAGGAATTGTGCGTTTTCACATTTATATGACACCGCCATCACCAATGCAGAAAATGGACTTTGTACTTGAATATGACTTGTCATATCTTGCAGCACTGGTGGCAGCATAACAGGAGGTGAAACAGAATGTCAAAAGTTGACGAATTAGTTATTAACTATGCGATTTACGAAGACGCAGTAGAGTATCTGGGAACCACAGAAGTGACACTGCCAGACTTGGAGTACATGACGGAAGAGTTGAGTGGCGCAGGCATTGCGGGAAATATCGAAGAAATCATTATCGGTCACTTAAATGCAATGTCAACAACTTTCAATTTCCGAACTGTCACAGCAGCAGCAGTCAAGTTGATGGAACCACGGGTACACAGAATTGACCTGCGAGTTGCACAGCAGAGAATGAACCTGCGCACAAGCGCAAACGAAGTGTCCGGCGTAAAGCATATCATGAAAGTGAAGCCGAAGAAGACGGCACTTGGAAAAGTTGCGGCAGCTTCAACAGCTGATGTAAGCGGCGAATACGCCGTTTCATACTATGCAATGTATCTGGACGGTTCAAAGGTAACGGAAATTGACCCGTTAAACTTTGTGTGCATTATCAATGGCAAAGATTACTTAAAGGACGTCAGAAAAGCATTAGGAAAGTAAAAGAAGACAGCAGGAACCAGCGGGAAGACCGCTGGTTTTTTCCTGCCTAAAATCAAAGATATGGAGGAATAAACAATGTCAGATACAACAAACACAACTGAAAACATGGAGCAGGTAACAGAGCAGGAAAAGGAAATGCAGGAAGCGCAGGCAAGCGGCGTGGTCAATTTTGACGACAAGAAGAAAGACAAGGAAGAAGACGGCAGTTTGAATTATACACACACATTCAAAAAGCCCAGAGAGATTGAGGGAAAGAAGTATACAAAATTAACTTTCTATTTTGACAATTTAACTGGTGAAGATATTGAAGCAGTAGAACAGGAACTTGCAGACCAGAACAAATATGCACTTTCACCGGAAATTTCTTCTGCGTTCCAGTGTATTCTTGCGGCAAAAGCTGCGGGGGTTGCTTCTGATGAAATCAGACGTCTTCCGGTAGGCGATTACATGAAGATTAAGAACAAAGCAAGGGATTTTTTAATTGCTGCGGGCTATTAAAAATTAAAGAACCCGCAAAGTTCATAAGAAAGCAGATATACAAAATGTCAAGGGCTTCACATACGCCCGTCCCGTTCTGGCTGCAAATGCCTATACGCAGACTTTTTGCATGGATTGAAACCATAAATGAAGTGGAAAAAGAAGAAGCGGAAGAGCAGAAACAGAACAGCAACAATGCGTAGGGAGGTGAAACAGCTTGGCAGGGTCACAAAAGGAATTTGAACTGCTTTTTAAGCTGAAAGCGTCGCTGGGTGGCAATTTTAACAGCACATTCAAAAGCGCAATTAACACCAATAACCAGTTACGGGACAGCTTAAAAAATGTCAATTCCCTGCAATCAAAGATTGACGGCTACACAAAGCAGTCTGCCGCTATTGATAAGAACAAAGAACGGCTGGCGCAGCTTAACGCAGAGCATGACCGATTACAGCAGGAATTGCAGCAGACAGGCGAACCCACAGAAGCACTGCGGAAGAAGCTTGAAAAGAATGAAAACCAGATACAACAGACCACTGCCAAAATTGAAGAACAGGAAAAACAATTAAACAGTTACGCCGACGAACTGAAAGCAGCCGGAGTAAATACGGATAATCTGGAAGAAGCCAACGGAAGACTGCAAAAGTCTTATGAAAAGCTGCAAACTTCACAGCAGACGTTGCAAAAATTGAATGACAAGCAACAGCAGGTAGAACAGAGCATTTCAAAGACAAAAGGGCAACTGCTGGGGACTATTGGCGCAATTAGTGCCGTAGCCGCCGCAGTGTATGCAGGACCCGTGCAGGCAGCGCAGCAGTACGAAAAAGCAATAGCAAAGGTGGGAACCATTGCAGATACGCAGGAAGTCCCACTGGGCACATTGTCACAACAGATAATGGAACTGTCAAACAAGACAGGAATTGCAGCCAATGCCATTGCTGATGATGTGTACAACGCTATATCTGCCGGACAGAAGACAGGTGACGCCGTAAACTTTGTTACAAACAGTACGAAGTTAGCAAAAGCCGGATTTGCGGAAAGTTCGCAAACGCTGGACGTATTAACAACCGTATTGAACGCATACGGCATGAGTGCGGACAAAGTAAGCACGGTATCAGATATGCTGGTACAGACGCAGAACAAAGGTAAAGTGACAGTAGGAGAACTGGCAAGCAGTATGGGTAAAATCATACCGACTGCAAACGCCAGCAATGTTTCACTGGAACAGTTATGCGCCGGATATGCAATAATGACCAGCAAAGGTATTGCAGCCGCAGAAACGACAACATACATGAACAGTATGTTGAATGAGCTGTCAAAGTCTGGAAGTACGACAGACAAGCTATTGCGGCAGAAGATGGGCGGCAGCTTTGCAGAATTGATGGCAAGTGGTAAATCACTTGGGGAAATTCTGGGAGGTATACAGGAAGAAGCTAACAAGTCCGGTCTTGCCCTATCTGATATGTTCAGCAGTTCAGAAGCCGGAAAAGCGGCAATGTCGCTTCTGTCAAACGGAGTTGACGGCTTCAATTCAAGCGTACAAGACATGGTAAACAGCGTTGGGGCAACAGACAGCGCATTTGCCAAAATGGAAGACACCACAGAAGCCAAAATGGAAAAGGCAAAGAACAGTATTGCAAACTTAGGCATTGTTCTTGGTCAAAATCTACTGCCGATTGTAGGAAATCTGGCAGACAAAGTGGCGGTTGTGGTCACTAAAGTTTCAGAATTTGCAGCAGCAAACCCAAAATTAGTGCAAACAGCCCTAAAGGTAGCAGCGGGGCTGGCAGCATTGAAAGTGGGAATGTTGACAACAAAGCTGGTTACATTATCAGCGCAAGACGGCATATTGTCACTGGTAAAAAAGCTGGTGGGACTGCGTGCCGGATTTATTGAAAACGCAGCAACAAGCGTAAGTTTTGCGGAAAAGCTGAAAACAGCTGGAAGCGGTATATTGTCATACTTTGGCAATGTAAAAGGCGCTATGGGCGGCGTAGGTTCTGCAATAGGTAATATATTCAGTGGCAACAGAGTTATTGGAGCAGTAACAGGCTTTATGGGCGGCGTGAAGCAGTCCATTGTCAGTGGCTTTTTAGGAATTGCAGGAAAAGCAAGCGGAGCATTGACAGGAGCCGGGACAAAAATGCTGGGACTTATGCTGAAACCATTTTCACTAATTGGCGGCAAGCTGGGTCCGATACTTGGAACGGTAGGCAGTGCGATTGCAAACAGCCCACTTGGAAAAGTAGGCGGCTTCATAACAAAGGGAATTACCGGAGCATTTAGCAAGGCAACAACACTGATTGCACCGCTGGGAAATGCGGTAAAAACGGTGCTGGGTCCTATTGGAAACCTTGCAAAAACAGCACTGGGACCGCTTGGAGGTATTGCAGGAAAGATACTGCCAGTTGTGGGCGTTATCACAACAATTATTACAGTAATACAGCTTGTAAAGAACCATCTTGAAGAGATAAGGGGATTTATACAGCGGACTTTTGGTGATGAAGCACTGGCAGTCTTTGACAAGATTGTTTCAGTCATTACCAACGTAGGCGACACCATAAAGAATGTGTTTTCTGATGGGAACATAGGTGCAGCCCGTGACAAGATACAAGAGTTGTTCGGAGATAAAGGCGCAGCAGTCTTTGACACGTTCGTAAATGTGCTGGGAACAGTCAAGAACGCAGTTTCAGAGGTTGTGGGCTTCATAACCACATACGTTGTGCCAGTTGCAGAACAGGTATTGCAGGTGATTGTTACACAGGTAATACCGGGGATTGTTAGCTTTATTCAAGCGGCAGCCCCAACCATTATGCAAATTATACAAAGCATTGCTGATTTTATCGGTGCAATTATTCCGGTGATAGGAAGTTTTATTGCTGGTCTTATGCCGATTATTTCAGAAATAATCACATTCATTTCAACTTATGTTTTGCCGATTATTTCAGAATTATTCAGCTTTATTTGTAGCACGGTGCTTCCGGCAATTTCCGCAGCAATTCAAGCAATTTTGCCAGTGGTGACAAACGTATTGCAAACGCTTTTACCTGCGATACAAACAGCACTGACGACAATCTGGAACATAGTTTCACCAATAATTCAAGGAATTTTAGCAGCAATACAATTTGTAATGCCAACAATCCAGTCTATCGTACAAAGCGGAGTTCAAGCAATTTCCGGTGTAATTTCTGGAATTGCAACCGTACTGAATGGAATTATCACTTTCATAACTGGTGTATTTTCCGGGAACTGGCGGCAGGCTTGGGAGGGCATAAAGCAAATATTTTCTGGAATTTGGCAGGGTATCAAGTCAGTGTGTACGGGCGTTATCAACGGCATTATATCTGCGGTCAACACGGTTATACGTGGATTGAACAAAGTAAAAGTGCCAGACTGGGTGCCGGGCGTAGGTGGAAAGGGTATAAACATATCTGAAATACCTATGTTGGCGAAAGGTTCCAAAAACACACCAGACACGTTCATTGCTGGCGAAGCGGGACCAGAGTTAATCACGAACGCACCGGGGCGCACGGTGTTTACAGCAGACCAGACAAGAAATATTCTGGCTGCGCAGAATACGGCAGCCACAACAGCGGCAGCAGTAGCGCCAACAACAGCACAGACAACAACAGCACCGCAGACGGTGAACAACTACAACACAGCGCCAGAGGTAACAGCAGGTGCAGGAAGCGGCGGTGGAAGTGCAAACAACGTAACTATCAACAACAGTCCGACAATAGTTATCAACGGGGACAAGCCGGAAGACTTGGACGCAAAACTGGAAGAGAACAACAGAAAGTTGCTGCGTGACGTTGAAGACCTGCTGGACGAAAAAGAAGACAAGGAGAAGCGGCAGAAATATGACTAAAAGCTACACAACAATATCTGGGGATATGTGGGACAAGATAGCATTTGAACAAATGGGAAGTGTCCTGCATACAGATAAGCTGATGAAAGCCAATGTCAAGTACGCCAGCACCTACGTTTTCCCTGCCGGGGTTGTATTAACAATCCCGGAAGTGGAAGACGAAGAAGACTTGGAACTGCCACCGTGGAAAAGGGGGCTGCTGACGTAGAATGAGCGCAAAAGACATGGCACGCCGGGTGGAACTGCGGTTGAAATTTCAAAACGTAAAAGTCCCGGCAAATATAAATAAATATTTAAGCAGCCTTACTTTCACTGATGAAGACGAAGACAACGCAGACGATTTGCAGCTTGCGTTTGATGATAGAGAAAGAAAGTGGCTGGGAAGCTGGCTGGAAGTAAAGCCGACTTTCATTAAGACCACAACGACGGTGCAAAAGCAGGTTGAAGCTGCAAGCGTTGTCAATTATGTGGTCAAAAAAGGTGATACGCTTTGGGCTATTGCCAAAAAGTATCTGGGAAGCGGTACAAAATACCCGCAGATTGCTTCTGAAAACAATATTAAAAACCCTAACTTAATATATCCGGGGCAGGTTTTCAAAATCACAACGGGCGGTACAGCAACACAGACGGTCACAGAAACGAAAGAAACAACAAAGAAAGTGTCTGACCCTAAATTGATAACAGCAACGATTGTCCAGAAGAACTGGCACGATAACGGCAAAGACGCCGTGCTGGATTGTGGGACATTTGAACTGGACAGCGTAGACGCCAGCGGACCGCCAACAAAAATCACACTAAAGGGCACGTCAATTCCTTATACTTCCAAAATGAGAGTAGAAAGAAAATCAAAGGCGTGGGAAAACACCAATTTGAAAGTGATTGCAGAACAGATAGCGTCTGAAAGCAGCTTGAAACTGATGTACATTGCGGACAATATACCGAAGTACAAAAGAAAAGAACAGGTGCAGACGTCAGACATTGTGTTTTTGCAGAAATTATGCAAAGCGGCAGGGCTTGCACTGAAAGTAACCACAATGAATGTGGTTATCTACGACGCCGCAGAGTATGACAGCAAGCCACCCATAAAAACCATAAAATATGGCAGCGGTGATTATATTTCATACAAGCTGGGAACCAGCCTGCATGATACAGCATACACCAGCTGCCATGTTTCATATACGGACCCGGACAGCAAAGAAACGATTGAAAGCACATACACGGCAGACAGCACAGAGGGAACCGGGCAAACGCTTGAAGTCAACGAAAAGGTCAGAAGCACAAATGAAGCATACGAACTGGCAAAAAAACGACTACGTGAAAAGAACACACAGCAGTTTACAGCAAGTTTCACAATGCTTGGTGATGTGCAGCTGGTGGCAGGCGCCACAGTCAAATTAAAAGGCTTCCAGAAGTTCGACAGAAAGTACAAGATTACCAAAGCAACCCACAAATTGACGGGAGGATATACAACACAGATTGAATTACAACAGGTATTGGAGGGCTACTAATGGCAGATATGACAGAGTTAAAAAACATAGTGCGGCTTGGCACCGTGCAGAGTGTGAACGCCAGCAAAATGACAGCCCGTGTGAAGTTCAAGGACAAAGGCGGTATCACTTCCGGTGATTTAAGGATTATAAAACGCCCTGTGTACGTTGTGCCAGCAATGGAAAGCGGAGCAGAGGGGCAGACAGCAAAAACAACACTGAAATATGACTACAACGGGCAAATGCTAAAAGAAGTAAGCCACAACCATGAAGCGTTTGTGACAGAGTGGACGCCGGGCGTCAATGACATGGTACTTTGCATAATGGTTCCAGATGGCGACGGCGACGGCTTCATAATTGGGGAGGTGTAGAGCATGGCAAAAATAGGAAGTCTGGGAAGTCTGGTTTTTTCAGTTTCAGAAAACACCGTGCGCACCTTTGATGAATTAAGCTGGAAAGTGTCTGCAAAGTATGCGACGCACGACAGACACATTAAGCGTGACGTATTGGAGTTTTTAGGACCGGAACCCGGAATAATCAGTTTCAAAATGGCATTCAGTGTATTTCATGGAACAAACCCACTGAATGAAATTAAGAAATTGAACAAAATGTGCAACAAGGGCAATGTTTCAACACTGGTTTTAGGTGGCAAGAAATACGGTTCTTATAAGTGGGTAATAACAGGCGTTAGCAGCACATTGAAACGCTATGACAACAAAGGCAACTGCTGGGCTGCGACAGCAGACGTGACACTAAAAGAATATCCAAAGAGGTGATGAAACATGGACGTGATAAGGGGCGACGGGTCATTATTGACAGAAATTGACCTTGCACCGGCAAATGACCATCAAGCAGTCATACAAAATATTGCGGTTATTCTGGACACGGTGCAGGGTTCCTGCCCTATGTTCCGTGATTTTGGCTTGCCCGGCAGCCTATACGGAAGACCGCAGCCAGTAGTTGAAAATATACTGGTGGGCTATCTGTACGACCAGATAGAAGAATTTGAACCACGGGCGCAGGTTGCAGACATTACATTTGAGCATGACGCAGCCACAGGGCGCACAATACCTATTATTTATTTGGAGGAGGTGGAAACAGACAATGAGTGACAGAAAATACCCAGACATTGACTTTGTGGAAACCGACACGGAAACAATAGAAAGTAACTTGATTGCACTATATGAAAACTTTGTACAGCAGGTGCCGGGGCGTGAACGGTACAAAGTGTACCCGGCGTCACCGGAAAGGCTTTTCATATCATGGGTTGCAAATATCATTGTTCAGCAGCGTGTCATTATCAATGAAACGGCAAAAAAGAATGTGCCACGTTATGCAGACGGTGAATACTTGGACAGCTTGGCAGAATTATTCAAGGACTTGGAAAGACTGCCAGCAAGCCCAGCGTCTGCAATGTTCCGTTTTTATATTTCAGAAGCGCAGAAACAATCAGTGATTATTCCTGCGGGCACAAGAATTTCTTTTGATGGTGCAATTTTATTTGAAACAAAAGAAAATCTGGAAATAAAAGCCGGGCAGACATACGGGGACGTTGAGGGAATTTGCACCACAGCGGGCGACGTCGGAAATAATCTGGCAGCGGGGCAGGTCAAAGAACTGGTTGACCTATACGACTACTACCAGAAAGCAGAGAACATCACGGCGACCAGCGGCGGCGCAGAAGAAGAGGACGACGCCAGTTATTATGAGCGTATGCGTGAGAGCATGGAGAGTTTCAGCACGGCGGGTCCTATTAACGGGTACATATACTGGACAAAGAGCGTATCACCAGCCGTGGCAGACGTGGCAGTGACAAGCCCAGAACCTTGCGTTGTAGACGTCCGGGTGCTTTTGCAGAATGGACAGCAGGCAACGTCCGGGGTACTGAAAGAGATTGAAGACGCCTTGAACGCTTCTGACATTAGACCGCTTACAGACAAAGTGACGGTATCTGCACCGGAAACGGTAGCATTTGACATTGATGTGACTTTTTATATTCCACAGCCAGACGCAGCCAGCGCCACAGTCATTGCGGCGGCAGCAACACAGGCAGTGGAAGAGTACGTGACATGGCAGACAAGCAAAATGGGGCGAGATATTAACCCGTCATACCTAACAGCAAAACTGATGGAAGCAGGCGTGAAGCGCGTTGAAGTCAGAAAGCCAGTATTCACGGTTGTTGATGATATAAAGGTTGCAAAGCTGGGAAGTAAAAGCGTTCTGAATGGAGGTATTGAAAATGTCTAAAACAATTTACAATGCCGATTATTCAGAGTGCTTGCCGGAAGCGCTAAAGAAAGACCCCAAAATGGTTGCACTGGCAAACGCCACAGCAGCAACACTGCTGGACACTTCCGGGATAATTGACAATGTGCTGATATATTCCAGATTTGATGAATTGCCAGAAGAACTGGTGGACATTTTGGCATACGACCTGCACGTTGACTGGTACGACTACAATTACCCGCTGGAAGCAAAACGGGATTTAGTAAAAAACAGTGTCAAGGTTCATAAGAAAATGGGCACAAAATACGCCATTGAAACAGCGCTGGGAAGTTTATTTCCAGAAAGTGAAGTGGAAGAGTGGTTCCAGTATGAGGGAGAACCCGGACACTTTCATATTGTGCTTGACGTGACCAACCAGAGAATAACGGCAGACTACGCAGCTATTATCCGGGCAGTGAAAATGTATAAAAGATTATCTGCACACATGGACGAATTAACCTATCAAGGACAGGTCCACGGCGTCATATACACCCACGGGGAGTATTTCAGATATAAAACACCGCTGACCGGAAGACTTAACGCCGGAACATACCCACAGAGAAACACAAAAGCCGGGATAGGCGCTGCAACCTATATTGTGGGAACGGAAGCAGCAGGCTTTATATTCACGGCACCAGCAGCAGGCACGAAGCCATACAGAAACACGGTATTTTCACAGCAGGCGGCGCATATCGACGCAGACACGGCGTTGAATACGTTTGGCTATACAAATACACCAGCAGGACGGATAAAAGTCGGAGAACAGCCACAGAGGAACACCAGAGGGCAGACAAGCGGTGCCACAGTCACGGCAAGTGACAGAATGGAAGCACACCGCTTCACAGTCCCGGCAGCAGGAACCGTCCCGGAAAGAAGCACGGTGCAGCAGACGCAGGGCGGCGCCGTGGGGACAAGCACGCAGGCAATGGGGTTTTCATACGGCGTCAAGCCGTGCGGAAGCCACAGGAAGCTATAAAGGAGGTGAAAAGCCATGTTGACAACAGACGCAATCAATGATTTCAAAGATTTCATTGATAATATCATTGCCTATGCAAAAGTAACCGTCAACGGCGTTTCTGAAAAAAAGGTGATACACCGCCGGGAACGTCTGAAAGACGGCAGGGTTGCTGTATATGTACAGATTACCCCGCAGGTAAGTGGAAAAGCCACAGTGCAGAGGGTGCAGCTTTACAACAAGAACAATAAGTTGTGGGCTGACAAGGCGGTAAATATTCCGCTGAACAATGTACAAGAGGGCGTTTTGTACCGATTTACTTTTGATTTTACAGAAAAGGAGGTGTAACAGATGTACGAACAGAAGTTATGGCAAGACCATGTAACAGAGTTTGAAGACCGCTACACGGAAAGCAGAAATGATGATGGAACTATCACGCACACACCAGTTGAGGGGGAAATCATTCAGCAGGGAACACCGCAGAACGCAACCAACTTCAACCACATGGAAAACGGTATTTCCAATGCAACAGAAACGGCAGCACTTATGGCGCTTTCTACAATCCACCACCAGCAGGCAATAGCTGACTTGCAGGGAGAAACAGCAACGGTGACTTTGAAGAATACGCAGCAGTACCCGTTCAACAATTCTACACAGTCAGTTGCGCTGAAGACTGAAAGAAACCACATGGACTACACCGTGGAAACAGAAATAGTGGACTACACGGGCGGTTTTCCGGGCGACATTGTTATTACAGAAAAGTTGCTGAATGGTTTTAAGATGGCACACACCGGAAGCGCAAAAAGCGTGACCGTAAAAGTTTATGTGAAAGGTGGGTTTTACTAATGGCAGCAGGTGTGATTATTAAGACAGAGGAACGCAGACAGCACGAAGAAGCGGTTATGCGTTCTTTTGGCGTGCAGGGCAGCGGGACAGCAGCACAGAGAGAAGCAGCGGAGGTTATCGCAGCCAGAAGCAGCGAGGTAGTAAGAAACCAGAATGGAGGTAGAAAGTATTATGGCTACTAATAAAATCAATGTAGTTGAAAAAACACCGGGCACACATATTGAATATGCACTGTCTGGCGGTAAAAAAATCACGTTCGGTGATGATGAATTAACAATCAATCTTGCCAGCCGTGAAAGAGATTTTGAAGTGTCACTGGACATTTGCATTGACGAAGAAGACGGCGTGGTGATTGGCACCGGAGGACGTGCGCAGAAGTACGCTGCGCAGATTGTTATTCCTGCCAGACGCTATGATGTTATCGAAGACGGAGAGGACGAAAACGGAGAACCGAAAGAAATTCCAGTGCCTATCCCATTTGATATGTCGCTTTGCACACTTATTCTTTGGGGATTGGAGGTATAAAGAATTATGTCTAATTTTGATGATTTAGCAATGGCGGTTGCTTCCTTTGGGGGCAACAATGCAGTAAAGTTTGATGATTTGGGTATGCCGTCAATTATGGTGGGCATTCCCAAAATGAAGTATTCCGACATTATCACCGGAGGAACACAGGAAACATTGCCGTGGTGGATTGTGGACGGAGTAGAAAAAGAAGTTATCTGGGTATCGAAGTATATTAACGTCGTGGTCAACGACCGTGCATACTCACTGCCAATGAAAGACCCTAAAGCATACATTGACTTTGACACAGCGCTTGCAGTATGCCGCAGAAAGGGTGAGGGCTGGCACCTTAACCAGAACGGCGTATTTGCTGCAATCAACCTTTGGTGTATGAAAAACGGCTTCACACCCCGTGGAAACACAAACTGGGACAGAAGCTATGAAAAGGGATATGAAAAGGGTATCAACACATACATTGACGGTTCACACGGCGGCGGCAGAACCGCAACTGGTTCTGGTCCGGTAACTTGGAACCATGACGGCAGCCCGGCTGGAATTGCCGACCTTTGCGGCAACTGCTGGGAGTGGGTATCTGGTATGCGCATTGTAGATGGTGAAATTCAGATTATCCCATACGGAAACGCCATGAAGTCTGACTGCAACATGGGTGCAAAAAGTACAGAGTGGAAAGCAATTAAGCCGGACGGCACACTTGTAGCACCGGGAACGGTTGGAACATTAAAGATTGACAGAACCAGTGCGAGTGACGCAACACTGCGTATCAACACAAGTGTCACAACACAGACGACGGACAGCAACGACACAAGCGTACCATTCAAAGATACAAAGGCAGTAAGCGGCGTAACCGTTCCGCAGATTTTGATTGCGTCCGGTTTATATCCAGACGCAGGACAGACAACGCCGGGCAGATTTTGGGCAAGAAATAACGGCGAAAGATTGCCTTTCCGGGGTTCGGGTTTCCGCGGCACTTCCCACGGTGGTGCTGGTGCGCTGTTCTTGGGCGACGCCCGTTCTGACGTCGGCAGCAGCGTTTCGTTCCGTTCCGCTTTATATGAATAACTGGAAACTGGGAACTGATAAACTGCGGGGCTTACGGCAGTAAGCCCCATACTACAAAAATACAATAAAGGTGGTTTAAGAAATGCCGGAAAACACAACAGAAGAAAGACCGCCGCAGCTGGACAATGTGCGAGATAACGCCACACAGGAAGACTTCAAAATGAAAAATAAAGTGTGGGAAATGCTGGAATATGCAGGACCACAGCTTGAAGAATTTCCCAGAGCAAAAAGAGGGCTTGCACAGAAGATAGACGGAACCATGCTGGATATTTTGGAATTGGTCATAATGCTTGAAAACAAGCACTATAAGAAAACGACACTTGGAGAACTGGACACGAAAGTTGATGTGCTGCGGCATTTGATAAGACTTGCGGCGAGTACAAAATACACACGTAGCGGCAAACCGTGTCTGCCAATGAAGAAATATGAAATGATGGCAAGATATATCAATGAAATAGGCTGCATGGTGGGCGGCTATTATAAATCACTGAACGGCAGCACTTCCGGGAATGGGAGTGCTGCAAAATAAGACTGGTAAAAGGCAGGGTAACACCTGCTTTTTATATTATGGGAATAAGCCGTTAATAGAGGACTTGCCGTGCCTATCCGGGGTTCGAGTTTCAACAACACTTCCAACGGTGGTGCTGGTGCGCTGAACTTGAACAACGCCCGTTCTAACGTCAACAACAACGTTTCGTTCCGTTCCGCTTCACCCCATTTCTGCCAGTAGGCGTGCCCATACGTGGACACGTCCAGTGCGTCTGGGTTAAAGGGGTTTATTTCCATTCCAAAGGCTGCCAGCCGGGAGCCGTAGGAAAAAGATTGAATAGCCGTAAAGATAGTTAGTAAGCCACAGGGCTGAAAGTCAGAGCCGGAAAGACTGGCACTGAATGTATATATCACGTTTGGACTGCGGAAGAACCGCAGTTTGATTTGTACGGCAGATTTTAACAACAGGAGGGAAAAGAAATTGCACAAAATCAAAAACATTTTCCCTATGATTTACGACTTTGAAAATCTTTTCAATGCGTACAAAGCCGGGATAAAGTGCAAACGGTACAGACCAGATGTAATGGCGTACACGGATAAGTTAGAAGAAAATCTGATTGAATTACAGAATGAATTTATCTGGAAAACATACACCGTGGGACGCTACAACATATTTTATGTTTACGAGCCGAAAAAGCGCATGATTATGTCACTGACATTCAAAGACCGTGTGGCGCAGCACGCTATATATAGCCAGCTGAACCCATATTTTGAAAAGCAGTTCATTTCTGACAGCTACGCTTGCAGAGTAGGCAAGGGAACACACAAGGCAGTCAACCGCCTGCATGATTGGTTGAAACAGACTGACCGGAAACCGCAGCGTTTCTATTATTTGAAACTGGATATTGCAAAGTATTTTTACAGAATAGACCATGAAGTATTGATGGACATTTTGCGGAAGAAGATTGCTGATGAAGATTTGTTGCACGTCTTGTCAGTAATAATAAACTGCGAAGACACAAACTTTGGTCTGCCGCTGGGTGCCGACATTGGCGACGTGGCGTTTGATGAATTGCTGGGAGAAGTTGGGCTGCCCATTGGCAATCTGACTTCACAAATGTTTGCAAATTTGTACTTAAACGAACTTGACCAGTTCTGCAAACACAAACTGCACCTGCATTATTACATACGCTATATGGACGACATTATTATTTTACACCCAGACAAAAAGTATCTGGAAAAGATAAAGAATAAGATTGCGGACTTTCTGGGAAGCAAGCTACATTTGCAGCTTAACAAGAAAACCTGCATAAGACCAACAAGCATGGGTATTGAGTTTGTGGGCTTCCGCATTTGGTCAACACACGTAAAATTGCGCAAGAAGACGGCAAAGAAGCTGAAACGTAGATTGAAATATATGTTTGCAGCATATCACGCCGGAGAGATTGACAAAGATACACTGGATAGGTCCGTTGCTTCATACCGGGGCATATTACAGCATTTCAACAGCTACGGTATGCGCCAGAGCCTAAACGAACTGTACTTGCAGGAAATGGGCAAGCCATATCCAGAGCCGGAGAAGAAGCCAGCAAGTAAATGCGGTCTATTCTGCGGATATTACGGCAGCACTGATGATTACATCAAGCAGCCAGAAGAAAAGGAGGTGACGGACAGTGGAAGCAATGCAGACGCTTAACCCAGCGGACGTCTGGGACATGGTGCAAAAAGCTATTGTATGGCTTGCGGGGATTGGGATTGTTATTGACTTAACGCCGGGAATTAAAATACAGCCCGTTCGCTGGTTGATTAAACAGCTGGGAAATCTTATGAACCACGACTTGAAAGAGCAGCTGAACCAGCTTGAAAATGACTTTATAGAACACAAGGTTGATAGCTGGCGCACGGAGATACTATCATTCCAGAGCAGTTGCATAAACCATGAACGCCATACAAAAGAAGAGTTTGACCATGTTATTGATACATTGGCGAAGTATGACAAGTATATTAAGGACCACAAGTTGACAAACGGACAAGTTGACGTTGCGCATGAGTACATAGTAGATATTTACAAAGAATGTATGCGCACAAACGACTTTGCTTTGACAAAGCCGGAAGAAAAACCATAGGAGGTACAAAACAGCAACATGAAAAGTTTAATATTTTTTATCATTGGATTTGCACTGGCATTAGCAGTGCTTTTTTTATGGAATTTACAGTATTTCAGACAGCGCAGGAAGAAGAGAAAAGAAGAGTTGCAGGAACACCCGGAAAGAAAGACCAGCGCAACAAAAATCATTATCTTTTCAATTCTGGCGACTTACTACATAGCATTTGCCGTGGGCGTGTGGGTGGTAGTCACAAAGGATTTTTACCAGTTATCAGTCCTTTTGACGTTCGTTGGCGGGGTAACTGCTGCCGCAGTAGCGTTCTATTGCTGGAAAGCAAAGGCAGAAAACCTGCTGAAAATCAAAGCTGCATACCCGGAGTTGTCTGGCACGCTGTCTGACTTTTCAAGTATGACGCAGTAGCGCCGGGAGGTATAAGACATGGGACTAATAGGAAAAACAACACCAGAAAAGATTTGGAATTTTCTGAAATCAAAAGGACTGTCCAGTTGTGGGGCAGCCGGATTGATGGGGAACCTATATGCAGAAAGCGGGCTGAACCCACAGAACTTGCAGAACAGCTATGAAAAGAAGCTGGGACACACTGACGCAAGCTACACAGCAGCCGTGGACAACGGCAGCTATGGAAACTTTGCAAGGGACGGCGCAGGCTATGGACTGGCGCAGTGGACATACCACACCAGAAAAGCCGCTTTGCTGGAATATGCAAAAGCCGCCGGGAAGTCTATTGGCGACCTTGAAACACAGCTGGGGTTCCTTATGAAAGAATTGACAGAGGGCTACAAAGCCACACTGTCAGTATTAAAGAGCGCACAGACCGTCATTGTTGCTTCAAATGCAGTGCTGACACAGTTTGAGCGCCCGGCAGACCAGAGCGACACGGTGAAGACAAAGCGTGCAGGATATGGGCAGAAATACTATGACCAGTACGCAGCCGGAGCCGTTAGCAATAAAAAGAATGGAGGTACAAGCAATATGAATGTATCAGAAGTAAGAAAGAAATTTGCAGCAAGGGCGGCAGCGTATGTGGGAGTGAAAGAGGGTACAGCAGCACACCACGCAATCATTGACGCCTACAACAACCACAAGCCGTTAGCGCAGGGGTACAAAGTGACATACCGTGACGCATGGTGTGCAACCTTTGGTTCAAAGATTGCTATTGAAGCGGGCTACACAGATATTATCCCTACGGAGTGCAGCTGTGACCGTCAGATTAAGTTGTGGCAGCAGATGGGGCGCTGGTGCGAGAATGACGCAAAGGTGCCGGAACCGGGCGACTATATCTATTATGACTGGGACGACAACGGCGCTGGTGACTGCACAGGCAGTTCGGACCATGTGGGCGTTGTAGAAAGCTGCAACGGTAACACTATCACAGTTGTTGAGGGTAACAAGTCCAATGCCGTTGGAAGAAGAACGCTGGAAGTCAACGGGCGTTATATCAGAGGTTATGGCGTGCCGGACTTCTCAAAGAAAGCAACCAGCGAACCTGCAAAGCCTGCACAGGGAACAGCCGGGGAACAGGTATACACCGTGCAGAGAGGTGACACACTTTCTGGCATTGCTGCAAAGTATGGCACCACATACCAGAAGTTAGCAAGCTACAACGGAATTGCAAACCCTAACGTCATTAGTGTTGGGCAGAAAATCAAAATTCCGGGAAGCGGCGTGCGTACATACACCGTGAAGAGTGGTGACAGCCTTTGGGCAATCGCAGCAAAGCAGCTGGGCGACGGTTCCAGATACAATGAAATTAAGACCATGAACGGTCTTACAAGTAACACCATTTACGCTGGGCAGACATTGAAGCTGCCTGCATAATCAACAGGAGGAAAAGACAATGGATAATGTAATTTATGCAGCCGTATATTTTGCCGTAACACTGGGGGCGTTCTTGATTGGAAAGTACGTTTGCCCAAACATTCCAAAGACCGTCACAGACAAGCTGGGTGAACTGTCAGAGTGGGCAGCAAAGTTTGTGGAATGGGCAAAAGAGTTCAAAAAGGACAAGACCGGAGAAGAGAAGATGGCAGCAGTTGTGGAGCAGTTGAAGAAGATTGCTGATGAAGCCGGGCTGAATGTGACAGAAGACCAGCTGAAAGCTATTGCGCAGACGGCATACAATGCCATGAAAGCCGGAGAAAAAGAAAGCACAGCAGAACCGCTGGAAGCACTCACAGCCACACCAGCTGCAACGGTAGTGATTAACACCACGGCGCCAGTGACAACCACAGAGAAAGTGGCTATTGCCACGGACAATGTGCCGGAGGGCGCCACGGAAACCAACGCAGACGGAACAGTGAACCTTTACGACGCAGCCGGGAACATTACCGGGAGCGTAACAAAGGAAGAAGCAGAGAAAATGGCGGCAGAAGTCACAAAGATTGTTGATGAAGAGGGAAACACACTGGCAGACCTCAAATAATACCGCTGACGCTTTGCTGAATAAGCCAGAATAAGAGAGAAAGACCGCAAGTGGAGAAATACACCACCTGCGGTCTTTTTGCGTTTACGGGGCAAATACGGCGTTATATTGTTTTATATGTGTACTCAATCCCACTTTCAGTTGCAGTGATTGTGTCCAGCTGGTCTTTATAGCAGCCACGGGCAGCAGTCGCACGGGCTTTTCTGACGGCTTCATTTTGGCTTCTGGCGCTTATGTGCAGCCAGTCAATGCGGACACCATCATTGTTCATAATGGATATTGCAAAGGATTTGTGAGCAATGCGCTTCACAGAACCTTTGCCGTTGCACTGGTAGCAAGGACCAGTCATGCCGGATTTATAAATGAATTTGCCGGAACCATTGCACTTGCTGCAAATAACAATATCTGTTTTCATAGTCATTCACCATTCTTTCTGGGCGGCAGCAATGCCGCCCGGTTGCATTATACTTCTTTTACTTGCAATTCGTCCCATGTATGCTGGGCAAGTTCTGCCATAGCCTGCGGCGTTCCTTTCACGAACATTGCGAAAAGGAAAGTCAAGAACTGGCTTTTTGTGTCCTGCCATTCTTCCGCTGTCATATCTGGGTTTTCTTCCAGCTTCATTTTCAGAAGCCGTTCTGTTATTTCCTGCCCAAAAGGAGTGTTAAGCACTTTGCGTTCTGCCTGCGTTATCTTTTCCACAAATTCATCAAAGCTTCCAGCTATCATCATTTTTGCTTCCATCATTCATTCCGCCTTTCTTTCTGGCTGGCTGCTATGCAATAGCAACCAGTCTTTCTGCACCCATTTTTTTTTCACGGACAACGCCATCTTGATTGCTTTTCAGAAGACAAGTGATTGTCTTTCCGGTCTTGCTTGGGATAAGGTCAACCACGGTGCTTGTATATCCGTAGTTCCACATGATAACGTCCCCGGTCTTTAATTCTTTTACTGCCTTTGCTTCCTGCTTGTTATATATTCCTTGAAGTTTTACTGTCATTGCTTTGCCCTCCGTGTTCTGTATTTCTTTAACTGTCTTTATTATATACTTACGGAAGTATAAAAGCAATAGACACAATGCACAAACTTACGGAAGTATAATTGTATAATATGTATACTTCCGTAAGATAAAAGCATTTTACATTGTACCGATAAAATCAGAACTGGTAAGCGCCCAGAACTGGGCTGCGTGTATAGTTGGAAACTTTGGTATTTCCCATGTGATACTGTCATACACAATCTTGTATATGCCGCCTTTGTTTACTGTCAGATAGTATTTATCAGTATCACTTTTCCGGTCTGCCGGGTGCGTGTCCTGCACCATGAATGAAAGCCCGTTCTTTCTGAAACGTCTATTATAAGATTTTCCCATATATTATCACCATTCTTTCTGGGCGGCAGCAGCGCCGCCCGTGCAGTTATTAGTCAAGGCAACATTCCATTGAAATTGGATATTGCGCTTTTAATTTTTCAAAAGCCGCCTTTGTGACCCGGTAGCTGCGCCAGTTTTCAATTTTCTTCTGGCAACCATCAATCCAGTGGGCTTCAATTTCCGTAATGCCCCTGCCTTTTAATTCAAGCGGGGTATCAACAAAATAATGTTTACCATAATATGAAAGGCTGGCTTCCATCTTAACTTCTGGCTTGCGCTGCCCCATTTCTGGGGTGTAGCAGTGCAGCCCGTTTATTCTATCTTCCATGTAAATGATTTTTCCCATATCGTTTGACCTCCGTGTGTTTGATTTCTTTAACTGTCTTTATTATATACTTACGGAAGTATAAAAACAATCGGCAAAATATACAAATATACTTCCGTAAGATTGTATAAAATGTATACTTCCGTAAGAAAACAAAGTGTGATATACTGATTAAAAACCACAGGAGGTGCAGAAAATGCCAGATACAACAGAAAAGAAGACTATACCGAGAGGACCAGCAGCAACGGCGGCAAAGAATAAATACCGTGACAGCAATTATGACCGCATGGAACTTGCGGTGCCAAAGGGAATGAAAGCACGCATAAAAGAAATTGCGAAGCAGCAGGGCTATTCCTCACAGAATAACTATGTTGTGGAAGCGGTAAAAGAGAAGTACCAGCGGGACACAGGGGAGGAATTAACGTGGCAGAAAGAGTAAAAGAACAGGAATTTGAAGAGGGCTTTCTGCATGGCTGGGACGGTTCGGAATGTATATATTATACAGACGAAAAGTGCTTATATTATAATGACGCAGAAGCACCGTGCCACCATTGCCACCACTACACAAGGAAGACACAGCAGAAAGGGGAGAGAATAGCAGAAAACTATCTGGAAA
>OLOY01000160.1_pt1 | contig 64537 bp, 57 predicted proteins | sample 1672771 | NCBI WGS metagenome assembly OLOY01 (sample SAMEA3136722, study PRJEB25190) | human gut metagenome
ACACTGAAACGTTAATGCAAATATGTACGGATACGTTAGTCCGGAATTTACGCCTGTGGAGAGTACAAGAACTTGTGAGTAGATTGATATTTATATCATCAAAAGCATGCTCGCTGAAGCAGGAATGAAACATAAAAGTTTATAACTTTTTATAAGTTTTCAGTAACGGTGTATAATATGGAAAAAGCAATGATTGAAAAGTTGATCGACACAGCAATCAAACAGTTGGATTTTTCCTATACTCCCTATTCCGGCTTTAAGGTGGGCGCAGCACTGCTGACAAAGAAGGGAGAAATATACACAGGCTGCAATATTGAAAATGCATCCTATACGCCTACAAACTGTGCAGAGCGGACAGCTATTTTCAAAGCAGTCAGTGAAGGAGTCAGGGATTTTCAGGCCATCTGTATTGTAGGCGGTAAGGATGGAGTACTGACAGAATATGCGGCACCCTGTGGTGTGTGTCGTCAGGTTATGATGGAATTTTGTGATCCGGAAACCTTTCAGATCATTCTGGCAGTAGATAAAGAAAAATATGATATTTTTACACTAAATGAACTGCTTCCGCTGGGATTTGGGCCATCCAATCTTTTATAGAGCGGCAGTAGTGAACATGGAATGGAGTGGTGAGAAGTTATGACACAGGAAGAACTGCTAAGATTGCCGAAGGTGGAACTGCATTGTCACCTGGATGGATCTCTCAGTCAGGAATTTATCGAAAAAAGGCTGGGAAGATCTGTAAAAAAAGAAGAATTGAGCGTATCGGATGACTGTACAAGCCTTGCAGAATATCTGGAAAAGTTTGATATGCCATGCCAGTGTCTTAAAGATGAAGAAGGTCTGGAAGAGGCCGGCTATGATGTATTGAAAAACATGAGCAGAGAACATGTATGCTATGCAGAGATCCGCTTTGCACCACTTTTTTCTGAAACAGAATCCATGAGCTGCAAAAAGGCAATGGAAGCACTGATCAAAGGGTTGGAGAGAGGAAAACAGGACTTCGCTATTGAGTACGGAGTAATCGCCTGTGCCATGCGTCATATCGGCGAGGAAGAAAACTGGCGGATGATCCGGGCTGCAAGAGAACTTCTTGGATCCGGTGTCTGCGGAGCAGACCTGGCTGGGGCAGAGGCTTCTTATCCCATGTCACAGTTCATGAATCTGTTTGAAAATACAAGAAAGATTGGTATGCCCTTTACGATTCATGCCGGCGAGTGCGGAAGTGTGGATAATATCACAGATGCAGTGAATGTTGGTGCAAAGAGAATCGGACATGGGATTGCCATGAGAGGTCATGAGGATGTGATCCGGGAACTGGCAGAAAAAAAGATCGGAATTGAGATGTGTCCAATCAGCAATCTGCAGACTAAGGCGGTATCCGGTCCGGAATTCTATCCGATCAGGGAATTCCTGGATCATGGTGTACGGGTTACTGTGAATACAGATAACCGGACCGTCAGCAACACGACCATGACAAAGGAACTGGAATTTATTCAAAAAACATACGGAGTCCGGGATGAGGAGGTCCTGCTTCTGATGAGGAATGCAGTAGATGCGGCTTTTGCGAGTGATACTGTCAAAGAAAAGCTGTACCGGAAGTTGGCAGAAAAATAATAATAGAAAGAGGTAGACGAAGATGAAAAAGTACAACAGAATTTTTGTGATTGTCCTGGATTCTTTGGGTATCGGAGCTATGCCGGATTCTGAAAAGTTCGGAGATGTCGGGGTAGATACTTTTGGACATATCCTGGATCAGATGGGAACCCTGGAGATCCCCAACCTGAAGAAGCTGGGAATGCTGAATCTCCACTGTGGAGGAAACATGGAAAAAGCTGCAGAACCTATGGGACGTTATGCCCGTCTCGGAGAGGCAAGCAATGGAAAAGATACCATGACCGGACACTGGGAGATGATGGGAATCAAGACAGAAAAACCATTTATCACCTTTACAGAACATGGTTTTCCGCCGGAACTCATCGCAGAACTGGAAAAGCGCTGCGGTAAGAGAGTTATCGGCAATAAGAGCGCCAGCGGAACAGAGATCATCGAAGAGCTGGGCGAGGAAGAAATCAATACCGGTGCAATGATCGTGTACACTTCTGCAGATTCAGTACTTCAGATCTGTGGAAATGAAGAAACTTTTGACCTGCAAAACCTCTATCGCTGTTGCAAAATCGCAAGAGAGATCACATTGAAAGACGAATGGAGAGTAGGACGGGTTATCGCAAGACCCTATGTAGGAAAGAAAAAAGGTGAGTTTAAACGAACCAGCAATCGTCATGATTATGCGCTGAAACCAACAGGCCCTACAGTATTAAATGCTATGAAGGATAAAGGTCTGGATGTGATCGGTGTAGGTAAGATCAATGATATCTTCTGCGGAGAAGGAATCACGGAAACCTATCATTCTACCAGCTCTGTCAACGGAATGGAACAGACCATCGAAATCAGTAAGAAGGATTTTCATGGATTGTGCTTTGTCAATCTGGTTGACTTTGATGCACTCTGGGGCCACAGAAGAAATACAGAAGGTTATGGCCATGAGATTGAAAAATTCGACAAAAATCTCGGAGTACTGCTGGAACAGCTGAAAAAAGATGATCTTCTGATCCTTACAGCGGATCACGGAAATGATCCTACCTATACCGGATCAGACCATACGAGAGAATATGTTCCTTTTATTGCCTATTCGAAACAGATGGAAAACGGAGGAGAACTGGAAGGCGAGAACACATTTGCTGTCATTGGTGCTTCTATCGCAGAAAACTTTGATGTGGATATGCCGGAAGGAACGATCGGACATTCCATTCTGGAAAAAATAGTATAAAAATATGTAACTGTTCAGTACCTTCACAGTTACAAAAATATAATAAGTAAGAATTGAGAAACGGAGTCCAAACGAATCAAGTAAATCACCTGCTTCAATTACGAAGAGTAATAAGCAGTAATTGTAGGATTTATTCCAGGAAACAGAATTGCAAATAAAACAGGATCCGGAAATAAAAAGAACAGTTTGCTATGAAAATAATTCCATCAAAGCAAACTGTTTTTTTTACGCGAGCAACGAGCCAAAGTCCGTGCTTGCACGAGACCTTGGCGACTGCCGCGATAATCAAAATTGGTCCACCGGACCAATTGTTGATATGCAATGCAACGAGCCAAAGTCTATTGTTTTTCAGAAATGCGTGCCGTGGATTTTCTTTCAATCAGCTGTGCATGCAAAAGGAATGTGCTGATGGAAACATGATTGAGAAGGCTGGATAATGCAAAAAATCCACTTTTACCCAGTTCTGTTCGATCCTGACGGATGGTGGTTAGGGGCGGTGATGTATAAGCAGCTATTGGCAGATCATCAAAGCCCACGATACTGACATCTTCAGGAACCCGATATCCAAGCTGTTGACACTGAACCAGAGCAGCACTGGCAATGGTGTCCTGGCTGCAGATAATGGCAGTCATTCCACTTTTTAAAAAGTTTGGAAGATGTTTTTCCATACATTCGGAAAGAAAACAGGAACAACCGGCATGGTCATAAGAAGCTTTCAGTCCGTGTTTGCGCATAGAACGGAAGAAAGCAGAGTATCGGATCTGGATAATCTGAGAACCAAGAGAATTGCTGAGATATGCAATTTTTCGGTGCCCTTGTCTGACAAGATGGGATACCGCCAGTTCCATACCCTCGTCATTATCAATACCCACATAGGCAGTGGAAGGGTTGCCTGTAATATAGTTATCATAAAGTACAGTTGGAGTACAACTGTTTTCAAAATCCTTAAGCCATGGATCGGCAAGAGAAAAACCAATCACAAAAGACCCCACATAATCATGTTCCAGCATATAAACATCATAAGGCTGGTTGCGTTGTATCTGGATATCAACAGGTTCAATCACAACATCAAATCCCTGTGGCTCCGCCAGCTGCCGGAATCCCATAATGATATCATATGCAAAATGATAAGGTTCTTCATACTGTATATTATCTTTTTCTATTAAGACACATATTTTTCTAACAGAATTTCGATAACGCCGTAACTTTGTATAACCAAGTGCGACGGCAGTTTCTAAAACTTGTTTTCGCAAATTTTCGCTGATGTCAGGGGCATTATTCAGAGCCTTTGATACAGCACTTTTGGAAATCCCCATTTTATCAGCAATATCCTGGATCGTGGTCATGATGAAATGTCCTTCCGTGTAAAAAATGATACAGGGGTCAAAATACCGTTTGCCCACAACATCATTATATAGAATATGATTGTAAAAATCAATGGAACAATGAAAAGAATTTAGTAAAGTTTTGCTATAAAATATGATTGTCAATAATTAATAGAAATACAAAGAAATAATTGTATAAAATACACAAAATAGTATGGAAATAATAAAAAAGATTGACGTTGAAAGGAAAAAGAATTATAGTAAAGGCGTCGAAACAATTCGAAACAAATATCTATAAATTTAGTTTCTTATATAATATAATTTGGAGGAAAATCAGATGGAATTTGCTAGCGTATATCATAAGACATCGGAACAGATGAGTTATGCATTGGACGAGAACCAGCTTGTAGTAAATATCAAGACCGGATATGATGTAAAGAAAATTTTTATCCATTATGGCGATCCCTTCGATGCAGGAATTCTGGGAGGAAATGAGAAGTGGACAGGAAAAAGGGAAGAGATTGTATACAAAAAACGTCTGTCCCACCAAATCTGGTGGACAACAACACTTTTGCCTGTGTATAAGCGATGCAAATATTATTTTGAACTTCATACAGAAAAAGAAGTCTGGTATTACTTCGAAGATGGTTTTTTGACGGAAGATCAGCTTAAGATGGACGGTCGTATGTTGCAGTGTTTTATTGTACCGTGGATGAATCCGGCAGATATAAACCGTACACCTTCATGGGTGAACGATACGATCTGGTATCAGATCTTTCCGGATCGATTCTGTAATGGAACTCCGGAAAAAAACGGAGAAGACATTCTGCCGTGGCGAAATCAGGGCAGGGTGACCAATGAGGAAAAATTTGGGGGAAATCTGGAGGGGATTCGTCAGAAATTATCCTATCTGGAAAAACTTGGAATTACCGGTATTTATTTGAATCCTATCATGGAAGCCGAGTCAAACCACAAATATGATACAACAGATTATACGAAAATTGATCCGTCTTTTGGCAATGGAGATACCATGAAAGTACTCTGTAAAGAGGCACACGAAAAAGGGATTCGAATCATGGTGGATGCCGTATTCAACCACTGTGGAAGAAAATTTGCTCCCTGGATGGATGTACTGAAAAATGGAAAGAATTCCCGCTATGCGGATTGGTTCATGGTTGAAAACTGGGAGCAGATCGGAAAGAGAGCGGATACCAGAGACAGACGTTTTTATTCTTTCGCATTTTCCGATGGGATGCCAAAGCTGAATACTAATAATGAAGAAGTGATTCAATATTTCTGCAAGATCTGCGAAGACTGGATTCGGGATTATGATATAGACGGAATCCGGTTTGATGTGGGTAATGAAGTATCCCATCGATTTTTAAAACGGATAAGGGAGCATCTGAAAAAGATAAAACCAGATATCTATTTGCTTGGAGAAATATGGCATGATGCAAGTCAGTGGCTGCTGGGTGATGAATATGATTCTGTAATGAACTATCCCCTGTTAAGTGGAATCCATGATTTTTTCATGGATCAGACCATGAAAAAAGAAGAATTTGAATACATGGTAAATCGTTGTTATACGATGTATATGCAGCAAAATAACAATGTATTGTTCAATCTTCTGGATTCTCATGATACAGAGCGTCTGATAAACCGGCTTCATAATCTGGATATTTTTTACCAGCAGCTGGCAATTCTTTTTACACTTCCCGGAAGTCCATGTATTTATTACGGGACGGAGATTGCTATGGAGGGCGCTCATGATCCGGATTGCAGAAGGTGCATGCCGTGGAGCGAAATCGAGAGTGATGAGAACCAGGAGAGGATCGGGACGATCAATCGTTTGATCATGCTTAGACGGAATGAGAAAACCTGCAGAAGCCCACATTTTCATTTTCCAAATACCTATGAAAACGGACGATGTGTGGAATATGTAAAAATCGATGAAGAAGGAAATAAAATAGAAGTATTATTAAATGCGTCTAATGAAAATGTAAAAGTAAAAGGAGAAGGCGAAATCCTTTTTGCACGGAAATTTGATGGTGACATACTTGGAGCTAACGGAACCCTGATTCGTAAGATCGGAGTAACTATTCAGTAACAAATATCCTGTCAGGCACCAAGGTCTAGAGCAAGCACGGACTTGACTCATTGCTCACGTAAATGAAAAGGCGGCAGATTTTGTGATTGTACAAAATCCGTCGCCTTTTTGTCTGTGAAAATCAAAATATAAGGTTCCATGAGGAAAAACAGTAATTAATATTTTTTATGTTCTTCCTCGGACATAGCCTGATAATCATAAATTGGATGAAATTCCTTACTGCAATCAAGAGATTCATACTGCATAAAAATCCGATCCATAATATTCGGGATCGCGGATTCCAGAGGCTGGAACAGAAGAATCAGGTATTGCATGGAACTGTAACGAGTGCAGATATCGATTTTTCGAATGCTCTTACGAATGATTTCTTCCATTTGTAATAAAGCTTGTTCAGCTTTTTCGATGCTTGGCGAGGTTTCACCGGTGGATTCCATGGTGAGCATGATCAGGTAACATCTGCAATGGTTTCGGATGACCAGTTGATGGATATAGGAATACTGTCTTGCAAAATCACGGTAATCCAGATTCAAAGCACCCATATAGCTGCCACTGTCCTGAAGAGATTTTGCAATCTGAGTCAGATTATTGCCGGCTCCGGATACACTGGTGGACAGATGGTCGATCTGAGGCTGATAGAAGGAAAACTGATTTTTTCCATTTTGCTTGGCATAATATAAAGCATTGTCGGCTTTTGAACTGCAGTCAGGGAATGGTTCATTGCTGGAACACATATACAGGCCTGCAGACAGGGAGGCGTATTGAATCTCCGCATCATCTTTGGTGAGCGCATGGAATTGTTGGAACAGTTGTGTTATATGTTCCGAAGCTTCCTCATGGGTGATGTCAGGAAAGAAAAGCAGGAATTCATCACCACCAAGGCGACAGGCATATCCATTTGATGCAAAGCGTGCCAGAAGTTTGCCCAGAGTCATCAGAGCGCGGTCACCAGCCTTGTGTCCATGCACATCATTAATTTTCTTCAGGTTATCCATATCCACAAACGCAAGACATCCACTGTGATCCTGAACGGCACAGGCGATTTGTTTTTCGCCAAGAGTACGCAATGGAAGACCGGTAAGGAAATCGTAGCTAGTGATATCTTCCTGACTTTTGATGGTAGTAAACACATCGGATATAAACTTATTGATCGTGTGATTGGAATCCATATACAGAGAGTTTTCCATTTCTTTGTATTTGCCTGTAACATCCTCCAGATGCCCTTCGTCCATTAAATCCAGAAGAATGGCAGAGATTCGAGGATCAAACTGTTTGCCGGCACTTTCCGAAAATTCTTTTCGAATCTGATCCTCAGACAGAGCATTTCGATAGATCCTTCTGGAATGCATGGCATCAAAACTGTCTGCCACGGCGACGATTCGTGCATAGAGAGGAATAGCTGCTCCGGAAAGACCTTCCGGATAGCCGGTTCCATCATAGCGTTCGTGATGACTTTTTGTTACTTCAACCAGGTGAGGAACCAGTGTAATATCTTTTAAAATATGGGCACCTATGAGGGTATGCTGTTTGATGAGGGCATATTCCTCTTCGCTGAGTCTTCCCGGTTTGCTTAAAATTTGATCCGGGATTCCGATGGCGCCGATGTCGTGCAGGTAGGCACAATCCTTCAGATTTTCTATTTCTTCAGAAGACAAACCAAGTCGTTTACCGATCAATGCTGCATATTCGGCGACACGGATGGAATGTCCGCAGTTATTTCGATCCTTTCCCTCAATGGTTGCAGCCAGGGTGCGCATCATTTGCAGGGTCATTTCCTCTGTCTGCTTTTGCTTCCTTTCCAGTTCCTGTTGCTGACGCATATCTTCCATATGCTGGATTCTACGAACCGTACGGAATACATTTACAAATAACAGAATGATCATGCCGATACCGGTAAAGATACCGGACACCGAGGTGACGAAATATACGGAGGCAGATTCAATAGTCACACAAACCATGATGAGCAGCAATCCCACCAGCAGTAACCGATCCGTGTGATATTTGCTCTTATGCAGATACTGGAAGAGATGGACAAATACCATGACAAAGACGGCAGCGAGGATAATCTGGCCCAATGGCAGCATCTCAATGTAGTCTTTCATACCTGTGCTGTACAAAACAGAACTGATTGCAAAATTAGCCAGAACAATTCCGCCAGCGATCAGATACATACGTCTGTGCCGGCCATTTTGTATGCTGTCTGCATAAAGCAAAAGAGGAATCGGACACAGAATGATCATGACAAAACATAAGGAGGCAAGCGCTGAAGCATTGGGAACGAGAATCTGCCTTAATTTGGATTCTCCCAGCAGCCAGACAGCACCCATGGTCATGCACCAGCCAAGGTATTCCATATCAAAGTCAATATGATAGAGAAAACCAAGGATCATGCTGAATAAAATAATAGTCATTCCGGAAAAAAGAACAAAGAAACCGATAAAAGTAGAAGGTCCATATTGATGGAAGATAATCTGCCAGATGGCTGACTGATCTCCACAATAGATGGAATTGACTACCCCGGAATAGTTTGATGTATAAGTCGTCAGTTCCAGACGAAGTTCTTTTCCTGCATCCTTATAGGAAGTAGGGCAAAAAACAAATCTGCTGGCGGAATTCTTCCCAACCAATCGGGTTTCTTTGGTGGAGTATTCGGCTCTGAGTTCTCCTCCTATATAAAACTTTACATCCTGGAGAGAAGAACGAATAGCAAATGCTGTCTCATCATAATTATCCGGCAGTGTTGTGGTGAGAACCATAGTCTCTCCCGCCGGAACCCGGTACTTTCCCGGCACTTTAATTTCTTCGGAAGTCCCATCTGCCTTTTCCCATACAAAGGTACCGGAATAAAGTGCGGCTGTTGAAGTGCGGTTTGCACTCTGTTCATCTGCACCAAACAATTCCATGAATAAAAACCAGCCGAAGATCGCGGCCATTAGGATATAGAAAAAGTATCTCAATTTATGTAAATATGATGCTTGCGTGTTCAAGGAAAAGCTCCTTTCGTGCTTAAAAATATTACCGTTAACAATATACCATTTTTTTCACGGATAGTCATTAGATTTATCATTTTAAATTGTGAATTGTTTATGACACGAATTCAGGACTTCGCTACAGGAATGTATGTGGAAACAAAAGAAATGGATGATAATACGGTTATAAAACGAAGATTAAGGATAAAACAGCAATATTAATAATTGGAAATCGGTGGTATAATACATATGTGATTTGGTAACAGTTCAGTATATTCACAGTTACCAAGTGTTCAAGAATAATGCGTCAGATATAAAAATTATAAGAATTCCAGGTAGCTGATGCGAAATTATAAAGGAGATAAATAAAGAGTGATCAATCAGGCAGCAAAACGTATATTAAAAGCCTTATCTTTTGATGGTGTAGAAGTGGATGCATTTCGCCATATGGCAGACCTGAAGCGTCTGGATCCGATGAAGATATTTTACAAGAAGATAGACGAAAAAATATATAATGGAAGTCATGCAGTACCGGTTCGTATCTTTTTCCCTAATGAAAAGAGCTTTCAGGAAAGTAATGACAAAACCAGTGACAGCAGAGATAAAAAGCTGCTTTTGTTTGTCCACGGTGGCGGCTGGGTAACGGAGAGTATCGATAATTATGAAAGAATCTGCGCACGGCTTGCAGATGCAACAGGACAGTATGTGGCAGCGGTAGAATACAGACTGGCGCCGGAGGATAAATTTCCATCCGGTCTGGAGGACTGTTATGTGGTTGCGAAAGCACTGTATACAGGGAAATTTGTGCTAAATGTAAAACCGGAAAATATTACTCTGATCGGCGACAGTGCAGGAGGAAATCTTTGCGCAGCACTGTCTTTGATGGCAAGAGACCGGGAAGAATTCATGCCGAAAAGACAGATTCTGATCTATCCGGCCACTTATAATGATTATACGGAAAAATCTCCATTTCCCTCCGTTAAGGAAAATGGAACGGATTATCTTCTGACAGCAGGAAAAATGCAGGATTATATTGACCTGTATGCGAAAAATGAAGAGGATAAACAAAATCCGTATTTTGCCCCTTACCTGGCAAAAGATGTGAGTCATCAGCCGGATACTCTGATACTTACTTCTGAGTTTGATCCTCTTCGGGATGAAGGAGAGGCATACGGAAAACGTTTGAAGGAAGCAGGAAATCATGTACAGATCCATCGTATCAAAGGTGCACTACATGGCTATTTTGCACTGGGAATCAAGCATCTGTATGTGCAGGAAAGTTTCACTTATATCAATGCGTTTTTGAAGGGAGAAGCATTGTGAATCAGAAAAAAGCACGTTGGAGAAGGCTGGACAATGCGGCAAAGCTGTATTCCGCAGCCAGTAACAAAAGGGATACCAGAGTATTCCGGTTTTATTGCGAATTAAAAGAAGAAGTCCGGAAGGAACTTTTGCAGGAGGCACTGGATCAGACTGTGGAGACATTTCCCATGTTTCTTATGGTACTGAGAAAAGGATTATTCTGGCATTATCTGGAGCCATGTAACCTGCATCCGGTCGTAAAGGAAGAGTATAAAGAGCCTTGCAGCAGGCTTTATGTAAAAGATAAGAAGACACTTCTTTTTGAGGTGACTTATTATAAAAAACGAATCAATTTTGAAGTGTTTCATGTGCTGACAGATGGTACCGGTGCAACGGAGTTTTTGAAGGAACTGGTGAGTAATTATCTGTATCTGGCACATCAGAAAGAGGGGCTTGAGCCGGTTTCCATGTTGCCGGAAGATATGACTGTCCAGGACCAGGAATCAGACAGTTTTCTGAAGTATTATTCCAAAGATCAGAAACGGCCGAAGGAAAAGAAAACACGTGCCTTCCAGATCCGAAGAAAAAAGAAGGATGGGAACCATCTCCATGTTCATGAAAGTGTGGTTTCCGTAAAGGAAGTGTTAAAGCGAAGCAGAGAACTGGGGGTATCCATGACGGTCTTTCTGACAGCTGTCTTTCTCAAGGCAATCCATGAAGAAATGTCAAAGATGCAGGAGAAAAAACCGATAGTTTTGATGGTGCCGGTAAATCTGCGAAAGTTTTTTCCGTCCACATCCATGTTGAATTTCTTCAACTGGATAGAACCGGGATATGATTTTTCAAAGCGGGACAGAAGCTTTGAGGAGGTACTTAGATATACCAAAGATTTTTTCGAAGAACAACTGACAAAGGAAAAAATGTCTGCTCATATCAACGATCTGCTTGCACTGGAGTTGCATCCGATCCTGAGACTTGCTCCATTGGAACTGAAAAATCTTTGTATCCACGCAGGAGCAAAATTTTCTGAGAAAAATACAACGGCAATATTTTCTAACATGAGTGCCGTCCGTATGCCGGATAGTTATGTGCCTTATATTGAACGCTTTGGTGTGTTTACCAATACGCCGAAGCTGGAGCTGTGCCTGTGCTCGTTTGAAGATAAGTTATCCTTCGCTTTTACATCCAGATACGATACCGTGAATATCGAGCGGAATTTCTATCGTCTGCTAAAAGAGCAGGGAATAACAGCAGAAAAAGTCGAACCGGAATTTCCAATGCCCCAGATGCCAAGTGAACAGGAGATGAAAGTCTATAAAGTCTATAGTTTTCTGTGTCTGGTACTTGCCGCAGCTATGGTAGTTACGGATCTGAACTTTCATCCCCGCATCCGTTGGACCTGGTTTACTGCCGGTGGTGTGGCAACAATGTGGATTGCCTCTTCGATTGGATTCTTCAAAAGGTATAACCTGCTGAAAAATGTAATGTGGCAGCTTTTGATCGGTTCGATCATCTGCTTTATATGGGATGGATTTACCGGGTGGCACGGCTGGTCGGTGGATCTGGTGCTTCCAATCCTGAGTGTGGCTACTCTGGCAGGTATGTTTGTAATTGCCAAGGTACAGAAAAGCCCGGTGAGAGAATATCTCATCTATGAAATCATGGCTGCCGTCTATGGTCTGATTCTTCCGGTGATCCTGCTTGTATGCGGAGTTGTCAGGAAACCGACAGTGAGCATGTTCGGAGCACTGATCTGCTTTTTGTTCTTAGTGGGCGTGATTTTATTTAAGGGGAGAGAATTTAAGGAAGAGATGCATAAGAATCTGCATGTGTAGCATCCTAAGATATTTTGTTGATATAATTGATTTTATTTACTGAAAATATATATTAAGATGAGGTTGAAAGATACTATAAAAAAAGCACGGAAATATTTGGCTGTACTCTATACAGAGGAAGGTGTTTTTGAGGAATATCTGTTTCTTCCATCCAACCTGAATCTGATAATGATGGATACAGAGATTATTGCAAAATCTCAGGTCAGACTGAGTGTGGAAAGAGTAATTCCCGTAAATTATATAGAAACCGAAAAGGCCAGAGCAAGCCACTCCATTGGAAAGGTGGCTTGCCCTGGCCTTTACTGACTAATATTGATAATGGGTTATATGTGTTTTGACGGTAATGTGATATACTGAATAATAACCTGTTTTTCTGAAGGTGTGTAAAAAATCATAAGCGGTTATGCGAATCAGTAAGGATTTGTGAAAGTCAGATAAAAAAAGGAGTACTCAGGCAGATGAAGAGACGGAAAGTACTGCTGAAAGATATTATAACCCAGCATTCAGATATGGATTATCAACAGTTTTATGCCTATGTTATGGGACTTATCGAAAATAAAGAACTAGAACCAATGAAAAGTGCGAAGAGCAATGGAAGAACGCCTGCTTTGCCGATTAGTTTTTGGAAATATGAAGAAGAGAGGGATTATACAGCTGTTTACGAAGAATTGAAATACAAGTACCATCCATTGATCAATACTTCTTATTACAGAGAACATCCGGAGCGCTATGAAGCAGATAAGAATAATCTTCAGCTTTTAAGTGATTATTTGAAGGATCATTCCGATTTGCTAAAAATTAAGGAGACGATGAACGAGCGCAGTTTTGAAATCTTCCATAGAGAAAAATATTTCCAGAAAGAAGGCGGTCTTGAATTTTGCAAACGAGTTGCTGTTGATATGGATAAGCTGGGATTTTACGAAACATCGGAGCCTCTTTCGTATTATTCTCATTCTAAACGAACTCCCCAGAATATTTTGATTATAGAGAATAAAGATACATTTTTTGATATTCGACGATATATGAACAAGGGATGTAATCAGATTCTCGGAAAAGAATTTGACACACTGATCTATGGAGCAGGAAAAGGTATCTGGAAGACATTTTCGGATTATATAAATGGTGCAGAAACTTATTTTGTGGATGAGAATCAACTGTTCTATTTTGGCGACCTTGATTATGAGGGAATTCTGATTTACGAACGTCTTATTGAAAACACGTCTGCAGGTATTCACATTTTTACAGAAGCTTACGAGGCTATGCTGGATAAGGCACTGAGGACTGGATTTTCTGCTCTTCCGTACATGAAGGAAAAGCAAAATACCAACATAGGAACCAGATTTTTAGATGAATTTGAAGATATGCGCAAAGTCCAGATTTATGAAATACTGGAGATGGGAAGATATATACCACAGGAAATTCTGAATGAGCATGATTGGTGATAAAAGATGATTGAAAGAGATTATTTGAAAAATTTTGTGCAGCGTATGAAATGTGTCGGGCGCTATTCTGTACTTTGCAGCAATAGTTTTGATAAAAAGCTGTGGAAGGAATATGGTGTGGAGACCAGAGATGAGCAGATGAATATGCTATTTACACTACTACTTTTTATCATGGAGTATTCTCTCCGAGAAGAGAATTGTACGATGGATGAAATAGCAGCTTTTGTAGAAGATGTCAGCTATGAATATTATACACGACGACTTAATTTTGAAGAAAGTTCAAAATTTGCCAGATTTATGGTAGAGGATATTCTTGGAAATAGTGGTTCATCAATGTATTTCAAGGCTTTTGACTATGAGAACAGGGAATATAAAGATGTTAATATCCGATATATTGATAACAGGGTCGTGTATTTGGAAAGTGGAGTTCGGAGAACCTCTTATTATCTGACAGACGAAGGGTATAACATGGTGTTAGGTACTATGGAGATGGAAAATAATCTGAAGCTTTCCATTCACGAGATGCTGTTCAAGATGCATCTGGAAAAAGCAGATTATAACCGAGCAGTAGATGACATAAAAAATATTTTCGGACAGCTGCGGAAGCAGAGCCAGAAAATTGAGGAAGCCATTCTGTCTGTACGAAGAAATGCATTATCGTATTCCGTGGAGGAATATGGACAGTTGGTGGAAGATAATATCAGTACCGTGGTGGAAACCAGAGAAAAATTCCGTCTTCATCGCCAGTTTATTGATGAAAAGATTACCGAATTTGAAGAAAAGCAGATGAATGCGGAAGATTTCACGACGAAAGAAAAGGACAACCTCAGCAATCTTCGTACTATTGGCAGATATCTTACACGGACACTGGATGAACATCAAAGAATTCTGGGACAACATTTTGATTTGAAAAAGTTATACGATGTAGAACTGGAAAATTACTCCAACATGACATTAGTGCAGAGATTTCCATTTCGGAGTGCCGTCTATGATGTAATCTTAAGTGATGCGTCTTTGCTAGAAAATATTGACAAGGTATTTAATCCTCTGTTTTGTGGGCAGATGAGTAAAATCTTTAATCCGGAGAAAATGGTGGAATATCAGAAAAAAATAAAAAAATCCAGTGGTAACGATGAAGATATGGAACTGGATTTTGATGAAAAGGGGTTTAACCGGGAAAAAGAACAACGCAGACTGGAACGCATGAAGAAATATGAAGCCTGTATAGGAGTGCTACTGGACCAGCTGATAAAAAAAGAAAAATTTACGTTGCAGGATTTAAGTGAGAGCTGTGATCAGGAAACATGGGAAAAGCTGTTTCCAACGGCAGAGATTTTCCGCGAAGTGATCATTGAATTTCTGACAGCAGGAACGATTGATATTCCGGAGCTTCAGAAGGAACAGACCGATTATTTGATGGATGCTTCTGATGGATTTGTGCTAAATGAAATGCTGCTTGGTTTGATAGAAAATAAAAGATATCGGAAAATCGGGAAAATCTACACATTTCCAATGGAAGACAGTGAACACGTGTATTTTCAAAATATAATAGATGAATCTGGAAATAAACGGAATTTTAAATGTTCCAATGTTGGATTTCGATACGAGGAGAGATAAGAAATGGCATATGAAGCAGAAACAATTGCATACAGTCAGAAAATATTTTACTACCTGTTGTGCCATGGAGCGCTGAGCGATCTGGATGCAGGAGCAAATGAGTTGTATCGTGCTTATGTGGAGCATGAAGAGGTTATGAATCTGGTCAAAAATCAGGCAGAGATTGCCGACTGCAGGATTGAACGTTATGGAACATGCATCTATCTGATGCCAGATATTGATAATAAATATCTGGGATTTACAAAAGCAGATCTGAAGAAGGAATTGTGTAAATCCAATGCGACAGACAGAGATTATTACCTGGCTCAGTTCGTGATCCTTACACTGATGGCAGAGTTTTATGACGGTCAGGGGAGTACCAGTAAATCAAGGGAATTTCTGAAACTGGGAGAATTGCAGAATATTATATCGGAACGGTTGAAAGCAGGACTTGCTCTGGAACAGGAACGGGAGCAGGAAAATACAAATATTTACAGCGAATTGTATGAAAATGTTCTGGATTATAAGAGTATGAGTGATGCATATGAATCGTTGAAGAGTGTTGAGACAGGAAGTCGGTCAAAATATACCAAGGAAGGTTACGTAAGTATTATTTGTAATTTTCTGGATCGCCAGGGGCTGATCATATTTATTCCGGAGGATGAGATGATCAAGACAACGGCGAAGCTTGATAATATTATGGAATATAAGATTCTTAACAAAGAAAATTATACAAGAATCATGGAGGCACTGGGGAAAGCGCATGAGTAAGATTGCAAGGATTCGAATTTTAAATCTGAATTATAACAATAATACTATTAAAATCGATGATGAAACTTTTGACCTGGGGGGGGCAGAATACTCTTATCTCACTCAGAAATGGTGGCGGAAAAAGTGTGCTGGTGCAAATGATCGTCAGTCTCTTTGTCAATCGGACGTATCGGGATTTCGGAGACCGGCCGTTTAAAAGTTATTTCACAACGAACCGCCCCACATTTCTTATGACAGAGTGGCAGCTGGACAACAATTCTGATCGTTTCCTGGCGGGAATGATGGTCCGGAAAAATCAAAAAGAAGACAATGATATCGAAGAACTGGAGATATATACATTTACCGGCAGCTATTATGAAGCATGTAAGTATGATCTGGACAATCTTCCAATCATCAGGCAGGACGGTAATAAAAAAATATTGAGGGGATTCAGTGAGTGCAAAAATCTGCTTGAGGATATTAGTAAAAAGGAAGCAGGAGATTTCCGGTTGTATGATATGACAAGTCAATATGGGAGACAACAGTATTTCACAACGCTTCGTCAGTATCAGATCAACAATAAGGAATGGGAGAGTATCATTCGCAAAGTGAATCAAAAAGAGTCCGGACTTTCAGAATTGTTTCAGAATGCAAAAGATGAAAAGGGACTGGTAGAGAAATGGTTTTTGCGTCCTATAGAAGAAAAACTGAATCAGGAAGAAAACAAGATTGATAAGTTTAGAAAATTGTCCTTTCAGTTCATCGAACAATATCGGAGTAATCAGTCGAAAATTCAGCGAAAGGGTCTGATCGAACAATATTTTGAAGACACAAAGCCACTGAAACTGGACATTGACAGATATATCCAAATGAATCAGGATTCAGAAAATCTTCGGAAAGAGATGATACTTTATGCGAAAACACTTCAAAACGAAGTGAAGAGATTGGAGGATGAGATTCGTATTGGACAGGAGAAACTGGAACAGATAAGAAAAGAACAGAATCAGATTATCTACGAACAACTGTCTTATTTGATTTATGAGCAGGAAGATAAAAAAACAGAGTTGTTGACAAAACGTAAGGATCAGGAAATGGAAGTGATCCGTCTGTTTGGGACAAAAGGAAGTCTGCAGAAAAAGCTGACAATTTGTGATTTGAACCGCCTGTATCTTGAACTGAAGAATTTTGAGCATAGAAAAGCAGAGGTGGATGAGAAAATCAAAACACTTATGCAAAAAAACGAGGCTTCAAGAGAAAAGATTGAAGCTATTGGTCATCAGTTGTATATCCTTTATACAGAGAAAGTAAATGAATTGAGTATTATAAGATCTGAGCATGAAAATAAATATGAGGAAATTGTCAGCGAAGAACAGTCAGACCTTGAAGAACAGACAAAAACAGAGCATCAGATCCGTTCTTTGATTGGAAAGATTGGCGGGCTAAAAACAAAAGTCGATAGTTTTGATGAAATAGAGGAAAGTTTTAATAAAGAATTTCGTGCGGAATTAAGTAGAAACATTCTTGGCTTCTATGAACAGGGTTTCCTAGACATCCGGAAAAAAGATATGTCAGCAGAGTTGCAGGAACAAAAAAATAAGCTTTCAAGATTCGCTCAGAAGCAGATAAGAATGGAACAGTCTTTAAAAAGGCTTGGGCAGGAGACTTCCGAAAGTCATGTGAAGATTCATGAGATCATGTATCAGATAAAAGAGACGAAAGATGTACTTGTTGATCTGGAGCAGCAGAAGAATGCCCGCCTGAGGATTATGAAGTATGTCGGAGTGGATGAAAAGAATATTGACAAAGTGGGACTGCTTCTGGATCAGCTGGACGGTAAGATTCGTGAGCTGGATATGGACAGGAGCAGACTGCTTCAGAAAATATCCGGGCAGGAAAAACAGTTTCGTCAGTTGAAAGAAGGAAAAATCACAGAACTTCCGGAAAATATCAGATCCTATATGGAACAAAATGGGATTGATATTATATATGGTATGGAATGGATTGGGAAAAATGGAAGAACACCTCAGGAAAACGAAGCACTCATTAGAAAAAATCCATTTTTACCCTATTCAATTTTGATGGAAAGAAATATATTCGAACGTTTTTATAAAAATGAGGAAGAACTTTACACCAGTTTTCCTATTCCCATTATTGTGAAAGAAGATCTGGAAACAATACAGGAGAATACAGACAGGAAGTTTGCAACATACGGAAATGTCCACTTTTATGTGATGTTCAATAAACATCTCCTTGATCGAGAAGAATTGAAGCGAATGCTGGAAGAAATCCAGGAAAATATCAATAAATTGCGGAAAACGGCAGGAGAAAAAGAACAGGATCTGAATATTTACCGGGGATATAAAACATGCATTGAGCAGCAGACATTCAGCAGTCAGGTATATCAGAAGACAGAAGAAAATCTCGTAGAACAAGAAAAAGAAAAACAGCAGGTAGAAAAACGCCTCACTGAAACCCGGCAGGAGCAAAGCCATCTGGAAGAAGAAAAGAAACAGACGGAAAAACTACTGGAGACAGTGAAACAGACAATTTCCTGGATGGAATCAAGAGCGCATCAATTTGAAAAAATCTGCAGAAAGTATGAAGAGTACGAGAGTGATAAAGTAAGTCTTGCCCGTCTGGAAAAGGAGCAGAAAGAACTGACAAAGAAACAAAGTAAATTGAGTATTTTGCTGAACGATCTACGTGAACAGAAAACAGTACAGAAAGATCAGATCAGGGAATATCAGGAGCAGATAAAGAAGTTCAGAAGCAGGACAGCAGAGTATGATGTTTACAAAGCAAATTCACCTTCGGATGATTTTAAGTATATTTTAGAAACAGATGCCTCCAGTCTGGAAATTCAGTATCGAGCATTGACTGAAGAAATTTCAAAGAATATTCAGGAATTAAAAAATGAGCAGAAATGGCTTCAGGAGGTGATCGAGAAGAAGAAAGATGATCTGGAGCGAAGAGATGATGGGGAACAGATTCCAGAGGAAGAATATAAAAATCTGGTTTATTCAGAAGAACAGTATAACAGTTGGAAAACTCAGCTGAAACAGGCAGTAAAGGACTATAATCATGCAAACCAGACGCAGGCAGAGCTGGAAAAAGAGATTGGATCCTGTACGACCAGTATTCAGTTTTATACGGAAAACCTGAAAAGACAGACTGGATTTGAGCAGCCTGTTGCGAGAACAGCAATTGTGGATACAGAATTTGAAAAACGTCAGAATTTCAAAAAGTATGATTTTCAGGTGCAGCAAAAAGCAGTAGATCAATTGAAGGAACGAAATGCAAAATTATCGCCACAGGCTGTTTCTGTAGCTGAGTTTGCAGATGAAGTAATAAGTAAGGAAGAGGAAGCAGCATTGTCAGAAAAAATGGTTCTCGTGGATGTTCGAAATGGAGAACCGGATATTATTCAAAACTATCAGAAAGATATGCGCAGAAGAATGTCAGGACTCTCCAAAATGTTGGAAAATTGCAGGATGAGTCTGGCGGATTTGATTCGTGCAATTGCTTCCGGAAAAGAATATGCAGATGATTATTTCAGAAAGACATTTGACAGTCTTTTGTCCCAGATCGATCAGCCGGAAAATCTTTTGAAACAGTTTGATATGAATTTTCTTGCATATGAAAATCAGCTGGAAAAACTAAAAATCGATCTTGCACATATTGATGATGAACAGAAGAATCTGGAAATGATGTTCTTAGAGTATATGGAACAGATTAATGCCAATATCAGTATGATCGATAAAAATTCAACGATCACAGTTCGGGACAGAAACTTGAAAATGCTCAGGATCCAGGTGCCTGAATGGGAAAGTGAGAAAGAACATTTTCGCTTGAAGCTTCATGACTATTTTGAAAATGTCATCAACAGGGGAATTGCGACTATTGAAAAGAACGAAAATCTGACAGAGTATCTGGGGAAAATGATTACAGTCAGAAATCTGTATGACGAGATCGTTGGCATCCAGAACGTGAAAATCAAGCTTTATAAGATCGAGGCAGAACGTGAAGTTCCCATTTCCTGGTCAGAAGTGTCCGCAAATTCCGGTGGAGAAGGATTTTTGTCAGCATTTGTTATTCTAACCTGTTTGCTTAGTTATATGAGACGGGATGAGACATCCTTCTTTACATCAGGGGAAGAGGGAAAGGTACTGATTATGGACAATCCATTTGCACAGACGAATGCAGAGCATCTGTTGAAACCGTTAATTGAGATGGCAAAGAAAACAAATACACAGCTGATTTGTCTCTCTGGACTGGGTGGAGATTCTATTTACAATCGGTTTGATAATATTTATGTGGTGAAACTTCTAGAATCCAGCATCCGAAACGGAGTGCAGCGGGTAGAAACTTCGCATGTGAAAGGAGAAGAAGTAAAAAGACTGGTCTTGTCGGATTTCAGAATGGAACAGGTAAAGTTGTTCGATATTCGGGAAGTGTAGATATTCCTGAACTTCCATGTGAAGTTTGAGCGGATTCATCCGTTCCAGGACGGAAACGGTCGTGTGGGCAGGTTCATTATGTTTAAGGAATGTCTGAAATATAATATTGTTCCGTTCAGTATTGAGGACGATTTGAAAATGTTCTATTATCGTGGATTGAAAGAATGGGGCAATGAAAAAGGATATCTGACAGATACCTGCCTGACTGCGCAGGACAAGTACAAAGTGTGTTTGAATTATTTTAGGATTATGTATTGAAATCGAATAAAACAATATGATTTACCTTCTTTGAGTGCCTGTTCATTTTATATGGTGTAACCAATCGAAATGGTAAAGATACCCTGATGGAAGCCCTTCTTCTGAATGCAGGAGATTATGGCAAAGCTGTCAGACCGGAAACCATTACTCAGAAACGCAACCCAGACAGCCAGGCACCATCAGAGGATATCGCAAGGCTTGTAGGTGTAAGGTTTGCAAATATTTCAGAGCCAGCGCGTGGACTGGTACTGAACTCCGCACAGGTAAAAAGCATGACGGGTAACGATACCCAGAATGCCCGTTTTCTCCACGAGAACAGCTTTGACTTCAAACTGCAGTACAAGCTGTATATCAATACCAATTATCTCACGGTCATTACTGATATGACGGTCTTTGACAGCAACCGACTCTATATCATTCCCTTCGACAGGCATTTTGAAGAATGGGAACAGGAAGGACGCTGAAGACAGAATTCAGTAAGTCGGAGGTACAGAGCGCTATTCTCAACTGGCTCATCGAGTGATTCCAGATGCTGCAGAGGGAGGGGTTCGGAAAACCAAATGCCATCGCCAACGCAGTCAGTGATTACCGACATGACAGTGATAAGGTCACCCAGTTTGCAGAAGAACGCCTTGTGGCCGATGCCCAGGGTGAAGTTCGTACCTCGGCTGTCTACAACGAGTATCGCAGATGGTGTGAGGAGAATGGCTGTTACCCGGAGAATGCCAGAAACTTCAATCTGGAACTTCGTAAGTTCGGAGATGTTCAGAGAAGACGTCCGAGGACTGGCGGTGAAAAGACCACACTCCTCATTGGATACATCTTAAAGGACGATTTTCTTGCAGACCCGGATTCATAAACACACGGGGCAACAGTGAGCAGGAATTTCAGGGTTTTCTTCTATATACGACTGTATATGAGAATAACCTGTATTTTCCTTCCACAACTTGCCACAAATACAGAGGGGATGTGACTCCGTTGCAGTAATTATGTTTGCTGACTGTGATAAGCATATCGCAATCGGCATAGATGTTCTCAATCATATGCATTGTGATTGATATGTATATGATTATTCTTTATATCTGTTGTGGCTCTGACCCCAGGGGGGAGGATAAATCTCTAGGGACCCTCTCCCAGGGGAACGGTGCCGCAGTCACACGCACATTTTTTGCGAATTCAAACGAAAAAAACGGTGAAATCAAACATGAAATGGAGGAATTACCATGGCAAAAGATGGTACAAACCGTGGCGGATCTCGCCCCGGTGCAGGCAGGAAGCCGAAAGCTGTAGCTGAAAAATATGCTAACGGCAACCCCGGCGGCAGGAAACTGACTACTCTCGACTTCGGTTGTGATACTTCAGATTTACAGGGGGCCGAAATGCCCCGGTCAAGGAGTATCTCAAAGCAGAAGGACGGCAGTGTTACCTGTGCCGAAGAAATCTATAAGGAAACCTGGGAATGGCTGCACGAACGCAGATGTGACCAGTATGTTCCCACTCAGCAGATTGAGCAGTACGCCATGTCGGTGGCTCGTTGGATTCAGTGCGAAGCGGCTGTATCTGAATTCGGTTTCCTTGCCAAAAAGCCGACAGGCACCGTTATCTCCTCTCGCTATGTAACGATGGGACGGGAGTACATGAAACAGGCCAACACTGCCTGGTACGGTTCTACTACTACAGCCTGCTTCAACTTGCACTATTTTGCCCAGTTCCGGCAAAACTGTGACAGAAAAACAGAAAATACACGTGAAAAACGATGCCGTATATCGGTGCAAATCGAGGCAAGATACGGCATATGAGGAGTTATACAGAAATGATTAAGATACTTTTTATCTGCCACGGCACTCCAGTTTTATGATAATGCATACCTTCGCAGACTGGGGCAACACGGGGCAGAATATGGCGGAAAGCCTTGGAATTACTACGGTTTCGACTACTAAGGCACATGGGAGATGAGCCATAGTAGTCAAAAAAATTGGGTATATTCCTTAGTAGTAACCGACTACTAAGCGATGGCACATATACAAGAGTTTGAACAGAGAAAGCCACAATCTTTGGTAAAATGATACCTAGATTGTGGCTATTACTATAATGAGGAGTATTCATCTAAGTATATATATATTTCGCTTGTTTCTAATAATGAAAATTTCTTCGTTCGGAAAATTTTGATGAGGCAAGTATATTTTACTTTCGTATTTTATGTTTGGGATACGGAGAATAATGCATGATTCATTTTCTTTTTGACTTTCGAATGAAAAACAATGAACAGCCTGGTATGGAATTGGAACATAACTTAGCTGAACCAATTCTTGTAATAGATGTTTTGATAAGATGTCGTTTATTTTGTTTGAATATTTAATTTCCATATTGATCCTTGTATGGTATTTAGCTGTATTGGGGGTTAATACCCCGTTTAAATTCGCAGTTTTTGTGCGTGAAGGGGCGGCACCGTTGCCCTGCATAAAAGGTGACAGAGATTCAGACCGCCCCTGGGGGCAAATATCACAGAATCAGAGTAAAAATGACAAAAAAGGAAAAATAGTACAAAGGAGTCAGCTGTGTGACCACCTTGTCGGAAGGAGAGATGAATGCAGAAAGTAATGAAATGCTTCCTGTTAGTGAGAAGTATATGCTCACCATCAAGGAGGCAGCAGCTTATTTTAATGTTGGTATAAAGAAACTGAGAAGAATTGCAGAGGAGAACCTTGGAACAGTGGCGGTGTACTGTGGAAACAGATTCCTGATCATCCGCCCGAAGTTCGAAGAATTTATCCTTAATTCTTCAGAAATATAGTTCCTTTTATCTGCCAAAAGTAGTTGCTATTATAGGGCATAAGAGCGAACATAGGATGACCCCGAAAACCCTTGAAAACAGCCACTTTTGGCAGAAAGGAAGTGCTATTATGGAAAGACCAAGTTTAGCAGAAAAGGATATTTTAAATCCTTCTGAGGCAATTGAATATTTTGTTTTGAGCCGGAGAAAATTTTATGATTTATTGAGTAATACGGATGGAGAAGATTTTCTGGTATACTACGGAGAACGCAAGCTGATTCTTCGTGTAGCCTTTGAAAGGTATCTGCGTAACCATCCAGAGTTGAGGAGGCGGGGATAATGGCAAAGGCAGGAAGAGGACAGACAGGGCGGGATTCCAAAAGAAGAGTCCTCAGACCGGGAGAGAGCGTAAGAGCAGACGGAAAATATCAATATAAATATCACATTGATGGAAAACCACCCATTCGGGGAGTGCTGCGACCAGCTTTTCAGATGGTGGTGGATGATGATATTCTGGTAAAGAATCCATTCGGATTCCAACTTGCCGGAGTACTGGTAAATGATGCAGTTACAAGAGAGGCAATTTCCAAAGACCAGATGAGAAAATTCCTAAAGTTTGTGTATGACGATGTGGTGTACTGTAAATACTATGAAGTGGTGTACATATTATTTCATACAGGAATGCGAATATCGGAATTTTGTGGATTGACGCTGAAAGACATTGATCTTGAGAACAGAACTGTAAATATTGACCACCAATTGCAGAGAACATCGGATATGCGATATATCATAGAAACCACAAAAACGGATGCAGGAACAAGAGTATTGCCGATTACAGAGGATGTGGCACAGATGTTTCAGGCAATCATCGAGGATAGAAATGCACCGAAAGTGGAGAAAGCTATAGACGGCTATAGCGGATTCCTATTTTATGATGATAATGGAATGCCACTTGTGGCAATGCACTGGCAGCATCGATTCAATCATATGGTTGGAAGGTACAATGATATCTACCGGGTGCAGATGCCAAACATTACTCCCCATGTATGCAGGCACACGTATTGCTCGAATATGGCAAAATCGGGAATGAATCCAAAGACGTTACAGTACCTCATGGGGCATTCGGATATAAGTGTTACAATGAATGTGTACACGCATATCGGTTTTGATGATGCTGAGGAAGAATTGAAACGTATGGAAGAGTTTAGGAAGGCGCAGGCGGAAATAGAAAAGAAAAACGATGCAAAAGCGGTATCACAGAAAATGTTTAAGGTGGTGTAAATAGGCTGCGCAGTAGATACGCTCCGGGTTCACTGGGGCGTTTTTTCTATGGAAAAATTACGGATGTGACGATATAATAATATTAGGAATTTTGAGGAGAATGCAAATGTCGAAACAAACGATAAAGAAAAATTATTGCTATATTAATGATGCGATGGGATGGACGGACGATGCATATAAGGCGGAAGATTATAGAGCTTGTAATTCTGGAAATAAATGCATGACAAGAAGATGTGCCTCTGCAACAGTAAAGGGATTGTGTTATAGAGATGCTGATGGATGTAGTAATAGGTTGTATCGTGACTTGTTGCGAATATGGAGTAAAGATGAAATATTGAAATTGTATATAGAAGACAGCACTAAATTTAATTTGGCTAATTATAACGGGGGTAGATTCAGTTGTGATTATATTGGTCCTTCTAGAGCGTGGGCACATTATGTTGGAATTGAAGATAGAGAAATTGGAGAGTATTTATTATATGCAAGAACTATCGGAGGACATATGATTTGGCCGGTGCATCGTATTCCAACAATTAATACTGCTAGAGCAGGCGGTGGAAGTTTATTTGATAGAATAGATTTGACACTTTATGAAATCCAAGGATTCTATTTGGGAGATGTCGATAAATCTAGTTTTTCACAACCGTTATGGAATGTATTACATAATGATATAGAAAAATCTTTTTTGTTAAGTTTTAGTAATAATCAGTATGGAGAAGCTGTATTTAAAGCATTTATAGATTTCTGGTTGTTACAGGATTTTGTTATGGATGCTGAAAAAGAAGATTATAGAATTATATCATTGGCTACAAGCGAGGAAAATGAAAAAATTCCTATATCAGAAAACGAAGCTGTATTTCCAGGTAATATTTCCAACATATGGTGGAAGGATATTGTTTCCGGTAATATCAGCGAAAAAAACAAAGAAATTCTATGTGATGCTTATAGGAAATATGCGAATAATTTAATTAAACTAATCCTAAGAAGAAGTGAGAAGATTACACATAAATGGGAAGAACAATACAAAGGAGCGAATGGACATGAATAGTTTTGAATTGATTCCTACGGAAGAAAATTTGATACATACCTTGAATAAAGATTTATTGAAACGAAACAAAGATTTAGTGCGTTTTTATGATTTAATATTAGCCCAAGAGGGAGCTTCTTCTATAGCTATTGACGGTATATGGGGAAGTGGTAAGACTTTTTTTGTGAAACAATCTATGTTGCTAATAAATGCAAAAAATCCGATGAGCAATATGGATGATGAAAAGAAAGCAAGTATTGTATACGCACTTCCATTTCCGAAAAAAGCAGAAGACATGCCAGAGAATTATGATGTGGCAGTTTATTATGACGCATGGGAAAATGATAATGATACAGACCCGGTATTTTCTTTGGTGTACGAAATAATAAAGCAGTTAGGAATAAATTATGCTTTTGATGATAATAGCAATGCATTCAAGTTGGCGGGTTCTGTGTTAGAGGCACTTACTGGTAGAAATATAAACGGTATTATTGAAAAATTAAAAAGCGATAATCCGCTTACAAAGATTAAAGAAGAAAAAGATTTACACGAGAATATTAAAAATTTCTTTACGGAGTTGTTAGTTGAAAGAGGAAATCGGTTAGTGGTTTTCATAGATGAATTGGATAGATGTAAGCCAAGCTATGCTGTTCAATTATTAGAAAGAATAAAACATTATTTATATGATGATAGAATTACGTTTGTTTTTTCTGTTAATTTAGGTGAGCTACAACATACAATAAAGCATTATTATGGTAATACATTTGATGCGTGCAGATATTTAGACAGATTTTTTGATATGAGAATATCCTTGCCACCAGCAGATAAAACTGCATTTTATAGGGAAATGGGGTTGGAATCTAGTTATGTCTTAGAAAAAATATGTCGAAAAGTAATAGATACATATAATATGGAGTTGCGTGAAGCCACTCGTTTTTATCGACAAGTGAAAACAGCAGCATATGAGCCTACACATGAGAGTAGAAAATTTGATTTTTCTTTTTCAGATGGGAAAGGAAGACAACTTTTATTGATGTATGTGGTTCCAATTCTTGTAGGACTAAAAATTGTTAATATATCGTTATATAACCAATTTGTATGCGGAAAAAGTTCGAAACCACTTATGGATATTTATAAAGATTCTGATAAGGGAGAATGGTTGGCTACACGATTGCTGAATAGAAATGAAGCCTTTGAAGTGGAAGAAGGTAAGAGTGTAGTTACTGTTGAACAAAAAATCCAACAGTTATACGATGCAATTTTTGTTACAGAATATACGGGAAATGTGTATCATACCATACTTGGAGAGTACGAGTTTGATGATAATTCTAAGAACTTTGTGAAGAGTGTTGAGAGTATGCTTTCAGTATATGCAGATTATAATATATAATCCTTAGTAGTAAGCCAACTCCATTTTACTACCAACTTTACTACTAACAGCCCGCAATAACTTGCTCCATCTTGCTCTATTTTGCTAGGAGTTCAGCAAAAATACACATTTTACAAATCCCTAGAAACCATTGCAAAACAGGGCATTCCGGGGCAAAACAAGGAGAAACAAAACAATGATAAAAGTACTTTTCATCTGCCACGGCAGACCCCGTACTTTTGTCTGAAGAGGTTTAAAATCAAGGCTTTTGAGGAATGAGAATGGGATTTGTACCCCCATTGTACCCCTATTTTATTAAAACAGTAGGATTATCAACCGGACTGTCCTCGATAAAAATGAATATGATTTGTGGTGAAAGGAGTTCCTACGGGGACTTCTTTTCGTTACAAAAAATGTCGGTTTGAATGTCGGTTAAGTGTCGGTTTGTTTATATGGAACTGTTGCATTTGCAGTCGTGAGATGGAAGTTGATAAGTATGAACATTACGATGCACCGAAATGTTATCAAAATGTTCCGAATTGTTATTAGAATAATTATTAGTTCAGGTATTTGTATCAAAATTGATAAAAATGAAAGAAACAATTTGATGATTGACTGCAATACATACTATGTGGTTGTACTATTAATAATAATCGTATACCTTACCTAAACATGCATAAAAACCAAGCTGATCACAAAAAAATAACATAAATGATTGGAAAGTAACAAAGAATATGTTATCATATATAAAAACATGTTACAAGGAGACGTCATATGCAAAAGCAATTAGAGCAGTATTTCGGCTGCAAAGTAAAAATAGCAGAATACAAGAATAAATTACCATTGCCGATTTTTATGACTATGCGTGAGATTACGATGGTTGAAATATATGGTGTTAACTTTGCCATAATAGATGTTATGAAGGAAACGGGGCTAAGTGTTGCTGCAATGAAAAAGCAGAAAGCAAAGTATGAGGAAGCATTGCAGTGCCCGGTAGCATATGAAGTAGCGTTAAACAGCGTATCCATGCGAAATGCTCTGGTTAAAAGCGGAGTTTCGTTTGTGGATCTGCCGGGAAATGTATTTTTACCATTTATGGGAATTATATTGCAGGATGTGTATCGCAAGCAGCTTGTCAAGACAGATAAGATGATGCCTGCAACACAGATGGTGTTCCTTGAATTGTTATATATGGATGATGAGGAATCTGTGTTAAAAAGTGAAGTTGCGAACAAGTTGAATCTTACCAAGACGTCCATTACAAGAGCAACAGCCCAATTAGAGGGAATGGGACTCATCCGCCAGATGAAATCCAGAACAGAGATTGCTATTAAGAGAAATTACTCACGCAAAGAGTATTATGAAAATGCAAAAGCATATTTGATTAATCCGGTCCAGAAAGAGATTACAATTATGCGATGTGAAGCAACCTTTGAATCATTTAGCGCAGGAGAAACCGCTCTTAGTCAGGAGTCAGAATTGAATCCGCCTAGAATTGAGGAACGGGCAATCTATAAGGGCGAGAAAGTTGTTGACCAGTTGGAAATTGTGGATGCCAGATCGGAAGACATGGACGACTGCTTGAAGGTACAATTATGGAAATACAATCCTTCTTATTTTGCAAGAGAAGGATGTGTTGATCCTGTTTCGCTTGCATGTACATTCAAAGGTAACGAAGACGAAAGAATAGAAATGAGTATTGAGAAACTGTTGGAGGAATTATAAATGGTACCAGGGCTAGACTCTTTTAGAGAAAAATTTAAAAATTATACGGATTATTACACTATTATCGGCGGAACTGCCTGCGATATTCTACTCTCAGAGGCAGACTTGCCGTTTCGAGCGACAAAAGATATTGATATGATCCTGATTATGGAGGACAACTTCCCAGAATTTGCGAGCATATTCTGGGAATACATAAAAGAAGGCGGTTATAAGTGCGGATGGAAGAATGAACAGAATATGCACTTTTACCGCTTCACAGAAGGCAAATTAGGTTATCCTACTATGATTGAGTTGTTTTCAAGAAAGCCGGGATATCTTCTTGAAATTGAAGAGGGAATTATACCGATTCATATTGATGATGATACTTCCAGTTTATCAGCGATTCTTCTGAACGATGACTATTATAAATTTATGATGTCCGGACGTAGAGTGGTTGATGGTATTGGTGTTCTGGGAGCAGAGCATCTGATTCCATTCAAAATGTATGCGTGGATTAATCTTTTAGAACGAAAGAGAGCCGGCGAGCATGTCAATGAAAAGGATTTAAAGAAGCATAAGTACGATGTATTCCGCTTGCTGCAGATTGTCACAGCTGGAACAAAAGTTGAATCAGAAGGGCTGGTGACAGAGAGTATACATAGATATATCGAGGCAATCAGTGTACTAGATGAATTGGAAGTAAGACTTTTGCAGATGGGAATGCCTTTTGATAGAGATAGGGGTGTGGAATTGCTGAAGGAGATTTATTTGTAAGCAAAACTGTTTTACATCCAACCTCTTCTGCTAATTTTCGGATAAGTGAGATCCTTTTGCATATGGAATAATTATAGTGAAACTAAAAATAAAAACGGAATGAGTTCAAAGATGAGCTAGAAGACACATATAAACAGTATTTTGACTTTATATGTAAGATAGTTGAGTTTTCACATTGTAAGAGTAAATATGTAGAATCAGTTAAAAAGGAAGATTGGTTTGAAATTATTGACAGGGCATATGACATAGGAAAAAAGTTAGGATATTCTGAACAATGTATAAATAGCAGGATGTCTTGTGGATTGATTGCAATTTATAGATATTATAGTGAGTATGAAAAAGCATATGAAGCTACCGTTATAATGGCAAAAACAAATTCTGTATGGATAAATATGGAAGCTGATGTTTTGAAATGGGCTAAAGATAATTATGTTCTTTATAGATTAGAAAATGCTATAGAGAGACGACTTGTTAATTATGAGATTGATTATGATAAACGAAGTACTTTTGAAGATGCATTAAAAAAGATAAAACAGTTAAGAGGTGTTTAGCATATGAAAACGAAGAAAAACAAAAAAGGTAAAAAGACTAATAATCAAAATGTTGTTCAGGCAGAACAGCTAATTCAGAAGCAGAAATCGTATAATAGAGAGGATGCATATAAAACACTTGAAATAATAAATGGATGGATTGGTAATATGGATGCTAAGATATCATTTGCATTAGCATTTGTCGGAATATTAGTGGGATATATATTTAGCAACGGGATGCCCCAAATTTTTGGAAAAATAGCTAATGTAAATAAACTTTCAGAGTTAAGTGGAGTAGATATATTTGCAGCAGTAGTTGTTGTATTACTATATGTGATTAGCTTTGCTTCTATTGGATGTTTGATGATAGCTGTGCTGGCAAGAATTAAGAATTCAAATGGAGCGGAATCTGTTTTCTTTTTTGGTACTATTGGAAATATGAAGTTGGAAAAATATAAAGAAAAAATTGATGATTTAACAGATAAAGAAATAATTACTGATTTGGAGGAACAGATACATACTAATTCAAGGATTTGCACTAAAAAAGCAAAGTGGTATAACCATGGAATACGATTACTTATTTTTACAGTATTTTTGTGATTTGTTTGTATGATATTTAGAATGCTATAGGAGGTGATGATATAATGGAGTCAAAAAAGGAGACATCTTATACATATAAGATAGAAGACAGTGCAGACAGGATGGATGATATTTTGGATGCAAATGATAACGATTATGAAGATGAGGGAAATAGCATTCCTTCAAGGGATAAACTTACATACAAAAATGGATATTACGTGGATGTGACGGCTATATTTATTGATATTGTTGATTCGTCAAAATTAACAGATGGGCATAAAAGACCAACACTTGCAAAGATGTATAGGTGTTTTTTGTCGGAATGTGTTGCTGTAATGAATTCCTATGAGATATGCAAAGAAATAAACATAAATGGCGATTGTGTATGGGGAGTGTTTGAGACGCCTAAAATGGTGGATGTGGAAAAAGTAATTGAAGTAGCAGCAAAACTGAATGATATGATAAAGCTGCTTAATTATAAATTAAAGAAAAAGAAATATGAATCTATTTCAACAGGAATTGGAATAGATGATGGAAATGCTTTGATGGTAAAAGCAGGATATTCGGGGAGTGGATTAAATGATGTAATATGGATGGGAGAAGTTGTTAACTCTGCTTGCCATTTGGCGAATAAAGCAGGACGAGGTTGGAGAAAAAATGTCCTAATATCAGAAAAGGTGTATGAAAATATATCTAAGGATGTTCAAGAATATTTTAGCAAATGTCAAATAGATAGTAAGACATACTATGAATCTGATATTGTATGGATTGAATATGAGGATTGGATTGAGCAAAATTGTAATTAAATGGAGAAGGTGCTAGTAGTAACCCATCCATTTTTTTACTCCGTTTCTACTACGATTGCTGTACACATCTAGCAAAATTTTGCTAAGATTTGCATTTTATGTACAGAAATGACCAATACATAAAGAAAAATTAACACCGCGCAAAACGCTGCAAATGGCAGCAGAAAAGCGCCTTTTGAAAGGAGTTTATATGAGTATACGAGTGCTCTTCGTTTGCCACGGCAATATTTGCAGATCAACCCTAAGCGAGAGCGTATTTACCCACAAAGTAAACACCCTTGGATTGGAAAATATGTTTGTTATAGACAGTGCTGCAACAAGCAGAGAAGAAATCGGTAATCCTCCACACAGAGGTACAGTGAATAAATTGAGAGAACTGGGAATTCCATTGGTGCCTCACAGAGCCAGACAGGTCACTTTAGACGACTATGACAAGTTCGATTACATTATAGGGATGGATACTGCAAATATACGAAACCTGAACCGGATGTTGAAGCATGACCCGGAGGGGAAGATATATAAACTGTTAAGCTTTGCCGGATCTGGAAGAGATATAGCAGATCCATGGTATACAGGAGACTTTGATGAAACTTACAGGGATGTGGAAGAAGGATCGGAGGGGTTTCTGAATTATCTGAGAGAAAAGGGAGAAATATAGGAATCTACAATCTAAAGTATTTTTTAACTTGTTTCTATGTATAAAAATATGGTATAATAATCGGCAGTTTTCGTTAAGTACCCCAGTACCCCATGAAAAACCGCCGATTAATTATGTACGCGAGCAACGAGCCAAAGTCCGTGCTTGCACGAGACCTTGGCGACTGCCGCGTTAACGAGCGTCAGCGAGTGTGTACGCGAGCAACGAGCCAAAGGAAAGTACCGGGGAGAGAAAGAATAGAAAGGAAAGTATTATGGCAAAGAAAGACAGTTATGACGCCAGTAGTATCTCAGTTCTGGAAGGTCTTGAGGCAGTCCGGAAGAGACCGGGTATGTATATAGGCAGCGTTTCCAGAAAAGGTCTCAACCATCTGATCTACGAAATCGTGGACAACTCGGTGGATGAGCATCTGGCAGGGCACTGTGATTTGATCCGGGTTACGCTGGAAGCAGACGGTTCCTGCACCGTGTCAGATAACGGACGTGGAATTCCGGTTGGAATGCATGAGAAAGGAATATCTGCGGAGCGTCTGGTATTTACCACCCTTCATGCGGGTGGAAAGTTTGATAACGGTGCGTATAAGACCAGTGGTGGTCTTCACGGCGTAGGTTCCTCTGTGGTAAATGCACTGTCTACCTATCTTGACGTCAAAGTCAGCAGAGAAGGATACGTACATCATGACCGATATGAGCGTGGAATTCCGGTAATCGAGTTGGAAGAGGGTCTGCTTCCGAAAATCGGACGTACAAAAGAGACCGGAACCTGTATCAATTTTCTTCCGGACCCGGAGATTTTTGAAAAAACAAGATTTACAGAGGAAGAGGTAAAAAGCCGTCTTCATGAAACTGCGTATCTGAATCCTAAGCTGACCATTCATTTCGAAGATAAACGGAAGACGGAACCGGAAGTTATCGATTATCATGAGCCGGAGGGGATCATTGGTTTTGTAAGAGATTTGAACAGAAAAAAAGAGACGCTTCATGATCCGGTTTATTTTTCAGGAGAGAGTGATGGAATTACGGTGGAAGGGGTTTTCCAGTATATCAACGAATTCCATGAAAATGTTCTTGGATTTTGTAATAACATTTACAATGCAGAAGGCGGAACCCATCTGACAGGTTTCAAGACCATGTTTACCACGGTTATGAACAACTATGCAAGAGAACTGGGAATTCTGAAGGAAAAAGACAGCAATTTTACCGGTGTGGATATCCGAAATGGTATGACTGCAGTTATCTCTATCAAACATCCGGCACCTCGTTTTGAAGGACAGACCAAGACCAAGCTGGATAATCAGGATGCATCCAAGGCAACAGCCAAGGTCACAGGAGATGAGATTGTTCGATTCTTTGATCGTAATCTTGAGACCCTGAAAACAGTTCTTTCCTGTGCAGAACGTTCTGCCAAGATTCGTAAGACCGAAGAAAAGGCAAAAACCAATCTTTTGACGAAACAGAAGTATTCTTTTGATTCCAATGGAAAACTGGCAAACTGTGTGAAAAAAGATCCGGAAAAATGCGAAATATTTATTGTCGAGGGAGATTCTGCCGGCGGCTCTGCAAAATCAGCCAGAGACCGTAATTATCAGGCTATTTTACCAATCCGTGGAAAAATCCTGAATGTGGAAAAAGCAACGATAGATAAAGTGCTGGCGAATGCAGAAATCAAGACCATGATCAATGCATTTGGTTGCGGATTTTCCGAGGGGTATGGGAATGATTTTGATATTACAAAGCTTCGGTATGACAAGATTATCATCATGGCTGATGCGGATGTGGACGGAGCCCATATTTCTACCCTGTTGCTGACTCTGTTTTATCGTTTTATGCCGGAACTGATCTATGAAGGCCATGTATACATTGCTATGCCGCCATTGTATAAAGTGATCCCTTCCAAAGGGGAAGAGGAATATCTGTATGATGACAAGGCGCTGGAAAAATACAGAAAAACTCACACAGGATCCTTTACCCTGCAGCGCTACAAAGGTCTGGGAGAAATGGATGCCCAGCAGTTATGGGAGACAACTCTGGATCCGAAGACAAGAATTTTGAAACGGGTGGAAATTGAAGATGCGAGAATGGCATCTGACGTGACAGAAGTACTGATGGGAACGGACGTACCTCCCCGAAAAGCATTTATTTATCAGCATGCACAGAACGCACAGCTGGATATCTGATAGAACAATCAGGAGGAAAACATGGAAGGACAGATTATCAGAACCGAATATTCCGAGGTAATGCAGAAGTCTTATATTGACTATGCCATGAGTGTTATCGTGTCAAGAGCATTGCCGGATGTTCGTGACGGATTGAAACCGGTACAAAGAAGAACCCTGTATGATATGTATGAACTGGGTATCCGCTATGACAGGCCTTATCGAAAATGCGCCCGTATCGTAGGTGATACCATGGGTAAATATCATCCACATGGCGACAGTTCCATCTATGATGCCCTGGTGGTTATGGCACAGGACTTTAAGAAGGGACAGGCTCTGGTAGATGGTCATGGAAATTTTGGCTCCATCGAGGGTGACGGAGCCGCTGCCATGCGATATACGGAAGCAAGACTGGAAAAAATCACCCAGGAAGTATATCTGAGTCATATGGATAAGAATGTTGTGGACTTTATGCCGAACTTTGATGAGACAGAGAAAGAGCCGGTGGTACTTCCGGTTCGTGTTCCGAATCTTCTGTTAAACGGAGCGGATGGTATCGCGGTCGGTATGGCGACCAGCATCCCGCCACATAACCTGGTCGAGATCGTGGACGGTGTGAAAGCCTACATGAAAAATAATGAGATCAGCGTGAAAGGTCTGATGAGATATATCAAAGGACCGGATTTTCCGACCGGCGGTATCGTGATCAATAAAGATGAACTTCTGAAGATCTATGAAACCGGAAGTGGAAAGATCAAGATCCGCGGAAAAGTGGAAGAAGAGAAATTAAAAGGCGGAAAAGTCAACCTTGTGATCACCCAGATCCCGTATCCGATGGTTGGAGCCAATATAGGAAAATTCTTAAATGATGTAGCCGGTCTGGTAGAATCAAAAAAAGCTACAGATATTGTGGATATTTCCAACCAGTCTTCCAAAGAAGGTATCCGGATCGTTCTGGAGCTGAAAAAAGGCGCAGATGTGGAAAATCTGAAAAATATGCTCTATAAAAAGACCCGTCTGGAAGATACTTTCGGTGTGAATATGCTCGCTGTAGCAGATGGAAGACCGGAAACACTGAGCCTGAAACAGATCATTGAGCATCATGTGGATTTTCAGTTTGAAGTCTGTACGAGAAAGCATCAGACACTGTTAAATAAAGAACTGGAAAAGAAAGAGATCCAGGAAGGTCTGATCAAAGCCTGTGATGTGATCGATCTGATCATCGAGATCCTGCGTGGAAGTAAAAACCAGAAACAGGTAAAAGAGTGTCTGGTAAACGGTGTGACCGAAGGTATCCGCTTCAAGACGAAAGCCAGTGAGAAAGCAGCAAAAAAACTCTGTTTTACCCAGAGACAGGCAACTGCGATCCTGGAGATGCGACTGTATAAGCTGATCGGACTGGAAATCGAAGCCCTGGTGGCAGAACATGAGGAAACTCTGAAAAATATTGCCAGATATGAAGAGATTCTGAATAATTACGATGCCATGGCACAGGTCATCATGGAAGATCTGGATCACATCAAGAAAACCTACGGAAGAAAACGCCGTACCGTGATTGAAAACAGGGAAGAAGCTGTCTTTGAAGAAAAGAAAGTAGAAGAAGCGGAAGTATGTTTTCTGATGGATCGTTTCGGATATGCTAAGGTGCTGGATAAGAATACCTACGAGAGGAACAAAGAGACGGTTCACGGGGAATATAAGTATGTATTTACCTGTATGAATACCGATAAGATCTGTCTCTTTACGAACAAAGGACAGATGCATACGGTAAAAGTGATGGATCTGCCACTTACAAGGCTGAGAGATAAAGGAGTTCCGATCGACAACCTGAGTAATTTTTCCAGTGCACAGGAAGAACTGCTTTGTGTTAGCAATATGGAGGCAGTAAAGAATGCTTCTCTGATTTTCGTGACAAAATCCGGTATGATCAAACAGGTGCCGGGAACGGAATTCGATGTGATCAAGAGAACCATCGCTTCTACCAAACTGGCGGAGGAGGATGAACTGGTTCTTGTGGAGTTGTGTGACACGATGGATTATGTGGTGCTGCAGAGCCATGCGGGATATTTTCTGCGTTTTCTGAAAGAGGAAGTACCGGAGAAGAAAAAAGCAGCCCTTGGTGTCCGGGCAATGAAGATGGGTGACAGAGATTATCTGGAACATGCATATCTTCTGGAAAGCCGGATGGAATACCAGATTGAATACAAAGAAAAGCAGATGGTCCTCAATAAGATCAAGCTTGGAAAACGGGACACCAAAGGAACGAAAGTGCGGGTATAAAGGAAAAAGCCTGAAAACGCTTGCATTTTATAATAATAAATGGTATGATTACCATGTTAATAGATGATGACTAGTTTTAAGAGTGGGCGATACGTCCACTCTTATTTGTTGCATTGAGTATCAATCACTGAGTTGGAGGATGAAGTTTGATGGTATGAATTACGGGTCGAACATCCGAAGAATCAGGGTTGATTGTTGAGGACAGCAACTGCTGTTCATGTAAAAGGTGGTGAAAGCATGAGTGTAAGAGAACAGTACGAACAGAAGGCGGAAGCTATGGCACAGCCGATTATTGATCAGTTTGGTTTTGAACTGGTGGATGTGGAGTATGTGAAAGAGGCAGGAAACTGGTATTTACGTTTCTATATCGATAAAGAAGGCGGAATTACCGTAGATGACTGTGAGGCAGTCAGCAGAATCTTCAGTGATAAACTGGATGAACTGGATTTTATCGAAGATGCTTATATTATGGAAGTAAGTTCCCCGGGTCTTGGACGTCCTCTGAAGAAAGAAAAGGATTACGTAAGAAGTATGGGAAAAGAAGTAGAGATCCGTACCTATCGTCCGATTAATAAAGAAAAAGAATTCTACGGAATCCTCAGTGCATATGATGAAAGTAGCGTGACGATCACCACAGAGGATCAGAAAGAGCAGACATTTGAAAAAGCAGATATCGCATTGATTCGTCTTGCTTTTGATTTTTAAGGAGGATAAAGAAAAAATGAACACAGAATTACTGGAAGCGTTAACTATTCTGGAAAAAGAAAAAAATATCAGCAAAGAAGTTCTGATGGAAGCGATCGAACAGTCTCTGATTCAGGCCTGTAAAAACCATTTTGGAAAAGCAGATAACGTACATGTGACCATCGATCATGAAACCTGCGAGTTTAGCGTATATGCTGACAAGACCGTAGTGGAGGTGGTAGAAGATCCGGTGATGGAGATCAGCCTTTCCAATGCGAAGATGATGGATTCCAAATATGAACTGGGGGATATCGTTCAGGTTCCGATTCAGTCCAAACAGTTCGGACGTATCGCGACACAGAACGCAAAGAATGTGATTCTGCAGAAGATCCGTGAGGAAGAAAGAAAAGTTCTGTATGATGAATATTTCCAGAAAGAAAAAGATGTGGTTACCGGTGTGGTACAGCGGTACATGGGAAAAAATGTCAGTGTGAATCTGGGTAAGGTAGATGCGATCCTGAGTGAAAACGAGCAGGTCAAAGGTGAAGTATACAAACCGACCGAACGTATCAAAGTATATGTACTGGAAGTTAAGGATTCACCGAAAGGACCAAAGATCATGGTTTCCAGAACTCATCCGGAACTGGTAAAACGTCTCTTTGAAGCAGAAGTGACAGAGGTAAAAGACGGTATCGTAGAGATCAAGAGTATCGCAAGAGAAGCCGGTTCCAGAACCAAGATCGCTGTATGGTCCAATGATCCGGATGTTGATGCAGTCGGTGCGTGTGTAGGTATGAACGGTGCCAGAGTAAACACTATTGTGGAAGAACTGCGTGGTGAGAAGATCGATATCATCAGCTGGAATGAGAATCCGGCACTGTTGATTGAGAATGCACTGAGCCCTGCAAAGGTGATCACCGTACTGGCAGATCCGGATGAGAAGACTGCACTGGTTATTGTTCCGGATTATCAGCTGTCTCTTGCAATCGGTAAAGAAGGACAGAATGCCCGTCTGGCAGCCCGTCTGACAGGCTTCAAGATCGATATCAAGAGTGAGACACAGGCAAGAGAAGCCGGTGATTTTGAATATTATCAGGAATCTGACGATGAAGAGGGTGAAGATTCCATGGAAGATGCTCTGGCCGGTGTAGAACTGGATGAAGAACCGAAAACAGAAGAGATCTCGGAAGAGACATCCACAGAAGAAGAGTAAGAACTGAAAAAACAGTGAGGCGGATAGCTATGGGAAATATAAAAAAGGTGCCGCTGCGGAAATGTATCGGATGCAATGAGATGAAAAATAAAAAGGAAATGATGCGTGTACTGAAGACGCCGGAAGGTGAAATCGTACTGGATGTGACCGGAAGAAAAAACGGTCGCGGCGCATATCTTTGTTTCTCAAAGGAATGTCTGCAGAAAGCCATCAAGAACAAAGGGCTGGAACGTTCCCTGAAGATGCAGATTCCTCAGGAGGTTTATGAGAACCTGGAAAGGGAGCTGGATACGATTGAATTGTAATAAAGTACTATCACTGATCGGACTTTCCACCAAGGCAGGTAAGATTGTCAGCGGAGAGTTTTCAACGGAGAAAGCAGTAAAGACAGGAAAGGCCTGGCTGGTCATCGTTTCGGCGGAAGCGTCGGACAATACCAAAAAGAAATTCCATAATATGTGTACGTATTATGAAGTACCCTGTTATGATTTCGGAGGAAAAGAGGAACTGGGAAGAGCCATGGGAAAAGAATTCCGTGCGTCTCTGGCAGTAACTGATGAAAACCTGGCAGCAGCAATGGAAAAACAGCTGAAATCTGAATAATTACATTTCTTGGCATGGAGCAGAAAGGTTGGTGGTAGAATGCCAAAATCAAGAATCTATGAAATTGCACAGGAATTAAATAAAACAAACAAAGAAGTTATTGAATTTTTAAAGGAGAAAAAGGTAGAAGTTAAGAGTCATATGAGTACATTGGAAGAAAAAGATGAAAAAATGGTCCGGGATGCATTCACCGGAAAAAATGAAGGAAAAGAAGAGAAAAAAGAAGCAGCTGACCGCCCGAAAAAGAAATCAAATCTGATTCAGGTATTCCGTCCGCAGAACGCACAGACCCAGGAAGGTAAGAATTTCAGAAGAAACAAACCGCAGTCTGACAGAAACGGACAGGACAGACCGGCAAGAGGAAACGGCGAAGGAAACCGCAGTGGATATCAGAACCGTGACAATCAGAACCGAGACGGCCAGGAGAGAAGATTCAACGGTCAGGGAAGAAGAGACAATCAGAATCGTGACGGCCAGAGCAGAGATGGTCAGGAGAGAAGATTCAACGGTCAGGGAAGAAGAGACAATCAGAATCGTGATGGCCAGAGAAGAGATAACCAGGGCGGCCGTCGTTTTGATAACAGAAACGGCCAGAATAATAACCGTTATCAGGGACAGAACAACCGTCAGGACGGCGGAAACGGAAGCCGTCGCTTCGATGGAAACAGAGACGGACAAAACAGAGACAATCAGGGTGGCCGTCGTTTTGATAACAACAGAAACGGTATGAACCGTGATAACAGAGACCGCGACGGAAGAGAAAACAACGGACGCAGAAATGAACGCAGAGATTCCAGACCTGCTATGGACAGTATGGATCTGGGTCTGGCAAGAAAACCGGTCAGAGACGTAAAGAACAAAGAAAAAGATAAAGAAAAAGAACGCGAAAGAGAAGAGAAAAAGACCCAGGACAGAAGAAACGGACAGGGATCCAACCGTCCGAACCAGGGACGTTTTCAGAAGAGCAGACTGCCGAAAGCACTGCAGAAACCTGCCCGTCCTCAGCCGAAGGAAGAAAAGAAAGAAGTGGTGAAAGAAATCACACTTCCGGAGAAAATGACGATTCGCGAACTGGCAGAAAAGATGAAGATGCAGCCGGCAGTGATCGTTAAGAAACTGTTTATGGAAGGAACTATGGTTACGGTAAACCATGAGATCGATTTTGAAAAGGCACAGGAGATCGCACTTGACTATGATATTATCGCAGAACAGGAAGAAAAAGTGGATGTGATCGAGGAACTGTTAAAAGAGGAAGAGGAAGATCCGAAGGATCTCGTTCCAAGACCACCGGTTGTCTGTGTTATGGGACACGTTGACCATGGTAAAACTTCACTGCTGGATGCGATTCGTAAGACAAATGTAACCGACCGTGAGGCCGGTGGTATCACACAGCACATCGGTGCATATGTGGTATCAATCAAGGGACAGAAGATCACATTCCTGGATACTCCGGGACATGAGGCATTCACCGCTATGCGTATGCGTGGAGCAAACTCCACCGATATCGCTGTTCTGGTAGTTGCAGCAGACGATGGTGTGATGCCGCAGACGGTAGAAGCAATCAACCATGCAAAAGCAGCAGGTGTTGAGATCATTGTTGCAATTAACAAAGTAGATAAACCGAGTGCCAACATCGAGAGAGTAAAACAGGAACTTTCCGAGTACGAACTGATCCCGGAAGACTGGGGAGGAAGCACTATTTTCGTCCCGGTGTCCGCAAAGACTCACCAGGGTATCGAGGAACTGCTGGAGATGATCCTGCTGACTTCCGAGGTATGCGAACTGAAAGCCAACCCGAAGAGAAAAGCACGTGGTCTGGTTATTGAGGCGCAGCTTGACAAAGGAAAAGGTCCGGTTGCTACTATTCTTGTACAGAAAGGTACGCTGCATGTGGGTGACTTTATCGCAGCCGGAGCTTCCTCAGGTAAAGTACGTGCGATGATGGATGATAAGGGACGCCGTGTCAAAGAAGCAGGCCCGTCTACGCCGGTAGAGATTCTTGGTCTGTCAGATGTACCGAACGCCGGTGAAGTTCTGGTGGCTACCGAAAACGATAAAGAAGCAAAGAACTTTGCAGCAACCTTTATTTCTGAAAATAAGAACCGTCTGCTGGAAGAAACAAAAGCGAAGATGTCTCTGGATGATCTGTTCAGCCAGATTCAGGAAGGTAACCTGAAAGAACTGAATCTTATCGTAAAAGCTGATGTTCAGGGATCTGTGGAAGCTGTAAAGCAGAGTCTTGTGAAGCTGTCTAATGATGAAGTTGTCGTTAAGGTCATCCATGGCGGTGTAGGTGCTATCAACGAATCGGACGTAACACTGGCTTCCGCCTCCAACGCGATCATCATCGGTTTCAACGTTCGTCCGGACGCGACAGCAAAAGCAACCGCAGAACAGGAAGGTGTAGACCTGCGTCTGTACCGTGTCATCTATCAGGCAATCGAAGATGTGGAAGCTGCCATGAAGGGTATGCTTGATCCTGTCTTCGAAGAGAAAGTCATCGGTCATGCAGAAGTTCGTCAGATCTTCAAAGCATCCGGTGTCGGTAACATCGCCGGAAGTTATGTTCTGGATGGTGTATTCCAGAGAGGCTGTACGGTAAGAATCTCCAGAGAAGGAAAACAGATCTTCGAAGGCCCACTGGCATCTCTGAAACGATTCAAAGATGATGTGAAAGAAGTAAAAGCTGGTTATGAATGTGGTCTGGTATTCGAAGGATTCAATGATATCCAGGAATTGGATCAGGTAGAAGCGTATATCATGGTAGAAGTACCGAGATAGGCTTTGCATACCGGATTGAGGTGATAGAAAATGAGAAAAAACAGCATAAAAAATACAAGGATTAACGGCGAAGTGATGAAAGAATTAAGCCTCATCATCCGTCAGGAGATCAAAGATCCCAGAATTCATATGATGACATCCGTCACTTCTGTGGAAGTGGCACCGGATCTGAAAACCTGCAAGGCATACATCAGTGTGATGGGTTCCGATGAAGAAAAGAAAGATACCATTGCCGGTCTTCGCAGTGCGGAAGGTTATGTACGCCGCCAGCTGGCAAAACGTCTGAATCTTCGTAACACACCGGAGATTCAGTTTGTACTGGATCAGTCGATTGAATATGGTGTGCATATGTCCAGATTAATTGACGAGGTAAATAAAGAGACCCCGGAAAGGGATGAGGAAGATGATAAATAATATTGCATCTGTACTTGAGGGTGTAACCACAGCAGCCATCGCCGGTCACGTAAGACCGGATGGTGACTGCGTGGGCTCCTGCATGGGAATGTACCTGTATCTGAAAGAAAATTACCCACAGATCCAGACAGATGTTTATCTGGAGGAGGTACCGGAAGTATTTCATTTTATTCAGGACATCGATCAGGCGAAACAGGAATGGGAAGAGAAAGAATATGACCTGTTTCTGGAATTCGATGTCAGCAACACAGACCGGATCGGCGTTGCCGGTCAGGCAGTGAATACGGCGAAAATAACCGCGTGCATCGATCATCACATCACGAATAAAGGAATTGCACAGGAGAATCAGATCGTTCCGGACGCAAGCTCTACCTGTGAAGTGCTCTATGAACTTCTGGAGCCGGAAAAGATCAACAAAGCCTGTGCGGAAGCACTGTATACCGGGATCGTTCACGATACCGGTGTGTTCCAGTACAGCTGTACCGGAACCAGAACCATGGAGATCGCAGGTCAGCTGATGGCAAAAGGCATTGATTTTACCAGTATCATCAAGGATTCTTTCTATACAAAATCTTATGCACAGAATCAGATTATGGGACGCACGATCATGGAGAGCATCATGCTTTTGGATCAGCGGTGTATCGTGGGTTATGTGAGAAAGAAAGACATGGATTTTTACGGTGTGACACCGAAAGATATGGATGGTATCGTTAACCAGTTACAGAATACCCGTGGCGTGGAGGTTGCCATCTTTTTATATGAAATCGGTGTGCAGGAGTATAAAGTCAGCATGCGTTCCAACGGCAAAGTGGATGTGGCAAGAGTGGCTTCTTATTTTGGCGGTGGAGGTCATGTGAAAGCAGCCGGATGTACTATGCAGGGATCAGTGTTTGATGTGGTAAACAGTCTGACACTGGATATAGAAAGACAGCTTCAGGAGTAAAGAAAACATATGGAAAGAAGCGGTGTAATCAATATATACAAAGAAGCAGGCTATACATCTCATGATGTGGTGGCGAAGCTTCGTGGAATCTTAAAACAAAAAAAGATCGGTCATACGGGAACACTGGATCCTCAGGCACAGGGTGTCCTGCCGGTCTGCCTTGGAAAAGGAACAAAACTGTGTGATCTGCTGGCAGATCACGATAAGGAATACGAGGCAGTGCTACGGTTGGGAATCACCACCGATACCCAGGATATGGAAGGAACGATCCTGAAGGAGTCGTCAGTGCAGGTGTCGGAAGAAGAAGTCCGCACCTGCATTCTTTCATTTCAGGGTGAACAGCAGCAGGTTCCACCGATGTATTCCGCACTGAAAGTGAATGGAAAAAAACTGTACGAACTGGCACGGGAAGGTAAAGTCGTGGAGCGAAAAGCCAGACCGGTTACCTTTCATAACATTGAGGTTCTGTGGATGGAGCTTCCGAAAGTAAAGATTCGGGTGCAGTGTTCCAAGGGAACGTATATCCGGACATTATGTAACGATATCGGTGAAAAACTGGGATGTGGCGGTTGCATGGAAGAACTTCTGCGTACCCGGGTAGAGCGGTTTGGATTAACAGACGCGGTAAAACTGGACGAAGTACAGAAAGTCATGGAAGAAGGTAATATAGAACGTTTGATTCTTCCGGTAGACAGGATGTTCGATCAGTATCCGGCTGCGAAAACAACACCGCAGGGTGATCTTCTGGTACACAACGGAAACCGGATTTTTCCGGAACTGTTACAGGAGGAGCTCAAGGTGGATGGAGGTTATGTCAGAGTATATGACAGCCGGGAGACATTTATAGGACTGTATGAGAAAAAGACAGATCAGATGATACCGGTGAAAATGTTTTATCGAAAAGAAAATGAGGCGTAACGATTCTGCAGGCAATATTCTGTGAGATGTTTTGTCCCGTAAAAGCAATTGGAAAAACAGTTGCGACAGAGAGAAGAATGGAAAGAGACATGAAATATATTACAAAAAATCTGGATTTTCAATTGGATAAGAGAAGTGTGGTAACACTTGGAAAATTTGACGGCGTCCATAAGGGGCACAGCAAACTGATCAACCGGGTTCTGGAAATCGGCAAAGAAGGATATGAAACGGTAGTATTTACCTTTGATGTTTCTCCTCTTGTCAGACTGGGAACCAGGATCAAGCGGACGATTCTTACGAATGAAGAGCGCAGGATCCTTCTGGAACGTCGGGGAGTGGAATGTCTGGTGGAGTGTCCGTTCGTTCCGGAAATCATCCGGATGGAGCCGGAGGATTTTATCAGGGAGATTCTGGTTAAACAGCTGCGTGCCGCTTATGTAGTGGTGGGGCCGGATTTTCACTTTGGACATAACAGAAAAGGAAATCCGGAACTGTTACGGCAGGCGGGTACCCAATATGGATTTGAGGTGGAAATTTTAAGCAAGGAGACGCGGGAAGAACGCCCGATCAGCAGCACCTGGATCCGTGAGGTACTTCAGGAAGGAAATATCGAGAAAGTCAATGAGCTCCTCGGCTACCGGTATTTTGTGCTGGGAGAAGTGGTACATGGAAGACAGCTGGGGCGTACCTGGGGACTTCCGACGATCAATCAGGTGCCGGAAGACGGAAAACTTCTTCCACCCTTTGGTGTCTATGCATCGAAAACTTTTATCAAAGGTAAAACGTTCTATGGAATCTCCAATGTGGGGGTGAAACCCACCGTGGAAGTGCCGTTTGCAGGTGTAGAGACGTATTTGTTTGACTGCGACGAGGATCTGTACGGGGAAGAGGCCAGGGTGGAATTCTATCACTTTGTGCGTCCGGAGTGCAAGTTTGATTCGGTGGAAGAACTGAAAGCACAGATTCAGAGAGATGCCGGTTCAGGAAAGCGATATTTCGAAAAAAGAGGTTTACATTACTGAGAGCATATGGTATACTGTTCGAGTATGAGTTAGCCCATATTCAGATATCGGATACTCCGACCATTTCTTAATATGTGGCGATTGAAAAAACAGGAGGAAAACAAAATGATTTCTAAAGAAAAGAAACAGGCTATTATGGCTGAATACGCAAGAACAGAAGGCGACACAGGTTCACCGGAAGTACAGGTAGCTGTACTGACAGCAAGAATCCAGGAGCTGACAGAGCATCTGAAAACACACCACAAAGATCATCATTCCAGAAGAGGTCTGCTGAAAATGGTAGGTCAGAGAAGAGGTCTGCTGGATTACCTGAAGAAAACAGATATCGAAAGATATCGTGCACTGATTGAAAAATTAGGAATCAGAAAGTAATTCAACTGCACAGAGAAAAGAATGGCGAGGGGTGGAAGGTATTCTTCCATCCCTCTTATCTTAATCTGTACAAGACAGCGGAAAAAGGGAAAATATATCCCAACGGATACTGTCGATTACCGGAAGATGTCGGAAAGGATGCCGAGACCACTGAAAAGCATATTGCCAAAGCAGGATAAGGACAGCGGGGAGTGTGTTTTTCAGTTGTTTCGGAGCATATCCGCCGGCAGAATGTTGCTGAGAATGAAATGAACAGTAACGAAAAAATCGCCCAGAGGGCAGAAAAAGGAGAAAATGTATGTACAAAAGTTATTCTATGGAACTGGCAGGAAGAACACTGACAGTTGACATCGACCGCGTGGCAAAACAGGCTAATGGCGCAGCATTTATGCATTATGGTGATACCGTTGTACTTTCTACCGCAACCGCATCAGAAAAGCCAAGAGAAGGAATTGATTTTTTCCCGTTAAGTGTAGAATATGAAGAGAAAATGTATGCAGTAGGAAAAATCCCGGGTGGATTTAACAAGAGAGAAGGAAAAGCATCCGAGCATGCGATTCTGACCTCCCGAGTAATTGACCGTCCAATGCGTCCGCTGTTCCCGAAGGATTACCGTAATGATGTTACACTGAATAACATGGTAATGTCTGTAGATCCACAGTGTAATCCGGAAGTTGTGGCAATGCTTGGTTCCTCTATCGCAACCTGCATCTCAGATATTCCTTTTGACGGACCGTGTGCAGCAACACAGGTAGGTATGATCGATGGTGAACTGATCATTAACCCGACACTGGAGCAGAATGCAAAATCTGACCTGAAACTGACTGTTGCTTCCACAAGAGAAAAAGTCATCATGATTGAAGCCGGAGCAAACGAAGTTCCGGAAGCAAAGATGATTGAAGCTATTTTTGAAGCTGATAAGGTCAACAAAGAGATCATCGCATTTATCGACAAAATCGTAGCTGACTGCGGAAAAGCAAAACACAGCTATGAATCCTGTGCGGTTCCGGAAGAACTGTTCGCAGCGATGAAAGAGATCGTAACACCGGAAGAGATGGAAGTAGCTGTATTCTCCGATGACAAACAGACAAGAGAAGAAAATATCCGTCAGGTGACAGCAAAACTGGAAGAAGCATTTGCTGATAATGAGGAATGGCTGGCTGTTCTGGGTGAAGCCGTGTACCAGTATCAGAAAAAGACCGTTCGTAAGATGATCCTGAAAGATCACAAACGTCCGGATGGTCGTGCGATCACACAGATCCGTCCGCTGGCTGCAGAAACGGATATCGTACCGCGTGTTCACGGTTCTGCCATGTTTACAAGAGGACAGACACAGATCTGTACCATCACCACCCTGGCTCCTCTGTCCGAGGGACAGCGTCTGGATGGCCTGGATGAGTTCGAGGTTGGAAAACGTTACATGCATCACTATAACTTCCCGTCCTACTCTGTAGGTGAGACAAAACCGAGCCGTGGACCGGGACGTCGTGAGATCGGTCATGGCGCACTGGCTGAGAAAGCTCTGGTTCCGGTACTGCCAAGTGAGGAAGAATTCCCATATGCGATCCGTACCGTATCTGAGACATTCGAATCCAACGGATCTACTTCTCAGGCAAGTATCTGTGCATCTACCATGTCTCTGATGGCAGCAGGTGTACCGATCAAAAAACCGGTAGCAGGTATCTCCTGTGGTCTGGTAACCGGCGAGACCGATGATGATTATATCGTTCTGACTGATATCCAGGGTCTGGAGGATTTCTTCGGCGATATGGATTTCAAGGTGGCAGGTACACATGATGGTATCACAGCGATCCAGATGGATATCAAGATCCATGGTCTGACCCGTCCGATCATTGAAGAGGCTATTGCAAAGACCAAACAGGCAAGAGAGTATATTCTGACCGAAGTTATGGAAAAATGCATCGCAGGCCCGAGAGAACATGTGAATGAATACGCACCGAAGATCGTTCAGATCAAGATCGATCCGGAAAAGATCGGCGATGTGGTAGGTCAGAGAGGAAAAACCATTAATGCGATCATCGATGAGACCGGTGTAAAAATCGATATCACAGATGACGGAGCAGTTTCTATCTGCGGAACAGATCAGAAGATGATGGATAAAGCAATTCACTATATCCAGACCATCGTAACAGATTACAAAGAAGGCCAGATTTTCACCGGTAAAGTAGTAAGCATCAAAGAATTCGGCGCATTTATCGAATTTGCACCAGGAAAAGAGGGTATGGTTCATATCTCCAAGATCGCAAAAGAGCGTATCAACCGGGTAGAGGATGTTCTGACACTGGGCGATGAAGTCAAAGTGATCTGTATGGGCAAGGATAAGATGGGAAGAATGAGCTTCAGCATCAAAGACGTACCGGCAGAGGAGAAATAAAATAAACAGAAAATGAGAGGTTGGAGAACTGTTCCGCAGTTCTCCGGCTTTTTTGGTTTTACGGGAAATTGCTTTCCTGTAAAGTGAAAAATGCCTCGCGAGGATGCGCCAGGGGACATCCTTTGTTCTATAAAACAGAAAATACTTTCAAAACATGGAGATTCTGTAGTTTCTGTTCACCTGTAATATTCCGCGAGGCGTGTCGCACAGAATTTATGCTGATCGCATAAATTCGCGCGATATGTCTCGGGTTTTCTGTGAACTTCGCTTACAAAAAACGCTTCGCGGGATATTACCAGTGAACAGTAACGACAGTAACATCCTGTGGGCAGAAATAAAGAGAAACAATAGACAATAGACACTGCATCGAAAATAGAGTATAATATAATCGGTATACTAACGAAAGAAGCAGCAGGAAAGTGGCTGTTAACATATGTTTGGAGAACACATAAATGAAACAGACGAGAAAAAGACGTATTCTGATCGTGGATGATTCCGAGATGAATCGTGAGATTCTGACCGGGATTTTGGAAGATGAATATGATATTGTGGAAGCGGAAGATGGGAAAAAAGCCATAGCAATCATGGAGGAAGGACTTTATAGTTTCTCTATCGTACTTCTGGATATTACCATGCCGGAGCTAGATGGATTCGGCGTGCTGCAGGTGATGCAGCAGCGTAACTGGCTGAAAGAACTTCCGGTTATTATTATATCTGCAGAGACATCCAATGAATATATTGGGCACGCTTATGAAATGGGGGTCAGTGATTATTTCAGCAGACCTTTTGATGCAAGGATTGTTAACACCAGAGTGCGGAACACGATCGCACTTTTTGAACGAGATTATATTGATCAGGTAACGGGGGGAGGTAACAGAAAGGAATTTATCCGCCGGGTGTCAAGATCATTAAAAGAGATGCCTGCAAAAACAGATTATGTGCTTCTGTTTTTTAATATTAAAAATTTTAAGGCAGTCAATGAACTTCTCGGCGTAGGTGGTGGAGATAAATTACTGTGCTGGTTTTACCAGAGGATCATATATTCAAGATTTGCTCCCATTGATACTTCGAGGATTGAATCGGATCATTTTGCGTGTCTGATCGAAGCAAGGAATCTGGATTATGACTATCTGACAGAATTTTGTAATTTCAATTACGGAAAAGAAAAAAGAAAGATGCATATTTACAGTACCTGTGGTATTTATTATATCCAGGAAAATGATGTGTCGGTCACCGGTATGATAGACAGAGCAAAACTTGCAAAGGGATATATCACAGATGAGTATCTGAAACCCTATGCTGTTTTTAAAAGCGATATGAAAGATACCTATGTGGATGAGATGGAAATCTGTTCGGAATTCGAAGAGGGGATTGAAAAACAGAAATTTCAGGTGTTTTATCAGCCGGTCGTGGATGCGAAAACCGGAAAAATCGTATCGGCTGAGGCCCTGGTGCGCTGGTTTCATGAGCAGAAAGGATTTATTTCTCCCGGACAGTTTATTCCGGCACTGGAAAAGGGAGGCTATATCTCCGAACTAGATCGCTATATGATTGAGAAAGTGACAGGCTGTCTGGATCAGCGAAGAGCAGAAAAGAAACGGTTTGTACCTGTATCCGTCAATCTTTCCTGGATGGACTTCTACGATGAAAATATGCTGGAATGGATCGTGCGGGGACTGAAAAAAAACAATCAGAATGAACAGAAGATCCGCTTTGAAATTACGGAGACTTCTCTGGCAGCAATAGGCGAGAATCACACCCGTATGCTGATGCATCTGAAAGAAAACGGTGCAGAGATCCTGCTGGATGACTTCGGAAACGGATATTCGTCTTTTGGAATGTTGCAGGATTATGATTTTGATATCCTGAAGATAGATATCAGTTTTGTACGAAATATCGGAGTGAATAAAAAGTCAGAGAGTATCCTGCGGGCAATTATCGATATGGCACATCAGCTGGGAATTCGACTGGTAGCGGAAGGTGCAGAGACCGAAGAACAGGTAGCATTCCTGCGGGCGAACGGATGTGAATATATCCAGGGATATTATTACTATAAACCGATGCCGGAAGCGGAGTTTTTGCAGCTTCTGGAAGAAGGAAAATAAGAGTAAGAAGAGCCGTATGCGTAAGCGTATGGCTCACTTAAGTTATGATGCAATATTTTATGATATAATGAGCGTTAGCGAGCGGGAACAAACGAAGTTTGTTCATCGGGAGTGGCGAATGGAGATCATGATAGATGCGAAAGCAACGTCAAGCACCGAAGGTGCGAATCATGATTTAGTAACAGTGCTTAATAAAGAATATCAAATTATAAGTATTACTTATTAGTTGGCTGCGTTTAAAACTATAAGTGAAAACCGTCCAAAGTCTTGACAATAACCCTCAGATAGTGGTAGCCTTTTCCTGTACTGAAAATACATCAGACATTGTCTAAGAAAAAAAGGATGAGGTGTGTAAAATGCAGGAAATGAAACCTATTAAAGAAGGAAAAGTACGTGAGATTTATGATAACGGTGACAGCCTGATCATGGTAGCTACAGATCGTATCAGCTGTTTTGATGTGATTCTGAACAATGAAGTGACCAAAAAAGGAGCTGTCCTGACACAGATGTCCAAGTTCTGGTTTGATATGACAGAAGATATTATTCCGAACCATATGATTTCCGTAGATGTGAAAGATATGCCGGAGTTCTTCCAGCAGGAGAAGTTTGACGGAAACAGTATGATGTGCCGGAAACTTGAGATGCTGCCGATCGAATGTATCGTTCGTGGCTACATCACAGGAAGCGGCTGGGAAAGCTACAAGAAAACCGGAAAAGTCTGCGGTATCGAACTTCCGGAAGGACTGAAAGAATCCGATAAACTGCCGGAACCTATTTACACCCCGTCTACCAAAGCAGAGATCGGTGATCACGATGAAAATATTTCTTTTGAACAGAGCGTAACGCACCTGGAAAAATACTTCCCGGGAAGAGGACAGGAACTGGCTGAGAAACTTCGTGACAACACCATTGCACTGTATAAAAAATGTGCAGAATACGCACTGAGCAAAGGTATTATTATTGCAGATACCAAATTTGAATTTGGTCTGGATGAAGAAGGAAACATGGTGATCGGTGATGAGATGCTCACACCGGACAGCTCCCGTTTCTGGCCGGCAGATGGCTACGAAGCAGGACACAGCCAGCCTTCTTTCGACAAACAGTTTGCCCGTGACTGGCTGAAAGCAAACCCGGATAACAACTGGACACTGCCACAGGAAATCGTGGACAAGACCATCAACAAATATCTGCAGGGTTACGAGATGCTGACCGGTAAAAAGCTTGGGGAATAATTCAGAGTATGAGATATGGTGTGTCATTGTGAAAACGATTGACAATCTGAATAAAATAATGTAAAAATAATAAAAAACATACGAAGAACCGGAGAATGTCTCTTTACAAAGAGCTGTTCTCCGATTTTTCTGCTTTATTGTACAGAACAGGAGGAGCAGGACATGGAATTAATAAAAGGCATTAAAGAGAGAAGAAGCACCAGAAAATTCACAGACCAGGCAGTAAGCGAGGAGGAGATTCGTGCGATTGTTAGCGCAGCAGCCTACGCACCAAGCTGGAAAAATACACAGACAGCCCGCTACATCGCGATAATAAACCAGGCGAAAAAGCAGGAGATCGCCGATACCTGCGTGATGGGATTTGCCGGTAATCAGCGGATCATCGGTCAGGCTCCGGTGCTGATCGTGGAGACAACAGTCAATGAGAGGTCCGGATATGAAAGAGACGGTTCTTTTTCCACTTCCAAGGGCACACACTGGCAGTCCTACGATGCAGGGCTGGCGGGTGAAGCTTTCTGTCTGGCTGCCTGGGAAAAAGGTCTGGGAACTGTGATCATGGGAATCTTTGAAGAAGCAAAAGTAAAAGAAGCTCTGCAGATCCCGGAGACAGAATCGGTATCCGCACTGATCGCACTCGGCTATCCGGAAGAAGTGCCGGAGGCTCCGAAGAGAAAAGGAACAGAACTACTGTTGAAGATTGTAAAATAAAAAGAACAAGCATCCTATCGGAAAAACAGTTGACAAATAGAAAATCGATGCTATAATAAAATCAAACATATGAACAAATGCTCATATATAACATTAAAAACAAAAGTAAAAAAAGAAAGGCAAAGGTAAATAATATGAAAAAAACCTATAAAATCGAAGTAGACTGCGCAAACTGTGCAAATAAGATGGAAGAAGCAGCAAAGAACACAGCAGGTGTAAAGAATGCAAATGTAAACTTTATGACACTGAAGATGAGTGTAGAATTTGAAGAAGGACAGGATCCGAAAGCTGTTATGCAGGATGTACTGAAAAACTGCAAGAAAGTAGAAGATGACTGCGAGATTTATCTGTAAGATATCATGACAGCGTAAAGAAACTGCCCGGGAAAGCGAAGTTGTTTCTTTACGCTGTATTTTTTACCCGGTGAACAGTAACCGCATTGAATGAATAAAGGAGGCTTTAGTATGAATAAGAAGCAGAAAAAGATGCTGATCCGTATTGTGATAGCTGCAGTACTGGTTGTTGCGTTTTCTCTGATTCCGATGAAAGGATATGTAAAATTCGTATTGTTTATGATCCCATATCTGGTCATTGGATACGATATCCTGAAAAAAGCGGGAAAAGGTATTTTAAACCGACAGATGTTTGATGAGAATTTTCTGATGGCGGTAGCAACAATCGGTGCGATTCTCCTTGGGGATTACAAAGAAGGCGTAGCAGTTATGCTGTTTTATCAGATCGGTGAATTGTTCCAGAGTTATGCGGTCGGAAAGAGCCGCAGAAATATCAGCGAGCTGATGGATATCCGCCCGGATTATGCAAATATTGAACAGGATGGAAAACTGGAGCAGGTGGATCCTGATGAAGTGGAGATCGGCTCTGTCATCGTGGTACAGCCGGGAGAAAAAGTGCCGATTGACGGTATCGTGGCAGAAGGAGCTTCCACACTGAATACAAGTGCATTGACCGGAGAGAGTGTACCGCAGAATGTGCACTGCGGTGATGAGATCATCAGCGGATGTATCAATATGACCGGTGTGTTAAAGATTCGGACCACAAAGGAATTCGGAGAATCTACGGTATCCAGGATTCTTGATCTGGTAGAAAATGCAAGTTCTCAGAAATCAAAATCAGAGAATTTTATTTCAAAATTTGCAAAATACTATACTCCGGCGGTATGCTACGGTGCGGTGGCACTGGCTGTGTTGCCTCCGCTGGTTCGTATACTTTTCATGGGACTGTCACCGGAATGGGGCGACTGGATCTACCGTGCACTGACTTTCCTGGTTATCAGCTGTCCATGTGCGCTGGTCATCAGTATTCCGTTAAGTTTCTTTGCAGGCATCGGTGGTGCAAGTAAAGCAGGTGTTCTGGTTAAAGGGTCGAACTATCTGGAGACTTTGTCTCAGACAAAATATGTGGTATTTGATAAAACCGGTACCATGACACAGGGTGTGTTTGAAGTAAGCGGAGTACACCATAATGAGCTGGAGGATGCAAAACTTCTGGAATACGCCGCCCTTGCAGAGTGTTCTTCTTCTCATCCGATCAGCAAGAGTCTGCAGAAAGCCTATGGAAAAAATATTGACAGAAGTCGTGTCACAGAGATTGAAGAAATCAGTGGCAACGGTGTTACTGCGAAAGTAGATGGCATTGCTGTGGCAGCAGGAAATGAAAAATTGATGGAAAAACTGGGAATTGCATACAGATCCTGCAGTCATGTAGGAACAGTTGTGCATATGGCTGTGGACGGCAGATACGCAGGACATATTCTGATTTCCGATACGGTGAAACCCCACGCAAAACAGGCGATTAAAGAGCTGAAAAAATGTGGTGTAAAAAAGACCATCATGCTGACAGGTGACCGGAAAAATGTGGCAGATTATGTGGCAAAGGATCTGGGAATTCAGGAGGTTTACAGCGAACTGCTTCCGGGAGATAAAGTAAGCAAAGTAGAAGAACTGTTGGGCAGAAAGACAGAAAAAGAAAAACTGGCATTCGTCGGTGATGGAATCAACGATGCACCGGTACTTTCCAGAGCCGATATCGGAATTGCCATGGGTGCCATGGGATCCGATGCCGCGATTGAGGCGGCCGATATCGTACTGATGGATGATGATCCGTTAAAGATTGCCACAGCGATCCGTATTGCAAGAAAATGTATGCATATTGTATATGAAAATATTTATTTCGCCATCGGTATCAAACTGATCTGTCTGCTGCTTGGGGCACTGGGCATTGCCAATATGTGGATGGCGATCTTCGCAGATGTGGGCGTTATGGTCATCGCAGTAGTGAATGCGATTCGGGCACTGTTTGTAAAAAAATATGAGATGTAAAGCAACTATTCAGTAGCCGATATCCCGCGAGGTGTTTTGCCATGAATATGCCAAAATCCCGAGACATACGAGCAAAAAAGAATAGCCAGAGAAAACCCCCCGTAACATGGGAAAAGAACTTCCATGTTACGGGGGGTTTTGTTTTGCATATCAATCATCGGTCCGAAGGACCGGTTTTGCTTTACGCGGGCATGATATATCTGATATTGGAAAAAGGATGGCAAGAGAAGCAGAAGATACATAGAATAAATCAGCAGTGTCGGTTCTGTCCTCCATACATTGCGAAAGATTATCGTTAAAGCAGAAAGAAATTGAAAAAAACAAATGAGTTAGTATAAACTAACTTAAAAGAGAGGAGAAGCTTATTATGAATATAGAAGTAATTGGTGGAATTTTGATTCCTTTTGTGGGAACAACACTGGGAGCGGCGGGGGTATTTTTTATGAAAAAAGAGCTGAGCGATCTGGTACAGCGGGCACTGACCGGTTTTGCGGCGGGGGTGATGGTGGCGGCTTCGGTATGGAGTCTTCTGATTCCGGCGATGGATCAGTCTGAAGGGATGGGACGACTGGCATTTATCCCGGCTGTGGTGGGCTTTTGGATCGGAAATTTATTTTTACTGGCTCTGGATCATATCATTCCTCATCTGCACCGTAACAGTGAAAAGGCGGAAGGACCGAAGAGCAGGCTGGCGAGGACGACGATGCTGGTGTTGGCGGTAACCTTACACAACATCCCGGAGGGAATGGCCGTTGGTGTGGTTTATGCCGGTTATCTGACCGGTAACACGAAAATTACAGCCATGGGAGCACTGGCACTTTCCATCGGTATCGCAATCCAGAACTTTCCGGAAGGAGCGATTATTTCCATGCCGCTTCGGGCACAGGGGATGAAAAAGTCAAAAGCTTTTCTTGGAGGAACGCTGTCCGGTATCGTGGAGCCGATCGGTGCCGCGGTTACGATCCTGGCAGCAGGGCTGATCGTTCCGGCCCTGCCTTATCTGCTCAGCTTTGCGGCAGGGGCGATGATCTATGTGGTTGTGGAAGAACTGATCCCGGAGATGTCTGCGGGGGAACATTCGAATATCGGAACGCTGTTTTTCGGGGTGGGATTCTGCCTGATGATGATTCTGGATGTGGCACTTGGATAGAAAGACAGAAGGAATGGTATAAATGAGAAAAATTATCATTAGTAAAAACCAAAAGAAGAACAAATAGTGGTAAAATGGTTAGGAAAAACTAATTACAAACAGCCGAAGCTGCGTGAAAACAGTTGCAACGAATCATAAAAATGTGAATACGGCTGCGGTATTTTTCTGAAGGAGAGAGCTGCAGCCGAAAGCAATCAGAAAATGGGGAAGAAAACCGGAGGAAGTTTATGTTTCTTACATTACAACAAATCAAGAAGTCCTTTGGACAGGGCGAGAGTAAAGTAGAAGTATTAAAGGGAATCGATCTTGCGGTCGAACAGGGAGAGTTTTGTGTTCTCCTTGGACCGTCGGGATCCGGAAAATCAACATTGTTAAATATCATCGGCGGCATCGACAGGGCGGATGATGGAGAAATCGTGATTCACGGTGAGCGGATGGCAGATATGAAGGAAAAACGACTGACTATTTACCGGAGAAAGCATCTTGGCTATATTTTCCAGATGTATAATCTGATCCCGAATCTGACCGTACGGGAAAACATCGAAGTGGGTGCCTATCTGAGCGACAAACCGCTGGATGTGAACGAACTGTTACATACCCTTGGACTCTATGAACATCGCAACAAACTGCCGAATCAGTTATCCGGAGGTCAGCAGCAGCGAACTGCAATCGGACGGGCCATCGTCAAGAATCCGGACATCCTGCTGTGCGATGAGCCGACAGGTGCGCTGGACTATAAGACATCCAAGGAGATTCTGAAGCTGATCGAAACCGTCAATGAGAAATACGGCAATACCATTATCATGGTTACCCACAACGATGCGATCAAAGACATGGCTACCCGCGTGGTGCGCTTAAAGGACGGCATGATTCGAAGCAACGTGATCAATGAGAAGCGGCTACATGCGGAGGACCTGGAATGGTAAGGGGGAAGAAGATGAAAAATCCACTGAGAAAACGTCTGCCCCGGGAACTGAAAACAGAATTCGGAAAATATCTGGTGATTTTCCTGCTGCTGGTAGCAACAATCGGACTGGTGTCCGGTTTTCTGGTTGCAGATGGCAGTATGATCATTGCGTATAACGAAGGATTTGAAAAATATAATGTTGAAAACGGGAATTTTCTTCTGGAAAAGCGGGCGAATAAAGCGCAGATTAAAGCCATCGAAGCGGCGGGCGTGACATTATATGAAAACTTTTATACCGAGGAAGCACTGACGAACGAGAGTACGATGCGTATTTTCAAAAACCGACAGGAAGTGAATACGGTCTGTCTGATGAAAGGCGAACTGCCGGCACAGGCAGATGAGATCGCGATCGACCGTATGTATGCGGACAACAACAGTCTGGAGATCGGGGATACGCTCAAGAGTGCGGACGGAAAATACAGTTGGAAGATCACCGGCTATGTGGCCCTGCCGGATTACAGTTGCCTGTTTTCCGATAATAGCGATACGATGTTTGATGCTGTCAAGTTTGGTGTCGGTATCGTGGCACCGGAAGGTTATACGGCACTGGAAAAGGAAGAGCAAAATTACAGCTATTTCTGGAAATATGAGAAAGAACCTTCGGATGAACTGCAGGAAAAAGAGATGGCAGAAGATCTGATGGACATCATTAAGGATGAGGCAAAATTAGAAACATATATTCCCCGATATCTGAACCAGGCGATCAACTTTACCGGGGAAGATATGGGAAGTGATCAGGCGATGATGACGGTACTTCTGTATATCGTCATCGTGATCATGGCGTTTGTATTTGGTGTGACAGTGAGCAATACGATCACCAAAGAGGCGAATGTGATCGGAACGCTGCGGGCGTCCGGTTACACAAAGGGAGAACTGATCCGGCATTATATGACGATGCCGCTGGTGGTCACCCTGGTCGGCTCACTGATCGGTAATATTCTGGGATACACGGTATGTAAGGATATTTGCGCCGGTATGTATTACGGAAGTTACAGTCTGCCGACCTATCATACGATCTGGAGTGCGGAGGCGTTCTGGAAGACGACACTGGTTCCGGTAGCACTGATGGCTGTTGTAAATGCGGGAATTCTCTATAAAAAACTTTCCCTGTCCCCGTTACAGTTTCTGCGAAGAGACCTGAAAAAGAAGAGAAAAAAGAGAACATTTCATCTAAGCAGCAGGATTCCGTTTTTTACAAGATTCCGTCTGCGTGTCATTTTTCAGAATGTGAGTAATTATGTAGTGCTTCTGGCAGGGATTCTTTTTGCAAATCTGTTATTGATGTTCGGACTGGCACTTCCGGCAGTTCTGGATCATTACCAGAGTGTGCTGAAAGACAATCTTCTGAGTAATTATCAGTATATTCTGCAGATTCCTGCGGAGACGATGGACGAAGATAAGAAACTGGAAAGCCTGGTACAGATGATGTACGTGCAGAGTCAGCTGGAGACAGACAACGAAGATGCGGAAAAATTCTCTGCGTATTCCCTGAATACACTTGGAGATCAGTATAAGAGTGAGGAAGTCCTGCTGTACGGTATTCAGCCGGACAGCCGTTACATTCAGATTCCGGAAGAAGAAATATCAAATGGAAATGCATATATTTCCTCCGCCTACGCGGACAAGTATCAGCTGAAAAAAGGAGATACGATCACTCTAAAAGAAAAATACGAAGACGATCAGTATACCTTTACGGTCAATGGAATATATGATTACGAAGGTGGAATTTCTGTCTATTTGTCACAGGATTTCCTGAATAAAACCTTTGATCTGGGCAAGTCGTATTTCAGCGGTTATTTTTCAGAGACACCCATCACGGATATTGATGAAAAATACATTTCTACAGTGATCGATCTGGAAAGCCTTACCAAAATCAGCCGCCAACTGGATGTTTCCATGGGAAGTATGATGGGACTGGTGGACGGATTTGCGGTGTTGATGTTTATGATCCTGATTTATCTGCTGTCGAAGATTATCATAGAGAAAAATGCACAGTCGATTTCTATGGTCAAGATTCTCGGCTACAGCAACCGGGAGATCAGCCGGTTGTATATCGTATCGACATCGATCATGGTGGTACTGTTCCTGTTGTTGAGCCTTCCGGTGGAATACTGGGCGATGGTATATCTGTTCCGGGCAGTGATGCTGGAGAGTATCAGTGGATGGATTACATTTTATATCGAGCCAGCGATTTATGTTAAGATGTTCCTTCTTGGAATCGGGACATATGCAGTGGTGGCGGCGCTAGAATACCGCAGAATCTGCCGGGTACCGATGGATGAAGCACTGAAGAATGTAGAATAATGGCTGAAAAAGGGAAAAGGGAGAGAGCAGATATGAATAATAAAATCAAAGAAAGGATTCTATGTCTGATGTTAGGGGTCGGTGTCGCTGCGGTTGTCGGAGCGACCGGATGTGGAAAGTCAGACGCATCATCGGACAGTGAGGAGACTGCGAAGACAGAAGATATGCAGGAGACAGCAGATACGAAAGAAGAATCCGAGCCTTCGGAAAATACAAAAAAACAGGACAGTGAAGAGAAAGATAAGACAGAAACGGTCTATGTAAAAAGCGATGCCAAAGGCAATCCGCGGGAGATCACCGTACAAACAAAACTGAAAAATACCGGAGATGGTGATACCATCAAGGATTATACCAATCTGACAGATATCAAAAACAAAGAAGGAGACGAAGCCTTTACGCAGAATGCAGACGGAACTGTCGAGTGGGAAAATCACGGTGAGGATATCACTTATGAAGGAACCGGAAGTGCAGAACTTCCGGTGGACGTGAGTATCAGCTACGAACTCGACGGTCAGGCGATCGAACCGGAAGAACTGGTGGGAAAGAGCGGTCAGCTGAAGATCCGGTTTGATTATAAGAATAAGACCACTCAGACGATCAAAGTCGATGGGAAAGAAGAGCAGGTCAGTGTCCCGTTTGCCGTGATTTCCACGATGCTGCTGTCGGATGATCATGCGTCCGACATCGAGGTGGAGAACGGAAAAGTGATGGATATCGACGGACAAAAACTGGTCGTTGGATATGCTTGCCCTGGACTGACAAAAAGCCTGAAACTGACAACGTATGAGCCGACGGAGGATATTGATATTTCGGAATATGTGGAAGTGACCGCGGATGTGACGGATTTTTCCCTGGATTTTACCGCGACGATCATTTCCTCCGGTCTTCTCGAAGATATGGATCTGAAGGATCTGGACGAGGTGGATGAGATGTCGGACAGCATGAAGAAGCTGGAAGAAGCAACCGACAAACTATCAGACGGAGCCGGAGCACTGGAAGAAGGTATGGAAACATACAAAACGTATCTGAATCAGTATCTGGCCGGTGTGGCAGCACTGGATCAGGGCGCCGGAGCGCTGGAGAACGGCCTGCAGGTAATGAATGAGAAAAAAGGGGATCTGCAGGCAGGAGCAACCCTGCTGAAAGAAAGCCTCACGACACTTCACAATACATTGGCAACAGTTCAGCTTCCGCAGGGGAGTTCCCTGGAGCTGTCCGGTATGGAGTCAGCGGAAAAACAGCTGGAGGAAGATGGAACGAAGCTGAACGAGGCCCTGACCGGCATGAGTACCGGACTTGCCCGGATGCAGCAGCTGGCGCAGGAAGTCGATGCCTATAAGACGACGGTCGCGACTCAGCTGGAAACGGCAAAAACAGCACTGGACGCGATCGATTGGGCAGCACTGGATCAGGCGGTACGCGCAGACAGCCAGGCAAAAGCCGATGCGGCAGTCGAAGCTGCCATGCAGAAGGCACTGGAAAATTATGGGCTGAGCGCAGATCAGATCCGGGCAGCACAAGGAGAGGTAAAAACAGCGGTAAACAGTGCGCTGGATCAGGTGTCCGTGAGTGAGGAAGCAAAGACACAGATCCAAAAGGCGAAAGATGCACTGGAAGCCATTCCGACGATCACGATACCAGAAGTTTCTTTTGATACGGAAAAACTGACAGAGACGCTGACCGATATGGAAAAACAGATGAAGATTCTGGCAGGTTACGGCACCACGCTCGGTACGGTATCCCAGACTGCTGCAGCATCGCTGCAGGAATTACAGACCGGACTTACCGCATTGCAGAACGGAACAGTACAGTTACAGGAAGGCAGCAGTCAGTTAGAAGCCGGTATGGCAGCGTTTGGAGAAGGAATCCGGCAGCTGTATCAGGGATCCGCAGCACTGCATCAGGGAAGCGGACAACTTTCTTCCACAGGAACTGCCCTGATCGGCGGTTTGGATACGATGATCTCAGGCATGGACAGCCTGCATCAGGGACTGGTCAAATTTGACGAGGACGGAATTCAGGAGCTCAGCGACCTGACGGGTACAGACCTGACAAGCTTGGCAAACCGGATCCGTGCACTGAAGAAAGCAGATGGCCGATACGACAATTATGGTGGTATCTGCGAGGGAGCAAGCGGAAGTGTCCGTTTTATTATCGAGTCGGATGAGATAAAAGCAGAATAAAAAACATAAAACATAAAACATGGCAAAGAACCGGGAATTCCCAGGGGAATATCAAAGCGGCAGCAGCTGGCACGAAACAAATATTCCCCTGGATTCCCGGCTTTTTTCTGCTGTTCCTCAAAAAAGGACAAAAATTTTATAATTCCTAGAAAAATACTAAGAAATTAGTTGACAACTAGCAAAAGTTAGTATACACTAATTTTATAAGTTAGACAAATCTACCCTGTAGAAAACAAGCTAATATTTATTGAGAAGAGATCCGGGAAAACCGGATGGAACGTGAATAAAAAGTATTCGTAACTGTTCAGTACCTTCACAGTGGCTACGGAATAGTTACAAGTATTCAAAGAAGACAGGAGGAATCATATGAGCGTTGTAATCGTAGGCGGACACGACCGCATGGTAGCACAGTATAAAAAAATCTGCAAATCCTATAAATGTAAGGTGAAAGTATTTACCCATATGGGAGCAGATTTCAACAAACAGATTGGATGTCCGGATCTTCTGGTATTATTTACCAATACCGTATCTCACAAGATGGTGCGCTGCGCACTGGACGAGATCGACGGAAAACATACCGATGTGGTTCGCTGCCACACCAGCAGCGGAAACGCACTGACCGGGATTCTGGAAAACTGTTTTGCAAACTAAGAAGGATGTAACGGAGGAGAGACATGCTGGAAAGATATCTGATCGATCATTGTTCGCCCACACTGGCATCGTTGAAGACGGCTAATATGTTCAGCTGTCCGTATGAGTCCGGTGAGAGTCTGGAGGAAGATGTGCGCAAGTGGAATCTGCAGATGAAGGATAAGGGACTTTATCTTACGATTCTTCGAAAAAACGATAAAAAAGCACTGGTTTATCTGTGCAGGCCACAGAGACTGGAGCAGGATCTTCATAAACCGGGAGTACAAAAGTTTCTGCGGGCGTGCGGATATCGGGGAGAACACTGGGAAGAGGCACTGACGGAATTGAAAGACAGATTACATATGTGTGAAAAATTCCCTCATGAGATTGGTCTGTTTCTCGATTATCCGTTGGTTGATGTGATAGGATTTATCCGTAATACCGGGAAAAACTGTAAGTGTTCCGGTTGCTGGAAAGCCTATGGCAATGCAAAAGAAGCAGAAAAAACATTCTGCAGATACAAAAAATGCAGAGAAATCTATTCCCGTCTGTGGGAAAATGGCAGGAGCGTTTTGCAGCTGACTGTAGCTGCTTAACCATAAAAACGGGGCATCCCGTAAATATCAGGAGGAATATAAAGATGAGTAAAGTAGCAGTTGTTTATTGGAGCAGTACAGGTAATACAGAAGCAATGGCAGATGCAGTAGTGGAGGGCGCAAAAGAAAAAGGCGCAGACGTAACACTGTATGAATGTGCCGATTTCCGCCCGGAACTGGTAGGAGAATACGATGCCATCGCGTTCGGATGCCCGGCTATGGGAGATGAAGTACTGGAAGAAGATGAATTTGAACCAATGTTTGACGGCTGCAAAGCTGAACTGAAAGACAAAAAAATCGCACTGTTCGGATCTTATGGATGGGGAGACGGTGAATGGATGAGAAACTGGGAGAAAAGCTGTAAAGAAGCAGGCGCGGTTCTGGCAACAGAGAGTGTCATCTGCAACGATATGCCGGATGATGCCGGCGTAGCAAACTGCAAGGAACTGGGCGCAGCACTGGCATAACGGCTTTGACAAATAAAACTGAGGACCTTATGGATTCTGTAAAAAGAACCCGTAAGGTCTTTTTTTATGGAAAATCTTAGGGTATAATCAAAACATCGACAGAAAAAGGAGCAGCAGGATATGACATTATCACAGTTACGCTATGCAATTACCGTGGCGGATTCCCGTTCGATGAATCAGGCGGCGCAGAAATTATTTATCTCCCAGCCAAGCCTTTCGGCGGCTATCCGGGAACTGGAAGACGAGGTGGGAATCGAGATTTTCCGGAGAACCAACCGCGGGATCCAGGTGACACCGGACGGAGAAGAATTTGTCGGATATGCCAGACAGGTCGTGGAACAGTATGCCCTGATCGAGGCACGGTATGTGGATAAAGAAAAAGTAAAGAAAAAGTTCGGTGTTTCCATGCAGCACTATTCGTTTGCGGTGCAGGCATTCGTGGAGATGGTCAGACGCTTCGGGATGGAACGGTATGAATTTTCCATCTATGAGACGCAGACGTATGATGTGATTGAAAATGTGAAAAACTTCCGGAGTGAGCTGGGAATTTTATATCTGAATGATTTTAACCGGAAAGTACTGGGGAAGATCTTTGAGGAAAACAATCTGGAATTTCATGAGCTTTTTGACTGTCAGGAATACGTTTACCTGTGGAGCGGTCATCCGTTGGCAAAAAAGAAGGAGATTACTCTGGAGGATCTGGAAGATTATCCATTTCTTTCGTTTGACCAGGGGAGCAACAATTCGTTTTATTTTGCGGAGGAAGTGTTCAGTACGTATGAATACAAACAGTCGATCAAGGCGAATGACCGTGCGACGATGCTGAATCTGATGAAAGGACTGAACGGATATACACTTTGCAGCGGCATTATCTGCGAAAATCTGAATGGTTCGGAGTATTGTGCGGTAAAACTCTCCACAGAAGAAACCATGACGATCGGATATCTGAAACGGAAGGGGATTCCGTTAAGTTCAATAGGAAAGGAATATCTGAAAGAGATCAGTAAATATAACGTAACTATTCAGCACACCATTATTCCGCGAGGTGTTTTGGCATGAATATGCCAAAATCCCGAGACATGCAAGTCAAAATCCCATCGCCGAAGGCGATTTTTCATGGATTTTGACTCGTAACTGTGAGGGTACTGAACAGTTACAATATAACAATTAAGATAATTTATGGTGCAAAAACAAATACTCATATATAACTAAATGGAATACATAAAAACCTTGTGAAAACGGATTTTTTCTGTTAAAATGACATCTGCGTTACATTCAGGATATAAGTTGCAATAAGCATTGATAGAGAAAACGGTGTCAATCCGTTGCGGTCCCGCCACTGTGACAGGGAGCCGAGAACATGAGCCACTGGAAGAGAGAAATTCCGGGAAGGAGTTTGAGGTGATGAACTGAAGTCAGGAGAACTGCTTATATCTTTGAGATGTTTCTCACGGCTGATGAGAACTCTTAAAATATGATTAAGTGATTTTTCGGCATGATTTAGGTGCAAACCTGTCTTTTGACTGTGGAGAAACCGGAAAACTGCTGCGTCAGAAATTAAGAGGACAGTCTGCATAAAGATACAGACTGTTTTTTCTATGCTATAAAACAGGAAATGGAAGACAACTGTAAACAAAACGTAACTATTCAGTAGCCATTGTCCCGCGAGGTGTTTTGACATGAATATGTCAAAATCCCGAGACATACAAG